>WNGF01001175.1_pt1 | contig 56987 bp, 44 predicted proteins | sample 5400641 | NCBI WGS metagenome assembly WNGF01 (sample SAMN13153371, study PRJNA577476) | soil metagenome | isolation source: 80 cm soil or saprolite under grassland replicate 2 | place: USA:California | collected 2016-06-15
TGGTTGGCGATTCGAAGTAGACTTTTGATTATGACTGTGGTGTCTTGACCATCCGCTGCTAACCCGGCCTTCGCACTGCGGTTGCGATCGCGGCCCCTCGTTGGCCGGTTCATGGATACCTGCTTAGTCATCAGCTTGCCGGTTTGCGATAACCTACTGTCCTCCCGACCCTTGACTCCTGTTCCCAGACCACCGATTACTGATTACTGATTACTGATTACTCTCCCCTGCCCCCTGCCCCCTGACTCCTGACTCCTGACTCCTGACTCCTGATTACCGCCCCATCCTCGCGGCTAGCCACGGAACAACGCCACCAAATAATCCCGGTTCATCTTGGCGATGAAGTCCAGGCTGATTTCTTTCGGGCAAACCGCTTCACAGGAACCGGTGACGGTGCAACCGCCGAAACCTTCGGCGTCCATTTGCTCAACCATGGCCAGGACGCGGCGATGCTTCTCCGGCTGGCCCTGGGGCAGCAAGTTGAGCTGCGAGACCTTCGCCGAGACGAAGAGCATGGCGCTGGCGTTCTTGCAGGCGGCGACGCAGGCTCCACAGCCAATGCACTGCGCGGCGTCCATCGCCAAGTCGGCGATTTCCTTCGGCACCGGGATGGAGTTGGCGTCGGGCGCCCCGCCCGTGCGCACGGAGATGAATCCCCCGGCCTGCATGATCCGATCGAAGGACTTGCGGTCCACCACCAGGTCCTTGATCAGCGGGAAGGCTTTCGCGCGGAATGGCTCGATGAGAATCTCGTCGCCATCCTGGAAGCTGCGCAGGTAGGTCTGGCAGGTGGCCACACCCCGGTGCGGACCATGGGGCTTGCCGTTGATCACGAGCGAACAGGTGCCGCAGATGCCTTCACGACAATCGTGGTCGAACGCGATCGGATCCTCGCCTTTGGCGGTCAAGTCTTCGTTGACCACGTCGAGCATCTCGAGGAACGACATGTTCGGGTTGAGCTCCGGCGTTTGATAAGTCTTAAACCCGCCGGCGCTCTGCGCGTTTTTCTGGCGCCAGACCTTGAGCGTCACTTTCATCGGCAGTTGCGGTTCATGGGCAGATTCGATTTACGATTTACGATTTACGATTTACGAGTCGACGGCAGTCCGCTGGCGCTTGAGGGAGGCGACCACCATCGAGAGAATCTCGTCACCTTCCTCCAACAATGATTCCAGCCGTTTCGGACGCATCGAACCCGACTCAACCAACAACTCCATCCAGTAAACGGACTCATCGCATTCCTCTTCGACGATCTTGAGTTTGTTGATGAAGTCCGCCGTGGATTTGGCCCGGCAGGCCGCTCGATAGTTCGCTCCCACCGATGTCCCGGCGCGCAGCAACTGACCGCCGAGAACGTTGGCCACGCGCCCGGCCGGCAATGCCTGAACCACTCGCACGACGCGCAACGCATAATTCTTCGTGCGAGTTTTCATCTCCTCTCGTGTCATATCCTTGGAAGTTAATCTTTAATCCTCCTCGATCGACTCCGAACATTCGATCCGCTCGTAAATCGTACATCGCAAATCGCAAATCGCAAATCACTTGTAGCTCCTCGTCGACATCTTGATCTCCTCATAAGCCAGCGGCTCCGCGTTGCGGATCGGGGTCCGGTCGGGGCCCGCGTATTCCCAGGCGGCCACGTGCGCGAAGTTCACGTCGTCGCGCTTGCATTCGCCCTCTTCCTGATACTCCTCGCGGAAATGGCCTCCGCAGGATTCGCGCCGTTCCAGCGCGTCGCGGCAGAGCAATTCGCCTAATTCGAGGAAGTCGGCCACGCGGCCCGCCCGTTCCAGGGATTGATTGAGCTCGGCGCCGTCGCCGGGCACGTTGACGTTCCTCCAGAACTCCTCGCGCAAGGTCGGGATCATTTGCAGCGCCTTCTTCAAGCCGGTCTCGTTCCGGGTCATGCCGCAATGCTCCCACAGGATCGCCCCGAGTTCCTTGTGAAAGGATGGCACCGTGCGCTTGCCCCGCAGGGAGAGCAGACGGTCCGTCAGGTGCCGGACATTTTCCTCCGCTTCCTTGAACGCCGCGTGATCGGCCTTCGGACGCATCTCCGGCTTCTGCGTCGCCAGGTAACCGGAGATGGTCGCGGGGAGGACAAAATAGCCGTCGGCCAGGCCCTGCATGAGCGCGCTGGCCCCCAGGCGGTTCGCCCCATGGTCGGAAAAATTCGCTTCCCCGAGCACGAAGAGCCCCGGCAGATTGCTCATCAAGTTGTAGTCCACCCAGAGACCGCCCATCGTGTAATGCACGGCCGGATAGATGCGCATGGGCGTGTGATAGGCGTTCTCGTTGGTGATCTCCTGGTAGATCGCGAAGAGGTTGCCGTAACGCTCGCGAATTTTCTCCTCGCCCAGCCGCCGGATGGCGTCGGAAAAATCGAGGTAAACCCCCAGGCCCGTCTCCCCCACCCCACGACCCTCATCGCAGACCTGCTTGGCCGCGCGACTGGCGATGTCGCGCGGGGCCAGGTTGCCAAAGCTGGGGTACTTCCGCTCCAGATAATAGTCGCGCGCCTCCTCCGGGATCGCTTGCGGGGGACGCCGGTCGCCCTTCTGTTTCGGCACCCAGATGCGTCCGTCGTTGCGGAGCGATTCGGACATCAGCGTCAGTTTTGACTGGTAATCGCCGGAGACGGGGATGCAGGTCGGATGAATCTGCGTGTAACAAAGATTGGCAAAGCAGGCCCCGCGCTTATATGCACGCCAAATTGCCGTGGCGTTCGATCCGCGCGCGTAGGTGGAGAGGTTGAACACGTTCCCATATCCGCCGGTCGCCAGCACGACCGCATCGGCGGCGTGACCCGTGATTCGGCCGGTTCGCAAATCGCGCACGATAATCCCCTTGGCCTGGCCGTCGACGACCACCAGGTCGAGCATCTCCGCGTAGGTGTGGGAGCGCACCGTCCCGAGTCCAATCTGGCGCGAGAGCGCCGCGTAGGCGCCGAGGAGAAGTTGCTGGCCGGTCTGGCCGCGCGCATAGAAAGTGCGACTGACCTGCGCGCCTCCAAACGATCGGTTGTCCAGCAAGCCGCCGTATTCGCGGGCGAAGGGCACGCCCTGGGCCACGCACTGGTCGATGACGTGCGCGCTCACCTGGGCCAGCCGATACACGTTGGCCTCCCGCGCGCGAAAATCGCCCCCCTTGATCGTGTCGTAAAACAGGCGGTAAACCGAATCGCCGTCGTTTTGATAGTTCTTGGCCGCGTTGATGCCCCCTTGCGCCGCGATGGAATGTGCCCGTCGCGGGCTGTCGTGAAAGACAAAGTTCTCCACCTGGTAGCCCAACTCGGCCAGCGTGGCCGAAGCCGAGGCACCCGCCAGCCCCGCGCCCACCACGAGGATCCGGTACTTCCGTTTGTTCGCCGGGTTGACCAGCTTGTTCTCGAACTTGTGCTTGTCCCATTTTTGCGCGAGCGGGCCGGAAGGGATGCGGTTTTGGAGCGTCGCCATATCAACTGACCTGCCCGCGAGCCGCGAGAAAATGCCGGAGCCGGAACTTCACCTGGCCTCCTTGGGCCCCTGGAGCAGGTCTGCGCCGGTTACGGCCGCCTCTGTCAGCTCGTTTCTCCTGGTCTGCGCGTAATCCGATCCCACCAACCGCAGGTAAATCGTCACCGGGATGGCCGCATAGCCCAGAAAGATCGCGATGCTTGAGACGCGGGCAAACCGCGCGAGATGCGGCCACCAGGCGTGATTGCGCAAGCCGAGTGATTGGAACATGGCCGCGATCCCGTGGCCGAGATGGAGGAAAAGCACGGCCTGGGCAACCAGGTAGAAAAAGACCACCCACCCCACTTGGAAACCCAGGATCATCATCGCGTAAACATCCGGCACGCGCTCGCCGTGCAATTGGGTCGTCAGCTTGCGGAAGTCGCCCAGGCCATTGACCGCCGGCAACAACACGGTGAAATGCGCCAGGTGATAGAGCACAAACGCGGCGATGATCAGTCCACTGCCCAGCATCGTGCGGGAAGCCAGCGTGGAACCGTAGGCCGAGGTTCCGGCATAGTTCTCCGGCCGGGCCGCCTTGTTCGCGACCGAAAGACTCATCGCGGACCCCACGTGCAGGGCGACGCAAATTAACAAGCCGATGCGCCCCCCCCAGAGCAGTCCCGGTTTGCTCTTGAGGAAATGCGCGTAAGCGTTGATCCGCTCGGGCGCGCCAAAAACCTGCAAATTTCCCAGCAAATGACCGATGACGAACAAGAACAGGACCAGACCGGAAAGTGCCATGACAAACTTCTTCCCGAGTGAGGCGCGCCACGTTCGCGTTATCAGATTCATGAAATGGAAGGCCGGACCGCTCTCCGGCTGATGAGTGCAAAATCTATTAAGCCGCGCGCTGCCAAGTCAACGCGGCCGTGCAAGTATAAGGCCCGCTTCCCCGCCCTTGAAGACCGCTAATCCGCCGGCTGGTCTCCCCGGCCTTCGTCCAATACCGCCTGCAACTGGCGCAGACTCGAGATCCTGCCCGCGGCGCCCGCTGCCGCCGATCGATCCAGCAGCAGCGCCCGCATCCCGGCCGCTTCCGCTCCGGCGACGTCCTGGGCCACGCTGTTGCCCACGTGGAGAATGGAACCTGGCGCCAAACCCAATCGCGTCGCGGTGCGGAGGAACATCTCCGGCGCAGGTTTCGTCGACCCGGCCTCGTGCGAGATGGTCAGCGCATCGAAGCAAGGACTAAGTCGCCAATGATCCAGGAGCGGGCGCAATCGCTCGTCCCAATTGGAGATGAGCCCGAGCTTGAGGCCACGGGATTTCAACGCGGCCAGGGTTGGGAGGACATCGTCGAACAGCCGCCAGGCCCGCGCGCTGCCAAAGCGTTGGTAGATCGCGTCGAAACACGCATCGCTCGGTGCCTCGGGCGAGAGGCCGGCGAAGGTCCGCCGCACCAATTCCCGCCAGGCCGCGCGCGAATAATCGAAGTGCTCCTGCGCGTTCCAGGCGCGGGCGAACTGGCGGTTCAAAGCCTCGGGCGCGACGCCCGTCAAGCCGAACTGCGCCGCCACTTCGGCATAGACCTCCCCGACCGACGGCCAGGGCTCGATCAAAGTGCCACCCACATCAAAAGTAACGGCACGGATCACGCCCGGCCGGCGCATGGCGGTTCTTTGCATCGGGGTTCAATGGGCTCGCTCATCCCTCGCCAAACAGCTCAACCCGCCCGGAGGTCGTCCCGGGCGGTGGTGACGCCGCCCCATTCGTTCAGGGCGCGTTCGTCACTCGGCGGCGCCGGCGCCAGGCGGAGCAGTTCCATCGCCTCGCCGACGAGGTAGAGCGAACCGGTGATGACGATGAACGGTTCCTGGCGGATTCGTTCCAGACCCGCCGCCAGGCTCGAGCAGACTTCGGCGCGCGCGGCCGGATTCGCCTTGCGACAGATCGGGCGCAATTCCTCCGGCGCCAAGGTTCGCGCGCTGTTCACCGGCACCAGGACCAGCCGCCGGGCCAGCGGCGCGAGCGTTTTGGCGATACTCAACCAATCCTTGTCCGCCAGCACGCCGAGCACAAGCACCGGCTTGAGGTTGGGAAACTCCTGCGTGAAAGCGTCCCGCAACGCCGCGGCGCTGCCGGCATTGTGGGCGCCGTCGAGCAGGAAGGCCTGGCCACCGGCCGTGTTCACCAGTTGCATGCGTCCGGGCCAGTCCACCCGGCTCAGTCCGTCGGCGATGGCGCGATCGCTCACAGGCAACCGGCCGGACAGAACGCGCACGGTGGCCAGTGCCAAGGCGGCATTGAGCTTTTGGTGTTGCCCGCGCAACGGCAAAGCCGGCGCCGGGCTCGCGCCGCCATCGGCCAGGACGGTCGAAACCTCTCTGTCGCGGACGCCCGGTTCGATCCCGGGCATCTCGTCGAGCTGGCGGGAAGACGGCCCGACCACGTGGAGCGTTGCTTCGAGCCGCCGCGCCGTTTCGGCGATGACCTCCAGGCCGCGTCCGGGAGTGGCCGCCGTGATGACCGGCACTCCGGGCTTGATGATCCCGGCCTTCTCCGCGGCGATTTGGTCGAGCGTAGCGCCCAGCCATTGCTCGTGATCGAAATCGATCCCGGTGATGACGCTGGCCAGAGGCAGGACGATGTTCGTCGCGTCGAGACGCCCGCCGAGCCCAGCCTCCCAGATCACCAGGTCGCAACCTTGCTCGGCGAAATAACGCAGCGCCATGACCGTCACGACTTCGAAGAACGTCGGATGGGCCGCCCCCGGCGAACCGCCCGCCCCGGCCGCCCCGGACGGGGTTTCGCGCCCGGCGCGGTCCCGATGCGCGCCGGCCGCCGGTTGACCCCATCCCTGTTCCAGCAAGACGCGCATCTCGGCCGCCAGCCGGACTATGTCGCGTTCGAGGATCAGCTGCCGGTTGACTTGCATGCGCTCGGCAAACGAGACGAGATGCGGAGAAGTAAAGAGTCCGACCCGCAGCCCGGCGGTGCGATAGATGCTCTCCAGCATCGCGCAGGTGGAGCCTTTGCCGTTCGTGCCCGCGACATGGATGAAGCGAAGCCGCTCGTGCGGATGGCCCGCCAGCGCCGCCAGTTTGCGCGTGTTCTCCAAGCCAAACTTGGCCCCGAACATCCGCAAGCGGCAAAGAAATTGAATCGCTTCGGCGTAGGTCATGATCAGGAGTCAGGAATCAGGGATCAGGAGTCAGGAATCAGGAGTCAGGAATCAGGAATCAGTAATCAATTACCGGTTACAAGTTACAAGTTACCAGTTACCAGTTACCAGTTACGAGTTACAAGTTACCAGTTCTACCAGTTACAAGTTACCAGTTCCCAATTTTACGACTGAAGAGTCGCCTCTCGATAAGCCGGCGGTTCCTCTCCGACCTGCGCACGCGCCATAAACCCGGACTCGGGGAGCGCGGACATCGCTGGCCGCGCTCCCGCGTGCCTGTGGTCGGAGCTTGTCTTGAACGTCGGCCCGATTACGATTCGCGCAATGCTCTCTTGCCACCCTCCGGAATGCGCCAAGTCCTGGAGCCTCGCCCTGGCCGTGGCCGGCCTGCTGACGGCGAGCGTTGCCAGATTGCCTGGTGAAGACAAAAATGCCGCCAAGCCAGCGCCCGCGCCGCCGGCTCAACCGCTCAGTCTGCCCGGCGAAGTCAGCGATGAACAGTTGGAGGATCAGCTGGATAACGCCGCCGACCGACTTCTCAAATCCGGTCAGGCGGTGAAGATGAGTGAACTGCTTCGCCAACTGTATCGGCGCTCGTGTTCCATCGCGCTGCCCAAAGCCTCCACGAACAAGCTCTCCGCCGCCGAGCTGGTGACGCGCAGCCGCGCCGGCGTGCTGGTCATCGGCGACCTCTACAAATGCAAGAAATGCCCCCGCTGGCACGTCGGAGTTTCCAGCGGGTTCATGCTCAATGACGCGGGCGCGTGCGCCACCTGCTATCACGTGGTCAACGTGAGCGAAAGCCCGACCCTCATTGCCATGACCGGCGACGGGCGCATCGTGCCGGTTCGCGAGGTGCTGGCCGCCAACCCGCACACCGATGTGGCCATCCTGCGGCTCGACGGCGCCGGATATACGCCGCTGCCGCTCGACGCGGAGGCGGCGATCGGGCTGCCTGTCCGGGTGCTGAGCCATCCGGACGACCACTTCTTCACCCTCAGCGAAGGCATCATCTCCCGCTACGTGAGTATTCCGCTGCAGAAGAAGGGCGGGACCGTGACGATGATGGCGATCACCGCAGACTTTGGCGCGGGGTCCAGCGGCGCGCCGGTCCTCAACGAACGCGGTGGTGTCGTGGGCATGGTCAACAACACCCAATCGCTTTACTACGATCCGAAACGCGGCAAGGATCTCCAGATGGTCTTCAAGCACTGCCTGCCCTCGCAATACATCCGCGAATTGATCCGGTGAAAGGGAGTTCTGAGTTCAAGGTTCGAAGTTCAAGGTTCGAAGTTCAAGGTTCGAAGTTCAAGGTTCGAAGTTCATTTCACATTGTTAATCCCGTTCCTTTCGAACCTTTTCACCCGCTACCAAGTGAACAATGGGCACATCTTGGTTTCTGGGGATCGGAGTCCAAGCCGTTAGCTGCGGAGCAGCGCCAGAAAGTAGCCCACGGCGCCAGCCGTGGGGGGTGGCGTGGAAGGGCCAGAGCCGCGGAGCGGCGAAAGAATTGCCAGCCTTGTTTCTGTCGCCCCTGCCGGGGCTGTGTCCCCATTGCGCCAACTCCCACGGCTCACGCCGTGGGCTACTTTCTGACGCCACTCCGTGGCTCAAAGCTTGCGCCCTTCAGACGAGGAGCAGCGCAAAAACGGAGATGCGCCCGTGAACAATGATTATTGCACTTTGAACTCCGAACTTTGAACTTAAAACTTTGAACTTTGCTCCAAACCGCACTTGGTGTGCAATCGGCGCCTCGATATGAGCTTTTACGACCAGCTGAAATTCAACGACGACGGTCTGATTCCGGCCATCATCCAGGAAGCCGGCACCGGCCGGGTGCTGATGATGGCCTGGATGAACCGCGCCTCCCTCGAGAGCACGATCCGGACGGGCCGGACCCACTTTTGGAGTCGCTCCCGGAAAGCATTCTGGATGAAAGGCGAGCAAAGCGGCCACACGCAGTCAGTCAAGGACATCGCGTTTGACTGCGACGGCGACACGTTGCTCATCCAGGTCGAGCAAATCGGGGCGGCCTGTCACGAAGGCTTCAAGTCGTGCTTTTTCCGCTCGATCGAAGGAGATGGTGCGACGTTCAAGATCACCGAACCGCAACTGCAATCCCCTGAGCAGATCTACGGGACCAGGAAAAAGTAATGGTCGACGCGGTTCCATTCGGCGGCGGGGCCTACGTCACCTTCCTGGTCCTGATGCTGTTTTGCCGGGCGATGGATTTTCTGAGCACGTGGGTGGCCACGCCCAACCTGGTGCTCGAAGCCAACCCGATTGCGCGCAAGCTGGGGTGGCGTTGGGGCATCCCGGTGAACCTCGCCCTCTGCCTGGCGTTCGCCTGCTGGCCGCTGCCAGCGGTCATCATCAGCACCACCAGCGTGCTGGTCGCCGCCCGAAATTTTCAATCCGCCTGGCTCATGCGCGCCATCGGCGAGGACACTTATCGGGTCTGGATCAGCGAGCGGCTGGAGCAGACGCCGATCGGATTGTTCCTGTTCTGTCTGTTTGGGCAGACCAGCCTGGTCGCGGCCGTGGGCGGCGTGTTGATTTGGTTCGGTGAGCTGAGGCTTGTGCCGCTGGGCATCGGCCTGGGCCTGGTAGCCTACGCGGCGGCGGTCGTTCTCTACACTTTGATTTCGCTATGGCGCAGCCGCCGCCGGGCACGGTAGAACATCCCCGCCATGTATTCGCCGAGCTTGGAAGAATTTCAGCAACTGGCCGCGCAGGGCAACCTCATTCCCGTCACGCGCCGGCTCCTGGCCGATTTCGAAACGCCTCTCTCGGCTTACCGGAAGATCCGCGGGCAGGGCGAATCGTTCCTCTTCGAATCGGTCGAAGGGGGCGAGCATCTGGGCCGCTATTCCTTCGTCGGTTGCAACCCGCGCGCCGTCATCCGCCAGCAAGACGCCCGCCTCGAGGTGTTGGAAAACGGCAAGGTGACCGCCCGGTTCGCCACCCCGCGCCAAGCGCATCCGGACGGCGCCGCTGGCGTCAAGGATGGCCTGGAGGTCGTCGAGCAGGTGTTGCAGAAGTTCCGGCCGGTCTCGGTGCCGGGATTGCCTCGGTTCACGGGGGGCGCGGTGGGGTTTATCGGCTACGAGTTCATTCACGATGTGGAACCGGTGGTGCCGCGTCCGCTCCAGGATGAGTTGCAGACGCCCACCATGGTTTTCCTCATCGCGGACGAATTGCTCATCTTTGACCACGTGGCCCAGACGATCCTGGTGCTGGTCAACGCGGTCCTGGATGAGGCGGAGACCCCGGCGGAGGCTTACGAGAACGCCATGGGCGAGATCGAGCGACTGGTCACGCTGCTGCAACAGCCGACCGAACATTTGCCGGTGACCGTGCCACACGACGTGCCCGGCGTCCCGTTCGAGTCCAACGTCACCAAGGAGACGTTTTTTGCGAACGTGCGCAAGGCCAAGGAATACATCAAGGCCGGCGACATCATCCAGGTGGTCGGCTCGCAACGTTTCTCGACCCCGGTCAAGGCCAGGCCGCTCGATATCTATCGGGCGGCCCGCTCGATCAATCCCTCGCCCTACATGTTTCTGCTCGAATTGGAGGGCCTCGCCCTGGTCGGGGCCTCGCCCGAAATCCACGTCCGCTGCGAAAATGGCCAGGTGGAAATCCGCCCCATCGCCGGCACGCGCCCGCGAGGCAAGACGCCGGCGGAGGACCTGGCCAACGAAAAGGAATTGCTCGCCGACCCCAAGGAACGGGCGGAGCACGTGATGCTGGTGGACCTGGCGAGAAACGACCTCGGGCGCGTCTGCGACTTCGGCAGCGTCCGGGTCAAGGACCTCATGGTCATCGAGCGCTACAGCCACGTCATGCACATTGTCTCGGAAATCGAAGGGCACCTCAGCGCCGGCAAGACCCCCTACGACCTGATGCGGGCCACCTTTCCCGCCGGCACCTTGAGCGGCGCTCCCAAGATCCGCGCGATGCAGATCATCTCCGAATTGGAACAAACGACCCGCGGACCCTACGGCGGGTGTGTGGGCTACTTCAGCTTCAATGGCAACCTCGATTGTTGCATCACCATCCGCACCGCCCTGCTCAAGGACGGCAAGGCCTACGTCCAGGCCGGCGGCGGCTGGGTGAACGATTCGACCCCGGAAGCTGAGTTCCAGGAAACGGTCAACAAGTCCAAAGCGATGCTCAAAGCCGTGGCCTTGGCCGAGAGCTTCACCCAGGCCACGTGACGGCAGGCGCGCGGACGGTCCCCGTCCGCAGCGTGCGGCCGGAACAAGCAGGGCCGAACGCTCCAGGCTCTCGGCTGCCGGCCGGGCAGGCGCGCGGACGGTCCCCGTCCGCAGCGTGCGGCCGGCACAAGCAGGGCGGAACGCTTCAGGCCCTCGGCTGCGGGCGAAGCGCTGCGGGCCGGGACGGCCCGCGGCCCGCGCAGCGCGCGGACGGTCCCCCTCCGCAGCGTGCGGCCGGCACAAGCAGGGCGGAACGCTCCAGGCCCTCGGCTGCGGGCGAAGCGCTGCGGGCCGGGACGGCCCGCGGCCCGCGCAGCGCGCGGACGGTCCCCCTCCGCAGCGTGTGGCCGGAACAAGCAGGGCCGAACGTTCCAGACCTCCGCTCCGGGCGAAGCGCTGCGGGCCGAGACGGCCCGCGCCCCGAGCGCCGGGCTTGCGTATTGCTTGAGAACGCCCTGACTACTAGGTTGGCGTTATGAAGCGCATGTTATTCTGCTTTGTGCTCGGCGTGGCCGCCGGCGCCGGCGGCTATTGGTATTTCCAACAGGACGCCGGGAAAGCCCAACTGGCCCAGGCCAGAACACAAGTCGTTTCCGGCGCGGAAAAGGTCTCCGGCACGATCAAAGACACGATCGGCGAGATCAGCGTGGATGACATCAAAGAGGAACTGGCCCGCACCAGCATGGTGGTCCGGGAGAAGGCCAAGGACGCCGGCCAATCCCTGGCCGGGGCCACGGCCAACGCCCGCACCACCCTCGCCATCAAAACGAAACTGCTGGCGGAACCGGGTCTGTCGGCGCTGGCCATCAACGTCGATACCACCGACGGCCTGGTCACCCTGTCCGGCAAAGTCGATTCGCATGAACAGATCGCCAAGGCTGTGAAACTGGCCATGGCAACGGAAGGCGTGCACAAGGTCATCTCCACTCTCCAGGTCAACGCCGGGAAATGAAGACGCCCCGGGTCAGGCGGCCGGCCGAAGAATCGCGCGGAAATGGTTTGGAGCTTGCCTCCCCGGGGGAAGCGCGGTTGGATCAGGCCACGCACGACCGCGCACTCATGCAGCACCATCCAAAACATTACTGCGGTGTCTTCGGGGTTTACGGGCATCCGCATGCCGCCGAGTTGACTTACTACGGCCTCTACGCGCTGCAACATCGCGGACAGGAGAGCGCCGGCATCGTCAGTTCGGACGGCCGGCAGTTCCGCCTCCACAAAGGCATGGGGCTGGTCTCGCAGATCTTCGAAGGCGACATCCTGCACAATCTTGTTGGCGCCATGGCCGTCGGGCACACCCGCTATTCGACGACCGGCGCGTCGCACTTGCGCAACGCCCAGCCGCTGACCGTGGACTGCGCGCGCGGCCAGATCGCCATCGCGCACAACGGCAACCTGACCAATGCCGCCCAGCTCCGCGAAGAACTGGAGGGCCGCGGGTCCATCTTCCAAACCACCGTCGATAGCGAGATCATCCTCCACCTCATGGCGCAACCCAGCCTCAACGGCCATGAAAACAATCTCCTCGAAACCATCCGCCGCATCGAAGGCGCCTTCTCCCTGGTCATCATGACCGAACAGGAATTGATCGGCGTGCGCGATCCGCACGGCTTCCGTCCCCTCTGCCTCGGCCGGGTCGGCGACGGTTGGGTGCTTTCCAGCGAAACCTGCGCCCTGGATTTGATTCACGCCAAGTTCGTGCGCGACGTCGAGCCGGGCGAGATCGTGGTGATCAACGAGCAGGGTTTGAAGAGCATCCAGGCTTTCCCGGAACAGGAACGGCGCGCCTTCTGCATTTTCGAATATGTCTATTTCGCGCGCCCGGACAGCACGATTGCCGATCGCAATGTCTACAAAGTGCGCGTCGAAATGGGCCGCCAGCTTGCCCGGGAAAATCCGGTCGCGGCCGACATCGTCGTGCCCGTGCCGGACAGTGGCAATTACGCCGCGCTGGGCTTCTCGCTGGAATCGGGGATCCCTTACGAGATGGCGTTCATCCGCAACCACTATGTCGGGCGCAGCTTCCTCCAGCCTTCCCAGCTCATCCGCGACTTCAATGTGCGGGTCAAACTCAACCTCATCCCCGAACTGGTGAAGGACAAACGGGTGGTCATCGTGGACGATTCCATCGTGCGCGGCACGACCTGCAAGGCGCGGGTCAACACCCTCAAGGAAGCCGGCGCCAAGGAAGTCCATGTCCGGGTCAGTTGTCCGCCCCACATGCATCCGTGCGTCTACGGCATCGACTTTCCGGACCGCAACAAGCTGATGGCGGCGAACTATTCGGTGGACGAGATCCGCCAGTATCTCAACGCCGATTCCCTCGCCTACCTCTCGCAATCGGGGATGGTCAAAGCCACCGGCCTGGGCAAGGAATCCTTCTGCATGGCCTGCTACGATGGAGCCTACCCGGTGCCTTACGATCCAAAGGCCGACAAGCATATCATGGAACGGCGCCGCAGCCGCCTCGAAGGCCTCGGCGAGGCCCTGGCCAAGGACGAATTGCAGTTCAAGCTGCTCTGAAAATTGAGGGTTGAAAACCCGCCCCGCTCCCTCCAGATTTCGGCCCATGACGAAATCTGTCTTCACAGGTCCGGCTTATGTGGTGCAGGATAACATCGACACCGACCAGATCATCCCCGCCCAGTATTTGAACCTCATTCCGACCATCCCCGAGGAATACGAGAAACTGGGCAGCTACGCCATGAACGGTCTGCCCGACTCGCTTTACCCGCTCCGGTTTGTCAAGCCCGGCGCGCTCGACAGCGAATACGCCGTCATCGTCGGCGGGCGCAACTTTGGTTGCGGCAGCTCGCGGGAACACGCGCCGATCGCCCTCGGTTCGGCCGGCTGCAAAGTGGTGTTGGCCCAAGGTTTCGCCCGGATCTTCTTCCGCAATTGCGTGGCCACCGGCGAGGTTTATCCTTGTGAGCTCACGGAGCGCCTCTGCGACGTCCTCAAGACCGGTGACCTGTTGACGGTGGATCTCGACCAGGCCACCGTCACGGTCGCTGCCACCGGCAAAGTCTATTCCTTCAAACCGCTCGGCGAGGTCCGACCGGTGGTCGATGCCGGCGGACTCTTCAATTACGCGCGCCAGAGCGGGATGATCCCGGCACGAACGTGAGCGGATTGCGGATTGCGGATTGCGGATTGCGGATTTCGGCCTTCGGATTTCGGATTCCTCACTCCTGACGCATGGCGTATCGCCTGGAACTAAAAACGCGCAACGCACAACCCGGAAAAGCAACGCATGTCCCTCGCCGATTTGCGCCGTGACTACTCCCTGGCTGGCTTAAGTGAAGCGGACCTGGCGGCTGATCCTTTCCAGCAGTTTGAGAAATGGTTCCAGGAAGCGGTGGCAGCGGAGATCCTCGAACCCAACGCCATGGTCCTGGCCACGGTGGACCCTTCGGGTCAGCCTTCGACCCGCGTGGTGCTGCTCAAGGGAGTCGATCCGCGCGGATTCAAGTTCTTCACCAATTACGAGAGCCGCAAAGGCCGCGAACTGGCGGCCAACCCCAAAGCTTCCCTGACCTTTCCCTGGACCGAATTGGAGCGGCAAGTCTGCTTGACGGGCCGCGTCAGCAAAGTTTCGCGGGAGGAGTCCGAAACCTACTTCAAGATCCGACCGCGGGGCAGCCGTCTGGGCGCGTGGGCCTCGAGCCAAAGCCAGGTCATCGCCAGCCGCGTCCAACTCGAAGCGCGCCTGCGCGAACTCGAAGCCCAGTATCCCGAAGACGATATCCCCTTGCCGCCCTATTGGGGCGGCTACGTGCTCGCGCCGGCGGAAATTGAATTCTGGCAGGGCCGCCCGAGCCGCTTGCATGATCGCTTGCGCTATCAACGGCAGCCAGGCGGTTCGTGGAAAATCGAGCGCCTCTCGCCTTGAACGCTCCGCTAGTTGGCCGCGATGCGACTGAAGAATGCGCCGGCCAGATGCACGCCTAATTCCCGGACAACATTGGTGTCTTCTTCCGAAATCGTCGGGTTCCCCCAACAAACGACGGCGGCCAGCGGACGGTCGGGCAGCGAAAACAAACTTTGAAACGCCCGGGAGGGATCCGAAGCCGCCAGGTGGGCCAGGGGCTCCCGCAAAAGCGATTGCCGAAACAACTGCAAGACCTCCCGATCCGCCGTCTCCGACAAGCCCGACACGCACGCCGAGGACATGGCAATCTCACCGTTGGCAAAAAAAGTGCACAGGGCGGAGCCGGCGGTCGAGTCGAACTTCAGCTCAATGTGAGCCAGCGGCCGCCCGAAGGAAGCCCGAAAGGACGGGCCATGTTCCCGCAGGATGCTCTGGCAGACGTTGACCCATTTGGGCGACAGGTCCGACACCGTCCAACGACCGGTGCCGACCAGTTCCCCATCCGCCGCGAAGGCTGCGATGCTTAATGATTCTGATGATGCCGGCATTGTCATTGCTGCCCCATGGGACCAGGGCGGCACGCAGGCGCTACCCCAGACAAACCTGTAACGCTTCCAACACCTTCTTCACGTTGGCGCGAGAGGACGTCTCGCCCATCAGGCCAATGCGCCAGACCTTGCCCTTGAGGGGGCCGAGGCCAGCGCCGATCTCGATATCGAAATCCGTCAGGAGCCGTTTCCGCACCCCGGCTTCGTCGGCCCCGGGCGGGACGGCCACGGCGTTGAGTTGCCAAAGTTGATGGCCTTCCTGCGCGGCCAGGCCCAGGCCGAGCGCCGCCAGGCCTTCCTTGAGCGCCAGGTGCATCTCCTGGTGCCGGCGCCAGCGATTTTCCAACCCTTCCTCCAGCACCAGCCGCAACGCCTCGTGCAGCGCGTAATTCATCGAGATGGGCGCGGTGTGATGATAAACCCGTTCCTGACCCCAATAGCTGGCCAGCAGGTTCACATCGAGATACCAGCTTTGCACTTTGCTTTTGCGTTTGCCGGCCGTTTCCAGTGCCCGAGGACTGAGGGAGACCGGCGACAACCCCGGGGGACAGCTCAGGCACTTCTGGGTGCCGCTGTAGACCGCGTCGATGCCCCATTCGTCGACTCGCACCGGACAACCGCCCAGGGACGTCACGGTGTCGAGCAACATCAACCCGCCGGCCTCGTGCGCCAGCCGGGCGATCTCCGGCACCGGCGTGAGCGCGCCGGTCGAAGTCTCGGCGTGCACCAGGCCAACCAGCTTCGGTCGACGGCCTTTCAGTGCTTCAGCGAATTGCTGCGGCTCGAGGATGCGGCCCCAGGGCGCCTCGACCTTGGTCACTTTCGCGCCACAACGTTCGGCGACGTCGACCATGCGACCGCCAAACACGCCGTTAACACCGATCACCGCCTCATCGCCCGGTTCCAGCAGGTTCACGCAGCAGAACTCCATGCCCGCGCTGCCCGTGCCGCTCACCGGGAAGGTCATTTCGTTCCGCGTGAGGAAAACGTGGCGCAGCATCCCCTTGATTTCCTCCATCATCTTCACAAACAGGGGGTCAAGATGGCCGACCAGGGGTGCGGACATGGCTTTGAGAACCGACGGCGCCACGTTGCTGGGGCCAGGCCCCATCAACAGCCGGGTCGGCGCCTGGAAAGCGGGCGGCGTTTGCATAGCGGCGACAATAGAAGGGCCGCCGCGAAACGTAAAACGCAAAACGCGACGCCCCTTGGGCGCATCTCGCTTGCGAAATAACCTGAATACCGCCTTTCGCGCCCCTGTCCAAAAACACTCGAACAAATGGACCGGCTACCGAAATCACAGAAACCAGATTCTCCGCCGCCCCCGGCTTCCCCAAACACTGGAGTCCGCTCCTTCCACTTCGGTTCGGGCCGGCGCTACACGGCCACCGCCAAACTGAAGCAATGCATCATTCATCGTTCGCAGACTCTGCCTGCGCTCTTCGGCCGGCGGGCGCGCAGTTTGTCACTGCGTTTGGCGGCGTAGCGCGCGGCGTCTTTCTCTTCGGCATCCCGCTCGGGTTGTGGCTCACGCCTGGGCCAGCCCGCAGTTCCAGCCCCCTGCCTGCGCGGCCTGAGAGTGGTCAAAGGCGGTGTGCAACTCACCTTCACCCAGCCACTGGCCCCCGAGGCCGCCGTCGACCTGCAAAATTTCAGCGGCGAGCAAGGGGATCCGGGTGCTTCAAGTCGTCGCACCGCCGTGCTCTCACGATCCGGAGCCAAGTTCGGAATCAGGCCGGAGGCCTGACAGAAATTAGCCGGGGGTCGGAGCGTCGAGCGGAGACCCCCGGTTCGATGGCCAACAGGAGACAGCACCCCGGCGGGGTGCCAGAAATTCAGGCTGAGCGAAGACCTCTGGCACCCCGGCGGGGTGCTCCTTGTTCAGGCCGGTTGACCGGGGGTATCGCTGACGCTCAACCCCCGGCTAATTTCTTGTATCCCTCCGGGATACTTCTCTGATCCCATCGAAACCGTCGCAGCAACGAACAGCCTCTCCAGGAACCGACTTGTCACTGATAACTTGTAACTGGCGATTGGGAGAGGCTCATCCTGAGCGTGACCCTGTTTTCAATTTCCAGTTACTAGTTACCAGTTACCAGTTACAAGTTACTAGTGACAAGTTAAAGACACGTTCCATGAACCGCCGTTTGTTTCCTCACAAATTGAGTGATATCCGAGCCGCGCTCTTCCTCATTGGTTTTGTCTGCCTCACTCTTGCACCGGCCGGCCGGGCCGCCGACACCAAACCTGAACCCGGCCTCGTCGTGACCTGCCTCTCCGCCGAGCGCGGGCTCTCCGACACCGCCATCATCCCGAACGTGTGGCTCTACGTCGAGTCCGGCAAGCCCCCGACTCCTTTCCTGCCCGGGGGCAAATTCACCGCGATTTGGGAAGGCGCCATCCACGCCGATCTACGCGGCAACTACCGGTTCCAGGCGGCCCTCAATGGCAGACTTAAAGTCGAGATTAACGGCGCCGTCGCCTTGGAAACCTCTGGGACGGGCGAAACCACCGCGCTCGGCCAGCCCGTGCGCTTGAACAAAGGCCCCAATGCCTTCAAGGCCACTTACACCACTCCCGACAAAGGCGACGCGTTCGTCCGCCTGGCCTGGACGGAAAAGGGACCGTTCACTGCTCCCATTCCGCCCGCCACTTTCACCTGCGCACTCACACCCGACCTGCAGAAGACCACGCAACTCCGTCTCGGCCGCGAGTTGTTTCTCGAACATCGCTGCATCAAATGCCATGCCGACCCGAAACTGGCCGTCGCAGCCGTCCCCGAGTTGAAGATGGACGCGCCATCGCTGGAAGGAATCGGCGCCCGCCGCCACTACGACTGGATGGCTCGCTGGATTCTCGATCCGAAATCGCTCCGGCCCACGGCGCACATGCCGAAGTTACTCCGCGGTCCGAAGGCAAAGGAGGACGCCGACGCCATCGCGGCCTATCTCGCCTCGCTCAAAAGCGGAGGTGAAATCAGGCGGAGCGAAGTGGCCTACCAGACCCGCCAGGTCGAACTCAAGGAAGGCGAAGCCCCGCCCGCCGTCGTTGAACCAAAGCCGCTTTACGAACGGCTGCGCTGCGGCAATTGCCACAATCCACCCGACGCAAAGGATCCCGACCCCAATAAGCTCTCCCAGAAACGCATCGCGGAAAAATTTCCGGCCGGGAAACTGGCCCAGTTCCTCCGCGCTCCCGAAGCGCATTTCGCCTGGACCCGCATGCCCAAGTTCCATCTGAGCGTCAAGGAAGCGGCGGAACTGGAGAACTGGCTTTTCGCCGCGGCGCCAAAGCCGACCCTGGCCCCCGCGCCGACCGACGCCGCCATCCTCGAGCGAGGCAGGCACCTGGTGCAATCCGCCGGATGCTTGAATTGCCACGAGCTGAAACTCGAGAATCGCGCCGCCGCGCCGAAATGAAGCGACCGCGCTTCGCTCGAACGCCACGTCCCCGGCGAGTTCGCCGAGCGCCAGGCGCGCCTGCTCAATTGCACCGCTTGCCATGGCCAGATCGACCTGGTGCCGCCGCTCGAAATCCTCGGCGGCAAACTGAAGCCGGAATGGGTCGCCCGGTTCATGGCCGGGGAGATCCCGCACAAGCTTCGTTACGACTTGCATCCGAAGGGCGAGCCTTGGCTGGACGCGCGGATGCCCGCTTTCAAGTCGCGCGCGCAACTCCTGGCGATCGGTATGGCCGAACAGCACGGTTACCCACCCAAGTCGCCGCCCGAACCGCCGGTGGACAACGCCCTCGCGGAAATCGGCCGTAAACTCGTCGGCAAGGAAGGCGGGTTCTCCTGCGTCTCCTGCCACGGCATCGGGCCGCTGCCCGCCCTCGAAGTCTTCGAGAGTGAAGGGATCGATTTCACCCAAAGCGCCGACCGGCTGTTGCCCGATTACTATCGGCGCTGGTTCCGCGCTCCGACCAGCATCGACCCGCAAACGAAAATGCCGGTCTATTTCGACGAAGAAGGCAAAAGCCCGCTGACTGAAATCCTCGACGGCGACGGGGAGAAACAAATCAGCGCCATCTGGGAATACCTGCGCCTGCGCGACAAGATGCCCGCGCCCAACACCGGCGCCCAGTAGCCGCCAGACGGCGCGGCGCGCGGACGGTCCCCGTCCGCAGCACCTGACCAGCACTGGGGCGATGGAACTATCCAGGCCCTCGGCTCGGGCGATGCGCTGCGGGCCGGGACGGCCCGCGCTCCCCAGCGGCGCGCGCTCCTCAAGATGACGGCGCTGCCAGCCGGTGCTTTACGAGGTGAAAAAGAAATTGTCGCCCGCCGTGATTCTCTGCAATCTGTGCGTTCTTTTATGCAGCAGGTAAATCTGGGCATCGTTGGAGGCGGCACGGTGGGTGGCGGAGTCTTCCAGGCCATTCAGCGCAATGGCGCCCTCATGGCCTCGCGGTTGGGCGTCGGCTTGCGCGTCCTGCGCATGGCCGTGCGCGACGTCCATAAACCGCGCGCGGTCCCGATTCCTCACTCCTTGCTCACGACCGATTGGTCCGGCGTGGTCAACGATCCGCAAATCAACCTGATTGTCGAACTGATGGGCGGCACGACCACCGCCCGGCGAGTCGTCCTCGAGTCGCTCCGGCAAGGCAAACCCGTCGTCACGGCCAACAAGGCGTTGCTCTCCGCCCACGGCGAGGAATTGTTCGAAGCGGCCCAGCGCTCGGGCACCAATCTCTACTACGAAGCCAGTGTCGCCGGCGGCATTCCCATCATCAAGGTGCTCCGCGAGGGTCTGATCGGAAATCATATCACCCGCCTCTACGGCATCGTCAACGGCACCTGCAATTACATCCTGACCCGCATGAAACTCGAGGGAGCCGATTTCGCGGACGTCCTGGCCGACGCGCAACGGCTTGGCTACGCGGAGGCCGAGCCCTCGCTCGATGTCGATGGGCATGACGCGGCGCACAAAATCGGCATCCTCGCCTCGCTGGCGCACGGCTTTTGGGTCAACCCGAGGCATCTTTATGTCGAAGGCATCCGCCAAGTCACCCAGTTGGACATGCGGTTCGCCGGTCAACTCGGCTACACCATCAAGCTCCTCGGCATCGTCAAGCGACCCGACCCCGCACCCGATTTGCCGTCAGCCGCCGCCGCGCCCGCGGCCAAACGCCAATCGCCAATCGCCAATCGCAAATCCTCCATCCAGGTCTCCGTCTATCCGACGCTCGTCCCCAACCACCATGTCCTCGCCAGCGTCAACCATGTCTTCAACGCGATCTACGTGCGGGGCGATGTGGTGGGCGACACGCTTTACTATGGGCGCGGCGCCGGCCAGGACGCCACGGCCAGCGCGGTCCTAAGCGACCTGGCCGACGCCGCGCTCGACCTCAAGTGCGGCACGCGCAGCCGCATCCCGCCGTTCGTGCCGCACGAGCGCGACGGCGCGGTCATTCCGATCGAGCAAGTGGTCTGTCGCTATTACGTGCGCTTGAGCGTGGTGGATCGCCCCGGCACCCTCGCCCGGATCGCCGCCATCCTCGCCCGGGCCAGGATTGGCATCTCCTCGGTCATCCAGCCCGAAGGCCATGAAGGCTCGAGCGTGCCGCTCATCCTGATGATTCACGACGCCACCAACGCCGCGATGAGCGGGGCGCTGTCGAAAATCGGACAACTCAGCGTGATCAAGGCCGCGCCGGTCATGCTGCGCGTGGAAAATTTCGAATGAATACGCCACTCCCCACTCCGCGCTCGCAACCCCCGCAACCCTCCCATTGGGCCGGGGTCATCCGTCGCTACGCTGAATACCTGCCCGTGACCGCCGACACCCCGGTGGTCACGCTTCTGGAAGGCAACACCCCGCTGGTGGCTGCGCCGCAGTTTGTCGAAGCCATCGGAGGCAAATTCCAACTTTACTTGAAATACGAGGCGCTCAACCCGACCGGCTCCTTCAAGGACCGCGGGATGACCGTGGCGATTTCCAAAGCCAAGGAGCGCGGCGCGCAAGTGGTGATCTGCGCCAGTACCGGCAACACCTCCGCCAGCGCCGCCGCCTATGCCGCCCGCGCCAGGCTCAAGTGCGTCGTGCTCCTGCCCAAGGGCAAGATCGCACAGGGCAAGCTCGCCCAGGCCCTGATGTATGGCGCCACCACCATCGCCCTGGAAGGCAATTTCGATGATGCCCTGCGCATCGTCCGGGAACTCGGCGAGACCGGCCACGTCGAAGTGGTCAATAGCATCAACCCCCTGCGCATCGAAGGACAGAAGACCGCCGCGTTCGAAATTTGCGACAAGCTCGGCGACGCGCCCGACTTCCATTTCCTGCCCGTCGGCAACGCGGGCAACATCACCGCCTACTGGAAGGGTTACCGGGAATATCACGCCGCCGAAAAGTCCGACACGCTCCCGCGCCTGTTCGGTTACCAGGCGGCGGGCGCCGCGCCGATCGTCGATGGACATCCCATCGAAGATCCGCAAACGGTGGCCTCGGCCATCCGCATCGGCAACCCGGCGAGCTGGCAGGGCGCGTTGGACGCGATCAACGATTCCCAGGGTCAGATCGGCAAAGTGACCGACGAAGAGATCCTCGCCGCCTACAAACTCATCGCCCGCACTGAAGGCATCTTCGTCGAACCGGCCAGTGCCACGCCGCTGGCCGGGTTGATCCAATGCGTCCAGGATGGCCTGATCCCCGAGGGCAGCCTGATCACCGCCACCATGACCGGCCACGGCTTGAAGGATCCCGAGACCGCCATCAGCGCCGCCGGCGTCGAGCCCACCGTCGTCCCCCCCAACAAGGAGGCGGTGATGAAAGTCATCGGGCTCTGACTTTGGCCGGGCTGACCGATGCGAAGAATTCAGCTGCGGGGCGTTTTCATGAATTCTGTAGCCGCTCAATTGGCCGCAAAAGAACACAAAGAACGCAAGGATCTTTTTCTCTTTTGTGGTTCTTTGCGTTCTTTTGTGGCCACAATTTTATTTAATTTGCTCTAAAGCCCGACTTGATCAGGCTCGAAAATTCGCCGTTTGGTGGATCGCAGCCAAAACCTCGGTTGAATCGCAGAGACGATCATCACGTTCAGGGACATAACGGCGTCGTTCGTGGGCGCCGCTGACCAGCTCCGCGCTCGACGTGGCCGTGGCTGGCTGGATACGGTCAGCCCCACCGTATGAAGCCAGGCTTTGATCCTCCGCCGGCCGAACGCGATTTCTGGCGGGCGCTCGTCAAGCCCTGGCTGAGCCGGCAACCCACCCCGTTCTTTCTTTTCTCCATCACGCCAATTGAAGCAGCGCTGCGGGAACTCAAGGACCACTTTCAAACCCTTCCCATCCGTCACTGGCTCTCTTTCAAAACGCAACCTCTGCGGCCGCTGATACACTGGTGGCAACGACAAGGGTGGGGCATCGAGGTCGTCAGCGAATTCGAGCTGAGGGCGGCGCGGGCCGAGGGATTTCCCCCGGAACGAATCCTGGTCAACGGCCCCGCCAAACATCACTGGTTGCCCAGGCACGCCGGACGCGGCCTCCGGGTGAACTTTGATTCGCTGGCCGAAGCGCGATCCCTCAAGTCACTGGCCAGCAAGCTCGACTGGAGCGTCGGGGTGCGTCTCCAGACAGCCGAGGAGTTCGACCCGGAAGCGCCGCAATTCCCGACGCAGTTCGGGATGACGGCCGGGGAAGCGGTGCGAGCGCTCACGGAATTGCGGCGCGATCGACTGCGACTCGAAACCGTCCATTTCCATCTCCGGACCAACGTGGCGTCGCCGGCGAGCTACGAACGCGCCCTGAACGAAGTGGCGCAGATTTGCCGGACCGCCCGGTTCGCCCCGCGCTACGTGGACTGCGGCGGCGGTTTCCCGCCCCCTTCGGTGTTCACGCGGCAGGGGCGGGCGGTGGACGGCCGGTTTGAGCTTGACCGGATGGCGCGGGTTTACCAGCGCGCGTTGCAAATGTTCCCCGAGACGCGCGAACTTTGGCTCGAGAACGGTCGCTGGCTCAGCGCCCGTTCCGGCGTGCTGGTCGTGAAAATTCTCGACCGGAAAGATCGCCCCAGGATGCGCAGCCTGATCTGCGATGGAGGCCGCACCCAGCACGCGCTCGTCTCCAACTGGGAAACACACGGGTTACTGACCCTGCCGGAACGCCGCGGGCCGACCTGCCTCACCACGGTCCACGGCCCGACTTGCATGGCCTTCGATCAACTGGCGCGTCAGCCCTTGCCCGTCAGCCTGCGGCCTGGCGACCATTTCATCTGGCTCAATGCCGGCGCCTACCATCTTCCCTGGGAAACGCGTTTCTCGCACGGGCTGGCCGCGGTGCTCTGGCACGATGGCCGAACCATCAGGCTGGCTCGCCCCCCGGAGAGCTTCGCCAGTTGGTGGGGAGCGGGAAGGGAAATGACCAATGACCAATGACCGATGAATTGCACATTGCTCATTGCTCATTGCTCATTGCTCATTGCTCATTCTGGCGCACGCTGCCTTGCCATTGGTCATTGGTCATTGGTCATTGGTCATTGGTCATTACGCCCGCCCTATTGAACGCCGATGACCGCTCGTATGGGGTAACTGTTCAGGGGTCATAGACGCCCACCCCGGCCCTCTCCCCCAGGGAGAGGGCCGGGGTGAGGGCGAACACAACCTCAGACCTGAACAGTTACCGTATGGGATAAATTTGTGACAATTGAGCCCGATTCACCAAGCCGCCTTGCGCGTAGGGAAAGTCTCAGACAATCACCGTTCCACTCCGCCCCGCTCCCATCGACGAGCCACCTGCATCTCGTAAATCGTAAATCGTACATCGTAAATCACTGCAAACACAACGCGACCCGGCCAGCCCAGGCCACGCGCTGTGGGCGGGGACCGCCCGCGCGCCGACCGCGCGCCAAATCGCAGCATTGCCAACGCCGGGAAAATCGTTACTGTCCCGCGCCTGACGACGAAACGGCGCCCATGGCTTTGATTGTTCAGAAATACGGCGGCACGTCGGTGGGCAACCCCGACCGGATCAAGAACGTCGCGGCGCGCGTCGCCCGTTACCGCGCCAAGGGCGACCAGGTCGTTGTGGTCGTCTCCGCCATGAGCGGGGTGACCGACAACCTGATCAAGCTGGCCACGGAGATCATGCCGCTGCCCAGCGAGCGGGAGATGGATATGTTGCTGGCCACCGGCGAACAGACCACCATCGCCCTCACCGCGATGGCGTTGCATGCGCTCGACATGCCCGCCGTTTCGCTCACCGGCGCGCAGGCCGGCATCCTGACCGATGGCGTCCATACCAAGGCCAGAATTCAAAACATCACCCCCGCCCAGGTCCACAAACTCCTCGATGGCGGCAACGTCGTCATCGTCGCCGGCTTCCAGGGCCAGACCCCGGAAGGCCAGATCACCACGCTCGGCCGCGGTGGATCTGACCTGACGGCCATCGCCCTGGCCGCCGCGCTCAAGGCCGACTTGTGCCAGATCTACACCGACGTCGATGGCGTTTATACGGCCGACCCGCGCATTGTTCCCAACGCGCACAAGTTGACGGAGATTTCCTACGATGAAATGCTCGAACTGGCCGGGCTGGGCGCCAAAGTCATGCAGAGCCGCAGTGTCGAGTTCGCCAAGAAATTCGGCGTCGTCTTCGAAGTCCGCTCCAGTCTCAACGACAACCCCGGAACCATCGTGAAAGAAGAAACCGCCAACATGGAAAGCGTCGTCGTGCGCGGCGTCTCCCTTGATAAGAACCAGGCCAAGATCACCCTGGCCCACGTGCCCGACCAACCCGGCGTGGCCGCGCGCATCTTCAAAGCCATCGGCGAGGCCGCCATCAACGTCGATATGATCGTCCAGACCGCCAGTCACGGCACCAGCGGCGCGACCGACATCAGCTTTACCCTCGACAAAGCCGACCTGCGCAAAGCGCGCAAAGTCCTCGACGATATCCAGGGCCGGGTCGGCTTCCGGGAAGCGATCGCCGACGAAAACATCGGCAAGCTGTCCATCGTCGGCGTGGGCATGCGTAGCCACACCGGCGTGGCCGCCAGGCTGTTTGAATCCCTGGCCAACGCCGGCGTGAACATCGACATGATCTCGACCAGCGAAATTAAAATCAGCGTGGTCATCAACCTGGCCAAAGGCGAGCAGGCGATGAAAGTGGTGCACGCGGAGTTTTTGGGCTGAAGTTCAAAGTTCAAAGTTCGGAGTTCCGAATGGGATAGATCGGGATTGCCTTGCTGAATCTTTGCGGCTTGGGGTCCTTGCGACTTAGCGTTAGGATACCGCCCCATTTCATGGGCCGGGCCAGTGGGCGACGCGCCCGATGAACCGACCCACTGGCAAAGGCACGTGGTGGCATCGGCGTCCAGGCTGCGAGCCAAGAATCGACGAACGCCAAGGCGCCAAGTCGCAAAGCCGCCAAGGAAGCAGAACGGTGAGAAAAATCCTCTCCAAGCTGCCCGCCAGGGATCGGCCCGCGGGAAGGCCACCGCTCGCTCGCCAAGTGGCGCCTCTGACGGGGCGGCGCTCCCACATATCCGGAATTTATCTTTGAACGGCCCTCAGCGAACATTAGCGGAGATTAGCGAAGATTAGCGGTTCAACCTCTCACCTGAACAGTTACCCCACTTGTAACTGGTCACTTGTAGTTGGTAGCTGGAGATTGAAAACAGAGTCACGCTCAGGATGGGCTTCTACAAATTGCCAGTTACCAGCTACCAGTTACAAGTTACCAGTTTCCGTGTCTGAGTGGTTCTGCGTCCCAACACGTCGTCCAGAAACTGCGGGGCCTACCCTCAAAAGCACCAGGAGCCAAACCGCCTCACTGCGGGCCCCACTTGGTGTTTTTCAGGAACGCCACCAGGTCGGCCAATTCCTGCCGGGTTAATTGCTCATCCAATCCCTGCGGCATGACCGAGACGGTGCCGGGACGCATCTGCGCGATCTCCACCCGCGGAATCCGCACTTCGGATTCCGGACCGGTCGCCAGCACCACTTCGTCGGGAGCGTCTTTGCGGAGAACCCCGCTCTGCTCCTCTCCCGCCTTGGTCACCACCACCATCGGCTCGTAGCTGCGGACGAAACTCGAGCTGGGATAAACAATCGCTTCGAGCAAATCCCGTTCGGTTCGCACCTGGCCGATGCTCGTCAGGTCCGGCCCGACCCGGCCGCCAAGATAGCCGATGGCATGGCAGGCGGAACACGCGGCCTTGGCGCCGTTGAAAATGGCCTGGCCGCGCCGCACATCGCCGCCCTTGAGCTGGACGAGCAATTCCTCGAGATGCGCCCTCTCCTTGGCCGCGTCGGTGTTCAGGCGGCTGAGCAGTTCCTCGCCTTCCCGCTGCACCGTCGCGGGGAAGTTCGTCAGCAACGGTTTCACCAGGCCGTAGCGCAGGCCCGCGGGCTTCGCTGCTTTCAGCGCGGAAACGAGCTTTAGTCCCAGCGTCTCGTCGTTGGATTTTTCGAAAGCAGAGAGCAACTTGGGCATCTCCAGGGGTCCGACGCTTTTGAGGGATTCCGTCAACGCGGACAATTCCTCCGCGTTGAGCCTGGCGCGGGCCAGCACGGTGGCCGCCGCGCTGCGCGTATTCACCGGCCGGCCCGGATCGAGATTCGCGCGCACGAACTCGAAAAGTGCAGGCTCGAGGGCCGGTGGGCCGCCCGGCACAACGGCCAATGCCTCGAGACGCACGGGCGGAGCCGCCTTCAAGTCTCGGGCCAGGCGCAAGAGGGCCTCGGACAATTCCGCATGGCCGCCTTTGGGCAGAGACAACGCCGCGGCCGTCGTGACCGCCTGGCGGACCAAATCCGAGTTCTCCTGCGCGAGCGCATGAGCTACTCCCGCCAGCCAACCTGGCGGCGCCTCCTTCAATCCAGCCTGCGCCATCGACCGCAGCGCGATCAGACGCGCGTCGACCGATCCCTCTTGCAAGCTGCCGGCGAGCAACTCCTGAATGGAACTGCTTCGGGCAAGCCGGCCGAGTTGGCGAGGGAGGTCTTCGCGTTCCGCAGAGGCCAGGCTCTTCGCTCCCAATCGTTCCCGAAAGAACCCGGCCACCGCCCCGCCCCACTCCGGATGATGTCCCACGATCCAGAAGGCGGTTTGCTTGAGCGCCGGCTCGGTCGAGGCCAGCAGCGGCGTCACTTGCTCCGGCTTCAATCCGCCGCCATCCATCTGGTCGAGCGCGACGAGGGCCGCGCGACGAACTGACAAATTTTCAGACTGAAGATAGGACTGGGTTGCTTTCGGCTCGGCCAGTTCGATCAAGGCGAAGAGCAAACTATGTTCGTGGCAACGATCCTGGGGACCGAAATCGGCGAAGGCGGAGAACAAGGCGGGAATGGCCACGGGGTTCGCGAGGCGGCCGAGGGCTTCGGCGGCCGCGCGACGATTGGCGGGCGATGCCCCATGGAGAAGGTCGAGCAGCGGTTTTACCGCGCCCGCATCGCGCCACACGCTGGCGGAATGAATGGCGGCCTGGCGGACACTCTCATCGCGATCCGCCAATCCGGCTCGCGTCACCTGGCGCGCATTGGATGTGTCGATGCGCGTGAGGGCCCAGATCGCGTTTCGCCGGGCTTCCACCGAGACGGCTTTCTGCAACGTTTTGCCCAGGGCCGCGACGGACTCCGCACCGCATTGCGCCAAGCGCTGGATGGCCTCCCGGCGGACGGCCGGTCGTTCGTCGCCGAGCAAGCCGGTCAATTCCGCCGGCTTCAGCGTCGCCCAACTCAGCTTCCGCCCGCGCGGGTCGTCAAGTTTTGGCGCGCCCTGGCGACGGATCCGGTAGATGGCCCCGAGCACGTCGGGCTTGGCCAGTTGCGATGTTGGGCAACAGAGTTTGTACCAACCGCCCGTGTCGACCACCAGCAGGCTGCCATCGGCGTCTTCCAACACATCGGTGGGATGGAAATCAGCGCTATCGGACACGACAAAGTCGCTGTCCCGCGTGCGGAAGGTGGCGCCGTCCGGCAACAGGACGTGGCGGCTGACCTTGTGCAGATTGAAGAGGCAGGCAAACAAGTTGTCCTGATAGTCCGGGCCGAAGAGGCGCGACTCGTAGCGCGTGAGGCCGCACGGAGCCGCCGCTCCCCACAGCACCGTGACGGGCATCAGGTCGCCGGTGGATTTGTGATCATCGAGGACGTCGTTCGGTTTGCCATAAAGGCCCCCGTAGATGGCGTGGACCAGGCCGTCCCGTTTCCCGGCTTCGGGACGGTGCACGAACGTCGTGGTGAAGAAGCGTTCGCCGCCGGGGGTGAAGGCGACCTCCACGGGATTGTCCATGCCGCCGGTCATGACCGCTTCGAGGCCCGATCCGTCCGGCCGTTTGCGAAACATGTGTGAGGCGCGGCTCCTGAGCGTCTTGCCGTTGCCCAGCGGGTAGCTCTGTTCCGCGAACGCGCCTTTGCACCAATAGATCCAACCGTCCGGACCGAGATAGGGGCCGTGCAGATCGTTCGCACAGCCAGTCAACGTTTTCCCCTGGTGCCATTCCTCGCGTTGATCCGCGACGCCATCCCCGTCGGTGTCCGTCAGCTTCCAGATGCTGGGCGGCGCGCCGACGTAAAGCGAACCTTGGTACCACAGGGCGCCTTCGGGAAACATCAGCTTGTCGGCGAACACCGTGCTCTTGTCGAAGCGCCCGTCGCCATCGGTGTCTTCCAGGCGCACCACCCGGTGCGGCCGGTCGACGAGTTGTTTATCCGATTTCTCGTTCGAGCCGGAAGAGTCCGTGACGTAGAGCCGGCCCTGTTCATCGAAATCGGCCTCGATCGGCCGGTTGACCAGCGGCGGACCGGCCACCAGTTCGATCTCGAAGCCGTCGGGCACGGTCAGGGTCTGATTGGGAAGCTTGATCGGCGCGGCATCGACGCCAGCCGTGCGGGCCAGAGCCGCCAGGAGAGCACATGGAATGATGGACCGTTTCATAGGTTCACCGGCAATTGGACTAGTGGATTTGGGACGATGCCTGTATTGAAGCAGGCTGGACGAGCTTGGCGATAGAAAATTGGCAACTTACAGTCCGGCCAGGTTGATCGCGGCGAGGAGTCGCTCCAGCAGCAGATTCGGCGCGCAACCCAGCACGACCACGCTCAACGCCAGGGCGGCCACCAGCGCCTTGTTCCAGAAACCCGCCACGATGGCCGGCGCGCCGGCCGGCAGGTCCGCGACGTAAATCTGCTTGAGCACTTGCAGATAGTAGTAGAGCGACACCGCGCTCATCCCCAGGGCCACGATGACCAGCCAGAGCAGGCCGAGCGGTTGGACCGCGCCCGTGGTGAAAAGAGCGGCCTTGAACAGGTAGAACTTCCCGAAAAATCCGGCCAGCGGCGGGATGCCGGCCAGCGAGAGCAAAAAGATCATCATGCAAAACGCCAACCATGGCTCCCGTTGACTCAGACCGGCGAAGGCCGGAAGGTGGTCGTCCCCCGCCCGCTCCTGGACCAGCGCCACCACCGCGAATGCCCCGACCGTGGTCAACGCGTAGGTCATCACGTAGTAGAGGACCGCGGCCATGCCTTCGGCGCGCTGGTTGGCCAGCAGGCCGACGAGCATATAGCCCGCATGGGCGATGGCCGAATAGGCCAGCAATCGGCGCACACTGCTCTGGACGATCGCGGCCAGGTTGCCCAGCACGACCGACAGCCCCGCCACCAACGCGAGAATCGGCACCCAACCCTGCGCGAAATTCCGCCAGGCCCCGCTCCCTTCCGCCCCGGCAAACCCGACCAGCATGACTTTCGCCAGAATGAAGAAACTGGCGACCTTCGAGCCCGACGCAATAAACGCCGCGCTCGGCCAGGGCGCCCCTTGATAGGTGTCGGGCGCCCAGAGATGAAACGGCACCGCGGCCACCTTGAATCCGAAACCGACCACGACCATCAACGTCGCCAGGAGCAGCAACGGATCGAGCGGCTGGCCCGGCAGCGTCAGGGCGATCTTCGTCAAATTGATCTCCCCCGAGAGCCCGTAAACCAGGCTCAGGCCGAACAGGAGGAAGGCCGCGGAAATTCCGCCAAACAGGAAATACTTCAAGGCCGCCTCGGCCGATTGGATGTTCTCCTTGTGGAAGGCGGTCATGATGTAGAGGCAGAGACTGAGCAGTTCCAGGGACAGAAAGATGAGCAGAAGATTGTCCGTGCTCACCAGGAACATCATGCCCGCGGTGGCCAGCAGGAGCAGCGCGAAGTATTCGCCCACGTGTTCGGTGAAGTTCGCTTCGCGCGCCAGGCAGGCGGTGAAGAGGGTGAGCGCCAGCACCATCACTTTCACCAGCGAGGTGAGCGGGTTCAACACCAACATCCCGTCGAGGTAACCGGCCGGCGTGGCGGGTGGCGCGAGGAAGATCGCGGCCAGCGCCGCCCCACAGCCGAGTCCGGCCAGCCACACCATGGCTTGCCGCCGGCTGCGCAGCGGGCTGCCCCGCATCGTGGTCAGGTCGATCAGCAACGCGCCCAGCGCCGCGAGAATCAGGAGCATCTCCGGGGCGACCCAGGTCAATAGTTCCGAATAATTCACCGGCTTCCTTCCTTCAGCAGGTTGGCCAGGAGCGGCGAATCCAGCGCCGGGCCAATCAAGTCCAGCAGCAACCTCGGATAAAGTCCGATCCCCAACGTGATCGCGATGAGCAAGGCCGCGCCAATTCGTTCCGGAACCGAGATCGGATCCAACCTTCCGACCGCTTCCTCCCCGGCCCCTGGCCCTTCATCACCCGAGAAAAACGCCTGCTGAATCGCCCGCAAAATGTAAGCGACGCCGATCAGGACGCCCAAACCGCCGAGCACGGCAAATGTCGGAAACGCCCTCCACGCCCCGATCAAAACTTGTAATTCCGCGACGAACCCGCTGAACCCGGGCAGGCCCATCGACGCCAGGCCTGCGACCACGAACGTCACCGCCGCGAAGGGCAGCGCCTGGCTCAACCGCATCGGCTCGAGTTCGCTCAGCACGCGCGTATGCGTCCGGTCATAGACCATTCGTCCCACCACGCCGAAGAGCAGGCCCGCGATGATCCCGTGAGAAAACATCTGGAGCACCGCCCCGTTCAAGCCAACGGTCGTCAACGTCATCAGCCCCAGCAGCACGAAGCCCATGTGGCTCACGCTCGAGTAGCCGATGACAAACTTAAAATCCTTCTGCACCAGGGCCACCATCGCCCCATACACAATGCCGGCGACGGCCAGGAATCCAAACACGTCCCGCCAGGAACTGAAGCCCAGCACGGCCTGCTCCCACTCGCCCAGTCCCAGCGGAAACAAAGTCATCGCCACGCGCAGACAGCCATAGGCCCCGAGTTTCATGATCACACCCGCCAGCAACATCGACGCGGCCGTCGGCGCCGCCACGTGACCGGTCGGCGCCCAGGTGTGGAACGGCCAGAGCCCCGCGAGAATGGCAAACCCCGTGAACACCAGCGGAAAGGCCCACATCTGGAATTCGCGCGGAAAGGGATACCTCGCCAGTTCAACCAGGCTGAAGGTGTTCGCCCCCGCCAGGACATACGCCGCGATCAGCCCGACCAGGACCATCGCGCTGCCGACAAACGAGTAGAGCGCCAGTTTCATCGCGCCGTATTCGCGTTGCGTCGAACCCCAGATGGCGATCAGAAAATACTTCGGCACGATGGCCAGCTCGTAAAAGACAAACAGCAGAAACAAATCGAAGCTCAGGAACACCCCGTAAACCCCGCCGATCAGCGCCAGGTAAAAGGCGAAGAACTCCTTCGCGCGCCGCTCGACGTTCCAGGAAAAGAGCACCCCGACCACCGCCGCGATCCCGGTCAAGAGGAGCAACGTCACGCTGATGCCATCGACCGCCAGGTGGTAACGGATCCCGAGTTGTGGCAGCCAGGCCGCGTCGGCCACGGTCACCAGGCCCGCCCCGGCCTTGTATTGCAGCGCGCCGGCCAGCGCCACGAACAATCCCGCCACCGACGTCACCAGCGCCACGATGCGCGCGGCGCGTGCCTGGTCCGGCTTCAGCGCCACCAGCACCGCCGCGCCCAGGAAGGAGATGTAAACCGTCCAGGCGAAGAGATTCATCGGCGCGGTCACAACTTCAGCCCCTCCACGATCTGCAACACCGTCGGGTTGATCACCTTCAACGCCAGCTGCGGGCACACCCCCAGGACAAACATCAGCGCGATCGCCGGCAGCACGATCAGTCGCTCTGCCAGGGTCAGGTCGGCGAAACCGTTCCCCTGCGCCACCAGCGGGCCGCTCCAGACCCGTTGCAGGATGGTCAGCAGAAAAAGGGCGGTGACCAGCAGGCCGGCGACGGAGCAGACCGCCGCCCAACTGGCCAGCGGGAACGTTCCTTTGAAAATCAGGAATTCGCCGACGAACCCGTTCAGGCCCGGGAGCCCGAGCGAGGCGAAAAGCGCGATGCCCATCAGCCCGCAGAACACCGGCGCCACCTGGCGCAGCCCGCCGAAATCGTCGAGCCCGCGCCGGCCGGCCCGCGCTTCGATCAGGCCCACAAAATAAAACAACGCGCTCGCCGTGATGCCGTGGTTGAACATTTGCAGCAACACCCCGTTGAGCGTCGCGGCTTTCTCCGTCGTCCAGCGGGGGTCACCCGTGGTGATCTGGGCCGCCGCGAAGATCCCGAGCAGACAATAGCCGAGGTGATTGATCGACGAGTAGGCCACGACCCGCTTGAGGTCCCGTTGGGCCAGCGCGGTCCACGCCCCCAACACGATCGTGGCCACCGCCAGCCAGAGCAGCGGTGTGAGCACCCAGCGCATCTGATCCGGAAAAATCGGCAGCAACACCCGCAGAAATCCATAGACGCCCATCTTCGACATCGCCCCTGTCAGCACCATCGACACGCCCGTCGGCGCCTCGGCGTAGGTCGCAGGCAGCCAGGTGTGAAACGGCACGAGCGGCACCTTCACCGCGAAACCCAGGAACGCCCCGCCGAAAATCACCAGCGCCAGCGCGCGCGGCGAAAGATCGTACCAGCCGAGCTTCACCGAAAAGAGGGAAGCCAACTCACCACTGCGCCCCTTCTCCGCCAGCACGATGAAGTCGAACGAACCTGTGACCAGGAACACCGCCAGCATCGACAAGAGCAACGTGACGCTCCCCACCATCGTGTAGATGAAGAATTGGTTGGCCGCCGCCAACCGCGCCGGTCCACCCCACAGCCGGATCAGGAAATAGGCCGGCACCAGGCTCAGTTCCCAGAAGACAAACCAGTGGACGAAATTCAGCGCGGTGAACGCCCCGAAGAGGCCCGCTTCCAGAAAGAGCATCAGCGACACGAAGGCCTTCGTGTTGTCCGCCACCTGCCAGGAGGCCAGGAGCGAAAACGGCACGACCAGCGCCGCCAGCAGCACCATGAGCAAACCCAACCCATCCACGCCGACGAAATACTCGACGTTGAGCGACGGAATCCACGCGTGTCGCTCCGTGAATTGCAGCTCGCCCGACTGCCGGTCGAACTTCAGCCAGAGCGTCACCGCCAGCGCCAGCGCCAGCAAGGTGAAGGCCAGTCCCAATCCGCGCGCGAGCTTCCTCCACTTCGCTTCCAGCCCTGCAATCAGCGCCGCTCCAACCAGCGGCGTCAGGGTCAGCAGCGTGATTAGCGGAACACCGGTCATGGGTAGTCTCCACGGTTTATTGACCGCGCATTGGGACCAGGAACCGGTTCGACTGATAACTGGTAACTGGTAACTGGTAACTGGAAATTGAAAACGGGGTTCACAATCGGGATGAGCTTCTGCAAATCGCCAGTTACCAGTGACAAGTTACCAGTGACAAGTCGGTTCATGGAAGGTTCATTAGTCATTCCGGCCCGCATCCCCAGATGAAAATCAGGGCGAGGAGAGTCAGGCCCAAGGCGAGCACGCGCAAGTAACGCTGCACCTGGCCGTTTTGCCACAATGACAGCCGGCGCGCGCCAAGGCGCAACCCGCCGCAACCCTGGTCGAAGCCCAGGTTCACCACAAATTCGTCCACCAGCCGGCTCAACCAGGAGAGCGCGAGCACCGCGTAGGACACCGCCGTCACCACGCCCGCCCACACCGTGTCATCGAGTCGGCGCGCCGTGCGAGCGCACCAGTCGTTCCAGCGCACCACGGAGAGGGCATACAACTCGTCGATGAAAAATTTCCCGCGCAACACCGCGAAGACCTCCGGCTGAAGTTGCTCGAGCGGGTCGGGGTCCTCCGCCCGCCGCGGCGGCCGACGAGTGTAGAACCACCAGGACAATCCGATGCCTCCGAGGGACACCGCGGCCGAGAAGAGCATCACGACCAGCGTGTCCACTGTGATCGCATTGGATACCCCAGGATGCCCGCCGTGGCCGCTCAAATAGGAATCGAACCACGGCCAGACCGGCGTGCCCAACAGACTCAGCCCCACCGCGCACACCGCCAGGACGATGAGCGGGACGGTCATCCAGGCCGGGCTCTCGTGGGGCACGTCGGACTTGTGCCCGGCCTCGCCCATATCATGCGAGCCGTGCGAGGCATGCGCGGCGCCCGAGCCGCGCGAGGGAACCGAGATTGGTTCGCTCTCCTGACCGGCGACCGGCGTGGCCAGTGGGGACGACGTCGCCGCGGTCGGGCCCGCCGCGATGCCGCTCCGGCGTCGGCCGAAAAACACGTACCACATCTGCCGCGTCATGTAGAAGGCGGTCAAAAACGCGCCCACGATGCCGAGCAGGAACGGCCATTTGCTCGGCTGCCACGACCAGGCCGCGTGCAGAATCTCGTCCTTGCTCCAAAACCCGGAAAAGAACAGCGGAAAACCCGACAGCGCCAGCATGCCGACGGTATAAGTGGCAAAAGTAAGACGCATGAACTGGCGCAGGCCGCCCAGGCGCCGGATGTCCTGCTCCTCATGACAGCCATGGATGACAGAACCGGCGCCGAGAAACAGCAGGGCCTTGAAGAAAGCGTGCGTGAGCAGATGGAACAAGCCCACCGCCACCCCGCCCACGCCCAGCCCCATCATCATATAGCCAAGCTGCGAGACCGTGGAGTAGGCCAGGATGCGCTTGAGGTCCGTTTGCGCCACGGCGACAAGCGCGGCGAAGACCGCCGTAATGGCGCCGATCCAGGTGACCAGGCGCAGCGCGGAGGAAGTCCCCGCCGAATGGTGTGGAGCGGAGGAACGCTCGCCCTCGACCCGGCCCTTTTCACCGGGCACAGGGTGATCGCCTTTTCCCGCCAGGGAAGCCTCCGGGGCGGTCGATTTACTCGCGCGTTCGCCCGACTTCTCCTGCTCCTTTCCGGCAGGGGCGGGCGCGGCGGCGACGGTTGGCGCGGCCTGCGCCGCGACCACCGGCGGGTCGGGCGGCCGCGCTTCCATCAACGGGTAAACGCGCGCCACCAGGAAAACTCCCGCGGCCACCATCGTCGCCGCGTGGATCAGCGCGCTGACCGGCGTGGGACCTTCCATCGCGTCTGGCAGCCAGACGTGCAGCGGCACCTGCCCGCTCTTGCCCATCGCCCCGCAAAAAATCAAAAGCGCGATGGCGGTCGAGACCCCCATGCCGAGGATCGTGGTCCGCGCCACCAGCGAGGTCAGCGCGGAACTCTCCAGGCAACCGTTGCCGCCATCGTAAAAAAGCAAGGTGCCGGTCTCGGCATAAAGCCAGAGGATGCCGAGGAAGAACCCGAGGTCGCCGACCCGGGTGGTGATGAATGCCTTTTTGGCCGCGGCGGCGGCGGCCGGCTTGTGGTACCAGAAGCCGATGAGAAGATAGGAGGCCAGGCCGACCAACTCCCAGCACATGAAAAGCAACAGGAGGTTGTTGGCCATGACCAATCCGAGCATCGCGGCGGCAAACAGCGACAGGAAACAAAAGAAACGCGTGAAGTTCTCGTCCCGGGCCATGTAGCCGACGCTGTAGAGGAAGATGAGCGTGCCGACGAACGTGACCATCACGAGCATCGCCGCGCTCAGCGGATCGAGCACCCATCCCAGTCGAAGCGTCGTCTCACCGAGGGTGAACCACGCGAAGTTATGGACCTGGCGCGCCGCGTCGCCGGACGCGCCGAGGGTCGGCACAAAGGCGGCACAAGCCAGGCAGAAGGCGAAACCCAGAGACCCAATGGCCAGCGCGGCGGACAGCGTGCGTTGCCGCCGTGTCGCCAGCGCGCTCAGTCCCGCCGCGAACAAAGGCAACGCGGGAATCAGCCAGAGATTTTGGACCAGCCAGCTCATGGTGGAGTCCCTTCAACCCCTCGGGCGGCATGATGGCGCCGAGACCCAGCCGCGGAGCGGCGAAAGAAAGTAGCCCACGGCGTCAGCCGTGGGAAAGCGCGCAAGATCCAATCGAGCCCCGGCAGGGGCGAAAGAAACAGGTTAATCCCTGGGGTGCACATTCCAGTTGGCCGTATTCCATTTGAGGCACCGGAAAGGTTTCGCCAACGTGCGCCTGATGATTCTTTCGCCCCTCCGCGGCTCATTCGGTTGCGGTCATCGAACCCACGGCTCACGCCGTGGGCTACTTTCTGTCGGCACTCCGTGCCTGAGGACCGCTGTCCCGCAGCGAGCAACGGCAGGGCGGCAATCAAGCAGAGATTTTGGACAAGCCAGTTCATTGGGGAGTCCCTTTAAACCGGCCGGCTGCATGATGGCGCCGAAACCCAGCCGCGGAGCGGCGGCAGAAAGTAGCCCACGGCGTGAGCCGTGGGTTCGATCGCGCAAACAGGATGAGCCCCGGAGGGGCGACAGAAAAAATGATCGCTGCCTTCATGGCTACTCCCAAAGATATCGTTCGTCGTATTCGATCTCGTGCTTCTTGAGCAAGGCAATCAACTCCTCTTTGAAAGAGAGCTTCCGATGATGTTCTTCCTGGTTCGCAATATAGTCGAGGACCGCCTGCTTCCGCGAATGGCTCACGCTGAAAGCTGAATAACCAACCTGCCACGAGAAAGCCCAGCGATTCGAAAACTGCTTGTGAACCCACTTGGCCGAGTTGGCTTTCACCTTTCCAATGAATTCCGCCGGCGCCAGCTTGGCGGGCAAAGAGGCGAGGATATGCACGTGGTCGGTCGGGCCGTTGATGAGCAACGCCACCGCATCCAACTCGCGAATGATGCCACCCATGTAAGGAAATAATCGCTGCTTGAGGTCTGGTTCGAGCGTGGGCAGTCGCTCCTTTGTGCTGAAGACGAAATGCTCCAAAAGACTGGTGAATGTGTGTGCCATAATTCTTTCGCCCCTCCGGGGCTCATCGTGTTGCAGTCATCGAACCCACGGCTGACGCCGTGGGCTACTTTCTGTCGGCACTCCGTGCCTGAGGACTGCTGCCCCGCCGCGAACAAGGGCAGCGCGGGAATCAACCAGAAATTGTGGACAAGCCAGCTCATTGGGGCGTCCCTTCAAGCCCCCGGGCTGCATGATGGCGCCGAGATCCAGCCGCGGAGCGGCGGCAGACAGTAGCCCACGGCGCGAGCCGTGGGAAAGCGCGCAAGAACAAATCAAGCCCCGGCAGGGGCGGCAGAAACAGGTTGATCGCTGGCGTGCTCATTCTGACGCGCCCCTACCCCTTCATCGAATCGACCTGGTCGAGATTGACGGTTCGGTAATGGCGGTAGATGGCGATCACCAGGGCCAGGCCCACCGCCGCTTCGGCCGCCGCGATCGCGATGGAGAAAATGGCGAACATCACTCCGGTGAGCGCCTCGGGGTGTTTGCTGTAACGCCAAAAGGCAATGAAATTCAGGTTGGCCGCATTGAGCATCAATTCGATGCCGATGAGCACGAGGATGGCGTTGCGCCGCGTGAGGGCGCCCGCCAACCCGATGCTGAAGAGCAACGCCGAGAGCAGAACGTAATCGTGGAGTGGAGTCATCATGCTCGATTCACCGCAGAGAAGCGCCGACGCGAGGACGAACCATGCCCCCTCCGCACCACCGCGGCGCCACGCTGCGACGCCAGGATCATTTCTTTTCCCCTTTCTCCTGCAGCGCGATGATGACCGCTCCGACCAGGGCGGCGGTGAGGAGCAGGCCGATCACTTCGAGCGGTAAGACGTAATCCTGCATCAGCTTGTCCCCGATGGCGCGAACGGTCAGTTCCGGTTCTGGCGGGGTGGCGCGTCGGATTACGGCACTCGACCACACCGCGGCCGCCATGACCAGGAACGCGGCCAGGGCGATGGCCAGGCCCCAAGCGGCCGACGTGGCGATCGGTTCGGACCGCACCGGTTCGTTGCCGCGGGTGAGAAGGATGGCAAAGACGATGAGAATGGCCACCGCCCCGATGTAAACCAGGATTTGCGCGAGGCCGGCAAACTCGGCGTTGAGTTGGAGAAAGAGCCCGGCCAGGGCGGCGAAGGTGACGACCAGGCTCAGCGCACAGTGCACGACATTGCGCAGCGCCATGGCGGCCGCCGCGGAACTGACCGCCAGGAGAGCGAGGATCGCGAAGGTGACACTCATCCGTGTTTCTCCGGGCGCATCCGTGGTTGAGATCTTTCAGTTCGCGTAACGATAGGAGCGTTGACCGACTTTCAGTTTGAAGGCGCGACTGAACAGTAGGTAGGGCACGAACAGCAGCGCGGCGCAGAGGAGCCAGCGCAGCACCGGATTCCAGTCCGCCGCCGCGGCGAAATGCCAGATGCCCGCCACCATGATATTGAGCAGCGCCATCGGGAGCATGAATTTCCACGCCAAATTCATCAGTTGATCGGCGCGCAACCGCGGGACCGTTCCGCGGATCCAGATGAACAAGGCGATGAGCAGGCAGAGTTTCGCAAAAAAACAGACCCAGGACGGGATCCACCCCAGCCAGGAGAACGGCGCCGTCCAGCCGCCCAGGAAGAGCGTGATGGCCAGCCCGCTCAACGCGAAGAGACCCAGGTATTCGCCGAGAAAGAAGAGCGCGAATTTGAAACCGGAATACTCTACAAAGTAGCCGGCGATGATTTCCGATTCGGCTTCGGGCAGGTCGAAGGGGGATCGGTTCGACTCGGCCAGCGCGGCAGTGAGGAAGAGAAGGAAACCGGCGAAGCCCCAGGGGGTGAAGACGTGCCAGTGGGCGATTGTCCCGGTGTAGACCGCCTGGGCCTCGACGATCCTCGGCAGGGAAAGCGAGCCGACCATCATCACGACGGTGAGACTGGAGAGCACGAGCGGCAGCTCGTAGGAAATCATCTGCGCCACCGCCCGCATCGCGCCGAGCAGCGAATACTTGTTGCGGCTCGACCAACCCGCCATGAAGAGCGACAACTCGGTCGCTGCGCCCGCCGCGAAAAAGAACAGCACGCCGGCATCGAGATCCAGCGGCACCATGTTGCGGCCGAAAGGCAGGACGGAGTAGGCCAACAGCACCGGGACAACCAGGGTGATCGGCGCCAGGTAGTGAACGACCGGGTCGGCCGCGCGCGGAACGATGTCTTCCTTGATCAGCACCTTGATCCCGTCGGCGATAAACTGGCCGAAGCCATACAGGCGGATATGCGTCAGCGGAATGCCCACGCGATTGGGGCCGAGCCGATTTTGGATGCGGCCAAGGCCCTTGCGCTCGAGGACGGTGACCAGGGCGAAGAGCAGGCCGAAGACAGCGATGATCGGAGCGACACTCAGGAGGATGGAAACGATTGGCTGCCACGCGACGGGGAACAGGGCCACCGCCCAGTGTTTGAGCGTGACGAACAATTGGTCGAGTCGGCCAGCCATGGATCAGGTCGCACGAGGGGCAGTGGCTCCGGCGGCCTTCGTTTTGGCTTCCGCCGCGGCCCGGGCTTTGGCTTCCGCCTCCGCATTGGCTTTCGCCTCCGCTTTGGCCTTTTCCGCGGCGAGCCGCTCGTCCACTGCCGTGGCCTCGGTCGGATGGATCTTGTGGTAATGCTCGTTGGACTTGGCCAGGTCCTCCTTGTGCCAGAGCAGCCCGCCGAACCGATCGGTGTTGCTCAACTCGAACGCGGTGTCCATCTTGATGGCTTCGAATGGGCAGACTTCGACGCAGATCTGGCAGCTCATGCAGACCGAGATGTCGATGTCGAAAATGGCGGGATAGAACTGCGGTTTGCCCAGGTAATCAGGCTTCTTGTCCTTGCTTTTCTCGATGTAGATGCACTGGGGCGGACACTCCTTCTCGCAAATCTGGCAGGCCACACAGCGCAGCCCGGCGTGCGCATCAGGGCCGTCATGGACCAGGAACGGGAACTGACGCGTGGCTTCTTGCAGGGGGACGCGTTCCTCGGGATACTCGACGGTGGTGAGACGCGCCTCATCGGTATAACTGCCGACGAAGTTTCGCGCCGTCTCCACCATGCCTTTCAGGATACCGGTGCCAACCATGGGCGGGAGGTTACAGGTTTGAGGTCGTTGGTGGCAAGTGTTCGGCGAAGTCCCAGGATGGGACGAGGGGGATCGATGTTTGATTTGCGATTTGGCAATGGCCATTCGTAAATCGCCAATCGTAAATCGTAAATTCCCCTCGGCTCGCCTGCCTTTTTCCGGCCTTGTTTTTCAGGACCAGCCGCCTAACGTCCGTCGAAATTTACCCGCTTCAAGTCATGAACCTGAATCTGCGTTCGCCCCTGCCCCGGCGGATGGATTTCCGCATCGGCCTGCTCGGGAGCGGGTTCATCATGAATGACTGTCATCTCGTCGCCTACCGCAAGGCGGGGTTCAACCCGGTGGCGATTGCCTCGCGGACGCGGGCGCGCGCGCAGGAAGTCGCCCGGCGCCACCATCTGCCCAAAGTTTGTGAAAGCTTCCAGGAGTTGCTGGAGGACCGATCCATCGAGGTGCTGGACATTGCCGTCCCGCCCAACGCCCAGGTGCCGCTCATCCTGGCCGCCTGCCAACGCCGGACCGTTCGGGGCATTCTGGCCCAGAAACCGCTCGGCATGAATTACACTGAGGCGCTCGAGGCCGTCCGGGCCTGCGAAGCCGCCGGCATCACCCTGGCCGTGAACCAGAACATGCGCTTCGACCAGTCGGTCCGCGCCGCCAAAACCTTGCTCGAACAGCAGGTCATTGGCGAACCCGTCCTGGCCACGATCGACATGCGCGCCATTCCTCACTGGATGCCGTGGCAGGCGGAACTGGGGTGGGTCACGTTGCGCATCATGTCGATTCATCACCTGGACTGCTTCCGCTACTGGTTCGGCGACCCGGAACGCATTTATTGCAGCATCCGGCCGGACCCGCGGACGAAGTTTCCACACACCGACGGCATTTGTTGCTACATTCTCGAATACCAAAACGGCTTGCGTTGCGTTGGCCTGGACGACACCTGGACCGGCCCGGCCAAGGAAGGCTGCCCGGGCGACCTCCGCATCCAATGGCGCATCGAGGGCTTGAACGGCCTGGCCATCGGCGAGATCGGCTGGTGCAAGGATCCCTATACCACCGCTTCGACTCTCCGCTACGCCGCGAAAGGAGACAGCGAGTTTCACCAGCCCGGCTGGACGGAAAGCTGGTTCCCCGACGCCTTCATCGGCACCATGGCCCAATTGCTCATCGCGTTGGAGACGGCCGCCGAACCGGCCATCAGCGGGCGAGACAATTTGAAGACGATGGCGCTGGTCGAGGCGGCCTACCAAAGCGCCGCCCAGTCCCGCGCCATCCGTTTGTAGTCCCGGCTTCAGCCGGCCCGCGCTCCGGGCGGAGCGCGGACGGTCCCCGTCCGCAGCACGTGACCAGGACTGGCGCGCTGGAACCCTCCCTTCTCTCGGCTGCGGGCGTTGCGCTGCGGGCCGGGACGGCCCGCGCTCCTACCGATTCGAAGCATCCGGCGTGAGCCACCATCCCAAGAGAGATCAGAGCCGACTAACGTCGGCTGCTACGGTTTGTCGTCGCGCTTAAAGGCGGAACTACGAACCTGCGGCACTGCTTCTGCTCAAATCCGGCGCGTGTTTAAGTCGCGTCTGGTGAAGTTATGACGACAAGAGATTACATTTACCTGGGGTTGATCCTGCTGGCAGCGCTGGCCTTTTATTGCAACGGTTTCTACGCGGGCGTTCACCGCTGCAAGCGCATGTATGACAGCCCCGGCTCGGACGACGACGCGGCAGGCGGCAGCGCGTCCGGGACAGGAACGCCCCCGGATGACAAGTTAATTGTCCAGAAAGACAACATTTTTGCCGCCAGTGCCAAATTGCGAGACCCAAAGCCTCTCCATCCGAAACGCAAATGCGAATGGCGAGGCAATTTCGGAAATAATTAGGAGTGGCTTCCCTACCGCATCCGGAGGAGGAAGCTTTCTTCCCCGGCGGCAAGCGTCACCTGTCCGTCACCCATCCGTCACCGCCCCGAGGTGGGCGGAGGTGACCAGTTTGGCATACTTGGCCAGCACGCCCTTGGTGTAGCGCGGCTTGGGTTGTTTCCACTTCTTGAGGCGGGCGGCGATTTCCTTCGCGGACAGATCCAGGGTGAGCGCGCGTTGCCGCGCGTCGATCGTGATCGGGTCGCCGTTTTTCACCACGGCCAGCGGGCCGCCCACAAACGCCTCCGGCGTGACATGGCCGACGACAAACCCATGGCTACCCCCACTGAACCGGCCGTCGGTAATCAGGGCGACGTCCTTGCCGAGCCCTTTGCCCATGATCGCGCTGGTCGGCGACAGCATTTCGCGCATGCCCGGCCCGCCCTTGGGTCCCTCGTAACGGATGATGACCACGTGGCCCTTCTTGACTGCGCCGTTGAGGATGGCCTTCAGGGCGGCTTCTTCGGACTCAAACACGATGGCCTGCCCCGTGAAGCGCATCCCTTCCTTGCCACTGATTTTCGCCACGGCGCCGGTGGGGGCGAGGTTGCCGTAAAGAATGACCACGTGACTGTCGCTCTTGATCGGATGGTCGAAGTCCCGCACCACATCCTGGCCGGGTGGATAAGCCGGCGCGTGCTCCAGGTTCTCGGCGACGGTTTGACCGGTCACGGTGAGGCAATCCCCGTGCATTAAGCCACGATCGAGGAGCATTTTCATCAACGGCACCGTGCCGCCGATCCTGACCAGTTCGGCCATGACGTATTTGCCACTGGGCCTCAAGTCCGCCAGCACCGGCACACGGCGGCCGACGCGGGTGAAGTCATCAATGGTCAATTTCACTCCGGCGGCATGGGCCATGGCGAGAAGGTGCAACACCGCATTGGTGGAGCCGCCCAGGGCGATGACCACGGTGATGGCGTTCTCGAACGCCGGTTTGGTCATGATATCGCGCGGGCGGATGCCAAGCTTGAGCAGGTTCAACACGGCGGCCCCGGCCCGCTCACAATCCTTGACTTTTTCCTTCGACACGGCCGCCTGCGCCGAGCTGTTGGGCAGGCTCATGCCGAGCGCCTCGATCGCGCTGGCCATGGTGTTGGCCGTATACATACCGCCACAGGAACCGGCGCCGGGAATGGCCACCGACTCGATCTCCGCCAAGTCCGCATCGCTCATCGTGCCCGCCGCATGCTGACCGACCGCCTCGAAGACCGAGACGACGTCGACCGCTTTGCCCCGAAAATCGCCCGGCAGGATCGTGCCGCCATAGACAAAGACCGCCGGGCGGTTGAGCCGGGCCAGGCCGATCAGGCAGCCGGGCATGTTCTTGTCGCAACCGCCAATCGCCACCAGGCCGTCGAACCCTTCGCAACCCGCCACCGTCTCGATCGAGTCGGCGATCACTTCGCGCGAGACGAGCGAGTATTTCATCCCCTCGGATCCCATGGAAATGCCGTCAGAGATCGTGATGGTGTTGAAGACGACCGCTTTGCCGCCCGCTTCGTTGACGCCCAGCGCCACGTTGACCGCCAATTGGTCGATATGAATGTTGCACGGGGTCACCTGGCTCCAGGTTGAGGCGACGCCGATTTGCGGTTTTTGGAAATCTTCCTTCTTGAATCCGACGGCGTAGAGCATGGCCCGGCTCGCGGCTCGCTCCGTGCCGTCCACCACGATGGAAGAATAGGCGCGAAGCCCGTCCGAACTTGGTTTGGGCGCGACACGACGGCGCTGCATTCGAATGGTTTTCATTTTCGTGGGCGTAGTCTCATCAAAATGCCACCCACTGGCAAGCGGACAGACTTCAGCGGGAATGACCAATGACCAATGACCTCCGCGACTAATGCTCGACTTGCTTGAGCCGCGCGGGCTGCTTGGTGAGAAGTCAGGCGCCCGTTTGATCCTTGGGCGTTAGGGGTATTTACTTCTCGCAAGCGCTCCCAATAGGTAGCATGCGCTTCCTCGACGTTTTCGATGGAATCGATCTCGCCCTTTAGACCGTCAGCGCCCCACGGGCTACGGATTGTGGACGACGGATGGCAGGGATATTTTTAGAGGCGACCGCCATGAAGAAAGGAACAGGTCGCCGTGGGATCAGCCGTCCATCAGTATCCGTGAAATCCGTGCCATCCGTGGTTAGCCTCTGAACAAATGACCAGATGGCCAAATGGTCGCTGTTCCATGGAAAAACATCATTGAAATGCGTCCATCCTTGGTCCAACTCCTGTGTGGCTCGCTGAGGCTCTGAACTCAACAAGTCGTCCGCCGTGAAGCTCACCGGCTCCCACGTGGCGCCCCCAACGACTGTCTACCGCTCGCGGTCGAGCACAAGAATCCTATCCTGCGCCCGATGGCTGATCGTTGACGAAATTGCGCGTGCAACCCGGTCGGTTTGGGTGCATGCTGGTTCCTGGTTTGTCCAGGCGCAGACCGCTTGGCCGACGGCTTATGAACGCGCGCTCAATTCGTTTCGGGAGGGCATTCTCGTGGGTCGGATGTGGGCTGATCATTGCCGGGAGGTTGGCCGCCCAAGTCGGTCCTGAGTTCACCGCGATCCAGGCGCTGACCAACCGGGAAACGGCTCTTATACTGAGCGGAGCGCTCGGGTTCAGCTATCGGATCGACGTTTCCACGAATTTCCCAACCTGGTTCCCGCTGGTGACGCTGACCGGAGCCACGGCCACGCTGCAGCACACGGACAGCGCCGCGCCGTATTTGAACTCCCGCCTTTATCGAGCCGAACAGCTGAGCGCAACCAACGTGCTGACCGGCGACCATTTGCTGACCGACGACGGCGACGTGGTCATCCATCCGATTGGCCACGCCAGCTTCGTCCTGGCCTGGCAGGGGAAGATGATCTACAACGATCCGACGAACGGGGCGGCGCCCTACCAGGGCCTGCCCCGAGCCGATTTGATCCTGGTCAGTCACAGTCACGGCGACCATTTCAGCGCCGCCACGCTCGACGCGGTCCGAGGTTCCAACGCGGTCATCATTGTCCCGCAGGCCGTTTACAACAGCCTCTCCGCGGCGCAGAAGTCCCTCGCCATCGTCCTGACGAACGGAGCTTCCACCAACGTCACGGGCCTGCTGGTCGAAGCGGTGCCGGCGTATAACTTCACGAACCATCCCACCATCTATCACCCGCAAGGCCTGGGAAATGGTTACGTGCTCACGCTCGGGGGCAGGCGAATCTACATGAGCGGCGACTCCGAGGATGTCCCGGAGATGCGCGCGCTGCCCAACATCGACGTGGCCTTTGTTTGCGTGAACCAACCCTTCACCATGCCGGTGGACAAAGCCGCCAGCGCGGTGCGCCAGTTTCGGCCGCGAGTGGTCTATCCCTACCATTATCGCAACTCGGACAACACTTACTCCGACTTGAATGACTTTAAACGCCGCGTGGGTCAGGATCTCGGCATCGAGGTCCGATTGCGCCAATGGTATTGACGGTCAGCTCAGCCGATAAACGATCCCCAGCGCGCCCGCCCCCAGCACCACGGGGACGATGTCCCATCGCCATTTCACCATGCCGGCGAAGGCCACCAGGCCGACGGCCATGGCATACCAATCCACCGGCTTTCCTTCCGGCAATATCACGTGGATCCCGAACCAGACGGCGAGATTCAGGATGACACCCACCACGGCCGCAGTCACGGCGGAGAGCGCGGTGGTCAGGCGTTGGTTGCCCCGCATTTGTTCGATGTGCGGTGCCCCCAGAAAAATCCAGAGGAAGCACGGCACAAACGTGGTCCAGGTGGTCAGGGCGGCGCCGAGAGTGGCGGCGACCAACGGGGGAAGATCCCCGGGCTGCTGCCAGCCGCCGAGGAAGCCGACAAATTGCAGGACCATGATGAGCGGGCCGGGGGTGGTTTCGGCCAGGCCGAGGCCATCGAGCATTTGCGCCGCCGTCAGCCATTGATATTGCTCGACCGCCTGCTGGGAAACATATGGCAGCACGGCGTAAGCACCGCCGAAGGTCACCATCGCCGCCTTGCTGAAGAAGAGCCCCTCGCGAAACAAGGCGTGAGACCAACCCAGCCAGAGGCCAATCGCCGCGACGGGTGTCCACCAGAGCAGCGCGCCCACCAGCCCAATCCGGACGGCCCGGGCGAACGAGGGCCGGGTATGGCCGGGGGATTCCACTTCGTCGCCCAGCACGGCACGCGCGCTTTGGCCGAACTTCGGGCCGCCGCCGGTGAAGACGAGAAATTTCCTCGGCCACCACTTTCCTCCGAGCAAACCAAGCAGTCCCGCGGCAAAAACGATGACGGGAAACGAGACCTTAAGAAAATAAATCGCCACGAATGCCAGTCCGGCCAGGGACCACATCACTTCGTTTTTCAGGGCGCGCTGGCCGATGCGGATGACCGCGGCGGCGACGATGGCGAGCACGGCGGGTTTCAATCCGTAAAACATGGAGGCGACCCAGGCCACGTGGCCGAAGGTGACGTAGGTGTAACTGAGCCCCCAGAGGATGAAGGCGGACGGAAGCACGAACAACCCGCCCGCCGCGATGCCTCCCGCGGTGCGATGGAGCAGCCAGCCGATGTAGGTGGCCAGTTGGGTCGCCTCCGGACCGGGGAGCAACATGCAATAATTCAGGGCGTGCAGGAACCGGGCTTCGCTGATCCATCGGCGCTTCTCGACCAGTTCAGTGTGCATGATGGCGATTTGCCCGCTCGGGCCACCAAAGCTAATCCAACCCAGCTTGAGCCAAAAGCGGAGCGCCTCGGCAAAGGTCGGATGATCGATTGTCTTCTCAGCCACCGCGGCGAGACTCTGGCGCGGGAGGAACGCGGATGCACACCGTTTTTTCTCAGGTTGTATGGAAAAGACTGAACCCGGTTCGCCGTTTGGCGCGCAAAATTTCTTTCCTCACTTCAGAATCCGATTAGCCTTTGCTCCATGTCGATTCCCATCATCACGGTGGCGCAGATGCGCGAGTGGGAAAAGGTCACTTGGGCTTCGGGCGTCAAAGAAGAAACGGTGATGCGTCGGGCAGGGCAGGCCGTGGCGCGCCTGGCGGAGCGGCTGACCCGCCCCGGGGATTCCGTCCTGTTCCTCGCCGGCAAAGGCCACAATGGCGACGACGCCGCTTATGGATGCGATGCTCTCAACGAGCGCGGCAAGAAACTGCTCCGCGTCATCGACCCGGAAAGTTCCGCGAAAGAACTCCCGGAGCGGCTCCGGGACCAGCCGGGGTTGCTCGTCGATGGACTCTTTGGCATCGGGTTGAATCGTCCGCTCTCGGGCAGCTGGATGAAACTGATCGAGCAGATCAACCAGACCCACGTCCGCATCCTGGCCGTCGATGTTCCCAGTGGATTGAGTGCGGACAACGGGTTGCCGCTGGACGTGGCGATTCGCGCCACGGTCACCCTGACTTTTGGGGCGGCAAAACAAGGTCTGCTCAAACCTGGCGCAGCGCGCTTCGTGGGGCGACTGGAAGTCGCCACCGACATCGGGCTGCTGCCGTATCCGTTCACCACCGAAGTCAGTCTCATGGCTCCGGAAGATTTCCGGGATTTTCCGCCGCGCCGCTGGATGGCTGGCCACAAGGGTAGCTTCGGGCACGTGGTGATCCTGGCGGGCAGTGCCGGCTACCATGGCGCGGCCGTGCTGGCGGCGCGGGGCGCGCAGCGGGCGCAGCCGGGACTGATCACGCTGTTCACCGACGAAACGGTCTATCTGCCGGTTGCGGCGCAACTCCAGTCCGTCATGGTTCGGGCGCTGACCCAGGAGTTGACCTTGCCGGAAACGTGCACGGCCGTGGTGATCGGGCCGGGACTGGCTTCGAGCCATTTGCCGGAAGCATTCCGACGTTGCGCGCGGCGTTTCTGGCAGGACGCGCCGGTGCCGGTGATCGTGGACGCCAGCGCGCTGGACTGGCTGCCGCCGGGGCCGTGTCCCGCGACGGCGCTGAGGGTGATGACGCCGCATCCCGGCGAAGCGGCGCGCCTGCTGCAGGTGGCGACCCCGGAAGTGCAGCGCGAGCGGGCGCACGCCACGCGCGAGCTCTCGCGTCGCTGGGGCGACTGCTACGTGGTCCTGAAAGGTTATCAGACCATGATCGGTCGCGCCAAAGAGACATTGTTCATCAATAACTCGGGCAACCCGCACCTCGCCCAGGGGGGCAGCGGTGACTTGCTGGCGGGTTATCTCGGCGGCTTGCTCGCGCAACCGGAGTTGCAAAAGGAGCCGGGCCTCACCTTGCGCTTCGGTGTCTGGCAGCACGGTGCCGCCGCCGACGCGCTGCTCGCGGAAATGCCAAACTTCACCATCGAAGACCTGGCGCAAACACTCGGACGGGTAAGGCCACTGAGAGAACCCCAGGCTTAATTCAATGGCAGTGCGGCCGGGCTTCCTCCCCAGCCCGGTTACCGGGACTTTTCCGGGCTCGGATTCTCCGGAGGCAGGAGCAGCCGAGGCGGATCGAGAATTCTTTCATCACGCAAATTTCCTTTCACTGACCGAAGCGGTTTGCTATCCAAAGTCCATGGTTTGCAGGTTGGGCTTGGCACTGCTACTTTTTGCGTCGCTGGCTGGCGGGATTCGCTCCGGCCAGGCTGGTGTTTACCCGTTGACCGACGGGACAACGCTGGAAGGCGAACCAATTTCCATCAACGCGCAAGGAGTGGTGGTGAAGAAAGCCGACGGGACCTTTGCTCCGCGGGTGGCCTGGACGAACTTCACCCAGGTCGCCCTCAAGGAATTTGCCGAGCAGCCCAAGGCCAAACCCTTCATCGAACCGTACCTGGAAATCGACGAAACGGAAGTGACCAGGAAACCGGTCCTGGAAATCAAGCCCAAGGTATTCAAGCGGCTGGAGCGTCCGAATCCCGAAGCGGGCCTCGGGGCGGTTTTTTCGTCGCCGTTGACTGTGGTGATGTTCGTGATCCTCTGGGTGGCGAACATTTACGCGGGATTCGAGATCGCCCTCTTCCGCAATTATCAGCCGGGATTGGTCTGCGCTCTCGCCGCGGCTCTGCCCGTGGTCGGTCCGGTGCTGTTCCTGTGTCTGCCGACCCGGGTGCAACGGAGCCACGCGGAGCTGGCCGCCGAGACGATGGCACAACACATGGCGGAAACGCCGCATGTGTTCCACGCCGGTCATGAAGGGCCCGCGGCGGCGGAAGCCGCCGCGCCGGAAAAGGCCGCGCTGGCCAAGCCGAAAGTAACCGTGTATCAACGCGGCCAGACCACTTTCAACCGGCGGTTTTTTGAAACGAAATTCGCCGGTTTCCTCCGCATGGTGCCCGGCGAAGCAGAGAAGGACATGCTCATCTGCATCAAGTCAGCGCGCGGTGAACACGTCGGCAATCGGCTGACGCGCATCATGCCCAATGAACTTTATCTCCAGGTCCACAAGGGTGAAGCAACGGCGGATGTGATCATCCCCTTCACGGAGATTTACGAGGTGCAGGTTCGCCCCAAGAGCCCCTAGCCGAAGGATCCAGAGATGAATGCTTCTGACCCGAAACCGACCAAATACCGCACCATCCTTCTGTTCGGCGCGCCCGGCTCCGGCAAAGGCACGCAGGGAAGAATCCTCGGCGCCATCCCCAATTTCTTCTATTTTGCGTGCGGAGATGCCTTCCGCAACCTGCGCATCGAGGATCCGATGGGCCGGCTGTTCATCGAGTACTCCAGCCAGGGCCAGCTCGTGCCCGATGAGCCGACCATCGCCCTGTGGGCCAAAAATATCAAAGCCAGCACCCTGCATGGGGAGTTCGATCCGGTGCGCGATATCCTGGTCCTCGACGGTATCCCGCGTAATTTGAACCAGGCGAAAATGCTGCGGGACACCCTCGAGGTGAAGGCGGTCATTTTCCTCTCCTGCTCGGACCAGGGCAAGATGATTGAGCGTTTGCAGCGGCGCGCGTTGCGCGAGAACCGGCTGGACGACGCGAATCTGGACGTGATCAAGCGGCGCCTGGTCACTTACGAGAGCGAGACCAAGGCGGTCCTCGACTTTTACGGGTCGAACCTGGTCCATCCAGTGGACGCCGCGCAGGCGCCGATCGACGTCCTGCGAAAAATCCTCGACATCGTCGCCACCATCCTGCGGTGACGCGCGGACGATCCACCAGCCGATCCCCGCAGAGATCCTGGGCGACGGCCCGCGGGCGGCGTGCCCGGCGTAGACGAAAGCCACCCGGTCCCGGTCTCAACCCAGGCTCAATCCCCGGAACATCCGACTGACCGACGATGCCAGGACTCCGCATCATTTTCATGGGCACCAGCGAACTGGCTTGCGCGAGCCTCCAAGCGCTCTGCCGTGAGAAATCATTCGAGGTCATCACGGTCGTGTCGCAACCCGATAAACCAAAGGGCCGCGACCTCAAGGTCCAGTTCAGCCCGGTCAAAGCTGTCGCGGTGGCGCAAGGTCTGCCCGTCTTGCAGCCGGAACGGGCGCGGCACGAATCCTTCATCGCGCAATTGCGCGCGCTCCAGCCGGAGCTGGTGGTCGTCGCGGCCTATGGCCAGATTTTGCCGCAGGCCATCCTCGACCTGCCGCCCTTCGGCTGCCTCAACGTCCACGCCTCCCTGCTCCCGAAGTATCGGGGCGCCGCGCCCATTGCCTGGGCCATCCTCAACGGCGATGCGGCCAGCGGCGTGACGATCATGAAAATGGATGCCGGGCTCGACACCGGCCCCATCCTGGCCCAAACCACCACGCCCATCGCGCCGACCGACAACGCCCGGACGCTGCACGACCGGCTCGCCCAACTCGGCGCCGAACTGCTCGTGAAAACCATCCCGGAATTCGTCACCGGCCGGCTCACCCCGTCTCCTCAACCGGCCGAAGGGGCCAGTTACGCCCGGAAAATCACGAAAGAAGACGGGCGCATCGACTGGTCACAGCCGGCGCGCGTCGTGTGGTTGCGGGTGCGGGGACTGACGCCGTGGCCGGGCGCATTCACTCACTTCCCCGGCGCGGGTCCGCCGCAGCTGCTCAAGATTTGGTCGGCCGAGATCGAGCCTGAATCTTCGGGCCAGCCGGGCACGATCCTTCGCGTCGATCCGCGCGGGATCCTCGTGGCCTGTGGCGAGCAAGCGTTGCGCATTTTGCAACTCCAGCGCGAGGGCGGCCGGCGGATGAGCGTCCGGGAATTTCTCGCTGGTCACGAGCTGCCCGTGGGCAGTCGCCTGGGTGGGTGAAGACTCCCCATGAATCTCGAGATTGCGGATTGCGGATTGCGGATTGCGGATTGCGGATTGCGGATTGCGGATTGCGTACTCCGGCACGGTTCCTGGCCGGTGAGCAGGTCCGAAAGGAACACGGAGCTTTCCATGAACCTGGCGATTCGGACCGGGCGGTCTCCCGGGCCCAGCGATTTGCGATTTACGATGTACGATTTACGAGGCTCCGATGGAGTGCTCGCGGCTTTACGCGACTCGCACGCCCGGCGATCTGAGCGGCGCGGCGCTCGTAAATCGTACATCGTAAATCGTCAATGGCTGGGGCCCTGCCCAGGCCGCGGCAGCGCCGCGCGGTCGCGCCATGCTTGCATTGCGCGGCGGGGTGGTTCACTCTGGACGCGACCATTCATCGCTGGGTCGCCGCATGAATTTGCTTTCGACAAAGACGATCCCGTTCTCCCGCCGCGAGTTTCTCTGGCGCTTCGGCGGCGGCTTGGGCGGCGTCGCGCTGGTGCATTTGCTCGGCCAGCATGGTTTGCTGGCGGAGACGGGTCAATCGAGCAACCAGGTCGCCGCGCCGACGCCCGCCGACAGCCTCAACGGCGGCCTGCATCACCGCGCGAAGGTCAAGCGCATCGTCCAGCTCTTCATGAACGGCGGGACCAGCCAGGTGGACACCTTCGATTACAAACCGGAGCTGAGCAAACGGCACGGGCAGGCGTTCGAGCCTCCCGGCCAGCGCGTGGAAGCGGCCACCAGTGTGCCGGGCAACACCATGAAAAGCCCGTTTGCATTCAAACAGCACGGGCAATGTGGGCGCTGGGTCAGCGAGGTTTTTCCCCAACTGGCCACGTGTGTCGATGACGTCGCCTTCCTCATGGCGATGGCTTCGAAGACCAACGTGCACGGGCCGGCCAGTTACCTGATGAACACGGGCTTTCTCCTGCCCGGCTTCCCCTGCCTGGGCGCCTGGATTTCCTACGCCCTGGGCAGCTTGAACGACAATCTGCCGACGTTCGTCGTGCTGCCCGACGCCAAGGGGCTCCCTTACAATCAAAAGGGCAACTTCACCTCCGGCTTTCTGCCCGTCCTGCATCAAGGCACGATCCTCAGGCCGAGCGCGCCCAACCCCATCAGCGATCTGTTCCCGCCTTCTTCCGCCAAATTCATCACGCGGGCGAGCGAGCAGGACGGCCTGACATTGCTCAACCAACTCAACCGGCGACACCTTCAACAATGGCCGGGGGATTCGCGCCTGGAGGCCCGCATCGCCTCCTACGAACTGGCCGCGAAACTTCAACTCAGCGCTCCGGACGTGCTCAACCTGTCCGGCGAGAGCGAAGCCACCCGGAAACTTTACGGTTTGGATGAACCGGTGACCGGGGACTTTGGACGCAGCTGCCTGCTCGCGCGCCGCTTGCTCGAGCGCGGCGTGCGTTTCGTCCAGGTCTGGAGTGGGCAGGGCGGCCCGACTGGCAACTGGGACAACCACGCCAACATCGAGAAGGAACTGCCGCCGATGACTCGGGCCACCGACCGGCCCGTCGCTGGATTGCTGAAGGATCTCAAGGCCCGCGGCTTGTTGGCCGACACGCTGGTGGTCTGGTCGACCGAGTTCGGGCGCATGCCTTTCAGCCAGGGCGGCACCGGGCGCGACCACAACGGGGGCACGTTCGTTTCATGGCTGGCGGGCGCGGGCGTCAAGGGCGGCGTCGCTTACGGGGAAAGTGATGAATGGTCCTGGAAGGCCCAGTCCGGCAAAACCTACTGCTACGATCTCCACGCGACCATCCTGCACTTGCTCGGCATCGACCACGAAAAACTCACGTTCCGCCACAACGGCGCCAACCGGCGGCTGACCGATGTGCACGGGGAAGTGATCCGGGAAATTCTCGCCTAAGCCCGAAAAGCAAAAACTTGAAACAAATCAACCCGGCGCGGTGTCGGATGAGGCATGCCCAAGATGAACGCGAAAGGTAAGGCGGGACGCAGAGCCTTCATTGTCGCGGGCCTGTTGCTGATCGTTGGCAGCGCGGCCGGCGGTTATTACTATTTTGCGAAACGAGAGGTGATCGTCACGGTGCAGACCGAGAGTGTCACCCGGCGCAACCTCACCGAGTTGGTGGTGGCCAACGGCCGCATTTATCCGGTGGTGCAGGTCAAGATCAGCCCGGAAGAGAGCGGCGAGATCATCGAGTTGCCGGTCAAGGAGGGCCAGTGCGTCAAGAAAGGCGACTTGCTGCTCCGCATCAAGCCGGATTTCTACCAGGCCAATTGCCGCTCGGCCGAAGCGAGCTATCAGTCCGCTGTGGCCAACAAGGACCTGGCCGCCGCGAATTTGAAGAAAGCCGAAATCGAGGAGGCGCGGAGCAAGGAGTTGTTGAAGAACAAGCTGATTTCAGAGTCCGCTTACCTCGAAGTGACCACCGCCTGCGATGTGGCCCGCGCGTCGTTCCAATCTTCCCAGCACCAGGTGAACGTGGCCAGAGCCGCGCTCTCCCGGGCCCAGGAGGAACTGTCCAAGACCACGATTACTTCGCCCATCAACGGCACGGTCAGCAAGCTGAATTCGGAATTGGGCGAACGCGTGGTGGGCACCGCGATGATGACCGGCACCGAAGTCATGGTGATCGCCGATCTGAACGAAATGGAGGCGCGGGTGGATGTAGGCGAAGTGGACGTGGTGCTGATCGCGCGCGGCCAGCAAGCCCGCCTGGAAATTGAAGCCTTTCGCGACCGGAAATTCAACGGCGTGGTGACGGAGATCGCCAATTCTTCCCGCAATCTCAACCAATCCCCAACGGGTGGTGGCGGCGGCGGCGGCGGCGGCGGCGGCGGCGGTTCCCAGCAACAGGAGGCCACCCGCTTCGAAGTGAAGATCCGAATCCGGGACAAGGAGACGTTCCGTCCCGGCATGTCGGTCACGGCCGAAATCGAAACGCGCTCGCGCACCAATGTCCTTTGTGTCCCGATCCAAAGCGTCACGACCCGATTGCCGAAGGAAACACGGAATTCATCCGGGTCCACCGCCCGCCCGCCGCTGGCGTCCAACAGCACCAACGCCCCGAAGGCCGGCAAGGCCGAGCGCAAGCCCGGCGAACCGGCCAAGCCCGTCGAAGTCGTCTTTCTGGCGCAAAGCGACAAGGTCCGCCCCGTGCCGGTCAAGCGCGGGATCAGCGACGACAATTATTCGGAGATCATCGAGGGCTTGCAGGAAGGCCAGGAAGTGGTCTCCGGTGGCTACAAGGCGATCAGCCGCGAATTGGAGGACGGCAAGAGAATCAAGCGGGGCGAACCGGAGAAAGAGAAGGAGAAGAAATGATTTTCAATTTTCAATTTTCGATTTTCGATCGGCGAGTGGGGTATGCCTAGCACAATTCGCATAGCCCAGGTCTTTGATTAGTCTTCACCAGGTCCTGAGCCGTTCCCCCAACCGCAAATCGTAAATCGTAAATCGTAAATTCCCCCCATGTCGCTGATTAGGTTTGACCAGATCTCGCGCCGTTACCAGATGGGTAGCGAGACGATTCACGCGTTGCGGGAGATTTCGCTGAGCATCGAGCTGGGCGAGTATGTCGCCATCATGGGGCCGTCGGGTTCCGGGAAATCGACGCTGATGAACCTGATCGGCTGCCTGGATACGCCCAGTGCCGGCCGTTACGAGTTGAACGGCGTCGATGTCGGTCAGATGGACGACAACCAGTTGGCCGAGGTGCGCAACCGGGAGATCGGTTTCGTTTTCCAGACATTCAATCTGCTGCCGCGTTCACACGCCCTGCACAACGTCGAGTTGCCCTTGATTTATGCGGGCCTGCCGTCGGACGAACGCAATCGGATCGCGCTGGAAGCGCTGGCGCAAGTCGGCCTGGCCGATCGTGTCCACCACAAACCCAACGAACTGTCCGGCGGCCAGCGCCAGCGGGTGGCCATCGCCCGGGCCCTGGTGACCAGGCCCTCGATCATCCTGGCGGACGAGCCGACCGGCAACCTGGACTCGAAGACCGGCGCGGAGATCATGGATCTGTTCGAGGCGCTCTCCGCGCAGGGCAACACGATCATCGTGGTCACGCACGAGGAAGACGTCGCCCGCCACGCCCGGCGCATCCTGCGCATCAAAGACGGGCGAATCGAGAGCGACGACCGACTCGAGAAAGGCCCGGGCCCGGCGTCGACGCGGGAGCCCACCTTGTTGCGGGTCCCTTGACCGGCCATGACGCTTTTCCACGAGTTGCGGGAAGGTTTTCTCATCGCGCTGGGCGCCATTCGGGCCAACAAAATGCGTTCGGCACTGGCGACGTTGGGCATCGTGATCGGCATCGTGACAGTGACGTTGATGGGCACGGCCATCGCCGGGCTGAACCGCGCCTTTCTGCGCAGCATCTCCAGCCTCGGCGCCGACGTGTTGCACGTCGACCGGTTTTCCTGGTTCATCAAATCCCACGCCGAATGGGTCAAGGTGCAGAACCGGCCCGAGATCACGCTGGCCCAGGTGAAGGCCTTGCAGGAGCAAATGACCCTGGCCCGGGTCATCGCGCCCTACACCGAATACGGGGCGCCGGTGCGTTACAAGACCCGCAGCTCCCAGCGCGTTTGGGTGATCGGGACGACGGAGAAATTCCTGTTCACCAGCGGGGTGAATGTGGCGCAGGGACGGTTTCTCCTGGACACCGAGGTGGCCGGGGGCCGGCCGGTCTGCGTGATCGGCTCGCAGGTGGCGTCGAATCTGTTCCTCAATGAATCGCCGTTGGAGAAGGCGATTCACCTGGGCGAATTCACCTTCGAAGTGGTGGGCGTGCTCGAGCCGCAGGGAAATTTTCTCGGCCGGTTCAGCCTGGACAACCAGGTGTTAATCCCGGTCAAACAAATGCTCGGCTGCTTTTCCAGCCGGCCGTATTTCAGCATCCAGGTCAAGGCCATCAGCCTGGAGAAACTCGAGGAGACCAAGGAGGAATTGCGCGGGGTGATGCGCAAAATCCGGCATGTTCCGCCGGGGGAGGAGGACGACTTCGCCATCAACCAGCAGGAGACTTTCGTGAACACCTTCAACCGCGTCGCCGGCACGATCGCGGCGGTGGGACTGTTCATCACCGGCCTCTCGCTTTTCGTCGGCGGCATCGGGATCATGAACATCATGTTCGTCAGTGTGGCGGAGCGGACGCGCGAGATCGGCATCCGCAAGGCGATCGGCGCCAAACGCCGGACCATCCTGGTCCAATTCCTGATCGAGTCGGCCAGTATTTGTCTGCTGGGCGGTCTGGTGGGGCTGGCCCTGGCTTTCCCGTTGACGCTCGTCATGCAGAAACTCCTCCCGGCCACGATGTCGATCACCGCCGCCAGTGTCGCGCTGGTCGTCGCGCTGCTGACCGGGGTGGCCTCGGGCTTCCTGCCGGCCTGGCGCGCCGCCCGGATGAGCCCGGTCGAAGCGCTCAGAAATGAGTGAGGGGCAGGGGGCAGGGGGCAGGG
>WNGF01000661.1_pt1 | contig 56756 bp, 56 predicted proteins | sample 5400641 | NCBI WGS metagenome assembly WNGF01 (sample SAMN13153371, study PRJNA577476) | soil metagenome | isolation source: 80 cm soil or saprolite under grassland replicate 2 | place: USA:California | collected 2016-06-15
CCGCGTCCGCCAGCAGCCGGCAGATCGCGCCCGCGAACGCGGCCGGATCCTCGGGGGGGACCAGGAAGCCGGTTTCGCCGTCGCGCACGGCGTCGGCAATCCCGCCGGAGTTGCCCGCCACGACCGGCAGCCCGCACGCGGCCGCCTCGACGAGCGAGATCCCGAACCCCTCCACCCCGATTCGCTCGGCCCGGCGCGACGCGCCGACGTACACCGACGCGATGTTGTAGAGAGCAGGCAGGTCGCGCTCGCTCACCCCGCCCAGGAACAGCACGTGGCCGGCCACCCCCGCCTTGTGGGCGAGCTGCTCGAGCTGCTCGCGCTCCGGACCGTCTCCGGCGACCGCGTAGCGCACGTCGGGCGCGCGCTCGAGAACCGAGGGAAGGGCGCTGATGACGGTGTCCACGCCCTTGTGGGTCTCGAGCCGTGCCACGGTCAGGAGCCAGCGCGCGTCCCCGTCCGGGATGCCGAGCCGCCGGCGCGTCTCGCTCGCGTCGACCCCGGGTTGGAAGCGCCGCGGGTCGGTGCCGGGATGGATCACGCGCAGGCGCTGGCCATGACCGTCGAGCCCGAGCTCGCCGAGCACGCTGAGGGCGAGGTCGCGGGTCCAGGCGCTGTTGGTCATGAGGAGCGCCGCGCCAGCCAGGATCGCCCGCGTGGACCGCCGCTTGAAGCCCGACTGGCGGAGCTTGTGCTGCTCGCTGAGCAGGTCCCCGCCGTGAAAGTAGATGCCGTAGGGCACGCGGCAGCGCTCGAATACCCAGCGGGCGGGATACCCGGCCGGTTTGACGTTGCCGCAGTGCACGAAGCGGACCCGGTGCTGGCGCGCCAGGCTCGTGGCGCGGCGTGACCACAGCAGGAGGCCGGGCAGCGACTTGGTCGTGCGCCGGCTGACGGGAAGGCGGTCGATGACGCCGGGGAACTCCCCGTCGACCTCGGCCGCGTCGGGGTCCTGCGGCGTCGAGACGATCAGCTCCCCGGACGGATACCGCTGGGCCAGCTCGCCGTGCAGGCGGGCGATGCCGCCGCCCATCGGGGGGAAGTCGTGCGCCAGCAACAACGTGGTCACCGGGAGCGCTCCCACAGCCGGGCGTACTTGAGGAAGACGCTCATGGCTCCGAAGCCCGAGAGGACAGCGCCCCGCCAGCCTTCGAGCATGCCCAGCTGGAAGACGTACATGCGGACGAACCGCGCCGGGGGTCGCAGCAGGAGATCCGCCATCCGGGCGCGCCGCCCCCCCTCGGCGAGGTCCGCCGCGGCCCACGCCGAGTAGCGGTCGACTTTTCCGAGATGATGGGCCAGGTCGCGGTACGGCACGTGCTCGAGCGGCGCCGCGAGCCGCCCCACGTCGGCGACGGGCTCGAGCCCTTCGTGCACCCGGCGCTCGAGGAAGCGACGGCCGCGCCGGAACAGCCGCACCACCCAGTCCCGCCCCCACCCGGCGCGAGTCATCGCCTTCCCCAGGTACACGTTGCGTCGCCGCACGGCGTAGGCCTCGTGCGCGGGCGCACCGGCTACCCGGCCCAGCTCACGGGCGAGGTCGGGCCCGATGCGCTCGTCGGCATCGAGCGCGAACACCCAGTCGTGCGAGGCGGCGGCGATTCCGGCGTTGCGCTGGGCCGCCACGGTCGGGCCGTCGCGGGCGATCACGCGCGCCCCCGCCGCGCGGGCCAGCTCCGGCGTGCCATCGGTCGAGGTGGCGTCAACGACGATCACTTCGCCCGCCCAGGCGAGGTGGCGCACGCACTCGCTGATCTGGGCCGCTTCGTTCCGGGTGGGGATGACGATCGTGATCGGCGTCGCCATTGGGCTGGTGAATGCTAACGGGACGCCGCGGCGACGAGCAATCGTCGTCGTTCCAGCGCCTCGCGATAGACCGCCTCCGCCCGCTCTGCCGTCCGGTCGAGCGTGAACTCGCGCCGCACGCGCTCGCGCCCGGCGTGGGCGATCCGGCGACGGAACTCGCCGTCTCCGAGCAGCCGCTCGAGCGCCCGCGCCCACGCCCCCGGGTCGAGCGGGGGGACGAGCACACCGGTTTCTCCCCCCGTGATCAGGTCGGCGTTACCGCCGGCGTGCGACGCCACGACCGGCAGCCCGAGCGCCATCGCCTCGAGCAGCGCCTGCGAGAGCCCTTCGATGCGGGAAGGCAGCGCGGCGACGGATGCGAGATGGTAGAAGGCGAGCGGGCGCTCGGTGAACGGGACCAACACGACGCGGTGGCGCGACGGCGCCGCGTCGGCGAGGCCGCGCAGGCGCTCGTCCGCCTCGATGCCGACCAGCGCGAGGACGACCGGGCGCTCGACCCGCGGCAGCGCGCCGAGGAGGACGTGCTGGTCCTTGCGGCGCGCGACGACCGCGACGACGGGCCGCCCGTTCGTGGCGCCCAGCGCGGCGCGCGCCGCGGCGAGATCGTGCGGCGACACGGCGGCGTCGATCCGCTCGAGCGCGATGCCGTTCGGCACGACGCGCAGCCGGCCGCCGGGATGCAGGCGCCGCCGCAGGGCCCGGGCCACCGCCCCGCTCACGGCGATCGTGCGATCCGCGGCCAGGCCGACCGCGAGCAGCTCGACGGGGGACGTGAGCGGCATCGTGCGCCGGGTGACCACGAACGCCTGCGGCAGCTTCCCGCGCCAGCGCAGCCAGGTGAGCGCCCGGCGGTCACGCGTGGCATGGGCGTTCACGACGTCCACCCGCGCGCGGCCCGTGACCTCCGCGAGCGTGGCGGCGAGGGCCCCGAGCCGGGTGAAGTCGAGCGGCACGACCTCGAGCCCCGCCGCCCGCGCCAGCCGGGCGAGCAGCACGTCCCCGCGGCAGCCCACGAGCACCCGGTGCCCGCGGCGGGCCAGATGCTCGCTCAGGTCGACGATGGATTGCGTGGAGCCGGCCGGGCCGCCCTGGTGGGTGAGCTGGAGAATGGTGAGCGGCCGGTCCGGCATGGCCCGAAGCTAGTGCCGTTCCAACACCCCGTCACGGCGGACTCCGGAAGGTCGAGGACCCCGGGGCGAGCAGTTGGAACGGCACTAGTTATACTATCCCGTCCCATGCACGTCGTGGTGGCCTCCCACCAGCAGCTGCCGGCGAAGGGATACGGCGGCCCCCAGCGCGTGGTCGCGGCCCTCGTCCGCGGGCTCGCGGCGCTCGGGCACCGCGTCACCCTGCTCGCGCCGCCCGGGACGCGGGTGCCGGAGGCGCAGGTGGTCGACGTGCCGCCGCGCAAGCTCGACGACCCGGCAGGTCTCGCGACCTACGTCCCGCGCGACACCGAGATCCTGCACGCGCACTTCACCCTCAAGCGCGCTCCGAGCGCCGTGCCCTTCGTCCAGACCATCCACCGCAACCTCAAGCCCGGCTCCCCGCCCTTCCCCAACACCATCTTCTTGTCACGCGACCACGCCCGCCGCCACGGGAGCGAGGTGTTCGTCTACAACGGGCTCGATCCCGCCGAGTACGTCTTCCGCCGGTTCCCCAAGCGGCCGGGCCAGTACGACCTGTTCCTTGGCAGGCTGCACAGCGCGAAGGGGTACCACTGGGCCGTCGAGGCGGCAAAGCACACCGGTCACCCGCTGATCGTCGCGGGCGGCTGGCGGCCGAGCTTCACGGGGGCGATCAGGTACATGGGCGAGGTGGACGGGGGGGCCAAGGCCGCCTTGCTGGCGCGGGCGCGCTGCGTGTGGAACCCGGCGCAGTGGGACGAGCCCTTCGGGCTCGTGACCGTCGAAGCGCTGCTCTCGGGCACGCCGGTTCTGGGCACCCGCCGGGGGGCGCTCCCCGAGCTGATCACGCCGGCCGTGGGCGCGTTGTGCGACACGATGGAGGAGATGCTCGCCGCCGCCGCTGGGATTCACACGCGGGACCCGGCGGCGTGCCGCGCCCATGCCGAGCGGTATTTCACGCATCTCACGATGGCGGAGCGGTACCTGCGCATGTACCGCTGCCTGGTCGAGACCGGCGTGCTCCCACCCGGCGAGCCCACCCCCCGCACGGCCGCCTGACGGCATGCACGTCGCCGTCGCGTCGCATTATCGGCTGCCGGTGAAAGGGTACGGCGGGGGAGAGCGCGTCGTGGTCGCGCTGGTCCGCGGGCTCGCGGCTCGGGGGCATCGCGTCACGCTGCTCGCCGCGCCGGGCACCCGGGTTGCCGAGGCGAACGTCGTCGAAGTGCCGCCGAGCACCCTGACCGACCCAGCCGCCGATCTTGCCACCCTCACGCCGCGCGACGCCGACATTCTCCACGCCTTCTTCCCCGTGATGCGGCTGCCCTCACATCCGTTCGTGCAGACACTGGAGGGTAATCTGCGGGCCGGAGCCGCGGTGCCGCCCAGCAACATTTTCGTCTCGCGCGACCATGCGCGCCGCTATGGGAGCGACGTGTTTGTCTACAACGGTCTCGATCCGGCGGACTATCTGTTCCGCTCCCACAAGGAGGACTACGACCTCTTCCTCGGCCGGCTGCACAGCGTGAAGGGCTATCGCTGGGCGATCGCCGGCGCGAAACGCAGCGGACGTCGCCTGTTGCTGGCGGGAGGCTGGCGTCCCAGCTTTAGGCGCAACATCACGTACGTCGGCGAGGTCGACGGACGCCGGAAAGCCGAATTGCTGGCTGGCGCGCGGTGTCTGTGGATGCCGGCGCTGTGGGACGAGCCGTTCGGGCTGACCACGATCGAAGCCCTCTTCTCGGGGACGCCCGTGCTCGCGACCCGCCGGGGCGCGCTGCCGGAGGTCGTCACGCCCGAGGTCGGCATCCTGGGCGACACGCTCGAGGAGCTCGTCGCCGGCGCCGAAACGATCCACACCCGCGCACCGCAGGCCTGTCGCGCACGCGCCGAGCGCTACTTCACCCACCTCGTCATGGCCGAGGAGTACGTCCGCATGTACCGGTGCCTGCTCGAGACCGGAGAACTCCCGTCCGGCCGGGCGACGCCCCCCTTGCCCCCCTGAAGTCGACCCAGCCCGTGTTGATGATCAGGTGGCGAGGCGGCTACGAGGTGGGATGGCGGCCCGACTCTTTCGGCAGGCAAAAGACGTCGTAGACGTTCCACCGCAGCAGGTTCTCAGGGGTGATGAGATCCCCCAGGACGTTCTCGTCGCTCTCCTTGCGGCGCACCTCGTAACCGTGGCCTACAAGGAAGTCGTACAGCTTCAGCCGATAGGCGGGTGCGGACTTCCGGAGATCGAACATCTCCACTTGGAGGTAGGGTCGCTGACCGCGAATGAGGCCCTCGAGGGTTTCCAGAATAGGCAGGTCGAATCCTTCGGCGTCCACTTTGATGAAGCGGAGCCGCGGGATGAGGTCGGCGTGCCGCTGAGCGAGGAGGTTCTGCAGGTTCTTCCCCTCCACCCGGACCTTGAAGGCGCTACCATGCTGCCACTTGCTCATCCCCTCGTGAAACCCCCCGTTGCAGTAGCCTGCTTCCCCGTACTGGAACTCGTAGAACCCGTCGGCCCGCATCGCGGCGAACATCAGCGGCATGATGCTGGTCTTCCCGGGGTTCAAGGCGGCGTTGCGCTCCAGCACCGGGAACACGTACGGGTTGGGCTCGAGCGCGAGCACGAGGCCCGAGGGGCCGACCGCGAGCGCGATGGGGATCGCGGTATCGCCGGTGTGGGCACCGATGTCGATGGCGACGTCGCCGGCGCGCAGGAAGCGACGGAGCTGATCCACGACCGCCTGCGGCGGCGCGGCGCGGTACGCGCCCGGGTGCAGCCACCGGGCGACCTCGACGCGTCCCTCCTTAGGGAGTTCGTGCGCCTCAATCACGAATCCGAACGTCTTCGGCTGCGGTTTAAGTCCGAGAAGGTGGAAGAACTCCTTGACTTTCACCGGGGTCTCCTCTCGCAGGCCGGCTCAAAACAAGCGAGGGCTAGGCTTCATCCGCAAGGTAGATACCGCCACGTCGCCCACCGCCCGGGAGGAGGCGGTGTGCGACGGGCGCGCGCCGAACGGTTCTTCACGCACGTCGTGATGGCCGAGGAGTACCTGCGCATGTATCGGCACCTGCTCGAGACGGGGACGCTGCCGCCGGGGCGGGTGGCGCCGTGCGCGCCTACTTGAGCGCCACGCTGAGCAGCTCCCGCAGGCGATGCGCCTCGCGCGCCGCGGCGGCGAGCGACTGCCGCCGCGCCGCGTCTTCCAGCAGCAGCCGGGCCCGCTCGCGCAGCTCTCCCACACTCCCGTACAGCACGATCTCGCGGTCCGGCGTGAAGTGCCGCGCGATGTCGGCCTTCGCGTCCGAGAGCTGCGGTGTCCCGATGCAGGCGAGCTCGAACACTCGCATGTTCGCCCCGGTGCCGTAGCGCGTGGGATCGCCCGCCTCGCCGAAGTGTTGGTGGATGTTGAGCCCGATCGTCGCGCCCGAGAGCGCCCGGACGAAGTCGTCCCCGTACACCGGCCGCTCCGGCCACCCCGGGCCCCAGACGGCGAGCCCGAGATCTCGGACGGCCTGAACGATCCGCTCCCGAACCGGATCGCGCGATCCCACGAACACGAGCGGCGCCTGCCAGCGGGAGCCGCCGTCGAGCGGACGGTGGTAGGCCGGGTCGCACCCGAACGCGAGGTAGTAGGCCCGCGCCCCCGCGCGCCGGTGGCGCTCGAGGCTCGAGCTGTCGTGGGTGAAGAAGACGTCGTACGCGGGTGAGAGGGCGGCGGACACCTCGAGCTGGTGCGGATCGTCGGGAAACCAGTTCGCCCAGCGGGCGCGCGAGCGTCGTTTCAGCTCCGCGATCTCCCGAGGTGCCAGCTTCGTCCCCTTGAACACGAGGACGAGGTCCGGCCGAGCGCGCCGGAGCAGCGCTTCGAGCCGCGCGGTGAGCGGGCGCCGCAGCAGGGCGTTCAGTCCCCGCGGCCGCTCCTCGCAGCGCCGCACCTCGCAGCCCAGCACGGAGAGCGCGCCGGCCAGCGCGAGCCCGCTCCGGTGATAGCGACGATTGAATGCCGCGACCAGGATCACGCGCAGGCCGGCGAACGGGCCGGGCCCGCTCACGCGCGCACCGCCTTCACGATCATGGTTTCGCCGAACGCGACCGCCGGCGCGAGCATCTGCCGCCAGATCTCGGCGTTGCGCCGCCGTTGTCCGGGATCCTTCTCCCACCGGCGCAACGCGACCGCGGTGACCAGCGCGGACAGCGGCCACAGCGGCAGATAGATCCAGCTGACGCCCTTGATCCGGTTTGCGGTGACGGCGGTGATGCGGAAGTCGTGGCGGTGCAGCAGGTATCGCAGCTCGGGAAAGGAGAGGAGGTTGACGTGGTGCCAGGGGTTCGGGTCCCGCTCGTTGAGCGGGACTTTCCCCTTGTTGTGGAACCCGGTGAGCAGCCAGCGCCAGCGCGAGCGCAGCGCGCCGATGTTCGGCGTCGAGACGATCAGCACGCCGCCGGGGCGCACGACCCGCCGGCACTCCCGCACGAAGTCGAACGGCCGCTCGAGATGCTCGATCCCGTCGATACAGACGAGCGCATCGAACGCCCCGTCCCCGAACGGCAGCGACGCGTTCATGTCCGCGGCCGTGAACCGGGCGCCGCCCCGCGCGAGCCGGTTCACGATGTCCGCGCCGTGTCCGTCCAGCCCCATCGCGTGCAGGCGCTCGAGAAACGCGCCTTCCCCGCAGGGAATGTCGAGCACCGTGCGGCAGTGCGTCTCCGGCCGCAGCAGCCGGGCTACCATGGCGTGGGTGTTCTTGGAGGTCAGCTCGCGGGGGCGGGCGCCGCTCATACCCGCACGTAGTTCCGGTACTCGAACACGCGCGCCCCCGTCAGCCGCTCGATCCAGTCGGAGAGGTAGTAGCGCAGGTCGTCGAGCTTGAGCCGGCGCGGCACGACCGCGTCTTCCCGGACTCCGCGCCGGGCGGCGACCCATTCGGCCGCGGCGAGGGGGTGCGTGCCCGTGAACCGCCGCAACAGCGGCGTCCACTCGAGCCGCCCCCGCTGCCGCCGCGCTTCGGCCCGCTCGACGCGGTGGGGGAAGATCTCCTTCGACGCCTCGAACTTCTGCCGCAGCAGGTGCGGCGCCCCCGCCCAGCCGTAGTGGAACATCCGCGCGCCGGTCACGCGGGCGCGGACGCGCCGCAGCTCCGGGCCCACACGGAACCCCTGCGCGTCGCCGTGGGAGCGGACATGCCGGCCGAGGCGCACGCAGCGCACCTCCCGCCGGTACCAGTGGCGGTTCGTCGCGACGGTGTCGAAGTCGCCGTAGAAATGCAGGTAGTCGACCAGCAGCCCCTCCACCCGTTCGTCCGCGTCCACCGCCCGCACGTGATCCCGCAGGATCGCGGCGCCCGTCTCGTGCAGCACTTCGTCCGCCTGGATGTACACCCCCCAGGAGCCGCGGCACGCGCGCATCGCGCGGTTCGTCTCGAGCGCGAGCGCGCCGCTCCCCCGCGAGAAATCCCAGACCGCGTCGAGGATGCGGATCCGGGGATCTCCCACCCCTGCGACCAGGTCGCGAGTGTCGTCCTCCGACCGCCCGACGTTCACCACCACCTCGTCGCAGACGTCGAGGATCGAGCGGATGGCGGGGATGATGGGGTAATCGAGCGTGACGGCGTTGCGGACGATCGTGAAGCCCGAGAGCATGTCAGGTCTGGAACTGCATGTCGTAGAGCCGGCGATACAGCCCCCCCGCCGCGAACAGCGCGTCGTGGGTGCCGCGCTCCACGGTCCGGCCGTCGGCGAGCACCACGATCGAGTCCGCGTGCCGCACGGTTGCCAGCCGGTGCGCGATGACGAGCACGGTGCGGTGCGCCATCAGCCGCTCGATCGCCTCCTGCACCAGGCGCTCCGACTCCGTGTCGAGCGCGCTCGTCGCCTCGTCGAGGATCAGGATCGGCGGATCCCGCAGCAGCGCCCGCGCGATCGCGATGCGCTGCCGCTGGCCGCCCGAGAGCCTCGTCCCGCGCTCGCCGAGCAGGGTGGCGAAGCCGTCGGGCAGCCGCGCGATGAACTCGTCCGCATTCGCGGCCTGCGCCGCCGCCCGCACCTGCTCCGGCGTGAAGTCGGCCCGGCCGTAGGCGATGTTCGCGGCCACGGTGTCGTTCAAGAGCACCGTCTCCTGCGACACGATCCCCATCACCGCCCGCAGGCTGCGGCGGGTGAAGCGCGTGATCGGCACGCCGTCCAGCAGGATCGCGCCGCCCGTCGGCTCGTAAAAGCGCGGCAGCAGGTCCACCAGGGTCGTCTTCCCCGCCCCCGACGGTCCCACGATCGCCACGACCTGCCCGCGCCGGACCTCGAGGTCGACGTCCCGCAAGACCGGCGCCTCGCCGTTGTAGGAGAACGACACGCCGCGGTACTCGATGCGATCGTGGAACCGGGCCGCGGTCTCCCCGGGGCGGTCGCCCTCGTCGGCCGGCAGGTCGAGCACCTCGAAGCAGCGGTCCGCGGCCGCGACGGCGCCCGCCATGGTCGTGGGATACTGCGAGACCGACTTCACCGGCGACATCAACCGCAGGGCCACCGCCATGAACGCGATGAAGACCTCGGGACGGAGCGACGCGGACGCGCCGAGCGCGAGGCGGGCGCCGGCCAGGAAGATCATGACGACCACGATCCCGGCGAAGACCTCGCTCACCGGGCTGGTCAGCGTCGACGCGCTCTGCGCGCGCAGCACCCGCCGGCGGTAGCGGTTCGCCAGCTGCTGGAAGCGCTCCACTTCGAACGCTTCGGCCACGTAGGCGCGCACCAGCTTCACCGACGCGACCATCTCGCTGACGAGGCTGGTCAGCTCGCCGCGATCCTCCGCCTGCTCGCGCGAGCGACGCCGCACGCGTCCCACGATCGGGCGGATGATGACGACGAGCGCCGGGGCGAGCACCAGGGCGATCGCCGTGAGCCGCCAGGACAGCCCGAGCAGGATCGCCAGGTACACGAGGATCAGGCTGACGTTCTTGAGGAACGAGGCGAGCGCCGCGGTCACCGCCGTCTTGACCTGATCAGTATCGCTGATGATGCGGGCGAGGAGCTGGCCGCCCTTGGTGCGCTGGAAGAAGCCGAGGGGCAGGGTCTGGAGGTGCCGGAACAGGCGCACGCGCAGGTCGCGCACCACGCCCTCCTCGATGGCGACGCTGCTCATCGCCGCGCCGTAGGCCGCAGCGTTCTTGAGCACGAGCGTACCGAGCAGCACCAGCACCACGTTCCGGAGGGCAGCCTCCGGCGCGCCCGCCGTGAGGAGCGGCCCCGCGAACTTCGCGAGCAGCGCCTCCACGCCGGAGCCGCCCGCCTCGGGCAGCGCCCGCTGGCCGAACAGCGCGCGCAGGAACGGGATCAGCAGCACGAACGTCGCCCCGTCCATCAGCGACGACACCAGGGTGGCGACGAGGTTGGCGACGAAGAGGGGGGTGTAGGGACGGAGCAGGCCGAGGACGCGGGCGCTGCGACCCATTCAGCGCGGCCCCCCCAATCCCCCCGGCCCCCCCGGGGGACCCGGGGGCCCGGCGCGATTCCGCGGCGTGAGCAGCGCCACGGGAAGGATCATCTCCTCGGGGCTCACGCCCCCGTGCAGGAACGAGCCGCGGTAGCGGGCCTGGTACTCCCGCAGCTTGGTGGGATAGACGAAGAACCGGTCCCCCGTGGCGACGAGCATCCGCACCCCGAGCCCCATCGCCGGCAGGCCGAACGCCTTCAGGTCCGCGACCGTGATGGCGGCCTCCGGATCCTCGGCGCGCAGATCCTCGCCGAACTTGTAGCGCAGATTGGAGCTGGCGTCGCGCTTGGCGTACACGGTCGCCGGCGTGTCGCAGTGGATCGCGCCGTGGTCGGTGGTGAGCAGCACCGTGACGCCCCGCCGCTCGGCTTCCTGCAGGGCGGCGAGCACCGGCGAGCGCTCGAACCACGTGCGGGTGAGGCCCCGCAGGGCCGCGTCGTCGCGGGCCACCTCGTACAGGATCGCGCTCTCCGAGCGGCCGTGGGTGAGCTGGTCGATGAAGTTGAACACCAGCGCCGTCACGCCCTCCTGGGCGAGGTGCGCGGGGAGCCGGCGCAGCAGGTCCCCGCCGTCGGCCGCGCTGAACAGCTTTTCGTAGCGGACGGGCACCGGCTGCCCGATGAGCTCGCGGAGCTGCTCGGTCAGGAGCTCCGCCTCATGGGCGTTGAGGCTCTCGTCGTCCGAGGCCTTGCCCCACCACTCGGCGTGGCGCGCCGCGATCTCCATCGGGAAAAGCCCCGAGAAGATCGCGTTGCGCGCGAACGGCGTGGCGGTCGGAAGGATGCTGTAGTAATGCGACTCCTCGACCTGGAACAGCGGGGTGACGAGGTCGCGCAGCACCTCCCACTGGTCGAGCCGGAGGCAGTCGATCACGATGAACAGGGCGCGACCGTGGTTGCGCAGCAGCGGCACGAGGAACTCGGCGCCCACGTCCACCGACAGCGGCGGCCGGTCTCCCTCGGGGCTCGCGAGCCAGCGCGGGTAGTGGCGGCCGACGTACTCGGCGAAGTCCTTGCGGAGGCTGCGTTGCAGCGCCGAGAGAGCCTCGGAGAGGCCGGGCTCGTTGGACGCCGCGAGACGCACTTCCCAGCGGGACAGCTCCACCACGAACTCGATCCACTCGCGCCAGGCCAGCGACGAGCCGCGCCGGCCCTCGAGCTCCCGGAACCGCGTCACGAAGTCGCGGGCCAGGCGCTGCTGGCGGATACGGTCGCCCTCGAGCAGGCGCGTGACCACCGACAGGACCTGGCGCGGGTGGACCGGCTTGACGAGGTAATCATCCACCGCGACGCCGATCGCGTCGCGCAGCGTGGCTTCGTCCTCGCTCTGCGTCACCATCACGACCGGCACGCCCGCATCGATCGCGCGGATCTCGGGAAGGAGCTCCAATCCCCGCCGCCCGGGCATCTGCTCGTCCAGCAGGACGACGCTGTAGTGTTGCCCCCGGAGCAGCGCGAGGGCGTCGTCGCCGTGGGCGGCCGCGGCGACGGTGAACCCCTGGGCTTCGAGGAAGCGGCGGTGCGCGGCGAGACTCTCGACCTCGTCGTCGACCCAGAGAATGCTCTTCGGCCGCGGCATACGCCAAACCTAATGGCGACTGGCGAACCGCGGCAACGCGAGTCTAGTTTCCTGCCCGTGCTGTGCGTCCTGGTCGTGCGTTTCAGCTCCATCGGCGACATTCTGCTCACCACGCCGCTGGTGCGCGCGCTCGCCCACCGCCACCCGGATGCGAAGCTCGTCTACGTGACCAAGCGCGCCATGGCGCCGCTCGTCGCGGACAACCCCCACGTCGCCGAGGTCGTGGCGCTCGATCCCGACGAGCCGATCCGCCACCTGGCGCGGCGGCTGTCCGCCCTCCGGCCCAGCCACGGCCTGGACCTGCACGGCAGCCTGCGCAGCGCCTTGCTGCAGCTCCTCGTCCGCTGCCGCTGGTCGGGATACCGCAAGCGGAAGCTCGCCCGCACGCTGCTGATCTCCACGAAGCTCGACCTGTACCGCGCCCGCGCCGCCCGCGCCCCCGGCGTCCCCCGCCCGTCCCCGCGCACCCCCGTCCCGGTCGCGGAGCGCTATTTCGAGGCGGCGCGCGGGCTCCAGGCGCAGCCCGATGGCGGCCCGCCCGAGTTCGGCATCGGCCGCGGCGCGACGGAAGCGGTCGCCCGCTGGCTGGCGGAGCGCGGCCTCGCGGACTCCGGGCTCGCGGCGCTCGCCCCCGGCGCGGCGCACGCCACGAAGCGCTGGCCGATCGCCCACTGGAGCGCTTTGGCCGAGCTGCTGCGCGGCGCCGGCTACCGAGCGGTCGTCGTGGGCGGTCCGGAGGACCGGGGCCTCGCGCAGCAGCTCGCCGGAGAGGCCGCCGCCAGCGCCGCCGGAGAGCTCTCGCTCCAGGAGACGGGGGCGCTGCTCGCCCGCGCGCGGGTGGTGGTATCGGGCGACACGGGCGTCATGCACATGGCGACCGGCGTCGGCACCCCGGTGGTCGCCCTGTTCGGGCCGACCGTGGAGCAGTTCGGGTTCTTCCCCTACCGGGCGCGGGCTCTCGTGCTGCAGCGCGCCCTCGACTGCCGACCCTGCTCGGCGACCGGGACGGCGCAGTGCCCGCTCGGCCACCACCGTTGCCTCGGTGACATCGCGCCGGCCACGGTGGCGGCCGCGGTCGAGCGCCTCGTCGCGTGATCCCGACCACCACGCCCACCGAGGAGCGGCTCGTCGCGCTGCTCGCCGGAGCGGCCCGCGGCCCCAAACGAGACGGCCTGTTCGCGCTCTGGCTCGTGGTCCGCGCCGCGGAGGGACTCCTGCCGCCGCGCCCGGTGTCGGCCAGGAATCACCGGCGTCGGCTCGCGGCGCTCGAGCGCCGGCTCGCGACGCTCGCTCTCCCCGCGCCGCTCAGGCGGGCGCTGGTCGCGGCGCGGCACCACCTCGATCCCGCCAGCCCACGGGCCGCGGCGCTGGTCCTCTCCCAACTCGTCGCACCCGCGCGGGACGTGCTCGGTCCAGGCTCGGGCGATGCCGTCGCGGTTGCCGCACGGGCGGCGCGCATACATCTATAAGGCTAGAGGCACAGGGGCTAAGAGGCTAAGTGGCTAAGAGGCTAAGTTCGTGACCCCGCGCCGCCCGGAACACCACCCTTCTCCCGAATCGCTCGTCGAGCGCGTCGATCAACAGCGCCCCGGCGAGATCTCGGGAGACACCGTGCCCACGGGTTTTCCGTCGGTCGACCGGCTCCTGGGCGGCGGTCTTAGGCGGCGGGACCTGGTGGTGCTCGGCGGGGACATCGGTTCGGGCAAGTCCGCCTTGGCGCTCGGGCTGGCGCTGCGGGTAGCGCGGCGGGGGGCCGGCGAGGCCGCAGGGGCCGGAGGGGGTAGGGAGGCGGAGGCCGCGGAGGCCGGCGTCGCGTTCTTCTCCGGGGAGATGGACGAGGAGCGGCTGACGGAGCGCGCGCTTGCGATCGAGGGCCGCGTGGCAGTGGACGAGCTGCGCTCCGCCAGGCTCTCCGACCAGTCGCGCGCCAGCCTCGGCGGGGCGGCCGTGCGGCTGCGCGGGCTTCCCCTCACCAACCTGCAACTCGCCGCACCGGACTTCGAGACCATGGCACAGCGGCTCGACCCGCTGCGCGGGCTCGGACTCGTGGTGGTGGACTACCTCCAGCTGGTACCCTCGCCCGCCGGCACCGCGCGCTCGACGCAGGACGAGGACCTCGCCCTCGTGCTGCAACGGCTCAAGGCGCTGGCGCTCGAGCGACGGGTGGCGCTGCTCGTCGTGGCCCAGCTCCCCAGGTTCGAGGGCAAGCGCCAGAACCCCCGCCCCAACCTCGACGACTTCGGCCACCTGGGGGCGATCAAGCAGCACGCCGACGTGGTGCTCGGGATCTATCGCGAAGACATGTACAACCCGGGGTTCGGCGTGGATGGCGCGACGGAGCTGCTCGTACTCAAGAACCGCAACGGGCCGACGGGGTTCGTCGACCTCTACTTCTACCGGCGCTGGATGCGGTTCGAGGACATGCTCGACCCCGACCGCTGAGCCTTCGAGCTGTCGGGGAGCGGGATCGCGCCGACGAGCGTGTAGGTCGTCCCCGGACCGCCGCCGCTGCGCTGCAGCGTGATCCACAGCGGCCGGCCGCCGCGCTCGGCGTAGATGGCGAGCGATCCGTCGGGCATGAGCTGGTCGCCTTTCACGTGCCAGCCGTTCAGCGTCAGCGTCTCGCGATACCAGGCCGCCACGACCTGCAGCGCGCGCGGTGTGGTGAACGTCGCCTGGGCCGCGTCCTGGCCCGCAGCCACGCTCACGGCCGCGGAGCCGGGGTACACGAGCACGCCCTTCAGCGCCTCGGCGGCCAGCTCGCGATCCGAGGCCCCTTCACCGGCACGCTCACACGACGCCAGCAGGACGAGCGTGACGAGCGAGGCCAACGGTCGCGCCATGGGGCGGTATCGTAGCGGTGGCGCATCGGGATCGTCAAGTTGTAAGTTCACTGGCGACTGCGGTGCACGAACGACTTGAGGTGCCGCATGGCCGGCCACAGCAAGTGGAAGCAGATCAAGCGCAAGAAGGCCGTCGCCGACGCCCGGCGCGGGGCCCGCTTCACCAAGCTGATCCGTGAAATCACCATCGCCGCCAAGCAGGGCGGCGGCGATCCCGCGGGGAACCCCCGGCTCCGCACCGCGATCGACGCGGCGAAGGCGGAGAACATGCCGCTCGACAACATCGAGCGCGCCATCCAGAAGGGCACCGGCGAGCTCGGGGGCGTGATGTTCGAAGAGGTCACCTACGAGGGCTACGGCCCGGGCGGGGCGGCCATCTTCGTCGAAGCGACGACCGACAACGTGAACCGCACGGTCGCCGAGATCCGACACGTCTTCACGCGCCACGGCGGCAACCTCGGCGCCGCCAATTCCGTCGCCTGGATGTTCGACCGCAGGGCCGAGATCGCCGTGGACGCGACCAAGGCGGACGAAGACGCCACGATGGAAGCGGCGCTCGAGACCGGGGCGGACGACATGGTGCGCGAAGGCGACGTGTTCCTCATCACCGGGCCGGTGAACCAGCTGCATGCGATCACCGAGCGGCTGAAGCAACGCAAGATTCCGGTGCAGGCCGCCGAGACCACGATGATCCCGAAGAGCACGGTGAAGGTGGATGGGAAGGATGCGAAGCGGCTGCTCGAGCTGATCGAAGCGCTGGAAGAGATGGACGACGTCGCGAGGGTGTCCTCGAACTTCGATATCGACGCCGAGGCGATGGCGGCGGCCACGGCGTGACGTGAAGGTCCTGGGCGTCGACCCGGGCACCTCGATCACCGGCTACGGCGTGATCGAGGCCGGGAACGGGGCGCCGGGGATGGGTCGGCTGATCGAGTGCGGCGCCATCCGGTTCGACCGCCGCAGCCCCCTCCCCCAGCGCCTCGCCGAGCTGCACGAACACATCGCCGGTCTCATCGCCCGCCACCAGCCGAGCGCCCTGGCGCTGGAGAACGCATTCTACCACAAGAACGTCCGCACCACGCTCGTGCTCGGCCACGCGCGCGGCGTGATCCTGCTCGCGGCCCAGCAGGCCGGGGTCGCGATCGCGCAGTATCCGCCGGCGACGGTGAAGAAGACGGTCGCGGGCGCCGGCGGAGCGGCGAAGCGCCAGGTCGGCGCCGTCGTGGCGCGGCTCCTGAACCTGCGGCACCCCCCGACCCCGTCCGATGCCGCGGACGGGGTCGCGGTGGCGCTGACCCACGTCATCCGCTCGTGACGCCATGATCGCCCAGGTCAGCGGCCGCCTCGCCGCCCGACAGGCGGACCGGGTGGTCATCCAGACGGGAGGGGGCGTCGGCTACGAGATCGTCGTCCCGCTCGGCGTGCTGGAGCGGCTCCCTGCCGTGGGCGAGCCGGTGAGCCTCGCGACCGAGCTCGTGGTGCGCGAGGACGGCTGGGCGCTGTACGGGTTCCGGGACGGCGCCGAGCGGCGGTTCTTCCAACGCCTCATCGCCGTATCGGGCGTGGGGCCGAAGATCGCCATCGCGCTCATGTCCGCACTCGGTGTCGAGCGCGGCGTCCGGGCCGTGCGGGAGCGCAATATCGGGCTGCTCTCGTCGGTGAGCGGCATCGGGAAGAAGACCGCCGAGCGCCTGGCGCTTGAACTGGCCGACAAGCTCGGCGAGCTTGAGGAGGCCGCGAGCGCCGCCGCCCCCCCGAGCGGCGCGGGCGAAGCGGCCCTCAAGGCGCTCGAGCGGCTGGGGTACGCCACCGCCGAGGCCGACCGGGCGCTCAGGCAAGTGCTCGCCGCGGACGGCGGCCGGGAGGGCGACACGGAGACCCTGGTGCGCCGGGCCTTGCACCTGCTCACGCACGGATGACCATGGCGACGACCGCCGAGTGGATCTGCACCCGCTGCGGGTCGACGAACCGCAGACTCGTCCCGGACGGCGCGACCCGCGCCGTGGACGAGTGCGTCACCTGCCACGTGAAGCATCAGATCGAGGTCGATGCGCGTCCGGTGCGCTGGCGAGCGCGGCCGTTCAGTAGAACGAGGGCGGCGTGAGGACTCCATCCGCATGACGCGCCGCCCGGAGATCACGACGCCCGAGGCGCTCCCCGACGAGCGCCTCACGGACGCGGCGCTGCGTCCTTCGCGCCTCGACGAGTTCGTCGGCCAGGCGAAGGTGAAAGAGTCGCTGCAGATCGCGATCGACGCCGCGAAGCAGCGCCGGGAGCCCCTCGACCATGCCCTGTTCTTCGGGCCGCCGGGCCTGGGAAAGACCACGCTCGCCCTGCTCATGGCGCGCGAGCTCGGCGCGAACATCCGGACGACCTCAGGGCCGGTGCTCGAGCGCCCGGGCGACCTGGTCGGCCTGCTCACGTCGCTCGACGCGGGCGACATCCTGTTCATCGACGAGATCCACCGCCTGCGGCCCGTGCTGGAGGAGTTCCTGTATCCCGCCATGGAGGAGTACCGCGTGGACCTGCGCATCGCCGACGGCCCGCACGCACAGACGATCCCGATGGCGGTCGAGCGCTTCACGCTGATCGGCGCGACGACCCGGTTCGGCCTGCTCACGCCGCCGATGCGCGCGCGGTTCGGGCTCGTGGAGCGGCTCTCCTATTATCCCCCGGACGATCTCGCGCAGATCATCGCCCGTTCCGCCGGAATCCTCGGCGTTCCCGCCGACCCCGCCGGCATCGCCGAGGTCGCGCGGCGCAGCCGGGGCACGCCCCGCGTGGCGAACCGGCTGCTCAAGCGGGTGCGCGACTACGCGCAGGTGCGCGCCGGCGGCGAGATCACCGCGCCGGTCGCCGTCGAGGCGCTCAAGCGGCTCGACGTGGACGAGTTCGGGCTGGACGACATGGATGCCCGGATCCTCAAGACCATCATCGAGCAGTTCGAGGGCGGACCGGTCGGCCTCACGACCATCGCGGCCGCGGTCGGAGAGGACCCCGGGACGCTCGAAGAGGTGTACGAGCCGTTCCTCATGCAGCAGGGGTTTCTCGCGCGAACGTCAAGGGGCCGCTGCGCGACCGCCGGTGCGTATCGCCACTTCGGCTTCACCCCGCCCCGGGCCGCCGAGCAGCCGACGATGTTCGACGGCTAATATCATTGCGGATTGCGGATTTCGGATTGCGGATTGGAAGGGGGGACGGCGAATCCGCAATCCACAATCCGCAATCCGCAATCCGCAATTCCCAATGCGCGCCTCCGACTTCGATTACTCGCTCCCCCCCTCGCTCATCGCCCAGCATCCCCTCCCCGACCGCGCGGCGAGTCGCCTGCTCGTGCTCGAGCGCGCCAGCGGCGCGGCCCGCCACGCCCGATTTCCGGACATCGTCGACCTCGTCACGCCGGAGGACGTGCTCGTCGTCAACGTCTCCCGCGTGGTCCCCGCACGGCTCCACGGAACCCGCGAGACCGGCGCGCCCGCCGAGCTGCTGCTCGTGCGCGCCGGGTCCGACGGGACGTGGCTCGCGCTGGGGCATCCCGGCGGCAAGCTCAAGGCGGGGCGGCGGGTCACGTTCGGCCCCGACAGTGCCGTCGAGATCGTCGAGGTGCTGGGCGGAGGCCTGCGGCGCGTCCGGTTCGTGGGCGCGCTCGACGCGCACGCGACGCTGGGGAAGTACGGCGAGGTCCCGCTCCCGCCGTACATCCGCCGCCCGCCCCGTCCCGAGGACCGCGAGCGCTATCAGACCGTGTACGCCGCGCACGACGGGAGCGTGGCCGCGCCGACCGCCGGGCTGCATTTCACCCCCGGGCTGCTCGAGCGCCTGCGCGCGCGCGGCGTGGCCGTGGCCGAGCTCGACCTCCACATCGGGCCCGGCACGTTCAAGCCGGTGGAGGTGGACGACCTCGCCCGGCACCGCATGCACGCCGAAGCCTACGCCGTCAGCGAGCACACGGCGGAAACGGTCAACGCCAGGCGCGCCGCGGGGGGGCGGGTGTGGGCGGTCGGGACCACGGTCGTGCGGACGCTCGAGACGTGTGCTGACCGGCACGGCAGAATTCGCGCGGGCAGCGGGGAGACCCTGCTGTTCATCTCTCCACCGTACACCTTCCGCGCCGTGGACCGCCTGCTCACCAATTTCCACCTGCCGCGCTCCACGCTGCTAATGTTGGTGTGCGCGTTCGGGGGCTACGAGAACGTGATGGGGGCGTACCGCGAGGCGATCGAGCGCGGCTACCGCTTCTATTCGTATGGCGACGCGATGGCGGTCATTTGATTTCGGATTGCGGATTTCGGATTGCGGATTGGACGCTCGACCTTCGATTCCGCAATCCGAAATCCGCAATCCGCAATAGGTCTCCCCATGTTCGAATTCACTCTCGAAGCCACCTGCGGCGCCGCGCGCACGGGCTCCCTCACCCTCCCGCACGGCACGGTCGAGACGCCCGTCTTCATGCCGGTCGGCACGCAGGCGACGGTGCGCACGCTATCACCCGCCGACCTCGCGGCCGTCGGCGCGAGCCTGGTGCTCGCCAACACCTACCACCTGCACGTGCGCCCCGGCGAGCAGGTGGTCGAGAAGCTCGGCGGGCTGCATCGCTTCATGGGGTGGGACCGCCCGCTGCTGACCGACTCCGGTGGCTTCCAGGTGTTCTCGCTCGAGGGGTTCCGCCGCGTGGATGAGGACGGGGTCGAGTTCCAGAGCCACTTGGACGGCAGCCGCCGCCGCCTCACCCCCGAGCGCGCCACCGAGATCCAGTGGACCCTGGGGGCGGACATCGCGATGGCCTTCGACCATGTGGTCCCGGGGGGCGCAGACGCCACGACCGCTCGCGACGCCCTGGAACGGACGCTCTCGTGGCTGGAGCGGTGCGCGAGGAGACATCGGGAGCTGGCGGACGGGCGGACGGCCGGACGGGCGGACAGCACTGCCGTCACCGACCGCCTGTCCGCCAGACCGCCAGACCGCCAGACGTTATGGCCGATCCTGCAGGGCGGCACGCATCTCGAGCTCCGCACCGAAGGTCTGCGACGGATCCTGGAGCTCGGTGAATGGACCGGGCTCGCCATCGGCGGCCTGTCGGTCGGCGAGCCGAAGCCCGCGATGTACCGGGTGCTCGAAGCGCTCGAGCCGCGCCTGCCCTCCGCCCGGCCGCGTTATCTTATGGGTGTGGGGTTCCCCGAGGACCTCGTCGCGGCGGTAGAGCACGGCGTCGACCTGTTCGACTGCGTCGCGCCGACGCGGAACGGACGCAACGGCTCCGCGTTCACGCCCGACGGCCCGGTGAACATCCGGAACGCCGAGCACCGCGAAGACCCGCGGCCGCTCGACGAGACGTGCGACTGCGAGACGTGCACCACCTTCTCGCGCGGCTACCTCCGGCACCTGTTCGTCGCCGAGGAGCTGCTGGGGCTCAGGCTGCTGTCGCTCCACAACGTCCGGTTCCTGATCCGGCTCGCCGCGGAGATGCGGGCCGCGATCCGCGCCGGCCACTTCGCGCGGTGGGCCGCCGACTGGCGCCGCCGCTACGCTCGATCGGACTGATCATGTTCGGATTGGACGCGTTGCTGTTCGCTCCGTCGGGGCAGGGAGGCCCGGCGATGGGGTGGTTCCTGTTCCAGCTGATCGCGATCTTCGCGATCTTCTACTTCCTGATCATCCGCCCGCAGCGCAAGCAGCAGCAGCGCCACCGCGAGCTGCTGGCATCGCTGCAGCGGGGAGACAGGGTCGTCACGTCGGGGGGGATCGTGGGCGAGGTGGTGCACCTGAAGGACGATGAAGTGACCCTGAAGAGCGGCGAGTCCCGGTTCGTCGTCCTGCGGGCGAACATCGCGAACATCGTCAACCGCTCGCTCGAGGCGAAGGCGCCGTGACGGTCCGCAAGCTCCACTTGCTCGGGTCTCCGGTGCTGCGGCAGCGCTCGGCCCCGGTCGCGGCGGTCGACGACCAGGTCCGGCGGCTCGTGGACGACCTGTTCGAGACGATGCGCGCGGCGAAGGGAGTCGGGCTCGCCGCCAACCAGGTCGGCGTGGCGCTGCGCGTCGCGGTGGTGGACGTGGGCGAAGCGGACCCGCCTCCCCTCGTGCTGATCAACCCTCGCATCGTGCAGGCGAGCGACGTCACCGAGACCGCCGAGGAGGGATGCCTGTCGATCCCCGAGATCTACGGCGAGGTAGAGCGCCCGCTGCAGGTGACGCTCGAGGCGCTCGACCGCGACGGCACGCCGTACCGGCTCGAGCTGTCCGGCTTCAAGGCGCGCGCCGTCCAGCACGAGATCGACCATCTGGACGGCGTGTTGTTCCTTGTCCACCTGAGCGCGGTGAAGCGGAGCCTGCTGCTCGCGAAGTGGAAGAAATCCCGCAAGGGGAAGCCCGGCTATCTCCAGGAGGTGACGCCGCAGCCGGCGGGCGAGCTCTAGGTGCGCGTCGTCTTCTTCGGCACCCCGGCCTTCGCGGTCCCGTCGCTCGAAGCCCTCCTGGGAGAGGGCTTCGACGTGGTGGCCGTCGTCACGCAGCCCGCCCGGCCGCAGGGACGCTCCCGCTCGCGGCTCGTTCCGCCGCCGGTGGAGGTGGCCGCGGAGACGGAGGGCCTCCCCGTCCTGCAGCCCGAGCGACTCGCCGACCCGGCGTTCGTCGAGCGGCTGCGGGCCCTCGCGCCGGACGTCGGCGTGGTGGTCGCTTACGGGCACCTCCTGAGCCCCTCATTGCTCGCGATCCCGAAGCACGGGATGATGAACGTCCATCCGTCGCTGCTCCCCGAGCTCCGCGGGGCCGCGCCCGTCGAATGGGCGATCATCAACGGCCTCGAGAAGACCGGTGTCACGATCATGCGGATGGATGCGGGGCTGGACACCGGCCCGATCCTGCATCAGCTGCCCCACCACATCGACACCGACATCACCGGCGGCGAGCTGTCCGAACACCTCGCCGAAATGGGCGCGCAGGCGCTGGTCGAGGCGCTCGCGCTGCTCGAGCAGGACGGCTTCAAGGCGCGGCCGCAGGACCACGCGCGCGCTACGCACGCGCCCAAGCTCACGCGCGAGGTCACGCGGGTCCGCTGGAACGATCCCGCCGAGCGCGTCGCCCGCCTGATTCGCGCCTTGGACCCGAAGCCGGGCGCGTGGACGGAGCTCGAGGGTCACGAGGTGAAGCTGTTCGGCGCCCGCGCCGCCCTTGGCCGGGGCTCCCCCGGCGAAGTGCTGACGGCCGATGGCCAACTGCTGATAGCCGCGGGGAACGGCGCCGTCGAGGTCGACGAAGTCCAGCCCGCCGGCAAGTCGCGCATGCCCGTCGCGGACTGGGCCCGCGGGCGCGGCGTGGAGGCGGGCCGGCGCTTCACGTGAAGGCGCCGCTGCCGCGGCTGCACGCGATCACCGACGAGCGCATCGCACGGCGGGCGGACCTCGACGACGTGGCGCGCGAGCTCGCGTCGGCCGGCGGGGAGCGCCTGGCGTTCCATGCTCGTGGACGCGGCCTCTCGGGGCTCGAGCATTACGAGCTCGCCGTCCGCCTGTCCGCCCGTCCGCCTACCCGCCTGTTCGTCAACGACCGTCTCGACGTCGCCCTCGCGACCGGCGCCGACGGCGTGCAGCTGCGCATGGACAGCCTCTCGCCTCGCGCTGCCCGCCGCCTCAAGCCCGGCTGGTGGATCGGCTTGTCGGTCCACGACTTGGAGCAGGCGCGGGCCGCACAAGCGGCGGGGGCTGAGTATCTTTTGGTGGGACCGGTGTTCGCGACGCCCACCCACCCCGGCGTCACTCCGCTGGGCGTCGAGCGCCTGGCAGAGATTGCGAAGCTCGGACTTCCCGTGATCGCCGTCGGCGGCGTGACGCCCGACCGGATCGCGGCACTGAGAGCCGCCGCGGTGTACGGGGTGGCCGCGATCCGGGCGCTGTGGGACGCGACGGAGCCGGCGCAGGCGGCCCGGCGCATGGCGCAGGAGCTGGAATCGGGATGACGGAGAAGATCGACATCACGCTGAACGGCGAGCGGCGGGCGGTCGCATCGGGGCTCACGCTGCTCGGGCTCGTCCGGTCGCTCGACTTGGACCCGCGCGCCGTGGTGGTGGAGCACAACCGCGCGATCGTGCGCCGGCCCGCCCTGGGTGACGTCCGGGTCGCGCCCGGCGACGCGATCGAGCTGGTGCATTTCGTGGGCGGGGGGTGAGCGGATGACGACGGCCGTCGAGCTGGTCCGGGACACGCCCTTCACCATCGGCGCGCGCACGTTCCACTCGCGCCTCATGGTGGGGACGGGGAAATACCGCGACAACGACACGATGGTCCGCGCGATCGAGGCGTCCGGCGCCGAGATCGTCACCGTCGCGGTGCGGCGGGTGGACCTCGACCGCACCCAGCAGGCGGGGATCCTCCACCACCTCGATCCCAAGAAGTACTTCCTGCTCGCGAACACCGCCGGGTGCCACACCGCCGAGGACGCGATCCGCTACGCCCGGCTCGCCCGCGAGGCGGGCTTCAACGAGTTCATCAAGCTCGAAGTGATCGGCGACCAGGAAACGCTGCTGCCCGATGTCCCGGGGCTCGTCGACGCGGCCAGGACGCTGGTCAAGGAAGGCTTCCAGGTGCTGGCCTACACGAACGAGGATCTGGTGGCGGCGCTGCGCCTCGAGGACGCGGGCTGCGCCGCGGTGATGCCGCTCGCGTCCCCGATCGGGAGCGGGCTCGGCTTGCTCAACCCGTACAACGTTCGCACGATCAAGCGACGGCTCAAGGTTCCGGTGATCGTGGACGCCGGCGTGGGGACGGCGTCGGACGCCTGCCTCACGATGGAGCAGGGCGTGGACGGGATCCTCATGAACACGGCCCTCGCCGCCGCGCAGGACCCCGTCGCCATGGCGCACGCGATGCGCCTCGCGGTCGAGGCGGGTCGCGCGGCCTTCCTCGCCGGCCGTATGCCACGACGCGAGGTCGCGCTGCCGTCGTCACCGCTCGAGGGGATGCTGGATTAGGGACGCCACCGCCGCTCGCCGAGCGGCGCTGCAGATTCTCGGCGCGGTTCGCACGGGCGCCACCTTCGCGGCGGCGCGCGACCGCCATCTGGGCGGGCTCGGCGAGCGCGACCGCCGGCTCGCCTACGAGCTCGCGGCCGGCGTGCTCCGGCGCCGGGCCGAGCTCGACCGCGCGCTCGCGCTCGCCGCGACCGATCCCCGTCTCCACGACGTCCTGCGTCTCGGCGCGTACCAGCTACGCGCGCTCGCACGCGTGCCGGCGTACGCGGCCGTGTCGACGAGCGTGGAGCTCGCGCGGGAGACGGCGGGCGAAGCCGCCGCGCGCTTCGTCAATCAGGCGCTCCGACGCCTGGCGGGCGTCCGCGATCCGGTGCCGGGCGCCCGGACCTCGCACCCTGCGTGGCTCGTTCGCCGGTGGACGACGCAGTTCGGCGACGCGGAGACCGAGCGCCTGCTCGCCTGGAACGACACCAGGCCGGCGCTCACGCTCCAGCCGGCCCGTTGGGATCACGCCGTCCTGGCGCGGCGGCTCCGGGACGCCGGGGTCGGGGTAACAGAAGCGCCCTTCGGAGCGGGGCTGCGTCTTAGCCTCACACCCGGCGCGCGACACCTGACACCGCTGCAGGTGCCCGGATACACCGAGGGCGCCTTCATCGTCCAAGACCCCGCCCACGCGCTGCTGTGCCGCTACGCCGCGCTCCCGCCGGGGATCCTGGCCTACGACGCCTGCGCGGCCCCGGGAGGCAAGGCCGTGATGCTCGAGCGGGGCGGGGCGCGGGTCGTGGCGGGCGATGTCGCGCGCGGCCGGATCGGGCGGTTGATCGAGACCGTGCGGCGCAGCGGAGTGGCGATTCGGGTCGTCGTGGCCGATCTTCCGTCGGCGCCGTTCGCGGCGGCTGCGCTCGATGCCGTGGTGGTGGACGCTCCCTGCAGCGCCACCGGCACGATGGCCCGCCACCCCGACGCCCGCTGGCGGGTGTCGGATCGCGCGATTGCGCGCGCGGCGGCGCGGCAGCGGCGGCTGCTCGGGGCGGCGGCGCGCCTGGTGAAGCCCGGCGGCCTGCTCGTGTACGCCACCTGCTCGCTCGAGCCGGAGGAGAACAGCGACATCGTGAACGACTTCCTGGGAGAGCACGCCGAGTTCGCCCGCGCTCCGGCGGGCGGCGCGGTGCCGGCCGAGCTCGTGACGACGGACGGCGACTTCCGGTCCTTGCCGCAGCGCCACGGCATCGACGGCGCGTACGCGGCGCGGCTCGTGCGGTCGCGGTGATGCGCATCCGGCGCTACCTCCCGCCCACCTGGACGTGGCGGCTGCCCCGACTCGACCCGAAGAGCGCCAGGCGCTGGGGCGCCGCCCTCGCGGCGGCCGTGCTCGCGGGCTATCTGACGGCGTACCTCATCATCTTCCCGGCGCCCATCTTGCGCCGGCACCAGGTCGTCCCGCGGGTGCTCGGACTCTCGCTCCAGGAGGCGTCGGACGAGCTGCGCAAGGCGCGGCTGCGGGTGCAGGACGGGGGCGCGGAGCCGCATCCCACGGTACCGCAGGGGTCGGTCATCTGGCAGGACCCGCCGCCGGGCGTGTCGGCGACGGCGGGACTGCGGGTGACCCTGGTGGTGAGCACCGGGGCTCCCAGGATTCCGGTGCCGGATGTCGCGGGGCTCGAGGGCGCCCTGGCGGAGCGGATCGTGGCGGCCGCCGGGCTCACGGTGAGCCAGGTGGAGTCGGTACAGGCGGCCGTGCCCCAGGGGATCGCGATGCTCACGCGCCCGCCGGCGACCACGGTGCTGGCGCCCGGAGCGTCGGTGACCCTGGTGGTGAGCCGCGGCGCGCCCACGATCCCCGTGCCCAGCGTGCTCGGCATGTCGCAGGCGGACGCGCGCACGCGTCTCGAGATGGACGGCCTGTCGCTCGGCACCGTGACGCGGCAGCGCACGACGGATGCCAGCCCCGGCACCGTGGTGCTGCAGCGGCCGGGGGCGGGGACGCTCGCCGCGCCCGGCACCGTGGTGGACATCGTCGTGGCCCGGAGCCCGCAAGAGTGACCCCCGGAGAGGGCATCCGCATCGTGCCCAGCGTGCTCTCCGCCGATCTGACCCGGCTCGCCGAGCAGGTGCGCCAGGTGCTCGCGGGCGGCGCAGACTGGCTGCACGTGGACGTGATGGACGGCCGGTTCGTGCCGAACCTGACGTTCGGCGCGAGCATGATCGAAGCGTTGCGGGGGCTCACCGACAAGCCGATCGACGCGCACCTCATGGTGGTCGAGCCAGAGCGCTACATCGACGCGTTCGCGGCCGCGGGCGCCTCCGTGTTCACGTTCCATCCCGAGGCGACCGTGCACGTGCAGCGCCAGCTCGCGGCCGCGCGCAGCCGCGGCATGCTCGCCGGGCTCGCGCTCAACCCGGGCTCGCCGCTCGCGCTCGCCGAGGAGGTGCTGGCGGACATCGACCTGCTCCTCGTCATGACCGTGAACCCGGGGTTCGGCGGGCAGGAGTATCTGCCCTCCTCGAACGACAAGATCCGCCGCGCGCGCGAGCTGCTGGCGGCGCGTGGCTCGCGGGCGTTCCTCGAGGTGGACGGCGGGATCACGCCGCACACGATCGCCGCCGCCCACGCGGCGGGCGCGGACACGTTCGTGGCGGGGAACGCGGTGTTCGCGAGCCCCGACCCGAGCCGCGAGGTCCAGGAGCTGCGGCGCCGCTGCCTGGTGACCGTGTGACGCAGCTGCGGCAGTGGACCGTCGCGGCCGGCAGCGTCATGGCGCTCGTGTTCGGGCTGGCGCTCGCGATCAAGATCTGGCCGCAGCTCGACCTCGTGCGCGTGGGATCGCGAGCTCCCGAGTTCCGGGCGGCGAACCTGCGCACCGGGCGGCCGGCTGCCCTGGCCGACTACCGCGGCAGGGTCATCCTGCTCAACGTATGGGCCACCTGGTGCCTGCCCTGCCGCCTCGAAATGCCGTCGCTGGAGCGGCTGCACCAGACGCTCGGCGGCAGCGGCTTCGAGGTCGTGGGCGTGAGCATCGACGACGGCGACTCGAGCAACGTCATGCGGTTCGTGCGGGAGCTCGGCCTCGGCTTCGACATCCTGCACGACCGCGAGGGCGCCATCCAGCGCATCTACCGGACAACGGGCGTGCCGGAGAGCTTCGTGATCGACAAGGACGGCATCATCGTCAAGCGCGTGATCGGCCCCGCGGAGTGGGATGGGCCGGTCACCGAGACCCTGATCCGGAGGCTCGAAGGTGCGCGTTAGCCTCGGGCAGCTCTTCGCACGCAACTGGCCCATCAAGCTGGCGGCGATCTTCTTCGCCGTCATGCTGTACGTGGCGGTCGCGGCACAGCAACCGCTGACCGTTAGCCGCCCCCTCCAGGTCGCCGTCACCGCGCCGCCGGGCCGCACGGTGCGGCAGCCGCCCGGGGCGGCGACGGTGGTCATCAGCGGCAAGGGCACGGAGATCCTGAAGCTGCGCTCGTTCCCGCGGGTGGTCCGCAGGACGATCCCCGATACGTTCTCCGCGTCGGTGTGGCGGATCCACCTCCAGCCCTCCGACGTGGAGATCCCCCAGGGTAGCGACGTGCAGGTGACGGAGATCACGCCGCGCGAAATCGAGGTGATCCTCGACTCGGTGGCGACGAAAGACGTGAGGATCGTGCCGCTCGTCCAGGTCGAGGCCGACTCCGGATACGTGCTGCGGGGGCTCTCGATCACCCCCAGCGTGGCGCATCTCGTGGGGCCCGAGCGGAGCCTCGCCGGCATCGACTCGGTGCTGACCCTCCCGACCGTGATCTCGAGCGTGAACGGCCAGTTCTTCCGCGCGGTGCCGCTCGACACGGCGCCCCTCGGCGTCGTCCGCGTGGCGCCGAAGGACGTGCGGGTCGCGGGCGAGGTGGCCGCGATCATCGAGCGGACCATCGACGGGGTCCCGATCGCGACGGCCGCCTCGGGGTTCACGGGCTTCGAGCTGGCGCCCGAGCGCGTCTCGGTGTCCGTGCGGGGGCCGGAAGCGAAGGTCAACACCCTCACGAAAGACAGCCTCCGCGTGGTGGCGCACCTGGTCGGGCGGGCCGGGCCGGGCGGCTACGCGCGGCTGACGGTGACCGCGCCCCCGGGCATCGCCGCGCGCGCCAGACCCGACTCCGTCGCCCTCAAGCGCAAGACCGGCCGTGGCTGACGTCGTCCTCGGCATCGAAACCTCCTGCGACGAGACGTCGGCCGCCGTGCTGGTGGGCGAGCAGGCGCGGCGCGCTCCGGAGCTGGCGAGCCTCGTCATCCTCTCGCAAGACGTCCACCGGGTGTTCGGCGGCGTCGTGCCGGAGCTCGCGAGTCGCGCCCACCTCGCGGTGCTGCCCGCCGTGGTGGACCGCGCCCTCGCCGAAGCGGGGATCGGCTGGAGCGCGGTGGACGCCGTCGCCGTGACGCAGGGGCCGGGTCTCGTGGGCGCGCTGCTCGTCGGCGTCGTATACGCCAAGGCGCTCGCGTACGCGCGCGCCCGCGACCTGATCGGCGTCCACCACATGGAGGGGCACCTGTTCGCGCCGGCCCTCGAAGACCCCGAGCTGGCGCCGCCGTTCGTCGCCCTGCTGGTGTCCGGCGGGCACACCCTGCTGCTCGATGTGCCCGGCTGGGGGCGCTACCGGCTGCTCGGGCAGACGCGGGACGACGCCGCCGGCGAGGCGTTCGACAAGGTCGCGACCCTGCTCGGCCTCGGGTATCCCGGCGGCCCCGCGATCGAGCGGCTCGCGGGGGAAGGCAACCCCGCGCGCTACGCGTTCCCCCGCCCGATGCTCGACGACGGCTTCGAGTTCTCCTTCTCGGGACTGAAGACCGCCGTGCTGCACGCCGCGCGCGCGAGCGACGACCTCGAGCGCGACCGCCCGCACCTCGCACGCGGGTTCCAGGACGCCGCCCTGGACGTGCTCGTCACCAAGCTCGAGCGCGCGATCCGCGCGACCGGATACCGGACCGCCGTCCTGGGCGGCGGGGTCGCGTGCAGCCGCACGCTCGCCACGCTCGCCGCGCAGCGCCTCGCGGGCGCGGCGCGCGTCGCCGTGGCGAGCCCGCGCCTGAACGCCGACAACGCCGCGATGATCGCCCGCGCCGGCTGGTACCGCCTCGGCCTCGGCGAGCACAGCGACTGGACGCTCGACGCCCGCGCCGACCTGCCGCTGCCCGGCCTCGAGACGTCGACGCCCGCGACGTCCCACCCCCTGCGCCCATGACCGCCTATCCGTTCGAGATCCGGCTCGGCCCGCTCACGCTCACGGGATACGGGCTCATGTTGATGGTCGCCTTCCTGATGGCCGGCTGGGTGATCCAGCTCGACCTGCGGCACCGCAAGCTGAGCGAGGAGTACGCCGCCGACGTGGTCCTTGGGGCGGTGGTGGGCGGCATCGTCGGGGCCAAGCTCTGGTACCTCTTCCTGGCGGGGGACTGGGGCCCGATCGGGCAGATCGTCACCTTCGACTGGGGCAACGTCCGCTGGGGGGCGCTGCGCGGCGGCTTCGTGTGGTACGGCGGGTTCCTGGGCGGCGTGGCCGGCGTGCTGCTGAACGGCCTGCGCAGGGGGGTGCCCGCGCGGTGGACGATGGAGCTCACCGCCGCGCCGCTCGCGCTGGGCTACGCACTCGGCCGGGTGGGCTGCTTCCTCGTGAACGACGACTACGGGATTCCATCCACCCTCCCGTGGGCGATGAAGTTCCCGGAGGGGCTCCCCCCCACGACCGTCGCGAACCTGGAGCAGCTGCACGTGACGTTCCCGCCGGGCATGAACCCGGGCGACGTCGTCGCCGTCCACCCCACGCAGATCTACGAGACGGCCCTGATGCTGTTCGTCTTCTGGTGGCTGTGGCGGCTGCGGGCGCACGGGCACGGCACGGGATGGCGGTTCGGCGTGTACCTCGTGCTCGCCGGCGCGGAGCGCTTCCTCGTCGAGTTCGTGCGCGCCAAGGACGACCGGCTGCTCGGCCCGTTCACGCTGGCGCAGGTGACGAGCCTGCTGCTCGTCGTGGCGGGGCTCTTCATCATGCAGCGCCTGCGGGAGCCCGACGCCGCCGCAGCGGCCGCGCCCGCCGCGCTGAAGCTGGCGCCCCAGCCCCGGCCGACTTGAGACACCGCGCGCCCGGGGTCGCCCCCGCGGCGCCGGTCAGGGAGCCCTCAGGGGTACGACGGCCGTCGACGCTCCTGACCCGCCCCGAGTCGGTTCCGCTGGAGCCACACCGCCGCCACGAGCAGCAGCAGGATGAGGAGGCCCTGCAGCGACAGCGACTGGACCGTCGGATAGATGCCGAGGACCGGGATGCGGGGCGCCCACTCGACGACGCTGGTCCTGAGGAGCCCCGCCTCCTGCAGGTCGGCGACGCCCTTCCCCGCGAACACGAACGCCATGTAGTAGAGCATGGCGCTGGTGACGGCGAAGAACGGCTTCATCGGGACCCGCAAGCCGAAGCGATTGATGCCGACGTACACGATCGCCAGCGCGAGCCCACCCACGAGGACCCCGCCGACCACACCGGCCGTTCCCCCCGAGCCCGCCGACGTGAGCAGCGCCTTGTAGAAGAGGATGGTCTCGAACCCTTCGCGATACACGGCGAGGAACGCGACGGACGAGAGCGCGAAGCCCGATCCCGCCGACAGGGCATCCTCCATCCGGCCCTTCACGAACGCGTTCCACTTGGCCGCCTCGACCTTCGAGAACAGCCAGTAGCTCACGTAGAACAGCACCGCCGTCGCGACGAGCATCGTGACGCCCTCCAGGACCTCGCGCTCGCCCGGCGTGATCTGGAAGAGGGCCTCCACCAGCACGGCGGTGACGGCGCTGGCGCCGACCGCGGCCCAGGCGCCCCGTGCCACGTGGCGCCGCCGCGCCACGACACCCGCCTTCGCGAGGAAGGTCATCAGCGCAGCCACGATGAGGATCGCCTCGAAGCCCTCTCGCAGCAGCACGACGAACGACGACATGAACAGGTTCGCGGCTGAGCTCTTGTCCGCGACGAGGCGCTCGGCCCGCTCCAGCCCGGAGAGCAGCCGCGCGTGGATCGCCCCCAGATCGTCCGCGCCCGCGGCGGCGCGCGTGCGCAGCGCGGCGAATGCGTCCTCGAGCTCCCCGGCGAGCGCGGCATTCCGCAGGCGCACCTCCGTCTCCAGCTGCTCGAACGTGAGATACGCATCGAACGCGAGCCTGTCCGACCGGAGCGCCACAGCCGAATCGAGCTGGCGCCGCACGGTCGAAAACGTCCCCGCAGCGAGCGACGGCTGGTAGTGCTGCCGTTCGGCCGCCGGCAGGAGGCGCAGAAACGCGACCAGCTTCCCGGTCCGGTCCCGGTCGAGCGCGCCCCCCCTCCCGAACCCCGGCATCGGGGTGCCGGCCCGCCCCTCGAGAACCAGGTCCGCGAGCTCGGCGTCGGTGAACCGCCCCTGCACGGCGAGATCCCGCAGCGCGGGCGGCCGCACCGACAGCGAATCAGCCAGCGGGCCGTCGCCTCCGCCCGCCGCCCCGTGGCAGGCGGCGCACTGGGCGGCGTACAGCCCCTCCCCCTCGCGCACCATCCGGTCGTCGGCGCGCAACGTGGCGACGTACGTCGCCACCGCCCAGCGATCCTCGGACGACAGCGTCTCCTCGAACTCTGGCATCCCCGTGCCGGCGACGCCGATCGTGAGCTTGCGGTACACGTCCACCGGCGAGACGTCCCTCATCCCGTCGCGGTCGGCGAGGCTCGCGGGCGGGGGACCCTTCAGCCGCTTCGCCTTCGGCCCGTCCCCCCGCCCGGTGGGCCCGTGGCACGGCAGGCACTGCTGCTGGTAGACCGCCGCGCCGCGGGCCAGGGCGGGCGGCCGCGCCGGGAAGGGGTCGAGCACGCCTCCCGTCGCCAGCGCGATGCGCCCGACCAGAGCGTTCGCCAGCGCCGCCACGGAGTCGGGCGGCGCGACTCGTTCGACCGCCGCCCGCAGAGCGCCGAGCTCGGCCTCGACCACAGTGCGGACGCTCGCGGGGAGCAAAGGGGCGTCGATGCGCGCCTGCTCGAGGAACTGTTTCGCCTCCTCCACTTCCGCCGGGGCCGTCACGGTAACACCACGGGACGCGACCCCGGCGGCGTATTCCTTGGCGGCGAGCGAGGCGGCAGCGACAATGCGCCGCGCCACGGCGAGCGAGTCGTTTGCCTGCGCCGCGGCTGCCACCGCCACACAGGCGCTCAACAACAAGCCCACGAACAACTTACGATATATGAGAATGATTCTCAGCAAGTAGGTCTCGAATACTAGAGTGACTCTATCGGGAATTCAAGGACCTGCGGCCTACTCCCCCTCGACCACTGCCACGGCGACGGCCGCCACGTGGGTGTGGGAGAGCGAGAGCAGCACCCGTTTCACGCCGAGCTCCCGCGCGCGTGCGGCGGCGAGCCCGGTGAGCTGCACGTCGGGCCGCCCGTCGGCCGAGCGAGTGACCTCGATCTCCCGCCAGCCGATCCCCCGCGCCGCCGCGCTCCCCTGCAGGGCTTTGTAGACCGCCTCCTTCGCCGCGAGCCGCACGGCGACGTGGGTCGCGGGGTCGGGGCGGCTCTCGCAGTACGCGCGCTCGGTCGGCGTCAGCAGCCGCTCGAAGACTCGCGCGCCCTTGTCCTGGATGATCGCGCCGACCCGCGCGACTTCGACCAGGTCCACCCCGACGCCGATCGCGCTCACGGCGGCGCCCTGGTGACGAACAGCCGGCGGCGGAAGGCCTGGCCACCCGACTCGACGACCACGAGGTAGGCGCCGTTCGGCGCCCGCCGACCGTTGATCGTCAGGTCCCAGACGTACTCATTCTGGCCCGCCGCCACGGTGGCGGCCACCAGCTGCTCGCCCGCGAAGCTGTAGATCCCGACGCGCGTCGGCCTCCCTCCAGCCGCCGGCCAGGAGACCACCACCTGGCTCCCCTTCACGGGGTTCTCCGACAGCTGCGCCGTCCCCGCGACCGCGAGGCTCTCGAACGCCCGGGTCGAGTCGCTGGCGAGCCCGACGGCGTCCACCCACCACGTGAATCCCTGAGACACGAAGCGCACCCGGGCGGCGCGCGCGCCCGCCGCTTCGGGGAGATCGACGCGCACGGGATACCAGCTGGGGCCGTCGCCTACGATCACCACGACATCGCTCCAGCTCGCTCCGCCGTCCGCCGAGACCTGCACGATGCCCCGCTGCTCGGGCGTGAAGGTCGACCCAGAATGCTTCGTCCAAAACTGGAGCCACACGCGCGTCCGCGCCCGCAGATCCGTCGCCGGCGAGGTGAGGGTGTCGGTGACGCTCGTGCTCCAGGAGTAGCCGCCGCCGAGCGCGTCCGCGGAGCGGGTCCAGCCCGTCCAGCCCGCGTCGAGGTCCTCCGCGCCCGCGAGCGTGACGAGCTCGGCGGCGAGCCCGGCGCCGTTCACCCGGATCGCCCGGACCGTGTCCAGGCGCAAGTCCGAGCGCCACCAGCTGCGCGCCCGGCCGTGCCACAGCGGCGTGCCCATGGCATTCCGAGTGAGCGTGGCCCCGGTGCCGCTGCGCACCGTGAGCGAGATGGGCTGCGGCGCCGCGGCGTCGAGGCTGATCCACGCCTCGGGCCAGAGCGATTCGATCCGGGGCGGCGCCGCAGCGAGGCCTGAGGCGCCCAGCGCGCTCGCCGGGTCCCCCGCGGCGGCGATGACCGCGAGCGCGAACGGCAGGTTGTCGCGGAACACGCGCTCCACGAGCGCGCTGTCATCGGGGAAGGCGAACCCGTAGTACAGGCCGGCCGCGCAGCAGCCGCTCGTGAGCTCGGACGTGAAGCCGATCGCGCCATAGGTGCGATACGCCCAATCGGTGTACTCGCCGTTCGTCGGGTAGAGATTCCACGCGGGCCCGGGATGATAGTACGCGAGCGCGGACTCCGGCACGCCGTCCCGCACGGCGGGTGCCAAGTCCGTTCCCGCGAGCGCCGCGAACACGGTGCGGTCGGCCGCGATCTCCCCCGGCCGGAAACCGTAGGGATACAGCACGAGATCGCTGTAACTGTGATACGACACGGCGAGGACCGGCGGGTGCGCGGCGTGGAACGTCATGATCGCCTGCGTCTCGGGCTCGGAGCCGGGCGCCGTCCCGCGGTAGATCTCGGTTCCGGGCGAGGGGCTCGAGCCGAGGTCGTCGATGCCCCAGAAGGCGGGGTAGTTGCGATTGGGGTCGACGCCGTAGGTGCTGTCGGCGTTGGGGCGACGGTTCTTCCGCCAGTAGCGGTCGGCCGTAAAGGTATACTGGTAGCCGTCCGGGTTCTCGACCGGGATTACCCAGACGTCGCGCGTGTCGCGCAGGGTGGGCGGCAGCGAATCGCTGAGCCAGCGGATGAGCCGCATCGCCACCTCGGTCGAGATCCACTCGCGGGCGTGATGGGTGGCCATGAACAGGACGTTGGGCCGCGCCGGCGCATCGTCCGAGGCGCCCACCTTCACGGCGAGGATCGGCCGCCCTTCGATCGAGCTCCCGATCGAGTCGAGATGGAGCGCCGTGTCCGCGGCGGCCCACGCTTGCAGCGTCGCCCGAATCCCCGTGACCGGCTTGTCGAAGGAGCGGAACACCCGGTAGGTGTCCGCCGCCGCGGCGGGAGCGACGGCGCCGGGCAACGGCGCGGCGGCGAAGCCGCGGCCGCCCAGCCGCGCCGCGTCCCGCGGGCCGGCGACGATGACCGCGAACAGCCCGCCGTCGGCGCGGCGCACGTCCGCGACCTCGAACCCGAGCGCCGCGAGGGAGTCGAGCCCCGCTCGTCCGGAGACCGGCACTTGGACCGGGCGGAGCTGCGCGGCCGCCGCCCGAGCGCCGGCGACGACCAGCAGAGCTAGAAGCCCAAGCGCTGCGCGAGCCATGCCGGTGCGGGAAGGTAGCCGCCCACGACCAGGCCCAGCCAGACGAGCGCGGCGGCGAGCGGCGCCCACAGCGCGAACACCGGCCAGAGCGACGGCCGCCAGCGCTCGACGGCCTCGATCTCCGCGGCCCAGCGTCTCTCTTCCTCCGCCGCCTCCGCCTCGAGCGCAAGCCACGCTTCCTCGAGGCGACGGGCGGCCGTGCGCACCGCCTCCTGCCACTCGGCGTGGGCCGCCTTGTCGAGCACGCTCGCCTGGCGGGCCCGGGCAGCGGCGGCGTCGAGGGCGTCGAGCGCCGCGACGAAGTGCTCGCCGCCCGACGCCAGCCGCGCGGCGATGGCCCGACGCTCCGCCGCCGAGACCAGCCGCCGGCGCCCCCGCCGCCGCGGCAGCCGCACCCGGCGCGCGGCGCGCTCGATCCGGCCGTCCAGCGCCTGCGTCAACCGCTCCGCGACGCGGCGGACCGCCCGCTCCCACGCGGCGAGCCACGCCCGGCGGCTCACCGCCTCGAGCACGCGCTCGCGGTCCTCCTGCAGCCCGGCGGCGCGCGCCTCCCCGCCGAGCTCGATGACCCGCGTCGCGAGCTCCTCGCGGATATCGTCGAGCGGCACCCACGGCTGCACCAACCGGCGTGGAACGAGCAGGCGGCCCAGGGACGGAGCGAGCTCGGGCACGCGGAGCGGTATCGGGATCTTCAGCGGTGCGCTCATCGCTCCGGCTCGGCGAGCCGCGCGCGGCGGCCCGTGCGGATCTCGTAGGCGTGCACGAAATGGGGCAGCGACACCGGGAGGAAACGCTCGCGCGCGAGGCCGGTCGCCGCGATGGCGCGCTCGATCGCTCCCGGCGCGCCCTCGACCTCCACCAGCGTGTCCATCTGCGGGTAGCGTTCGATCCGCAGCACGGTCTTGCCCAGCCGCCAGATCTCCACCCGCCGGTCGATGCGCTGCGACTCTCGGAAGCCCAGGCGCCGGAGGATCCCGAGGACCGCGTCCGGACCTGCCACCCGCGCCTCGAGCTCGAGGCGGTGGCGGTAGGCCCCGCGCGCGCCCGCAGGCCCTTTCCAGGTGAGCACGCCGTGCACGGCCGCGCCGCGGCGGTACACTCGCAGCCGCAGCACCTCGCCGCGCGGGGCCAGCCGGTCCCTGCGGTCCAGGCGGTCCAGGATGCGGTCGCTCATCCGGCCGCGAAACTCGAGCCGCGCGCCGGCGGCGACGAGCGCCCGCCGCAGCGCGGTGGGGCTCGGAACCCGCGCTTTGACTTCGAGTTCGTTCGAGGGAGCGGAGCCGCTCAAGCGAGGATCGCGTCGAGCACCGCGGCCGTGTCGGCCAGCGTCTCGAACACGTGGGCGGCGCCGGCGGCGCGCAGGGCGGCGACGTCGTACCAACCGGTGGCTACGGCCACGGAGCGCGCCCCGATCGGCCGCCCGCACGCGACATCGTCCGGCGTGTCGCCGACGATCACGACGTCCGGCCCCGCGAACGACCGTCCGGTGAGCGCCGCCGCGCGCCGGGCCGCCACCGCGGGGAGATCCGAGCGCCGGTGGGAGTCTGAGCCGTACGCGCCGACCCGAAACCGCGCCGGGTCGAGCCCCGCAGAGCCAAGCTTCAGCGCCGCCCCCCGCGCGAGATTCCCCGTGAGCAGGCCGACCAAGGCCTGCCCTGCGACCTCGTGGGGGCCGAGCGCCGCGAGCAGGTCGGCGACCCCCGCCATCAGCAGCGTCGACTGCGTGGGCGTCGCGAGCTCCTCCCGTAACAGCTCGACGTAGCGCCGGCACACCGCCTGAATGCGCGCCTCGTTCTCCGCATCGGGGTGGCCCGCGAGCGCCAGCAGCTCACGCACGATCTGGGGATCGGTCTTGCCGTCGAACCGGTACGTCTCGATCGGCCCCGCGGTGCCCATTTCCGCGAGCAGCGCGCGATGGATCGCCCGCCGGCCCGCGCCGTCGGTCCACAGCAGGGTGCCGTCGATGTCGAAGAGGACGAGCTTCATCGGACAAAAATAGGCGGTCAGGCGGTCGGGCGGACAGGCGGACAAAAAATGGGCGGTCAGGCGGTCGGGCGGACAGGCGGACAGGCGGTCAGAAGAGCACGACGTGCTTGTAGTTACCGACCGCCCGACCGGCCGACCGCCTGACCGCCCTCTTCCACCCGTCGCACCGCCACCAGGCAGTCCCGCAGCCGCTGTGCCGCGGGCGCGTCGCCGAACAGGTCGTCCGCGACGACGCCGCCGCGCGACAGCGCCGCGTGCACGATGCGGCCGGCGCCGGCCCACAGGGCCACGTGCGAGACGCGCGCGCCGTCGGCGAACAACAGGAGGTCTCCCGCCACGTACCCCGCGCCGGTCGGGTCGATCGGCACGTCCCGCCCCGCGCCCGCCTGCTGGTCTGAGTCCCGCGGCAGCGGCACGCCGCGCGCCGCGTACGTCGCCTGCACCAGCCCCGAGCAGTCGATGCCCCATTCCGTGCGGCCGCCCCACAGGTACGGCGCGCCCGAAAACCAGCGCAGCGCCCACTCGGGTGGCGCGACGAGGCCCGCGTCTGCGCGTGCTTCCGGGTCGGGCCGCAGCACGCCCGCGGCCAGCTCCCACACGCGGCCGTCCGCCGTCTCCACCTGCCCGCTCCGCCGCGCCGCCGCCTGGGCGCCGACGGCAAGCCGGAAACGGGCGCCGTCGCCCCGCAGCTCGGCACCGAGCGCGCGCGCGGTGGCCCGCTCGCTCCAGTCGTCGGCCCAATCGCTCGGGCCGAGGGCGATGTGGCCCGCATGGGTCCAGGCGTGGTATCCGTCGACCGCGCGCACCCGCAGCCAGGCGTCGCGGCGCTCCAGCACAGCGAGCGTTTCCCCGTGCAGCGCCTCGCTGACCCGCTCGGCGCTGGGGCGCGGGTCGCGCAGCAGGGGCGCGAGCGCCGCGGTCACCACTGCCGCTGGCTTGTCGCCCACCGTGGCGTCCGGAAGCAGGCGGATGTCGTCGGCGACGCCGGCGTCTGCGGCGATGCGGCGCAATGCCGCCAGGGCATCCCGGCTCGTGGTGCAGCCCGCCAGCGCCCCCGGCTTTACGGTGACCTCGAATGCGCCGAGCCGCGGGTCGGGGACCCACTTGCGGGCGACGTCGGAGACGTCGCGCTCGAGACGATCTTTCATGCGCCGCGGGAGGTTGTGGAGGACCTCCGGTTCACCCGTCCGCCAATCCCGGAATGTCCCGCATGCCGCGCGCGCGGCGCACCGCCCGCTCCACGGCCTCCGGCACCGCCAGCGCCGCGAGCGCCTCGACCTGGAGCGGCGTCGCGGGCGCCGCGGCGCCGGCGCTCACCGCGAAGACGACGTCGCCGTCGAACATCGTACCATAGGGCACGATGCGGCGCGCGAGGGCGTCGCCTGCCGCGTGCGCGAGCCCCTCGAGCATCACGCGGTCGAACCTTGCGTTGGTCGCGACGACGGCGAGCGTCGTGTTGTGCCCCCCGTGCCCCTCGCCCCCCCCGCTGGCCGTCGCGCCGAACGGCGCGCCGCCCCCCGCCAGGTACTCGAGCGCGTCCACGAACTTGCCGTCCGCGCCGCGCGCGCCGGCGAGGACGCGGCCGCTCGCGTCGACGATGTTGCCGACCGCATTCAGGACGACCAGCGCGCCTACGATGACGCCCCCGTCCCCGTCCGGTCCGGCCCTCACCGCCCAGGTGCCGACGCCGCCCTTCATCGCGCCGCGCGGCCCGAGGGCCTTCCCCACGGTGGCGCCGGTCCCCGCGCCGACCGAGCCTTCGGCGACCTCCGCCGACGCGGCGCTGCAGGCGCCGTAGGCGTCCTCCGCGCTGGGCCAGCGGTCCGCTTTCGAGCCGGGCGCGAGATCAAAGTCGAAGATCACGGCGGTGGGCACGATCGGCACCACCCCCGCGGGCCCGACGGGAAATCCCCGGCCGCGCTCGCGCATCCAGCGCATCACCCCGTCGGCCGCGCCGAGCCCGTAGGCCGAGCCGCCCGTGAGGAGGATGGCGTCGATGCGCGGCACGACGTGCCGGGGGTTGAGCGCGTCGAGCTCCCGGGTGCCGGTGGCCCGGCCGCGCATCGCGCAGGCCCCGCGCATCCCGCCCTCGGGAGCGAGCACCACCGTGCAGCCGGTCGCCCGTGCGAGGTCGGTCCAGTGCCCGACGGTGATACCCGGCACGGCGGCGAGACTGGATGGGGCGGGCGCGGAGACAGCCATGGGAGCGCGAAGATAGCGATGCTTGCTCGGGTTGTGGAGGGCGCGTACGTTAGCCCCATGACCAAGACCGACCTGCCATCCGCCCCCACCACCGTCCTGGTGGTGGACGACGAAGACGGGATCCGCCAGGCCCTCGACCGCTTCCTCACCCGCCTCGGCTACCGCGTGCTCCAGGCCGCGAGCGGTGTCGAGGCGCTCGATCGCCAGGCGCGCGACCAGCCCCACGCCATGCTCTCCGACATCCGCATGCCCAACATGACGGGCCTCCAGCTGGTCCCCAAGGCGCTGGCCGCCGATTCCGATCTCGCCATCATCATGCTCACGGCGATCGACGAGCCCCGCACCGCCATCGAATGCCTGAAGCTCGGCGCCTACGACTACCTCATCAAGCCGGTGGACCTGGACGAGCTGGAGCTGTCGCTGCAGAGCGCGCTGCGCTTGCGGCAGCTGGAGGTCGACCGGCGCGGGCTCGAGCAGTGGCTGGCGCGCGAGGTGGCCGTGCGGACCCGCGACGTGGAGGAGCGGACGACCGTGGTCGAGGAAATCGCGCTCGATGCGCTGGCGCACGTGGCGGACAAATGGCCCGGCGCGGACGCGGCGGTCAAGAAGCTCGCGACCCAGCTCGGCACTACGCCCGAAGAAATCACGCGCGAAATCCGGAAGCGGCGCGGCTAGGCCCGGCGCGAGGCCTTGGCCTTCTCCTCACACGCCTTGCAGCGCGTGACGCCGCGGAACGAGCAGATCAGGCAGATGAACGTGCCGCAGTCCGCGCAGGGGTAGCCCTCCGAGGCGCGCTCCTCGTTGCCGCAGTAGCGGCAGGTCATGCCGTCGTGCTCCATCAGCTTCGGCTTCTCCGTCATATCCGCCTCAGAGGTCGAGCCCGTAGACTTTAATCTTATTGATCAGCGTCGCCCGCGAAATCCCGAGCTCCCGGGCGGCGCGCGTGCGGTTGCCGTCGTGGAACTTGAGGGCGCGCTCGATCTGCTGGCGTTCCACGTCGGCCAGGGTCACGGGCGCGTGGCGCCGCTCCGTGCCCCCGGTCCCCTTCCGGAGGTCGGCCGGCAGGTGCTCCACCCCGATGGCCGGCGCGCCCTGGGCCAGGATCATGGCGCGCTCGAGCACGTTGCGCATCTCGCGCACGTTGCCCGGCCAGGGGGCGGACAACAGCCGATCGAGGGCCTCGGACGTGCACACGCCGGGGCAACCGGGCAGCTCGCTCGTGAGGCCCGCGAGGATGCGGGTGAGCAGCGCCAGCCGGTCCTCGCGCGGGCGCTCCCGCAGAGCCGGTAGGTGGATGGGCAGCACGCCGAGCCGGTAGCGCAGGTCCTCGCGGAACCGCCCCGCCTGCACCTCCGCCTGCAGGTCGCGGTTCGTGGCCGTGATGAGCCGCACGTCGGCCGCCAGCTCGCGTGTTCCGCCCAGCCGCCGGAACGTGTTTTGGTCCAGGAGCTTGAGCAGCTTGGGCTGCAGCTCGGGCGCGAGCTCGGCGATCTCGTCGAGGAAGACGGTGCCGCCGTCGGCCAGCTCGAACAGGCCTTGCTTGCGCTCCCGCGCCTCGGTGAACGCGCCGGTTTCGTGGCCGAACAGCTCCGAGTCCACCGAGGTCGGCGACAGGCCGCCACAGTTCATCTCCGCGAGCGGCGCCGCCGCCCGGGGGCTGAGCCGGTGGATGCTGCGCGCCACCCATCCCTTGCCGGTGCCACGCTCGCCGGTGAGCAGCGCGACGGTCTTGTCGCTCTGCGCGAGCAGCTCGATCTGGCGGGTGAGCTCCCGCATCACGGGCGAGACGCCGAGCGACTCGAGCCCGTCGGCCAGGTGATGCCGGCCGCGCAGCAGCGCGTTCTCGCGCGCGAGGCGGACCTTCTCGGCGACGCGCGCCGTGGCCGCGGCGAGATGGGCCAGGTCGACCGGCTTGGTCAGGAAATGCTCGGCGCCGAGCTGCATCGCGCGCACCGCCGTCTCGATGTCGCCCTGGCCGGTGAGGAGGATCACCGAGGCGCTCCGCGCGCGCAGGCGCTCGAGGATGTCCAGCCCACCGGCGTCGGGCAGGTGGAGGTCGAGGATGACCACCGCCGGCCGGAGGCGCTCGTAGGCCTCCGCGCCCGCCTCGCCGGTCGCCTCGCGCGCAACCTCGTAGCCGAGCCGCTCGAAGTAGTCACCGATCCCCCGCAGCACATCGGGATCGTCGTCGATGAGCAGGAGGGTTTCAACCATGCCGCCGCGGGCGGCCGGACGCCGTCAACGGGTCCACGATCACGGGGAGGGCCCCGGCCAGCACGCGCGCTTCAAACGGCGTATCGCCCCGCGGCTCGCCGTCCAGCTGCATCGGCCGCGGCGGGCCTTCGAGCACTTCGACCCGCACGGCGCGGCCGCGCCCGAACCACACACGCGGGGAGCCATCGCTGGGGCGGCGGCGGTGGCGCAGCAGAGCGGCGAACGCGGCCAGACTCTCCAGCGGTCCCTCGGCCGTGAGCGCCACCACATCGAGCCAGCCGTCGTCGGGCGCGACGTCGTCGGACAGCCGCAGGAACGGCGGGACGAGCTCGCCGCAGTTCGCGATCAGGACCATCGCCGCCGCCAGCTCGCGGGTCGCGCCGTCCACGGTGACCCGGTGGCGCGGGCTCGTCACGCCGGGCAGCGCGGCCAGGGCGCGCCCCACGTAGGCGGCCATCTTCCAGCGCGATTTCTCGGCGGTTCCCGTGGCGGCCATGAGCCGGGCGTCGAAGCCCGTCCCGCAGCACACCGCGAAATAGTGCGTGCCGTCGCGGCGCTCCACCACGCCGAGGTCGATGGGCAGCGGCGTCCCCGTGAGGATCACCCGGGCCGCGGCCGTCGGCCTCCGGGGCAGCCGGAGGTTGCCGGCCAGCAGGTTCCCCGTCCCGCCGGGCACGAGCCCGAGCGGGATGCCGCTGCCCACGGCGCCCGCCGCGATCTGCATCGCGGTGCCGTCGCCGCCGTAACACACGAACACGTCGACGCCCTGGACCCGTCCCTGCTCGGCGAAGCGGCGCGCATCGCCCGACTGCGCGGTGGCAAGCACCTCGACCGACCACCCGCCGCCCCGCAACGTGTCCCGGATCGCGGTCACGGCGCGAGCGTGGGTGCGCGCCGCCGCCGGATTGGTGATCAGCAGGGCTCGGGTCATCTCCTAGTAGCGCTTTTCCCAGAAAACGTCGAACCCCACCTGCCGGGTCACGATGCCGGCGTCGGTGCCCAGATCGGTGCATGTCTGGACCGGCTCGACGCTCGCTTCGGTCCGCCACTCGGGGCTGATCCGGAACTGCAGCGACAGCCCCAGCGTGTTGCGCACGCCCACCTGCCGCCCCTCGCAAAAGCCCGCGTTCAGCACCACGAACGTCTTCGGCCCGAGCTGCCGGCCCACCGCGAACTGCCACCCGAGCAGGGGATCGCCCTGCACGCCGCCGCCCGCGATCGTCGGGCGGATCTCCAGGTAGTCCACCGGCACGCCGCCGGACACGATGGTCTGCTCGATCTCGCCAGAGAGCACCGAGGCGAAGCTCTGGAGCAGCGCGGTTCGGTCGGCGATGCCGCCCTGGTCACCCGCCCCCCCCAGGTCCACGCTGCTCTTGCCGAACAGCACGTACGAGATCACCTCGGTCTGCGACAGGTCGAGCTTCTCCGCCTGCAGCGTCACATGGGGCACGAGCAGGGTCCCGGTGATGTGCGCCACGACCGTGATGTCAGGGGAGCTGGGCTGGCTCCGCGTCGGCACGGGATGGACGACGTGCGTCGCCTCGATGTCGAGCGTCGCATCCTGGTCGGGCGTGCCGAAGTATCTCACCGTCCCCTGCCGCACCACGAACTCGCGGGTAACCGGCCCCACCTTCAGCCGGTAGGTGCCGCGCACCGCCTGCAGGGTGCCGCTCACGAGATACAGGTTCCGCCGCTTGCTCAGGCGCGCCGTCCCGCTGAGCTGAATGTTCGCCTCGTTGGAGCGCAGCCACACGTCGCTTCCCATTTCGAGCTCGAGCTCCTCGACCGTGAGGCTGTCGAGGAACACGTTCTGGAACTCGGGCCCGAGGCGCTGCTGCGCGATGATCGACGCCAGCGACGTGTCGACCAGCTCGTCGAGATTGACGATCCGCTTCTGGACGAGGTCGGCGAAATACAGCACGCCCGACGTCACCTTCGCGCGGCCCGTGAGCGTCGCCCCGAGCACCGGTCCCGAGAGCGCCAGCCGCCCGCTCGCCGTGATGGTGACGTTGTTGCGGAGGTCCAGCGCCTTGAACTGGTCGGCGGCGATCTGCACGTCGAGCACCGGGCGAGTGAGCTGCGCCAGCCGCACCACGCCGGTCACGTCGGCGCGCCCCTTGTCGCTCTGCGCCGAGAGCGAGCGGATCGCGATGGTGTCCCCCGAGAGCGCGAGGCTGCCGGTGATGTGCTCGTAGCGGACGTTCAGCGCGGGGATGGTCGCCGCCGCGTCCGCGATCGCGAGCGTCCCGCGCAACCGCGGCGTGTCCCACGTCCCGGCGATCCCCAGGTCCGCCGAGAAAACGCCCCCCACCCGCCGCAGCGCGGGAGTCGCCGCTTCGAGCACCGAAAGATCCACGCTGTCCGCCGTCACCCGCACCCACAGCGTGTCCGGGAGCTGCCGCCGCTTCACCGGGACGAGCGAGAGGTCGAGCGGTAGATGGCCCTGCACGTACAGGATCGGCTGGCCGGAGCGCCACACGTGGAGCTCCGCGTCCAGCCGCTGCGCCCCGTACTCGAAGGTGCCGTCCAGGAACGGCGCCCGGAAGTCGCGGAACGATCCGTTCGTAAGGGAGAACGCCCCGCGCGACACGGGATCCGCGCGAGTTCCCGCGAGGATCGCCGTGGCGGTGAGCGTGCCGCCCACGCCCGCCGTGTCGCGCTCGAGCAAGGCGTAGACGCCCGCGAGCGGAAAGCCTTCGACCTGGAGATGGGCGTCGGCCCGTCCCAGCGTCGGGAGGTCGCCCTCGAGCGCGAGCCGGCCGGAGCCGTACACGCTCCGCAGCTCGAGGCGGCTCACGCGCGCCGCCGAGTCGGTGATCGTGAGCTCGGCCGGGCGCTCGAGCACCCACGCGTCCCCGGGCAGGTGCAGCGCGAGGGAGTCGATGCCCACGGTCACGACGCCGCTCGTGTCGGAGCGCGCATCCCGCTGGCGGCTGAAGCGGCCTCCCGCGAGCAGCGCGCCGCCTTCGCCCATGCGCGAGCGCGCGAACCACGTGAGCGAATCGCGCGTCCCCCCAACCGCCACCGTCGCCGCCCCGAACCCGAAGCGACCCTGGCTCAGGGAATCGAGCGTCGCCTCGACCGCGAACGCGGGGACCGGCCCCGGCCGGTAGGCGACGCGCCCGCGCCCACCCAGCACGTCCCAGCCGCGCCACTGCAGGCGCGACACGTTGGCGCGTGCCTCGAACCCCAGAGAATCGAGCGACCCCTCGAGCGTGACGAGCACCCGGGCGGCGCCGGCGAGGGCCCTCTGGTGCGCCGTGCCGTCCGCCCCGAACTCACTTCCGGCGAGCCAGCTCACGAGCGAATCGAGCGAGGTCAGGCTGTCGGCGTCGAAATCGAGCGCCAGCGCGCCGCGCGTGCCGCGGGACCAGCCGAGCGAGCCCGACCCGGTGGTGATCAGACCCGGCTGGGCCAGGCGCAGCGAGTCCACGTACAAGCGGCGATCCGCGAACCGCACCCACGCGGCGCCCGAATCGAGCGCCGTACCCGCGAACAGCGACGGTGCGAGCGCGGCCGCGAGCGCGCCCGTGGGCGGCGTGACGCTGTCCCCACCCACGCTGCCGCGCACGGTGAGCGCCAGCCGCGACGCGGGGCCGCCGTCGAGCCAGCGCGCGAGGTCCAGGTCCCGTGCCCGCAGCGTAAAGTCCCGCACGCCGTAGCGAGGCAGCCCCAGCAACAGCACCCCGTCGCCGGCCAGCGCGCCGCCCCCGCTCACCGAGTGCAGCTCCGCATGGGTCCGGAGCGCGGCAGGCGTCCCGGCGAGCGTCACGGGCCCTGCGACCGCCCCGTGGAGCCGCAGCGCCGGGAAGCTTCCCTTGAGCCCCTCAAACGACAGCGAGTCGGCCGTCACGTCGGCGTACACCCCCAGCGTGTCGGCGCGACTGTCGAGCCGCACCGTGCCCGCGATCCGGCTGGGTGGCCGGGTGCCGTCGCGGTGCACGAGCGTCCCGGCAAATTGCGCGTTGTGGAGCGGCCCCGTGAGCGTGCCGGCCGCCACCAGCCGGCCGCGCAGCGTGACCGGCGGAACGAGCCGCCGCACGGTGCCGAGATCCACGGCCGCCGATTCGACCGCAAACGGCTGGAATCGGATGCCGTCCGGCGCGAGCAGATCGACCTCCCCCCGGCCTCGGATGAGCGTCTCCGGCCACTCCGGGACGAGCGAATCCCGGAACGCCCAATCCACGTCGAGCGCCAGCGCGCGCAGCGGCCCGGTCGCCGCCGTCCGCCCACTCAAGCGCCCCGCAAACGGGAGCGTGTCGAGGAAGGGGCGCGCGAAGTCGAGATCGAAGTCCCGCGCGTCGAGATCGAGGTCGCGGAGCGCGACGAGCCCCGAGTCCGCAACCGTGAGCGCCGTGAGGTGACCCGTGACTGTGCCCTCGCCGTACGCCAGCTGGAGCGGGGTGAGCGCCACCTCCAGCACGCGCCCGCCGTGGGAGCGCAGCCGCACCCCGCCCGCGAGTACGCCGCTCCCCACCGCTCCCGCGAACCGTGGATTAATGAAGCGGAAGTCCCGCAGCGTGGCCGAATCGGCGCGCAGCGTGAGGGCGTAGAGCAGGGTGTCGCGGGGCCAGCTGATCTGCCCCCGCGCCGCCCGGAGCGCGGACCCGGGAAGGCGCACCCGTCCCAGATCCACCTCGAGCGTGTCGCCGATCACGCGCAGGTGGCCGGCCAGGTCCTCGACCCGCACCGTAGGATCGCTGATCTCCACCGCCAGCCGGGTCACGTCGATCCGCATCCCCCGCTCGCGCGGCGAGGAGATCTGCAGCGCCGCGAGCCGCGTATCGAGGTGCGCGAAGCGGCGGACGCGCACCCGGCCGTCGGGCCCGTGGGCGATCTCCAGCGCCGTGTCTCCAGGCGCCGGCCTGGGCGCCTGGAGCCGCAGCGTGACGCTCCCGTCCCGGATGCGCACGTTTCGAAACAGGATGAGCGTCGCCGGCCCGTGGGGTACGGTGTCGGGGCGGCCCCCGCCCCCGAGCCGCAGCAGCTCCTCGATGTTGAGCCTGCCGCTCCGGTGCTGGACGAGGTTGATGACCGGCTGCCACAGGTCGAACTCGAACAGCACCACGCGGCCGGCCGCGAAATCGAACGGATTGTACGCGATGTCGGCGCGTGGCAGCCAGGCGACCAGCGTCGTGTCGGGGTCGAAGAGCCGCACTTGCGACAGGGTGAGCCCGGTGAGCAGCGACCCGCTTATGCCGCCGATTTCGACCGTTCCCGCGAACAGCCGGCCCAGCGAGCCTTCCGCGGCGCGGGCGAGCAGCCTGCGCCCCGCTCCCGTCCCGACCAGCGCCGACAGCGCGCCCAGGAAGCAGGCGAGCACCCCGACGAGCGTCCACAGCGCGACCCCGAGCGAGCGGCGCACCATCAGAACGCCTGCCCTACTGAGAGCTGCACCACCACGCGCGGCCAGAACCCCGGCTCCAGGCCGGGACGGAACGTCACGCCGGGCACGCGCGTCAGGCTCTTGTCTCCGGTGTTCTGCAGGTACACCGGACCCGACTCGGCCGGGTACCCGTTGTACGCGGCGTCGAGCCGCACCGGCCCGAGCGGCGTGGCGAACCGGACCCCCGCGCCCGGCGTCACGCGCAGGCCGCCGACGGTTGCGGGCTGGTCCGCCCCCCGCTCCCACACCTGTCCCGCGTCGACGAACAGCGCGACGCGCATCCGGTCGGGGAAGAGGGGCGTCGCGAACCGCAACTCGGCGTTCGCCACGAACAGCGAGTTACCCCCGGTGGGCGAGGCGCGCACCTCGGTGTGGTACGTCGTGTCCGTGTTCTGCACCTCGATGTCGCGGACGTAGACGCGGGGCCCGAGCTCGTTGCGGGCGTAGCCGCGGACCGAGTTGGGACCGCCGCCGTAGAAGCGCTGGTCGGGGGGGACGAAGCGCACGGGCTGTTGGGAGAGGGTGATCTCTCGGCCGGGGACGATCGCGCCACCCCGCACGCGCCAGGCGAATACGCCCCGGCGCCCGATCGGATGGTAGCGCGCCAACTCAAGCTGGGCCCGATTGAAGTCGTAAATCGTGTCCGAGCCCACGATCGGCGACGAATGCGTGAGTGCCGCCGTCACCAGGCTGCCCGCCGACGGATCGAGCACCGAGTTCGTCCGATCCCGGATCCCCGACACCGTCACCGCCCCCACTGGGTGGGAGCGCGCGAGCAGCTCACGATCCGCCGCGTCGCAGATCCGGAAGCGGATACAGTACACGGCCGCCTCCGCGGTGGTACGGCCGACCGAGTAGCCGTAGCCAAGCGTCACGGGGACGTCGCGGCGCGCGTTGAAGGTCACGGCGGCGTTCACGCCCACGGCCTGGCGCGTGTACGCCCTGAATTCGGAGCGTCGCTCGACGAAGACGCCCAGGCTCGCCGTGTGACGCGGCGACAGGAACGCCGGCTGGCGCAGCGTGAGCGCCACGCCGTAGTTGACCGTGTCCGAGGTTGCGTCCTCTTCGAGGAAGCGGCACACGTTGCGCCCAAACCCGGCGTCCGCCGGGATCCCCACGCCCAGCTTCGAGAGGCGGCCGGTCAGATCCAGGGCGCGGGCGCCCCCCAGGAAGTCGTACGCGGTCCACCCCGCCTGGAACCGGAAGCAGTCGAGGGTCCCGTAGCCGCCCCCTAAACGGAGCCGGTGCCGGGGGGCCTCGCTGACGCGCACGAGGATGGCCACGGTGGAGTCGCCGTTGGCGGGCGGGCCCGAGTCGGCGAGCACCACGTTGACGGTGCGGAACGTCCCGAGGCCGTACAGATCGCGCTGCGTCTGATACAGTCGATCCTGGCGAAACAGGTCGCGCGGCCTGACGGACAGCATCTTGCGCACCGTGCCCGTATCCGTGTGCTCCGTGCCCGTGATCACGACCTCGCGGATGCGCATGCGCGGTCCGGGCGTGGCCTCGAGCGTCGCGCTCGCCCGGAGCGCCGCGGCGTCCAGGTCGAAGCTCCGGAGGACGTCGGCGTAGGGGTAGCCGCGGTTCCTCACCCGGCTCACGATCGTATCGGCGGACGCCTGGAACAGGATGCGGTTGAACGGCTCCCCTTCCTGCAGCGGCAGGTCCCGCCTGAGGGCCGCCACGTTGAGGATCGAGTCGAGGCCCGTGATCTCGAGCTTCGCGACGCGGACCGGCTCCCCTTCGTAGATCCGGAAGGTGATGTAGACGTTCCCGTCCTCCCGCTGCACCAGGGTATCCACGAGCGCGTTCACGTAGCCGCTCTGGCGGTACAACAGCATCAACCGCACCACGTCGCGCCGGAACTCGAGCTCGTCGAAGCGGCGCTTCTCGCCGAGCCCCATCCAGCGCAGCCACCACTTGCTCGCGAACCAGCTGGAGTTGGACGTGGCGATCGCCGTGGACAACGTGTAATCGTCGATGGCGTGATTGCCCTCGAAGGACAGACCGCGCACCACCCGCTGCTCTTGCTGCGCGGCGAGGGAAGCCGCCGCGAACACGGCGACGAGCAGGGGCGGAAGAAGCGCGCGCAATTGACGCGGTTGGGCTGCTCCCGTATGTTGCGTCCCTCCCCCTGCACTGTCAACCTTTTCGACACCTGACTGCATGCGCGCACTCCGGGTGACCGCCCTCGCTGCTCTCGTCGCGACCACCTCGTGCGGGAGCGGTCCGGGCGGGCGCGCGGACAGCGCACGGCTCACGTACTACGAGACCTACGACCCACGCTCGCTCGACCCCGCACTCTCGACCGACGTTCCGACCGGTGAGATGGTGACCCTCGCGTTCGACGGGCTGACGCAGTTCGATGCAGACGCCCGGCTGCTCCCCGCGCTCGCCGATCGCTGGACGGTGGAGGGGGGCGGCCGGCGGTACGTGTTTCACCTGCGAACGGACGTGAGGTTCCACGACGGCACCCGCCTCACGCCCGCCACGGTGCGCCGCAGCCTGCTGCGCGTCCTCTCCCCCGCGACGCGGGGTGGCCGCGCCTGGCCGCTCTACCCGATCGCCGGCGCGGAGGACTACGCCGCCGGCCGGGCGAGCGACGTGCCGGGCATCCAGGTCCTCGGGGACTCGTGCGTCGCCTTCGACCTCACCCAGCCGCTCGCCGTCTTCCCCAAGTTCCTCGCGATGCCCGTCACGGCGATCGCCCCCGCGCCCCCGCCACCCGACCTCGGCCAGCGTCCGGTCGGGACGGGCCCGTGGCGTTTCGTGGCCTGGCAGCACGACGACTACCTGCTGTTCGCGAAGCATGCCGGTTACTGGGGCGGCGCCCCCGCAGCCGATACGCTGCTCGTCCGCATCCTCCCGGAGCCGCTCACGCGGGCGGCCGAGTTCGAGGCGGGGCGCCTGAGCGTGCTGGAGGTGCCGTTCGGCGAGACCGCGCGCTGGCGCCAGCGGCACCCCGAGCTGCTCGTGGAGAAGCCTGCGCTGCGGGTCGTCTACGTGGCGCTCAATAACCGGCGCGGGCCGCTCCGGGACGTGCGGGTGCGCCAGGCGATCAACCACGCGGTGAACGTGCCGGAGATCCTGGCCACCGTGTACGGCGGGCGCGGCATTCTCGCGCGGGGCGCGATCCCCCCGGCGCTTCCGGGGAGCGACACGGCGCGCGCGGGCTACCGTTACGACCCGCCCGAGGCCAAGCGGCTGCTCGCGGCGGCGGGGTACGCGAGCGGCATCGACCTGCAGCTGTGGCGCAACGCGAGCAACATCGAGCTCGCGCGGGTGGCGCAGGCGGTTCAGGCCCAGCTCGGACCGGTGGGGATCCGTGTCGAGCTCGTCGAGCGGGACGCCTCGAGCCAGCGCGAGGCGGCGCGCGCGGGCCGCACCGACATGGTGATCCTCGACTGGTGGGCGGACTACCCCGACGCCGACAACTTCCTCTATCCGCTGTTCTACTCGGGGAGCTTCGGCCCGGGCGGCAATTACGCGTTCTACTCGGATCCCCTGACCGACTCGCTGATCCTGCGCGCGCGGCGCACCACCGACGACGCCGCGCGAGTCGCTCTGTACCGCCAGATCGACGAGCGCGTGTACCGGGCCGCGCCATGGCTCTACCTGTGGTTCCCGAAGGACCTCTGGGCGAGGCGCGCGGACGTCCGAGGGTGGGAGATCCCGGTGATCTTCAACGGGCAGCGGTGGACGGGAGCGCGGCGCGGCTCCGCCGGACACCCCCGCCTCCCCGGCCCGTGATCCGACTGATCGGGCGCCGCGTCCTGCTGACGGTCCCCACCCTGCTCGGCGTGCTCGTCGTCGCGTTTCTGCTCCTCCAGGTGGCGCCCGGCGACCCCGTGACGGCGATGGTGGGGGAACGCGCCGACTCGGCCACGATCGCCCGGCTGCGCGCGGAGCTCCACCTCGACGATCCCCTCCCCGTCCGGTTCGGCCACTACGTTTGGGGCGTGGTGCGCGGCAACCTCGGCCGCTCGTACATCACGCAGCGGCCCATCGCCCAGGACCTGCGGGAGCGCTTCCCCAAGACGGCACAGCTCGCGCTCGCCGCGATGGCGCTGGCGGCGGCCTGCGGCATCACCCTCGGGGTGCTGTCGGCCGTGCGCCCCGGCGGCGCGTTCGACCGGCTGGCGATGCTGGCGTCGTACGTCGGGGTGTCGTTTCCGGTCTACTGGGTGGGCCTGCTCCTGATCCTGCTGTTCGCGGTGGCGCTCCGCTGGCTGCCGCCGGCGGGATCGGGCGGGCTCGCCTACCTCGTGCTGCCGGCCGTCACGCTCGGGATGCGCTCGATCGCGTTCCTCGCGCGCATGACCCGCGCGGCCATGCTCGACGTGCTGTCCAGCGACTTCATCCGCACGGCGCGTGCGAAGGGGCTCTCGGAGGGCCGCGTGGTGCTGCGCCACGGGTTCCGCAACGCCCTGATCCCGGTGATCACGGTGCTGGGACTCGATACGGGCAACTACCTGACCGGCAGCATCCTCACGGAAACCATCTTCGGCTGGCCCGGGCTGGGGCGCTACGTGCTCGCCGCGATCGAGAAACGGGACCTTCCGGCGGTTCAGGGAAGCATCCTCTTCATGTCCCTCGTCTTCGTGGCGGTGAATCTGGTCACCGATCTCTGCTATGCGAAAGCTGATCCTCGCATCGCTTACGATTAGCTCCGCGCTCGGGGCGCAGACGCCCCCGGCGAGCGCGCGCACCGCGCCGCGCCGCGGCTCGCTCGAGCGGCGGGTCGTGGCGCTGCTGGACCAGCCGCCGTTCAGCCGCGCCACGTGGGGCCTGTACGCCGTGGACGACCGGGGCCGCGTGCTGTTCGAGCGCAACGCGGACCGCTTCTTCGTTCCGGCGAGCAACACCAAACTGGTCGTGGCCGCGACGGCCACGGTGCTGCTGCCGGCCGATTACCGCGTGACGACGAGCCTGTTCGTGAACGGCCGCGTGGACGACGGCGTGCTGTACGGGGACCTGATCCTCTACGGGCGGGGCGATCCGACCTGGTCGGAGCGGTGCTATTCCGTGGACACGCTCGCCCCGGGCGTGTGCGACTCGGCGTTCACCGCGATCGCTGCGATCGCGGACTCGGTGCGGGCGCGCGGCATCCGCCGCATCACCGGGAAGCTCGTCGGCGACGGGTCGTACTTCGAGCCGACGCTCGTCCACCAGGGCTGGAACGCGTGGGATCTGAACTGGTGGTACGCGGCGCCGGTCTCGGGCCTGGGCTTCCACGACAACAGCGTAGACTTCCACATCACGCCCGGCGCGGCGGTGGACCAGCCGCCCACCATCACCTGGTCGCCTGATGTGAGCTTGTTCACGTTCGAGAACCACGCCCGCACCGTTCCCGCCGACGCGCGCTCGACCATCGGCGACAACTTCTTCCGCCGCCCGGGCACGTGGGACATCTGGGCCGAAGGCACCGTGGCGCTCGGCCGGAAGCCCTGGACCGAGAGCTTTGCGCTACCGGATCCGAATCTGTACGCCGCCAGGGCGCTCGCGGTCTCGCTGCTCGGAAGAGGGATCCCGGTCGAAGGCGGCGCGGCGAGCACCACCGACTCGCTCACCTACCGCGCGGCCCGCAGCGCTGCGCCCCTCGCCGAGTACCGCGGCCGGCCGCTGCCCGACATCCTCTTCCCGATCCTCAACACGAGCCAGAACTGGTTCGCCGAGATGCTGCTCAAGATCCTGGGGCGCGAATTCCAGGGGGACGGCTCCTGGGAAGCCGGACTCGACGTCGAGCGGCGCTTCCTGATCGATTCCGCGAAGATCGACTCGACGGCGTTCGCGCTCGAGGACGCCTCGGGTCTCGCGGCGGGGAACCTCGTCACGCCGCGCGCCTTCGCCCAGCTGCTCGCCTACGTGCGCCGGCACCCCAAGAGCGCACCCTTCCTCGCCGCCCTGCCGCGCTCCACCCAGCCGGGCTCCCTGCTCAAGCGCTTCGCCGGCACGGAGCTCGAGGGCCGGGTGCTCGCGAAGACCGGGAGCATCGACCGCGTGAACAGCCTGTCGGGGTACGTCGAACGGCCGGATGGCCGGACGATCACCTTCAGCGTGCAGGCGAACGCGCATACGGTACCGTACTCGCAGATGCTGGCGCGGATTGATTCACTGGTGGTGGAGATCGGGAAGGTGAAATAGGGCGGCCTAGTCTTCAGTTTGCCCGAAGATCGCCATGTTGCTCGAGTGCCCGGGCTCGATCTTCGCGGCGGGATTGATGAAGTGCACCGCGTGGTTCACGGCGATCGCGGCCTCGGCGGCGCCGGTGGCGATCAGCTTGAGCTTGCCCGGATAGGTGGTGATGTCCCCGGCCGCGAAGATGCCGGGGATGTTGGTCTCCATCGTCTGCGACACCTTGATCTCGCCCTTCTCGATGTCGAGCCCCCAGTCCGCGATCGCGCCGAGCGCGGAGATGAACCCGAGCTGGGGGACGACGCAGTCGATGGCGACCCGCTCCTCCTGCTTCGTCTTGTTGTTGACGACGGTCACGCCCTCGATCGCGTCGCCCCCGTGGATTTCCTTGAGCTCCCAGAACGTGCGGAGCTCCATCTTGCCGGCGGCGCACAGCTCCCGGACCTGCCGCACCGTGGCGGCGTGGGCGCGGAAGCCGTCGCGGCGGTGGATCATGAGAATGTGCCGCGCGATCCCCTGGAGGTTCACGGCCCAATCGAACGCCGAGTCGCCGCCTCCGACGAGCAGCACGCGCTTGCCCGCGAACACTTTCGGGTCGAGGATCCGGTCGAACAACCCCCGGCCGTACCAGCGGTCCACGTCCCTGAGCGGGAGCTTGCGCGGCGTGAAGGCGCCGATCCCGCCGGCGATGAGCACGGTGCGCGACGGGTATTCCTCCGTGTCGGTGACGATCGCGAAGAGCGGCGTGCCGTTTTCCGACCCGCGCTTCAAGCCGATCACCTTTTGGCCCAGGTGGAGCGGCGCCTGCCACTGGAGCGCCTGCTCGGCCATCCCCTTCACGAGGTCTTTGGCGAGGATCTTCGGGAAGCCCGCGACGTCGAAGATGTATTTCTCCGGGTAGAGCGCCGTGAGCTGGCCCCCGACCTGATCGAGGTTGTCGATCAACCGGCACGACGCGCCGCGCATCCCGGCGTAAAACGCGCCGAACAGGCCCGTCGGGCCGGCGCCGATTATCGTGATATCTTTGACCTCCTGCATGGGGGCGAACGTAATGCAACGAGTGGGGAGAAGGGAGAGGGGAGGGGTGAAGATCTACACGAAGACCGGAGACAACGGTGACACCGGATTGCTCGGCGGCGGCCGGGTGCCCAAGGACCACCTCCGGGTGGATGCCTACGGGCAGGTGGACGAGCTCAACGCGGCGATCGGGCTCGCGCTCGCGCTCGAGCCACGGACCTATTGTCGCGAGCTCCTGGAGCAGGTGCAGCGGGAGTTGTTCAACATCGGGGCGGAATTGGCCGTCATCGACCCGACGAAGATGGAAAAGGTGCTGCGCGAGCCGCGGATCGGCCTCGAGCAGGTGGCGACCCTGGAGCGCGCCATCGACCGCCACGAGACCCAGGTCCCCCCGCTCAAGCAGTTCATCCTTCCGGGCGGCGTGCCCAAGGCCGCCGCGCTGCACCTGGCGCGGACGGTCTGCCGCCGCGCCGAGCGCGCGGTGGTGCGGCTGCATCGCGAGCACGAGACCGGCGGATTGTCCGACGTGGTCCCGTACTTGAACCGGCTGTCCGACCTGCTGTTCGTGCTGGCGCGCGTCGCCAACCACGCCGCCGGCGCCCCCGAAATCACGTGGTGAAGATCCGCGTCCCCATCACGGAGCAGCGCGACGCTTCCTACGACATCGTGATCGGCCGCGGACTCGTGGCCGAGCTGCCGGCGCTCGCGGCGGCCGCGTGCCCCGCCGCGCGCTATGCCGTGATTACCGACTCTCACGTGGCCGAGCTGTACGGGCATGCAGCCATTGCACGCTGCCACGACGCCACGTTGCCCGCTGAGCTCTTCGAGTTCCCGGCAGGAGAATGGAACAAGACGCGGCAGACCTGGGCCGAGCTGTCCGACCGCATGCTGGCGGCTCGGCTCGGGCGCGACTGCGCCGTCATCGCGCTCGGCGGAGGCGTCGTGGGCGACGTCGCCGGGTTCGTCGCCGCGACCTATCTGCGCGGCGTGCCCTACGTCCAGGTGCCGACGTCGCTGCTCGCCATGATCGACTCCTCGATCGGCGGCAAGACCGGGGTCGACGTCCCGGCGGGCAAGAACCTGTTGGGCGCGTTTCACCAGCCGCGCCTCGTCCTCGCCGACCTGGACACCCTGGGCTCGCTGCCGCCCGCGCAGCTCGCGGCGGGGATGGCCGAAGCCTTGAAGCACGGCGTCATTGCGGACGCGGCGTATTTCGCGTTCCTCGAGGAGGCGCGGCACACCGTCGCGGCGAAAGATCCCGGCGCGCTCGAGCGGGTCGTGCGGCGCTCCGTCGAGATCAAGGCGGCGGTCGTGGCGGCGGACGAGCGGGAGGCGGGCCGCCGGGTGATCCTCAATTTCGGTCACACGGTCGGTCATGCGATCGAGGCCACCGCGCAGTTCACCGTGCTGCACGGCGAGGCGGTCGCGATGGGGATGGCGTGCGAGGCGCGGCTCGCCGAAGCGCTCGGCATCGCCGAACGGGGGACGGCGGATCGCATCCGCGGTGCGCTCGAGCGCTACGGGCTCCCGCTGGACCCGCCCGACAGCACCGCGGGGGACGATCTCATCGCCGCCATGCAGCTCGACAAGAAGGCGCGCGGAGGGAAGGTGCGGTTCGCGCTGCCTCGGGCCGTCGGCGCGATGCACGGCGACGTGCAGTCGGGCTGGACGGTGGCGGCGCCGACCGAGTTGGTACGCCAAATCCTGTCCGGGCCGGGTTGAGTGGCCGGGGTCGCCTGGCCCCATCGATAATTACATATCCGTCAACAACTTCCCACACACTGTCCACCTATCCACACCGCCGCGAAGCGCGAATCAACAGCGGATCAACATTGACTTCTGCACAGCGCGTGTGGATAGTGGACAAACGACACACCACGCAGCGATCTAACAGTTTGTGATGTGGAAAAGTGCCGAGATTTGCACCATTCGAAAGTGACTCCTATATTGCCGCATTGCCCGTGCGGCATTCGCACGTCTCCAACCCCGTCGGAGCCCTAGCTATGGCGCGGTCGAATGGAGGGAAGGCGAAGGCATTTTTCCGTGCTAATCCTTCCGGCGCCTTCGACCAGTATCTGCAGGACATCCAAAAGCTGCCGCTGATCAAGGATCCCGCTGAAGAACGGCGTCTGGCTCGACGCGTTCAGCGAGGCGATGAAAAAGCCGCCGAGCGGCTCGTCACGGCCAACCTCCGATTCGTCATCTCCTACGTCAAGAAATATCAAGGTCACGGTCTCGACCTCTCCGAGCTGGTCGCCATCGGCAACGAAGGCCTGCTCAAGGCGGTGAAGAAGTTCGATCCTGATCAGGGCGTGAAGTTCATCTCGTACGCGGTCTGGTGGGTCCGGCAAGCGGTGCTCAAGGCCCTCGCTGAGCAGACGCGCAGCGTGCGCATCCCGCTCAACCAGAACTCCCAGCTCATCCGCATGAGTCGGACCGAGACGTATCTCTCGCAGGAGCTGGGCCGGGAGCCGACCGACGAAGAGATCGCGCTCGCACTCGAAGACACCGTCGAAAACGTGCGCACCGCGCGTCGCATGACCGCGGCGGAGCTCTCGCTCGACGCTCCGGTGGACCGCAGCGACAAGGACGCGGCCACCCTGGGCGAGCGGTTCGCCGGCCAGGAAGGCGGCGAGATCGAAGACAAGACGGACGGCAAGCTGATGCGCGACTTCATCGACCGCATCTTCCAGAAGTACCTGACCCCCCGCGAGCGCAAGATCCTCTACCTCTATTACGGCCTCGAGGAGGGCAGCGAGGCGATGACGCTCGAAAAGATCGGGGCCCTGATGGGAGTGACGCGGGAGCGCATCAGGCAGATACGGGAACGGGCGTTCGAGAAGCTGCGCGAATCGCCCGACGGAAAGGCACTGAGAGGATTCTGGAGAGCCGCGTAACTGCACTACTAGAGGCTTATGGGCTAAGAGGCTAAGAGGCACAGTAGTTCTGCGCTTCTTAGCCTCTTAGCCTCTTAGCCTCTTAGCCCCTGCGCCTCGTTAGTGTTTAGTATATAGTCATGGTCCGGGAGCTACCCATTTTTCCGTTACCCATCGTCCTTTTTCCGGGGGCTCCGCAGCCGCTGCACATCTTCGAGCCCCGCTACCGCCAGCTCCTCGCCGACTGTCTCGCAGCCGACCGGCGATTCGGGATCGCGTACGTGCCGGCGCCGCGC
>WNGF01000497.1_pt1 | contig 56610 bp, 49 predicted proteins | sample 5400641 | NCBI WGS metagenome assembly WNGF01 (sample SAMN13153371, study PRJNA577476) | soil metagenome | isolation source: 80 cm soil or saprolite under grassland replicate 2 | place: USA:California | collected 2016-06-15
TGGCCAGGCCGGTCTCCAGCCCCGCCGTGAGGCCCACGCGGACGACGTCGAGGATGGCCCGCGCGGGTGCGGCGCGCGGGATGCGGGCATGGTGATCGAGCAGCCGCTGGATCTCCGGATCCCGCTCGACGTTGGGAAACGCGAGCGTGGGCGCGCCCGGTGCCAGCGGTGACCACAGCGGGCCGCCGAACGTGCCGTCGGCGATCCGCCGGGCGATGCCCAGCGCGTGGGACAGCGCGTCGGCGGGCGCGACCTCATCGACGAGCCCGAGGCCCAGCGCCTCGCGCGCGCCGCGGCGCCGGCCGTCCAGCAGCATCGCCAGCGCCTCCACGAGCAGCGCGTAGAGCTGCCCGCGGCCCGCCAGCGCGCGCCGGGCGGCGAGCCGGGGCAGCATCTGGGTGCCACCGAAGCCGGGCAGCACGTGCAGGTTGATCTCCGGCTGGCCGATCTCCGCGCGCGCGGAGGCGACGCGATAGGCGCAGGCCATCTGCAGCTCGTTGCCGCCGCCGAGGGCATAACCGTCCACGGCGGCGACGACCGGCGCTCGCGCGCGTCCGATCCGTGCGAACACCTGCTGCGCCCGGAGCGCGAACTTCTCCACGTCGGCGGGCTGTGCGAACGCGCGGAGCTGGCGGACGTCGGCCCCCGCCACGAACATCGTCCCGGCGCCGGTGAGGACGGCGGCGCGCAGGCGCGGCTCGGCATCGAGCGCGTCGAGCGCGCGCTCCAGGTCGTCGAGGGTAGCCCCGCCGATGGTGTTGGCCGGCGGCACGTCGACGGTGATCAGCGCGACCCAATCTGGCCCCACGGGATCGAGGCGCACACGTACCGTCTGGCCGTCGACGTAGCGCGAGCCCCAGGCCTCGTAGACCTGCCGCGCGGTGCGCGCGCCGTCGAGCGTCGCCGTCGCGCCCACGCGGCAGGTGATCGTCCCCGCGTGCCGGTTCTCGTGGATCGCCTGGTTCGCCTCCGCGAGGGCCTCCCACGGCTCGATGGCCGGCGCGTGGACGGCGAGCGCCCCGCTGTCGAGGAGGCGGACGACCTCGGCGGCCTGATGCGCGTTCGACAGATGGCTGCCGAGGATCGCGAAGTCGGGGAACACGACGCGCTTGCCGTGCATCCAGACGTTCGGCGCGTAGAAGGACAGCCGCTGCCCCTCGGTGCTCTCGAGATAGACGATGCGGCCCGTGTGCGGGCGGGCGAGAAAGGTGCTGAGGCCCAGCGTGTCCTGGCCCGCGCGCTCGACGACGACGTCCGGGTTGCCGCGCGGGTTGTCCGGGCTGGCGAGCAGGCGGCCGATCGCCTGGCCGAGGGGCTTGAGGGTCTGGTCCTGATAGGCGCGATACCCGTCGGGATCCACGTCGTAGTCGGGCATCGTCTCCGGCCAGCGGAAGCCCGGGCTCCGCGCCAGCGTCTCCAGGCTCACCGTACCGTTGACGGGCAGCGACGCCTGGACACGCGCCGCCTGGGCGTCGAGCCGGACGACGGCGACGACGCGGGCCCCGGCGCCGAGCGCCGCGCCGATGGCGTCGGCGCCGACGCGGTCCTCGACGTCGGCGCCGGCGCCGTAATACACGAGCACGGCCTCGTTCGGACGCAGATCGACCGCCCGGAGCATCTCGGCGGCGCTCGCCGCGCCCGGCTTGCCCAGGAACGCGAGCGTGTAGCCGCTGGTGGCGCCATAGAAGACCAGGCGACCGCCGGGGGCCAGCAGGTCGATCATCCGCCCGAAGAGCTCACGCCCGACCGACGAGACGACCACGTCCACGAGCGCCCCGTCGTTGCGCTCACGCACGGCGGCGATCAATCGCTCGCCCGCGGCGCGCCAGACCGCCCGCTCGTCCGGGTCGATCGGGACGGGGGTGAAGACATCCGCCAGCGCCGGGGCCTTGCGGTTGATCCAGGCCCGGGCGCCACGGGCCAGCACGAGCCCGCCCTTGTCCTCGGTCGACACCAGACCGGTCACCCGGGCCCCGCGAAGCGCGGCGCAGGCGACGGCGTAGATGCCCGTGCCGCCGGCCGCCCCCTCGACGAACACGCGCTCGTCGGCCTGCACGCGCGCCACGTCGTACAGCGCCTTGTAGACGGTCTCGAGATCGAGCATGTACGACGAGCCCTCGGCCAGGGTGAGTCGCTCCGAGTGCTCGAGGAGCTGGGGCGCCTGGCCGCGAACGAACTGGGCGAAGGAACCGTCCGGGGTCTCGTAACCCTGGATCTTGAAGTCCGCGTGCATCGGATCCTGCCCCGCCCGCGGCGAGAGGAGGTCGGACACGCCGGGGTAGAGCACGCGCAGCTCGCCGACGCGCAGGCGTGCTTGACGCGCCGCCTCGCTGCCGAGCGCCGCGACCAGCACGACGGCTCCGCTGCCCGGCACGTGCCGATCACGGTCGTGCAGGTCGAACACGGAGATGGGCACGCCGCGCGCCGCGAAGATCGTGTTGTAGGTGAGGCCGGCGTACAGCACGTAGCCGAGCACTTCGTTCGGACCGATCTCCGGGACGGCAACGACCACGCGCTGCAGAGCGTCGCGCGGCTCGCCGTGGGCGGGGCGCCCCAGGGCGTCCTTGACGACCGCCCACGCGTGCTGCCGGGCCGGCAGCGGATCGAGACCGGGACGGAAGGGTGCCCCGAGCGAGAGTGCCGAGCTCTCGCTCACGAGGCTGACAGGGGGCCGCCCGAGCGCCGGAGCACGCCCTGCCCCATCCGACCCAGCACCATGGCCATCCGTCCGTAATGCGCGCGGTAGGCCTGGGCCACCGACGTCGTCTCGGCTGCGTACCGGGCCCGGACCCAGCTCGGCGTGGGCCAGATCGCCGGACCGAGGGCGCGCCCCAGATCAGCCGCCCGGTCGACGAGCAACAGAGCGATGAGGTGCTCCAGGCCGCGCAGCTGACCCGTGCGGTGGGCGACCAGCCACTGCAGGGCCGCCGCCCTGGGCCCACGGGGCTCGAGGCGCGTGAGGATCCACGCCACCTCGTCCGGCACCGCAAAGAGCTCGCGGAGACGGAGCAGGACCGAGAAGAGCGCTCGCCGGACGCGCCACTGCCCCGCGCGCGTGACGAGCGTCTCCCGGTCGATGCTCGTCGACCATCGGTTCAGCACGAGCGCCACGTCCCAGTACCAGACGAGCCCGGAGAGACCATGATGGACCGCGAGATGGGCGGCGAGCGACAGGACCAGGTCCTCGGGGCAGAGGCCGAGCGCGGGCTCGCCACCGAGCGTCACGGCCACGGCACGCTCCCAGACCGCCTCTGCCTGTCGGTCGTCCCAGGCGTAGCGGGGATCGTTCAGCAGACGCCAGTGGATGTCGACGCGCGCGCCCCCTGGCCCGTCGTAGAAGGTGGCGCTGTCGTAGGCCACGTCGAAGGCCCAGGAATGCGCATCCTCGCCCCGGCGGTACCCGTGATCCCGCAACGCTCCGTCGACACGCAGGCGATCCTCGGTCCTCACCAGCACGTCGATGTCGCTGAGCGGGCGCAGGGCCGGATGCGGATAAACGGTCTCGGCGAGGAACGCGCCCTTGAGCACGATCGCCGGGATGCGCTCGTCGGCGAACCGGCGCAGCAGCCCGGCAAGATCCCGGCTCATCACGACGTGGCGCGCCAGCGCGTCCCGGAATCGCCCGGCCAGATGCGCCGCGAGCGGCCGGGGAACGTCGAGGACGTGCTGGCGCTCGAGCGAGAAGGCGACCGCAGGGGCGAGCCCCTCGGCCGCGGCGAGGGCCAGCACGGGATGCCAGCCGTCGGGAGTGGGCAGGGGAATGTCGGCGGCGGCGGTCAACCGATCGAGACACGAGCAAAGCCAGCTGGCCGTGGAGGTCACGACGGCCAGGGTATCAGCGATGTCGCCGCTACTGGGCCGTCCCGTCGAAATACGTCTGGGCCTTGGCCCAGACCTGCTGGCCGATGAGCAGGCCGACGGCCTGCGCGGTCGTGTTGTCGTCCGGGAAGTGGATGCCGCCGTAGAGACGCGAGAGGCCCGCTTCGTCCGCCGCGTCGCTGAACGTCGCATACGAGAACGTCGTCGGCTCGGGGGGGATCCCGGCCTCGACGCGGCCGAAGCTCGCCGGCAGGACCGTCGAGAACCCGAATTGATCGCTGCCGGTGAACAGCTGGAGCACGGTGGCGCTCGAGCGCGAGAACACGGAGTGCCCCGAGAAATATCCCGGGAACGACGGCGTCAGGTTGGAGCCCGGGTTGTACGGTGACCATCTCTCTCCCGGGATGTCCTCGGTCGGCCGCCCGGGACCCCCCCACGCGCGGATCGTCTGTCCGAGCTTCGTGTAGCGCACCGCGGTGATGGGACGCACCCCGTTGTACTTCCGCTTGATGTGCCAGGCCACGATGCCCGCGTCGAACGACGCGTTGTGCATCGCGAAGAACATCTTCACGTCCTGATCGATCGTGTGGCTGTCGCGTTGCGAGACGAACTGGGCGAAGATCCCCCAGTGCCCCGGCGGCAGTTCGGAGGAGGGGCCGTCGGCCCAGTACTCGACGATGAGCTTGCGCCGGGTGTCGAGGTCCCGGCTGTACTTGATCAGCTCGTTGACGTCCTTCTGGTACTGGCCGTTGTTCTTCAGGTAGTCCGGCGGCGGGATCGTCAGCACGTCGTCGAACTGATCGGCGGACGCCAGCGCGAACGGCGCCACCCGCTCCCAGTGGGCGGCGACGAAGACCTGGATCCCCGGGCACGTCTGCTCATCTCCGGCGTGTGCGTCCAGGCACGCCTGGCCGTTGGAGAAAATCAGCGGCTGCCAGTGGTTGGGATCGATGACGTCCTGCCGCTCGCACACCGCGACCAGCGGGTTGCAGTAGCCCATGAGCGGGTTCGTCGGCACGTAGGGGCTGTAGTCCGCGGCGGCGTAGTCTGCGTACGCACCCGTCTTCGTCGCATTCGTGGACGTTTGCCCATACGCGGTGGCCGCGCACGGGAGCGGCCACGGCGTGGGAAGGGGACAGGGCGCGAGGGTGAGATCTCCGTACTGGTTCGAGCCGTCGTTGCGCCGGGCGGCGATCACCGCCTGGGCGGCGATGTTGCCGATGCCCGCGGGTTGGGTCGTGTCCAGGGTCGACGTCTCACCGAGACTGTAGCCGTAACCCGTCAGCACGGCGTCCAGGCGCACGCTCGGCTGGACGGCAGTCGGCGGCAGGGAACCGTCGGGGTAGAGGTTGCGCAGACAGCCATACGCCGCGAAGCTGATGGCTTTGGCCTTGTTGGCGTCGGTGCGGTCCGCGGCGGGGCGACGTCGGGTGCCCAGCACATCGGTGGTGCCGACGGCGACGGCGTCGTACGCCGCCCACGCGTCGTACATGCAGGTGTGCACGACCGCCAGCGCCCGCGCCACCACCGGCGGCCCACTGCGGAGCGCCTTGCTCGCGCGCACCTCGGCGAGAGCGGCCCCGTTCCAATCGCTCACGACCGTGGCCCCGGCCGAGGTCGCGAACACGGCGACGGCGGCGAGCGTCGTCGCGGTGGCAATCAGACGCGGCGCCGGGAGGGTCAACATCAGAAGGCCTCGACGCGCGCCACGGGCTCGGGATGCCGTCCCGATGTGTCGGTGTGGCTGACACCGCCCGGGCATTCGCTCAGGAAGTTCACGTCGACGGGCTCGCCGGCGCCCCGCAATGCCTGCCGGACGGTCGCCGGACTCGCGCCGGAATGCGTGGCCAGGTACAGCGCGGCGGCCCCGGCGACGTGCGGCGAGGCCATGCTGGTGCCGCTCAGCGTCGCATACCCTCCGCCCGCGTAGGTCGACAGGATGGAGACCCCGGGCGCGGCCATGACGTGGCCGAGGTCGGTCGACGCCGCGTAGTTCGAGAAGCTGGCAAACCGGTCGTCCGCGCCATACGACGTCACGGCTCCGGCGCCGCACGGCAGCCCGTCCGAGTCGGCGAGCGCAGTGACGGCAAGCACCTCGTCGTACGCCGCAGGCACGAAGCCGCTGAGGTCGGTTGCGCTGTTGCCGGCCGCGACCACGAAGGTGACGCCGTCCGCGACCGTGGTGCAGATCGCCTTGTGCAGCGCGTCCCGATTGGTGCGGCCGCAGTTCCGGTCGTCGGTGCCCGCGCCGCCGAGGCTCAGGTTGGCGACGACGATCGGCCCCCGCTTGGCCGGGGATTTGGAGTTCACGAAGTCCACGCCGCAGATGACCGAGGACCAGGTGCCGGACCCCGCGCTATCGAGCACGCGCACCGACCACAGCAGGGCGTCGGGGGCGACGCCCACGACGCCGAATCCGTTGTTCCGAGCCGCGATGATCCCGGCCACGTGCGTGCCGTGTCCGTTGCCGTCGGCATAGCTCGTCCCCGTCGAGCAGTTCTTGCCTCCCACGATCGCCGACTGCAGATCGGGGTGCGTCGGATCGATGCCGGTATCGACGACGGCGACGTTGACGTGGAATCCGGTGTTGGTCTTGTGCGCGGCCCCGATCCGCCGGATCCCGGTCGGCGCGGTCTGCTGAAAGCCGACGACCTCCCGATCTTCGCTGATGAAGTCGACGCGTGGGTCCCGCGCCACCGCGGCGAGCGCGCCGGCGGGGATCCTGGCCGCGAAGCCCTTGAGCGCGTTCGCGTACACATGGCCGACGGCGAGGCCGTGCCGCCGTCCCAGATCCTGGGCGACCACCGGCGGATCGGGCGTACCGTCACGCAGGACGACGATGTAGTGATCCGGAACGACTCCAGGCGGCGGTCCATTCGCCGCCTCCGCGCTGGCGATCGTCGCTAGCGCGGCGACGAGCGCACAGACCAATCGAGCTGTCATCGGGCGTCCTTTCTCGGTCCTCCCGCGCTATTGCAGGTAATGGTTGTTGGTCGTGCCGTTGTCGAAGTTGTTGTTGATGGCGTCCACGATGCCGTTGAGCCCGGACACCGAGAGCCCCGACGGCAACGCTCCGGTGTTCCCGCCAAGGACCGCGTTGGCCAGCGAAAGCACCTGACCCACGGTGTAGCCGGCCAGCCGGCCCGAGGCGACCTTGAGATTCGCCAGACCCGCTCGGGTGATCCCCGCGTTCGAGAAATCGACGCTCAGCCGCAGCGCCAACACCTGCCCCGCGAAGACCTTGGCCGACGTGCTGGTCGGATTCGTCGCCGTCGCGGTCAACACGCCGGGCGAGCCGCCTTGAGGCAGAAACGCCTGGATCGCGCTCGCCGACGTGAAGGTGATGAGCTTGCCGCCGCCAACCGCGACGGAGCCCCCCGGGTATACGGTGGAGAACTTCGCCGCGAGCAGCGCGGCCGGATTGCTCCCGCTCGGGGACGCGCCCCATCCGCCCTGCGTGTACGTCGTGAAGCTGCCCGTACCCGACGTGTCCGCACACGGGACCGGATTCAGTGGATCCGGCACGCCCGTCTTCGGCGGCGAGTTGTGGACCACCGGGATCGTCACGCCGCCGAACCCGCTCGTGCCGAACACTGTCGCACTGACCTCGACGGTGTAGACGCTCTGGTACTCCCACGTCGGGAACGACGATTCGGGGGCCGGTGAATCGACGATGAACCCGTAAAACGCCGCGCTCTGATCGAGATCGGCACTGAGGGACGTGTCGAGGAACGTGATGTTCGACACGCTGCCCTTCAGCATCTTGCCGTCCCCACCCGAAACCCCGAGCGTCCCGTAGCCGGAGGGGTACTGCTTCGTCCCCGAAATGTAGTCGACGTTGAAGTCGAGCACGACGGTCCCATCGCCGTTGGTGAAACGGAACTCGGCCATGTCGCCGCCGGTGAGGTCGCCGAACTTGTGCCCCTTGGTGTAGCCGACGGCGGCATTCACGCCATACGTGTTGTCGGCGACGTCGCGGCTCTGGGTATAGGTCACGCGCACGTTGCCGCTCGGCAGCTTCGTCACGACCCGCGTGCCCACGAACATCGATGCGCCGTTCACCGCCTGGCACATCCGGGTCGACTCGGACAGCTGGACGTTGGTGACGAAGCCGCGGGGGCCGTCGGCGGACACGTAGCCGCCGATGATCTGCCCGGCGTTGTTGATGCCGTGGGCTTCGGTGCCGCACTCTCCGGCGTCGAGCGTCGTCACCGTGCCACCGGCAAAGAGGAAACCATGCTTGATGCCGGCGCTGTCGTCGTAACTACCGACGACGCGCCCGGCGTCGTCGATGCCGAAGACCCGTGTCGCGACGGCGCTGGGAGCGTCGATCGTCGCGAAGGTGGCGCCGCTCAGGTTGGAGACGTCGGCCGAGGCGAACATGACCGACAGCCCATGCGTCTTGCCGCTGCCGTCGACGTACGCGCCGACGACCTGGCCGTTGGCGTTGATGCCGTAGACCGCCGTTTCGGTCGCACCGAGGGTCGGCGCGTCGATCGGCGTGAACGTCGCCGTCGTGAGGTCGGGCAGGCCGGTCGTGGGCGCGAACGTGATGTGACTCAGGGCGAATCCATGGGACTTGCCGGCGCCATCGATGTAGGCGCCGACGATCTGGCCGCTGTCGTTGATGCCATAGACCGCGGTCTGGGTTGCGCCCAGCGCCGTCGGCGCATCGATCGGCGTCAACGTGCCCCCGACGCCGCCCGTGCTGCCGGTGAGCAAGAACCCGTGCGACTGGCCGCTGCCATCGACGTAGGTTCCAACGATCTGACCCGGCGTATTGAGCCCGTACACCACGGTCGACAGGGTCCCGGTACTAGCAGGCACCGCGATCGGCGGGGAGAAGCTCCCGACCGGGGAGCTCAGCCAGAACCCCGAGGAGGTCGACGTCGTGTCGACGAAGGTTCCCGTGATCTGACCGGTGCTGCTGATCCCGTACGCGGTCGTCGCGACGCCCGCCAGCGGATACGCGATCGTGGTGAAGACGAAGCCACCGTTGGTGGTCGGCGTGCACGACCGGGCCTTGATGGTCACCGTGGCCATCGTCGGCGTGGCGGTGTAGCCGGTGGCCAACGCCGGTGGCAAGCTCGCCGTCGCCGTATAGATGCCGACCTGCACCGGTGTGCCCGTCGGCGCGCCGTTCAGGATATAGGTGATGATCGGCGACGTCCCGGTCGGGATGCCCGTGCCCGCCACGGTGCCTGTCGCCGGGTGCGGCTGGCCGTCGTAGAAATAGGTGCCGCCGGTCACCGTGATCACGGCGGTGAGCGGGGTGATCGTCACCGTCGCGGTCGCCGGCGCGGCGGTGTAATTGGTCGCCAGGGCCGCCGGCAGGCTCGCCGTCGCCGCGTAGACTCCGACGATGACCGGCGTCCCCGTGGCCACCCCATTCAACGTGTACGTGACCGTCGGCGTCGTCCCCGCGGGCACGCCGGAGCCGGTCACCGAGCCGATCGCCGGATGCGGATTGCCGTCGTAGACGTAGGTGCCGCCCGTCAGTGTGATCGTCGCGGTCGCCTTGTTGATGGTGATCGTCGCCGTCTTCGTCACGGTCGTGTAGTTGACGCCTCCGCCCGCAACCGCGAACGCGGTGTACGTGCCGACGTCGACGGGCGCCGTGGGGAGCGGGCTCGCGCAAGGCGTGGTCACGACCCCGGGGCAATACGTGATCAGCGCCTGCGCGAGGATTTGCCCGCTGACGCCGGAGACCGTGCCCGGAGTCGCCCCGTGCGGTTGGCCATCGTACGTGAAGGTTCCGCCGGTCAGCGTGAACGTCGGCGTCGCCGGGTTGATCGTGATCGTGCCGCTGACGGGATCGGCGACGTATCCCGTCCGCGCGAACGTGGCCTGCGTCGGATACACCGCGACGTTGGTCGGCGCCGTGGTGGAGCCCGCCGTGCCGAAGTACGTGACCGTGGCCGTGGTTCCGCTGAAGATCCCCGACCCCGTCACCGTGGCTGTCACGCCCTGCGGCGCGCCGGTGTACGTGTACACCGGACTCGGCAAGCTGATGGTCGCAACCAGGGGATTGATGGTCACGCTGCCCGAGCCCGTCACGGTCACCGAGCCGGGTCCGGTCGCCGGTACGTAATTCGTGTTCGTGCCCGAGTAGGTTCCAACCACCGTGTAGACGCCGGGCAGCGTGGGCGGCGAAGGCAGCAACGCGCCGGTCGAGTCCTTGTAGGCCAGCGTCGGGGCCCCCAGCTGCTCAGGGGGCGTTCCCACGCCGAGGACGTAGGCGTTGCTGGAGTTGTAGCTGTAGCTCTGGCCGTAGACGAGGGTGAAGCTTCCGACGAAGACCGTCGGCGTCGCCTTGGTGATGACGACCGTGGTCTGCGCCGCCGTCGCAAGGTAGTTCGGCGACAGCCCCGGATAGGAGGCGCTGATCCTGTATCCGCCGAGGCCGAGGGTGCTGTTGAAGCTATCGCAGCTGGTCGTCGCGCACACGTTGAACGGCCCGGCGAGGGTCCCGATCGATGGCGTGTAGCCGAACGCCGTGGTGTTGGTCCCCGTGTAGCTCAGCGTGGTCAGCACGACGTCCTTCGCGCCCTTCACGATGGCCGTGACCTTGTGGGCGGAGGCGTCGAACACGAAGGTGCCGTCACCAGTGAACGTGATCGTGGGTGTCAGCGGCGTGATCGTGACCGTCGCCGTGGCCGTCTTCCCCGCCAGGTTCGCCACGACGCTGTAGGTTCCGGCATTGACGGGCACCGTCGTGGACCCGTTGTACGTGACGGTCGGCACGGCCGGGGTGCCACCGATCGAGCCACTGACCGACGCCGGGCACGGGTCACCGCTATAGACGCAGGTGTTCCCCGTCACGCTGAGCTCGACCGTGCCGGAGATGATCTGAATCTGCGCGAACCCCGTGGCGGCGGCATAGATCGAGTCGCCCGGGAAGTCCCCCCTCACGGAGTAGATGCCGGGATTGACGGGCGCGCCCCCGAGCTGCGTGCCGGTGCTGTCGAAGTACGTGACCGTCACCGCGGGATGCGTGGTCGTCGATTGCGGCACCGTCTGGATGACGGCACCGCTGACGATGTCCTGCACCGTGCCCGTGGCGGGATGCGGATTGAAGTCGAACTGGAAGATACCGCCGACCATCATCACGAGCGGCGCGCGCTTCGGCAGCACCGCCGGCGGCGGCAACGTCGGGGTGCCTCCGCACACCGGGGCCAGGTTGAGGGTCGGCGGCAGGATCTGCGTCGAGTTCCAATCCGTGAAGTACTCCGGCAGTCGGCAACCCTGAATGGTCAGCGTGACCGATCCGCCGGAATCCGTGCGCGAGTCGAGGAGCCCGCCAGAGCTCCCGGTGATGTCGCCGTTGTACGACTTGATCCGAATGGTCCCCGGCGGCGAGGCGACGGAAGCCCTCGCCTGCACCCAGGTCGCGTTGAGGTCGACATTCGATGCCGGGTCCCAGGTCGTGGAATTCGGCGGCAGGCTCGTCGGCCCGCCGGCCTCGACCCAGATCGTGCCGCCGCCCTCGGTGGTGTCGGCGCGGCCGCTGGCCGTGATGAAGCCGCCGCCCGTCGCCGTCACCTTGCCGTTGATGGACTTGACGGTCACGAGGCCCGCCGGCGCATGGCTCGCGTATTGCCGCGCGTTCAGCGCGTAGAACGAGGGTGATCCGACCGGGCCGGGGCCCGTGACCGCGATGTCACTGCGCGCGAAGACGTCGATCCAGGTACAACACAGTCCGTTCTGCCCCGCGGCGGCATTGCCCGATTCCGCGATCAGCGCGCCCGAACTCTTGCTCTGGATCGTGATCGTTCCCCCCGACCAGATCTCGATGCAGCCCGTCGGCTGCCAGGCCGACGGCACGAAACCCGTCGGGAAGGACGTGGCCTTGTTGGTCCGGCCGTCGGCCACGCACTTGTTCGGGAGACTCTCCCCGAGCAAGAGGCCCGGGTACGTGATCCCGCCCTCCGAGCGCACCTCGCCCTGGATCAGCGTGTCGCAGCCGCTCTCGAGATGGACGAGGTCCGCCCCGTACTTGACCCCGGAGCTCCTCACGCTGCTGTCCGGCCCGAGCGTGAGCTGGCAGCCCGCCGCGATCGTCACCGGGCCGCCCTTGGAGATCGTCAGGTTGCCGGACCCCGAATAGCCCGCCGACGCCGACACCGAGCCGTCGATGGAGATGTTGCCGCTCGGGACACTGATCGTCACCTCGCCGCCCGGACACTGCGCGTTGGCCGTGATCTGGGTGTTGAGGCCGGCGACCAGGCTACCACCCGTCGAGGTCACCGAGACCTTGCCCGCCCGTCCGTTGCCCGCGCAATCCGTCGGGTTGGCGTTGCTCGTGATCGACGCGCCACGCGTGGGATCGCCGGTCAGCGCGATGTCCCCGCTCGCCACGATGATCAGCGTGGCGGCGATCGCCCCTGCATCCTGCACGTCGCCGATGATCGCGCCACCGCCTGGAAGGGCCGGGAGGGGGGCATCGACGGTCAGCGGACCCGTCACGTTGAGGCTCAAGCTCGACGGCGGCTGGCCCGTCGCCGCCGGGGGCACCCTGATCTGACCCATAGCCAGGATGTGCAGCGGCCGGGCGATCGACAGCGTGCCGCTCGCCGTGACGAACTGCGAGACCTGGCATTCGCCGCCGACGACGGCGCCGATTGCCGTGCAGTCGTCGGCTGCGGCGGAGCCAGACCACATGCAGAGAACGAGTGCGGCCAGCATGGTCGCGGCGCGCATGGAATGTCGAAAACCCGTGCCGACGGTTGTCTGGTTGGACCAGACAGCCAATTGAATTTTTGACGATCGTTGAGATTTGATCGGTCATTTCTACGTGATATATAGAATGTATACAAGCGAAATATTTGATGGATTAACGGGTATCTAACGCCACGTTCAAGCTCGTGGAGAACCCAAGACACGGCAGCCCTGGTGGAAAGTTTTCTACCTTAAAATCTAAATAGATGCGACAGCATGGCCCGACTGACGTTTTATGTCAGCAAGCTTGGCGCAGCGACACTCAGTGACTGAAAATTGCCGGGCGCAGCATCGAGGCGGGAATTTCGGGAGAGCCGACCGCCTGGGCGCCGGCGAGCGCTTGCTCGCACGCCGCCGTCGAGGGAGCGAGCAGATCGCCGTCCTCGACCATCGCCTGTCCAGGGCAGCGCGTGCAGAACGCCGAGGCCGTACACGCGTGACACGTCGTGAGATCGCGGACGCGGACGGCGCGTACACGCATCATCTGCGGCGAGGCATACCAGATGTCGCGGAAGCGTTGCTCGCGCAGGTTGCCGCACGCGATGGGCATCGCCACGCACGGCATGACGTCGCCGTAGCTACTGACGTAACAGGCGCTGTGCGACGCGCCGCAGGGCGCCTCGTCGAGATCCGCGCGGACCCCCGGTGGTGAGGGCGGAAGGGCGGCGGCACCGTTGACGAGCGGATCGCGCGCAACCCGTTGATAGTCGAGCGGCTTGATCCTGAGCGCCAGCGGCGCCGTGTCGCCATCGTTCTTCGCGGTGATCATCGGGTCGAACCCGCAGGCGACCCCGAGGCGATCGGCCAGGCGCTTGACGTCACCGTAGACGGCCACGTTGGCGCGCATGATCGGGCAGTTGATCTTCACCCGCAGTCCCGTGGCGGCCAGATGCGTGATCCCGGCGATGGTGCGCTGGAGCGAGCCGGGAACTTTCGTCACCGCGTCGTGAACGGTGGGATCGGCGGCGTAGATACTGACGTCCACCTGTCGCACGCCGAGCGCGCGCAACCGCCGAGCCCGCGCCTCGGTGACGAGCAGGGCGTTCGACTTCAGGCGGACGTCGAACCGGCCCCGCTTGGCGTACTCGATGATCTCGAACAGGTCGCGGCGCAGGAAGACCTCGCCCCCGCTGAACGTCAGATAGAGGGTGCCGAGGGAGGCGAGGTCATCGAGGAGGCTCTTGATCTCGTCTCCCGTCAGCTCCTCGCGGTCCTCCACGACCCGGTAGCAGTGAACGCAGACTTCGTTGCAGCGCATCGTCAGATCGATCTGAACGGACAGGGGGACACGCCGCTCGATGCTCGAGGCCACGAACGTCGCGGTCAGCGAGGACATGGCGCGGCGCTCAGGATTGCTTCGGCTTGAGGTTGCACTGCGCGGTCGTGCCGCCGATCTTCTGGCAGGCGAGCGCGGTCGTCTCGAAGATCGTCTCGCTCCTGAACGTGGGCGGCTCGTACGGTCGTCGCTCGGGGAGGATCGGCTGGACGACGGCGGGCGCGCGGTCCGCGGCGGAGAGCGGGCGGTCGAGCGACGTGACGAGCCCTCGCTCGACGAGGCGTTCGACGAAGTCGACGACGTCGCGGCGGGCCTGTGCGGGCTCCACCTCGAACTCACGGCGGACGCGCGCGACGAGCGCGTCGAGGTCCGATCCTCCGTCCGCGGCTTCCCAGATGACCGTCGCCACGGCGTTCAGCATGTGCAGGCTGCTGTCGTCGGCCGAGACCACCACCGCTTCGCCGTCATAGATCCGCCACGCGGCGCGAGGGTTTTGCAGCGGATAGCCGTCAGTCATGAGTGATCACCTCCCAGAACCCGGGGTCGCGGCGAAAATCGAGACGAAAGCACGGCACGGACGCGACCAGCTCGGCGGCGACGTCGAGCAGACGGGCGGTCAGCGCCGGGTCCCGCGCGAAGAAGAGGACATTGGAGAGGACGCCGAGGATGGCCTCCGGCCGTCGCAGACCCCGAGCGGCATGGGCCTGCGCCTGATGGAGGAAGTAGATCCCGGCGACCGGCAGGGCCTCGTTCGCCCCCGCCTTTGCCAGCTCGCCCCAGAAGGGGGTCCCGTAGGCGATCCCTCCCTGGGGCCCGGTCCGGACCGCGGCGATCTCGTCGCTGAGCAGCGTCGATTCCGGCGACAGCCGCGTCACCGTCGTCTTGCCGCTGCCCGATGGACCGGGAAACACGTAGGCTCGACCGTCGCGGCCGACGTTGGCCGCATGGACCAGGAGGCCACCGGCCGCGATCAGCGTGAGCGAGTAGAGCACGCGAAGGAAGGAATCGAGCGCGTACTCGTCCAGCTCGGCGAAGGCGACGTCTCCGCGGCGCGACCCGAGGTCGAGTGTCGCCTGGAAATCGTACCGGCGGATGTCCAGGCGCTCGCGGCCGTCTCTGGCCACGACGACATCCTCGCCGGGCTGCAGCGGGCACGGGCGGTCGTCCACGGTGATCCTCCAGGCCGGCTCACCGTCGGCGAGGAAGCCCGCGTATCGGTCCTCGGCCAGTCGGATGACGCGCGGGTCGCGCGAGACGATCGCCGTCGGCAGACCGGCGATGTCGAGCAGGAGCTCAGCCACCGCGCGCGGCGCGCCACACGCGCCGCAAGGGGAGCGCGGCCGCCAGCACCGCGGGCAGCACCGGCGAGACGAGGGCGACCGCGGCGCCGAGGAGGCGCCGGCGGGGCGTATCGAGCGAGATCAACCGCCGACCCCGCACCACGGCCACGACGGTGCCGAGCATCTCGTTGCGCGGGACCCGCTCCCTGTGGCTGAGGGCGTCGCCCTTCGTGACCAGACCATCGGCACGACGGTGGATGACGCGATGGAGGACGAGGCGTCCAGGGGGCACTTCGAAGGCGATGATATCACCCAGCCGCGGCTCGCGGGCGCCCGGATCCACCCTGACGATCTCGCCGTCGCGCACGAAGGGAAGCATGCTGCTGCCGCGCGCCCGCAGCCAGACCGGAGATCGCCGTCTCAGGGCCTCGAGGACTGCGTCGCCTGCCGCCGCCGCGTCCTCGATGACCGGTGTTACCGGTTCTTCGGCGCCGGCTTCGCGAGCACGAACGTCTCCTCGCCGGCGGGAACCTCCTCGTCGTCGAGGAAGACCTGGGCGCACCACGTGCCGTACAGGCTGAATTCGGTGATCCAGGTGCCCGCCACGAGGACCGGCGTCTGCACGTCCTTCTCGTCGCCGCTGATCGTCGCGGTGAACTGCTGGTAGAGCGAGCCGCCTGGCGTGAAGAGCTTGACCCGCTGCGTGTGACTCGACCACACGGAAGGCGTCCACTTCGTGAAGATCACCAGCCGCTTGACGTCGTCGGCATCGAAGCGCGCCCCGCCCTTCATCTTGTTGTCGGTCATGACGGCCTTGACGTCGAGCTTGGCCCGCCCGTCACCCTTGTGGTTCGCCATGGCCGGCGGACACGGACTCTCGTCGAAATCCTTCGGTGCCGCAGCCGCGGTGGGCGGCGTCACTCCGGTCAGGAAAGCCGATCCCGACAGCAAGGCGAGCGCGGCGACGAAACGGGCGCTCCTCATTGGAAGTCCTCGCTGGCGGTCAGGCCGACCTTGTAGATCCGGCCGTTGGCCGCGCCGACGTAGAGCGCGCTGACGAGGCCGTCGGCGTCCAGCTCGCCACCGGGGGAGCCGAGCTGGACGGTCGAGGATTCGACCGCCTTGGTGCCCACCTGAGTTCCGCCGTCGGTGGGCGCGCCATATAGCTTGAACGCGTACACGCTGCCCTTGTCGCTGGCCGAAAAGAGGTTGGACCAGCCGAGATACGGCTGGGTCAGGATCTCGCCACTGACCGAGACCGGATTCGTGCCCCAGTCCGTGCACTTCGACGCGGTATTCACGTCGGAGCCGGCGGCGTTCACGCACCAGAGCCCGCTCGTGGTGGCGAAGTACAAGCGGCCGATGGGGTAGAAGATGTCCTCCCAGACGAACCCCTTGATCTGGGAATCGAGCGTCAGCGTCGACGACTGGTACTTGAACTGCAGCGTCGTGAGGTCGATCGCGCAGAGCTTGCCGGCGCTGGTCGAGCAGTAGAGCACGGTCCCGTCCCACGACATCGTCGGCGCGGTCTGGATATCGCCCGGGGCGAACTTGTTCGAACCCGGGGAGGACACCGTGGCGAGGGCCCCGGTGAGCGTGTTGAGGACGAAGATGCTGTTCTCACCGCCCGTCGAGCGGCCGAAGACGTAGAGGCGGTTCCTCCGGTAATCGACCTGCGGCTGGACGGTGGCGATGTCCATCGTGAAGCCCGCGGCCTGCGGGTCCCACGTCCACTGGATCGTGCCGTCCGTGGCCTTGAGCGCGTAGACCTTCTGGGTCGTCGCCGTGTTGGCCGTGACGACGTAGATCAGGTCACCGCCGCCGAACGCGCTGTTGAAGGCGTTGAAGGCGGCGGTGCCGGTCGCGTCGTAACCGAAGAAGAGCGGCGTCGCGATCTGGGCCGAGGCCGGCGCCTGGAAAATGGTCGTGCTCGACGGCTGGCGCGTCCAGAGGAGCGCTCCGGTGTCGGCGTTGAAGGCCGTCACGAAGCCGTCCTGATCGGTGACGATCATGGCCTGGGTGTTGTTGCTCATCGGGACCCAGGTGAGGTAGCCCTGCACCGCCCCCGCCGTCGACGTCGACTGCACCTGCGCGCCGGTCGAGGAGTTCAGGATGACGACGCGGTTGCCGTTGGTGCCCGCGAACGCTCGCGTCGTCGCCGCCGTCAAGTTCGCCGCGAGGTTCACGCCGGGGATGGGGGCCCGCAGCGCGGAGCCGCCCGAGGTCGAGTACGTCCACGCGAAGCCTTTCATCGCGATGGCCATCTCGCTCGAGGCGATACAGGTCGAGCTGCTGCTCATGTTGACGTACTGGTTCGTCGGGAACTTGGCGAAGACCTTGTAGCAGTACGTCGTGCCGTCGACGGCGAGCGAGTCGGTCAGCGACGTGCCGGTGCCGTTGAAGCGGACGGTGGAGCTGCCGATGGTCGCGTTGAGGGCGTAGTTGGTGCCGTTCACCGGCGCGTCGGTGTTGACTTGGTTGACGGCCCTCAGCACGAGCGCGTCACACGCGGCGTTGCCGCACCGATTCAGCGTGTTGGTGCTCCCGCTGTTGGTCGTGAACTGGAACACGTTCGACCACGTGACGGTGACGTTGTTGCTCTGCTGGGTGGCCGCGACGGAGCAGATCGGGCTGTTCTGGCAGCGGAAGAACTGGACGGCCTGGTAGCGGATCTCGTAGACGAAGTTCGTACCCACGAGGCGGGCGAATTGCTCGGTTGTGGTCGCGTTGATGTTGGCCGTCCACAGGAGCCCGGTCAGGTCGGTGGCGGCGGTCCCGCCTCCCGCGACCAAGATCAGCGGCACGGACTCCGTCAAGTCGACCGTCGTGAAGGCCGACGTCGTCTGCGTGATGAGGGCGTTGGAGGCAGCCGTGAGGGCCCCTTGCACACCGCGGCGCACGGCCGTGCCGTCGCTGAGCGTGACGGCCTCGTAGCTGATCGAGACGTCGTTCGTCGACGTGGTGTTCCGGTTGTTTCGTCTGAACGTGAGACCGCTCTGGGTCACGCCGCACGTCACCGCGCTCGAGAAGTCCGCGCTGACGAAATAGAGCGAATCGACGCCGGTGGTGGTCGTGCCCGCCTCGCGCGTCAGCAGCAGGAACGTCTTGCACGGATCCACGGCGGTCGCGAGCGTTGCCGTGTTGTCCTGCTCGGCCGCGCCGGAGCCGTTCGCCGTGCCCGTGCAGCTGCTGCTCCCGATGCAGAGCGTGCCGCGCTGGACGGAGGCGCCCTCCATCTGGACGACCTGCCAGTGGACGAGGAGATCCGTCGTGTTGCCCACAGTGCGGTCGATCGTCAGGCCCGTGCCGTCGGAGGCCAGGACCGCGCGCATCGTCGTCTGTTCGTCGCGGTTGCTGAAGTTGAGGTTGGTCCGGGTAGAGACGAGGGTGAAGCTCTTCGTGGCGTCGACCGTCGTCGTCAGCGACTGGGTCTGCGAGAGTCCCGTGCCCGACGTGCCGTTGAAGGTGATCGTCCCCCGCTGCACGCTGACGCCGCTCTCGAATTCGGCGACATACCATTGAACGATGGAGGTCGTCGCTCCGCCCGGCGTGATGGTCACCTTCGGCGGGCTGCCGCTCACGAGCTCGCAGGTCTGCAGGGTCCGCGCCGTGGCCACACTGGTCTGGTACGCGCACGTGACGAAGGCCTTCGTGATGTCCGTGTCGCTGCGCAGGTTCACACTCTGGGCCGCGGACGAGTTGCTGAACGTGACCGAGCCGGTCTGGACGGTCTTGAAGATGGCGGCCTGAGCGGTCAAGGGCGCGAGCAGGCCGACGAGAAGCACGGCGGCCAAGAAGAACACGACGTGACCCGTCGGCTTCGTGCGCACTCCGACGATCCCAGCAACGCCGCGCCCCTCGAAACACATCGCCTGCCGAATAATGTTTATCTCCGTTCTGGCTCGTCGCGTAATTGGTTCAGTGGCTGGACCTATACTGAAGCGGCGTCCTAAACTGATTCCATGTGTAATTTCGGCTCGGAAATGCCTAATGTCAAGAACAAAATTGCCTAGACGGACAGCGTTTCTCCGGGAGATCAGAAAGGGTGGAAGATCGACGGCCTGGGGGATCTACTCGCCCAAGTTGGCGCAATTTAACATTCTCCTGCCATTCTGGCCATCCAGATCCGTCACCGCCAACCAGGCACCGACCGGGGCCGGCGAAGTATGATGCCCGGCATGACGGGTCGGGGCGATGCCCAGGGTCGGCAGATGATGGTGTGCACTCCCCATCGTCTCGCCTCCGGGGCTGGGCTCGCGGTGCTGAAAGACGGCGGCAACGCGGTGGACGCGGCCGTGGCCGCCGCCGCGACGATCGGCGTCGTTTATCCCCACATGAACGGGATCGGCGGCGACAGCTTCTGGCTCATCCATGACGCCCGGCGCGGCCGGCTCCTCGGGCTGAATGCGGCGGGCCGCGCGGCGGGCTCGATCGATCCCGATCGATATCGCGCCAGGTTCGGAACGGCCATCGCACCACGGGGCGGGCCCGCCGCGCTGACCGTGCCGGGGACGCTGGCCGGATGGTGGAGCGCCCACGTCTACAGCCGAGACAGTCTCGACTCCCCGGTGAGATGGTCCGCGCTCCTCGACCGTGCGACCGCTCACGCGCGTGACGGTTTCGAGGTCTCGGATGGCCAGCGTCGGGTGACGGCCCAGGCCGCGCCCCTGTTTGCCGAGGGCGTGGCCGACGAGATCCGGCGCACCTTCTGGCCGATCTTCCACCCCGACCGCCTCGCGTCGGGACACTTCGTCCAGTCCGACCTGGCGCGAACGCTCGGACTGATCGCCGATGGCGGGGCCGACGAGTTCTACCGCGGGGATCTCGCGCGCCGGATCTCCGCGGCGGCCGCCGCGGCCGGCAGCCCGCTTCGATTCGAGGATCTCGCCGAGCACCGCGCCGAGTGGGTCGAGCCGATTCGCATCCCGTATCGGAACGGCGAGGCGGCGAGCTTGCCGCCTCCCACCCAGGGGATGGCGGCGCTGGCCATTCTCGGAATCTTGGACGGCTTCGACGTCGCCACGCTCGGCAAGGCGGACTACGTGCACCTCGTGGTCGAGGCGACCAAGCTCGCCTTCGAGGACCGCGATCGCTATCTCACCGATCCGGACGTCGTCGACATCCCGGTGGCGCACTGTCTGGACCCCGCGCGCCTGGCGCGGCGGCGCGCGCACATCTCGCTGGCCACGGTGAGGCCGCTCGACGGGGCGCCGCCGGCGGCCGGCGATACGATCGCCATCGTGACGGCGGACGGCGACGGCAACGCTGTCGCCGTCATCCAGAGCCTCTACTACGAGTTCGGCGCCGCGATCGTCGCCGGCGACACCGGTGTCCTGCTGCAGAACCGCGGCACCTTCTTCTCTCTGGACCCCGCGCACCCCAACTGCCTGGCGCCGCGCAAGCGCACGGCCCACACGCTGATCCCCTCGATGTACCTCGTCGACGGCCGGCCGCGGCTCGTCTACGGCACGATGGGCGGCGAGGGCCAGCCCCAGACCCAGGCCGCGCTCGTCACCCGTCTCGTCGATCGCGGTCTCGATCCGCAGCGGGCCGTCGAGGCGCCCCGCTGGCTGCTCGGGCGCACCTGGGGCGAGGCCACGCGCGCGCTGCGGCTCGAGGCGCGGTTCGGGGCCGACGTCATCGCCTCCCTCCGCGCGCGCGGCCACGATCTCACGCTCGTGGAGCCGTGGAGCGATCTCATGGGGCACGCCCAGGTGATCCGCCGTGACGACGGAGGCCTCACCGGCGGTTCGGATCCCCGCGCGGACGGCGCGGCGCTTGGTGGATAACGCCGCCGTGAGCACGTGGCGTCGCTCGGTCTTCGCCCTGGGATGGGCGACGGGGTGGGGCCTGCAGGCCGCTGGGCGTGCCGTGACGTACGTGGCCGCCGGCGCACTCACGCGCGAGACCCTGCGGGCGGCGATCGCCCGGAACTGGGAGACCTTCGGCCTGGACGAGAGCTATATCCTCTCGGGGTTGATGCCCTGGGAGCAGGAATGCTACGACCGCTTCCTGCGGCCCGAGGACACGATCCTGCTCGTCGGATGTGGGACCGGGCGTGACCTCATCGCTCTGCTGCGCCGGGGCCACCACGTCGAGGGCCTGGAGCCCGCCGGCCCGGCGCTGGAGATCGCTCAGCAGATGCTCGACAAGCTCGAGCTGCGCGCGAGCCTGCATCGCGGCGCCATCGAGGCGACCGAGCTACCCCGGACGTATGACGTCGTCATCTTCTCCTGGTACTGCTACGGCTACGTGCCCGAGTCACGCGTTCGAGTCGCCGTCCTCGAGAAGGCCAGGGCCGCCCTCGCGCCAGGCGGGCGCATCATCCTGCCGTACATGCCGTCGCCGCGACGACGCACGCTTCCGGTCCGCCTGACGAGGCTCGTGACGCGGCTGACGGGCTCGGACTGGCGGCCCGAGGACGGTGACCGGGTGTGGGTCTCGCTCGCCGACTGGCGGTTCGTTCACTTCGAGCACCAATTCGAGGAGGCAGAGGTACAGGCGGAAGCCCGGGCCGCGGGCCTGCGCGTCGTCTTCGATCGGCGGGACGGCGAGCACGTCTGCGTTCTGACGCGCTGACCCCGCGAGCGAGTCAGCCCACGTGACGCAGGCCGTGATAGTACTGCCGCCCGCAGCGTGAGCAGCGCAGGGAGCCCGCCCTCACACGGCGCACGACCCGACGGCAATGCGGGCAGCGCTGATAGCGACGCGACAGCAGCATCCACGCGACGACGCCGATCGCCGCGGCGGCCACGATGAACGCTTCCGGGACGACGGTCCCGAACCCCTGGCCAAGCCAGCCGAGGGCATCGGACACGTGCTTCGTCAGCGTCGTGATCACACCCCTCCACCTGGACGTCGTCGTCGCATGGCTCGAGCCGTCAGCGCACGGTGCGGAGTCCCCGGTGGTATTGACGGCCACAACGGGAACAGTTCCTCCACGCCTCGCCGGCACGGACGACGAACCGGCGGCAGTGGGGACAGCGCTGGTAGCGGAGACGAATCGCGAGCACGACGATGGCGAGGGCGCCCAGGATCCCCATCACCAGACGGTCGGAGAGCAGGGCGAGTGCTTGCTGGATCTCCTCCACGGGAGGATAAGGTAACACCGCCGCCGGTGACCACGGCGCGCGGATCCGTCAGCCGAGCGGGATCTCGCGGACGAACACCGTGAACGCCGAGCGCTGAGTGGTCTCCAGCGCCTCCCGGATCTGACTCTCTCCCCGCCCGGGGCCCTGCGTCAGCAGCGTCTCGAAGAAGCGCGTGTAAAACGCGTCGGGCTCCACGATCACGCTGAGCCGCGCGCGTAGCCCGTGCCGCTCCACGCGGCCGCGGAGGACCAGCGTGGCCGCGCGACCGGGAAGCAGCCGCGTGTCCGAGACCTCGCGGGAGAGATCGAGCGTCACCTCTCGGGCGATGACGACGTCGCGTCGGCTCCCCGGCACGGGCGCACCCTCGGCGTCGAGCAGCTCGCCCCGCAGCACCACGCGCGGCGTGACATAGGTGGGAAACGCGTGACCGACGCCGGAGTTGCGGACGGTGAGGGTGAGCGCGAAGGCCTCGCCGGCCCGGTACCGCGGCGCGGACGGCGTCACGCCGATGGTCAGCCCCGACGTCACCATCCCGGGATCGTGAATCCCTCGCCAGAGGTGCCGCCGGTCCGGCATGTGGCAGTCCTGACACTGCACACCGCGACGCGCGAAGCCGCTCGCCTTCCACTCCTCGTAGGTGTTCTCCAGAAGCTTGCCGTTGACGGAGAAGCCCCCGGGCGTGAACTGGTGACATCCACGGCAGAACTCACTCGACAGGAACGCTCGCGAGCGCGTGACGCCCCCGTGCGGCGCTCCGGCCGCGCTCGCGAGTGAGCCGTCGCGCCGCGGCGGCCCGAAGCGTCGATGAGCGCGGACGTGACAGCCCGCGCACACGAGCCCGCGGGGCCGCAGCGCGGGATCGAAGGCGGGATTGGGACCGAGTCTCTCCGCCGCGCCGACGAGCGGCCGCTGCTCGGCCAGCGGCGCGTGACACGTCTGGCAGGACAGCGCGGTCATGGGGTCGCTCTCGAGCATCTCGGCGAGTTGCCCCGCCACGCCGGGCCCCATCGACGACGCGTGCACGCTGGTGCGCCAGTCGTCGTACTGCACCCGATGACACGTCCCGCACGCTTCGGGCGCCAGCGAGGATTCGAGCGGGCTCCACCCCGCCGGCGGCGGGCCCTGGGGGGGAATCGGGGTCATCCAGTGGCGCCGGACGAAGTCGGCTACGGGCTCGGCCGCGAGCGCCGCTGTGGCGGCGACGATGAGTGCGGCTGTACAGGCGAAGATTCGCACCACCGCCCCACGTTAGCAGCAATCATTCACGTGCGAGGCGTCCTGTCCGCTTCGAGCCTGATCACCCGGCGTGTCGAGCTGGGCGCCTCCGAGGGGAATCTCGGCTGAACGCCAAGTACGCATGCCCGCGCTGGGTAAAAACCTCGCCAGATTTTCCTGACGGGCCCGGTCGCGTGTTCCTCCGCTTGCAGATCGCTCGCCGCAAACGCGAGTTCCCCACACGTCACGGTTCGGGCACGGTGCTTGCGATCGGGGATGTTCCGGCATCTACACGGAGGCATCCATGCGACACGTGGCGATCGGACGTCGATCCTCGCGGGGTGTCTGACGATCTCAACGCTTGCGGAGGGACAGCTTCCCGGACTCCGTCCCTGGGCGGAGAGATCGAGGCCGACTTCAGAGCGGACCTTTGACGTCCTCACCGCTCTTCAGCTGATAGCCGGGGCTGACCGTCCAGGCTGAAGCTGAGCGTTTCGAAGACCGGATGCAGTGCCCTTAAACAGCTCGGAGGAGGCGCACATGGATTGCAGGCCGATACTCGCCGTCTGCACGGTAGCGATACTGTTGACGAGCTTGCTCGGATTGACGGCGCCGTCACCGGTCATGGCTCAGGCAATGCCCATGACCGAGGTGACGACGAGTCCCATTGGCCCGGTCGTGGTTGTTAGTTCGTGCACCGGAGAGGCCGTGACGATCACCGGCACCACGCGGGCCGTAAATCACGTGACCTTCGACCCCAATGGCGGCGGACACTTTCGTTTCTTCATGGGCGATCAGGGAACCGGAATCGGTTCACCGTCGGGCAACCAGTACATGTTCGGCGACACGGTCAGCGTCGAATCCAATTTCCCGTCGGGCAATTCGTTCGAGTTCAGCCAGGACATCAACAGTCGTCTGTTCACCGCCGGACCGAACAACAATCAAATCATCCACGGCACGTTGCACGTGACGTTCAACGGTAACGGCGGCTTCACGGCGTTTATCGACAATTTCAGCATCGACTGTCGCTAACACTGTCGGCGCGGGCGCTCCGGCCGGGCCGATCGGGCAGCCGTCCGTTCAGGTGAGGGCCGGGAGTGGGCGCAGGCCGAGTCGGCGCAGGTCAGCGTCTTGTCGGAAGCCGGCACCGGATCATCGGCCTGCGCGGCGAGACGAGCCGGCTACGCGAACAGCGCATGGTACGCTCGGCGACCGTGGGCGCCCGCCCGATCAGGGTGACAGACATCGGCTGGAGAGCGCTGGTTCTGTTCGCCGGCGGGAGGCAAGCCTCTGCTCGACCGCTCGCGGCGCTCTCGCGGTCGCTCTATCTGGACATCGCCGGGGACGTCGTCTGGCTCGGACCGCCGGGCTCGACGCTGCACGCTCGCGCGATGATCGCCGACACGGCACTCGACGACGGCAGCGGTGACGCCGTGCCGCAGATCGAGATTTCCCTGGCCCGCGTGTGGCGGCCTCCGGCGCTGCCCACGGGCATCGCGAGGGATGCCATGGCTCGCGCCGCCGCCGATCTCGCGCGCACGGCCTCTGGGCTCGACCGACCCGAGGGCTTCGGTGCCCTTCTCGCCGGCGCGCGCCCGTCGTTCCCGCTGGAGCGCGCCGTCGACGACGTGACCGCCTTTCTTGCCGCCTGCGCCGCCGGCGAGGCGTCCATGGCGGCGTCGAAGGCCGAGCGTCTACTGGGGCTTGGTCCGGGGCTCACCCCGGCCGGCGACGATCTCGTCGGGGGCGCATTCTTCGCCCGCCGCATCCTCGCCGAGGCCGGCGTCGAAGACGATGTCGCGGCCTGGCGTGCGGCCGCCGAGACGATCCGAGCGCGGGCCGAGGGGCGGACGCACCGGATCAGCGCGGCTTTGCTCGGTGATCTCGTCGACGGCCATGGCTACGCACCGTTGCACGAGCTGGCCGTCGCCCTGGCCTGCGGCAACGCCTCCCTGGCCCGCGATGCGGTCGCGCGGCTCATCAGCATCGGTCACTCGTCCGGCTGGGACTTGCTGGCAGGCTTTCTCGGCGCCCTCGGGGCGTTGCCCGACTGACAAGTGCGTGGCATCGAGCCTGCATCCTGCGTGACGCGGCTGGACGACTCTGACTACCCGTAGTGCGAGGTGAGCGACGGCCCGCAGTGCGAGCTGAGGCAATGCCGAGGCGAGCGGTGAGATGGCCGAAAGAGCCGCAGGCGACGAGCGTCGCGAGCCGAGCGGTGCAATGATCTAAGGAGGACTCCCCATGGCGAGACGGGACGAGGTCACGCGGACGGCGCGCGAGCACGGCGAGAGGGGCGGCTCCCACGGTGACTACGCCCGGGGCGTGAACGTCGGCGATGGTGAGCGGCTGTTCTCGGTGCTCGGAGGTGCGATGCTCGGTCTCTACGGGCTGAGTCGCATCCGGCTCAGCGGGCTCGCCCTCGCGGCGCTCGGCGGCGCGCTCGTCTATCGCGGCCTCACGGGACACTGCCGCGTCTACGGCGGGCTCGGGATCGATCGAGCGTCCACGCTCACGGGCGAGACCCGTGGCAACCGCGGCATCAAGATCGACCGTGAGATCACCGTCCACGCGCCGGCCGACACGCTCTATCGCATCTGGCGTGATGTCGAGAACCTGCCGCGCTTCATGTCCCATCTCGAGCGCGTGCGCGCCCTCGACGATCGCCGGTCGCGCTGGACGGTCAGGACGCCGGCGGGGGTGGGCGCGCCGGTCGAGTGGGACGCCGAGATCATCAACGAGCGCCCGGGTGAGCTGATCGCCTGGCAATCGGTGGGCCGGGCTCCCGTCGATCACGCCGGCTCGGTGCGATTCGAGCGGGCGCCCGACGGCCGGTCGACGGTGGTGCGGGTCTCGCTGCAATACGATCCGCCGGCCGGCGAGCTCGGACACCTCGTGGCCTCCCTCTTCGGTCAGGACGCGGGCAGCCAGATCGAATCCGACCTCCGGGAGTTCAAGCGCGCGGTCGAGGCCGGGGAGCTGTCGCCCGCGGCCGGCTCCGCGCGGCACGCCAGCTGAGCCTGCGGTACAGTACGAGGCGTCTGCGAGGGCGGGGGACGAGCTCCCGCCCTTCGACTGCGATCACGCCTGGAGGCTGCCCGTGGACCCGTATCGACTGCCGCGCACCGTCGTCCCGAACCGTTACGAGCTCCGGCTCGAGCCCGACCTCGTCACGCACACGTTCAGCGGCGAGGAGAGCATCGCCGTCAGCGTGACGGCGGCGACGGCCGATGTCGTCCTCAACACCGCCGAGCTGGCCATCGCCGAGGTCACGGCCGAGAACGACGGCGGCGATCGCGTGCCCGGCGTCGCCGCGACCGACGAGGAGGCCGAGCGCTCGCGGCTGCGCTTCGACCGGCCGCTCGCGGTCGGGGCCTGGCGTCTGCGCCTGCGCTTCCGCGGAACCCTCAACGACAAGCTGCGGGGCTTCTACCGCAGCACGTACAAGGACCCGAGCGGCGCCACGCACACGATCGCCGCCACCCAGTTCGAGGCGACGGACGCCCGGCGCGCCTTTCCCTGCTGGGACGAGCCCGACTTCAAGGCCGTGTTCGCCACGACGCTCGTCATCGATCCCGAGCTGACGGCCGTGTCCAACACCGCGGTCGTCGAGGAGTCGGTCCAGGGCGGCAAGAAGGTCCTCCGTTTCGCCGACACCATCCGCATGTCGACGTACCTGGTCGCGTTCGTCGTGGGGGAGCTGGAGGCGACGGATCCCGTCCACGTCGGCCGGGTGCCGTTGCGCGTGTGGTGCATCCCGGGCAAGCGCCGGCTCGCCGCCTTCGGCCGCGAGGTGGGGGCCACCACGTTGCGCTTCTTCGAGGAGTACTACGGCGTGCCCTACCCGGCGGACAAGCTCGATCTCCTGGCGATTCCCGACTTCGCCGCCGGCGCCATGGAGAATCTGGGCGCCATCACCTTCCGCGAGACCGCGCTCCTCGTCGACGAGACGGCGGCGACCCACGCCGAGCTCGAGCGCATCGCCGACGTCGTCGCGCACGAGAACGCCCACATGTGGTTCGGCGATCTCGTCACCATGAGCTGGTGGAACGGGATCTGGCTCAACGAGGCCTTCGCCACATTCATGGAAATGCTCGCGGTGGACGCGTGGAAGCCGGAGTGGCACCGCTGGACGAGCTTCGGCGTCTCCCGCGCGGCCGCCTTCAGCGTCGACGGCCTGTGGAACACGCGCCCCATCGAGTTCCCGGTCCTGGCGCCCCGCGACGCGGACGCCATGTTCGACGTGCTCACGTACGAGAAGGGCGCGTCGGTCCTGCGCATGCTCGAGCAGTATCTCGGCCCCGCGGTGTTCCGCGCGGGCGTCCGGCACTACCTGGGCGCCCACGCCTACGGCAACGCCGACACGGGTGATCTGTGGAGCGCGCTCGGCGAGGCGGCGAGCGCGCCGATTCCCACCGTCATGGACGGCTGGATCTTCCAGCCCGGGTATCCTCTGGTGTCCGCGCGGCTCGAGGGCGGCGAGCTCGTCCTCGGGCAGCAGCGCTTCACCTATCTGCCGTCGCCGCCGCCGCCGCTGCCGTGGAAACCCGCCGCCCCGCGCGCCGAGACGTCGCCCCAGCGCTGGCAGATTCCCGTGCAGCTGCGCATCGATGCGCCCGGCGGCGGCGTCCAGCGCCTGCTGCTGGGCGACAAGGAGGCGCGGGTCGCCGTGCCGGCGCGATTCGCCTCGATTCTCGTGAACGAGGGCGGGCACGGCTTCTACCGCGTGCGCTATGGCGGCGAGCTGCTGGAGCGCCTGCTCGCCCAGCTCGCCGACGGGCTGGCGCCCATCGAGCGCTTCAACCTCGTCAACGACACGTGGGCGGCCACCGTCGCCGGCCTCGTTCCCCTCCCGCAGTATCTGGAGATGATGACGCGGTTCCGCGGCGAGCGTGATCGCAACGTGTGGACGGTCCTGCTGGCCTCCCTCCATGCGCTCAATCGCGTGGTGCGGCCCCAGGACCGCCCGCATCTCGAGCGCTTCACCCGCGCGCTCGTGGGCCCCGCCGTCGCCGAGCTCGGGTGGGCTCCCCGTCCGGGAGAAAACGACCTTCTCCGGCAGTTGCGCGGTGATCTCCTGCGGGCCCTCGGCACGCTGGGCAACGACAGCGCCACCCAGGCGCGGGCGGCCGAGCTCTACCGGACCGCGCTCGCCGACCCGCGGGCCGTCGATCCCAACGTGCTGCCCGCGCTCATCGCCGTCCTCGCCTGGACCGGAGACGCCGCGCGCTACGCGGAGTTCGTCGAGCGCTTCCGCGCGGCGACGACGCCCCAGGAAGAGCAGCGCTATCTCTACGCCCTGACCGGATTCCGGGCGCGGCCGCTCGTCGCGCAGACACTCGCCAAGACCATCAACGGCGAGATCCGGACACAGGACGCGCCGTTCGTGGCCCGCGCGCTGCTCATGGCCGTCGACGCCAGGGAGATCGCGTGGGAGTTCATCAAGTCCCAGTGGGACACGATGGACCGGCTGTATCCCAAACACGGGCTGCGTCGCATGTGCGACGGCGTGACCGCGCTGGCGACGCCCGAGTTCGAGCGGGATGTCCACGCGTTCTTCGGCGGGCGCAAGATCGATCTCGGCGGCCGAACCCTCGAGCAGTACCTCGAGCAGCTGCGCATCGCCGTCACCCTGCGCGAGCGCGAGGGCGAAGCCCTCGGCGCGTACCTCGCCGCCGCGCGCTGATCGGCGGCGGGGGACAAGCCGCTGACCGAGCCCCCATGGCGCTTCTCCGGGCCTCCGTGGTACCGTGACCCGGCAATGCAGTATCGGCTCACCTGGGCCTTCGTCCTGTCCGCGATCGTCGCGGCACCTCACGTCGCCACCGCCCTCACCGTGCAGGAAGCCATCCTGCGCGCGAAGCCCGGCGTCGCGCTCATCACCGCGCGCATCGACGGCGAAGTGACCCTGAATTGCGGTCAGGGGCCCGTCATCGTGAACCCGGCGCCCTTCATCGAGACCGGCACGGGCTGGTTCGTGGACGGCCGCGGCTACCTCATCACCAACGGCCACGTGGTCGATCCCGCGTACAGCCTGCCGGCGTGGGTGACCCACGAGCTCAAGAAGACGGCCATCGAGCAGGCCTGCGTCGAGCCGGCGTTGAAGGCGCAGGGCCTGATGCGCGGGCAGCGCCCCGACGTCGAGGACCGGATCCGGCGCGACGCGAACGATCGGGCGTTGCCCACGGCGAAGCTCACGCCGCTTCCGCAAGTGACGGTGCTGCTCTCCAACGGCACCAAGCTCGCCGCGGAAGTGAAGAAGTTCAGCCCTCCCGTCTTCCTCGACAACGCCAACAAGCCGATCCTGGAACGGTCCGGTCGGGACCTCGCGCTGCTGCGCGTCCCCGAGGGCGTCTACCCGGCGCTCGGCATCAGCACCCGCGAGGCGCAGATCGGTGATCCCATCTTCCTGATGGGCTTCCCGGGCGTGGTGCTCTCGCACGAGCTGCTCAACAAGAGCGCGTCGATCCAGGCCACGGCGAACACCGGCACCGTGTCGGGCTACAAGCAAGACGCGATCGGCCAGGACTTCGTGCAGACGGACGCCCCGGCCGCGCACGGCAACAGCGGCGGACCGGTCATCAACAGCGACGCTCTGGCCGTGGGCGTGATCACGGCGGTGTCGTTGTCGGCTCGGGGCGACGTCGTCCAGGGCTTCAACTTCTTCATTCCGGCCAAGGACGTTCTGGCGTTCCTCAAGGGCACCGACGTCACCAAGCCGGGCAACAGCCGGTTCACGCCCGTGTGGGACTCGGGCCTCGAAGCGCTGTTCGCCCAGCGCTACTCGACGGCGCTCAGCCGGCTGAAAGAGGCCGATCGCCTCATCCGGCCGACCCTCCCAGACGTCAAGAAGGCGCTGGCCGAGGCCGAATTCGGGGTCAAGAATCCGCCGCCTCAGCCGTTCCCGTGGGCCTGGGTCACGCTGGGCGTGACACTGCTGAGCATCGGAACCTACGGAGGCATGTGGGGGCGCCGGTGGTGGAAGAATCGGTATCGCATCCTGCCCGCCCAGGTGATCGGCGTCATCGAGCGGGGCATGAGCCCGGTCCTGGTCGACGCGCGGACGAAGACGGATTACGAGACGAGCCCGCTGAAGCTGCCCAGCTCCGTGCGACTCGATCCCGACGAAGCCGAGGCCGGCCGGATCAATCTCGACGCCGATAGCAAGCAGATGGTCGTCGTGTACTGCACGAGCCCGGAGGAGACGACGAGCTCCCACGTCGGCCAGATCCTGCGCCAGCGCGGGTTCGGTAACGTGCGCATCCTCAAGGGCGGGCTCGGCGGCTGGACCAACGCGCGGCTCCCGGTCGAGGCGAAGTCCCATCTGCCCGCCATCGGGCTCGAGATCTACAAGAACCTCACCCTGGGCGACGTCGAGCGGCGGCAGTTCAAGGCCGGAGAGGTCATCGTCCGGCAAGGCGATGCCGGCCACGAGGCCTTCGTCATTCACTCGGGCGCCATCGACGTCCGCATCCACGTCAACGGCAGCGAGCGCATCGTCGCCCGGCTGGGCGAGGGCGAGCTGGTCGGCGAGATGTCGCTGTTCCGCAAGGCCGCGCGATCGGCGGACCTGATCGCCGCCACCGACGTGGAGCTGCTCGTCATCACCCACGAGAAGCTCGAGTGGCTGATCCGTAATCGCACGCAGCTCACGCTCGAGATCCTGAAGCGATTGTCCGAGCTGGTCGTGGCCACGGACTCCGGCCGCCCCTCGCTCAGCACTCCCTGACGGCCGGCTCCAGCCCGGAATTCCGTGGCGACCACGACCCTCCGCGTGCTGGTCCGGCGACTCGATCCGACGCTCCCCCTTCCGACGTATGCGCGCCAGGACGATGCCGGGCTCGATCTTCGAGCCGCAGAGGCCACGACCCTCGAGCCCGGCGCGCGGGCCCTGGTGCCGACCGGGCTGGCGGTGGCGATCCCGTCGGGGTATGCCGGGTTCGTGCTGCCGCGCTCGGGGCTAGCGCTGCGTCATGGTCTGACGCTGCTCAATGCGCCGGGACTGATCGACGCCGGCTACCGGGGCGAGATCAAGGTGCTGATGATCAATCACGACCGGGCGTCGGTGACGATCACGCGCGGAGAGCGCATCGCCCAGCTCGTCCTCCAACCCGTCGAGCGCGCCGACCTGATCGAGGTCCACGAGCTCCCCCCCACCGACCGCGGCCCCGGCGGCTTCGGCAGCACCGGGACATAGCTACGGGTTCTCCTGCTGTTTTCGAGCGCTGGCTTCGCCAGCGCAATCCGAATCCTGGGGGGAGGCAAGGAGGAGTGCGCCATCAGGCGCACGACGACTGTCGGAAGGGGGGCGAAGCCCCCCTCCGAGTTTTACGCCCCGCCGAGCCCGGTCTCGATCGTGTTCTTGGCGGCCTGGAGGCCGTTGGCGACCGACTGGAGTCCGTCGGCGGCGACCTGCAGCTTGTCGGCGGCCGTCTCGCGGATTCCCGCCGTCTGGCCGTCGATGAAGTCCCTGATCTCCCGGCCCCAGAACCAGACGATCGTCCCGCCCGTGATCGCTCCGAGGATGAACGTCTTCAGCACGGTGTCCTCCTTGCCCGACCCCCTGGAACCAGCAAGCACGATGCCGACGACTTGCTACACTGACCGCGTGCGACGGCCCGGCCTCGTCCTGATCGTGACCCTCACGTTGCTCGGCCCCATCGGCTGCGTCTCGTCGCAAGACGCCGGGAAGCCCTTCCCCTCGACAGCCCGGCACAAGCTCGTGCTGAACCGGACGACCAAGCCCGAGGCCCAGACGCTGCTGGGCCCCGCCGTGACGACGGGCGCCACCGAGGGTCGGGAGCGGTGGATCTACGAGCACACCCGGGTCTCCGCGCGCCGCCTCAATCCCTTCGGTCGCAACGTCACCGTCCGCCAGACGCCTTACGAACAGCTGGTGCTCACCTTCCAGAACGGGGTCCTGAGCGAGTGCACGTACCTCGCGGAGACGTACCGCACCGAGGACGGCGTGATTGTCCCCACCGAGCGTTCCGAGGAACGCTGTGGGGAGTGACCGACATGGGGGGCCCCGCGCCCCGGCGAAGCGTGGCGCCCCTGGACTACCGGCGGTAACCGACGAGACCGGCGGCGAGCGAGCGGCGGTCGGCGCGCGTCAGCGCGCGCACCATCCGCGGGGTCAGAAGTGGAGTATGGGCGACGCCGAGCAGATACTCGGGGATCCACCAGAGATCGACGTCAGCGATCATCCAGCCCGGATGCGCGCGGTCGAAGCGGGCGAGGTTCACCGGTCCAGCGTAGGCGCGGAGCGTTCGATCGCCGCGCAAGTTCACGTAGCCCTCGAAGTAGCTCATCACCAGCTCGCGAAGCGAGCGATACACCGGCTCACGGTAACGCAGACCCGAGAAGTTCGACTTGGCGATGGCCCCCCAGTGCCGGCGCGCCCGGAAGACGGCGATGACGTGGTCGGTGTCCTGGACGGCCTCGAGGTCGAGCAGCAGCGGCGGAAACCCGAGCAGGCGCAGCGCCGCGGCGGCGAAGATCGCTCCCTCGAGGCAGTGCGCGGTCCGCTCCGCGAGCACGCGCCGCGGCGACCAGGCGGTCGACGCCAGGTGGTAGGGCATGGCATCGAGCGCGCGCTGGATGCCCTGTGGCGTCCCCAGCGCCCGCAGCGCCCGCGCTTCCCTTCGCCGGAGCCCGAAATCCACCGCGCCCGAGTCTAGCGCTACACTCGCCCTGTGGATGTGTCTCGCGTGGCGGCGTACGCGCGGGCCGGCGCCGTCGTGGCGGGGGCCACCGCGGTCTGCTGGCTGATGTTCCCGGTCGCGGAGCTGACCGACCTCGTCCTCGTCTATCTCCTCGGCACCGTGCTCATCGCGGCGAGAGACGGGCGCGGTCCCTCCGTCGTCGCCTCGCTGGCCAGCGTCGCCGCCTTCGACTTCTTCTTCGTGCCACCCTACCTCGCCTTCGACGTGGCCCATCCGCAGTACCTCCTGACCTTCGCGGTGATGCTGATCGTGGCGCTCGTCATCAGCGGGTTGACCGTCCGCATCCGCCGACAGGCCGAGGCCGCGGAGCAGCGCGAGCGACGCACCGCGGCGCTCTACGCGATGAGCCGGGAGCTGGCGCAGGGCGCGACGGTCGACGACCTGATCGCGATCGCGGCCCGCCACCTCGGCGAGGTGTTCACCGCGGACGTGACCATCTTCCTGCCCGCGGCGGGCGCGCGGCTGGAGCCGCGGCGCCGGGGGACATCGACGATCTCGGACAACGAGCTCGCCCTGGCGCACGCGGCCTTCGAGCTCCGTCAGGCGACCGGCCTCGGCACCCGCACGTCACCGGGCGCGGCGGCGACGTACCTGCCCTTGCTCGGTCACCGGGGGGTGCTGGGCGTCGTCGGCATCGAGCCGCCCGGGCGCCGAGCGCTCGAGTCGCCCGAGCCCTTCCGCCTGCTCGAGACGTTCGTCAACCAGACGGCGCTGGCGCTCGAGCGCGCGCGACTCGCCGAGGAGGCGCAGCAGGCACGCGTGGGAGCGGAAACCGAGCGGCTCCGCAACTCCCTGCTCACCTCCGTGTCCCACGACCTGCGCACACCGCTCGCCGCGATCACCGGCGCCGCCACCACGATTCTCGAGGGCGGCGGGCGCCTCGATGCCGGGACGCGGCAGGAGCTGCTCGAAGCCGTCCGCGACGAGGCCGAGCGGCTGAATCGTCTCGTCCAGAACCTACTGGAGATGACGCGCCTCGAATCCGGGGCGCTGACGCTCCGTCGGGACTGGCATCCGGTGGAAGAGGTCGTGGGCGCCGCGCTCGGTCGTGCCGCCAAGCGGCTCGCCGGCCGCCGCGTCACCGTCACGATCCCGCCCGACCTGCCGCTGGTCGCCATCGACGACGTGCTCATCGAGCAAGTGCTCGTCAACCTGCTCGACAACGCGGTGAAGTACGCGGCGCCCGAGGGCGCCATCCGACTGATGGCCACCGCCAGCGAGCGCGCGGTGACGGTCGAGGTGGCCAATCACGGCCCGACGCTGCCGCCGGGAGAAGAGGAGCGGGTGTTCGAGAAGTTCCACCGGGTCGCGGCCGACGGTCGTCAGGGCGCCGGCCTCGGCCTGGCGATCTGCCGCGGCATCGTGGATGCCCACGGCGGACGGATCTGGGCCCAGAATCTTCCCGAGGGCGGCGTCGCGTTCCTGTTCACCCTGCCGCTGGCGGAGGCGCCGCTGGCGCCACTCCCCGCCGATGCCTGACCCGGCCGTCGTCCTGATCGAGGACGAGCCACAGATCCGACGATTCCTGCGCGCGACGCTGACCGCCGAGGGATACCGCCTGTTCGAGGCGACGACCGGGGCGGCGGGCCTGATCGAGGTTGGCTCGCGTCAGCCCGACGTCGTCATCGTCGATCTGGGCCTGCCGGACATGGATGGGCTGGAGGTGATTCGACGGATCCGCGAGTGGACGCCGGTCCCCATCGTCGTCCTCTCGGCACGCGGCCAGGAGCGCGACAAGGTCGCGGCGCTCGACGTCGGGGCGGACGACTATGTCAGCAAGCCCTTCGGCGCCGGCGAGCTGCTCGCGCGAATCCGCGTGGCCCTGCGCCACGCCGCCGGCGTGGCGCGCGCGGACGGCGAGGCGTTCAAGGTCGGAGGTCTCGAGGTGGACCTGCTCCGCCGCCAGGTGCACGTGGAGGGCGCCGAGGTCCGCCTGACCCCGATCGAGTACCGCCTGCTCTCGACGCTGGTGCGCCACGCGGGCAAGGTCGTGACCCACCAGCAGCTGCTCCGCGAGGTGTGGGGGCCCACGCATACCGACCAGTCACACTACGCCCGGGTGTACATGGCCCATCTGCGCCACAAGCTCGAGGCCGAGCCCGCCCGCCCACGCTACCTGCTCACCGAGCCCGGCGTCGGCTACCGCCTGACCGCGGAGTGAAGCGTCAACTCAATCCGCCATCGGCCGACAGCACCTGGCCGGTGATATATCCGGCGCGGTCAGAGCACAGGAACGCGACGAGAGGCGCGATCTCGTCGGGTCGACCGGGACGGCCGAGCGGGATCGCGCCGATCAGCTCGGCGCGAACGTCGGCGGCGATGTGCTCGGTGAGCGCCGTCGTCACGAGGCCCGCCGACACGCAGTTGACCGTGATGCCGGACGGCCCGACCTCACGAGCGAGCGCGCGACACAACCCGATCAGGGCGCTCTTGGCGGCGGCATAGTTCGTCTGGCCACGCCGACCGAGCAGGGCCGTCGGAGAGATCACATAGACGATGCGGCCCCAGCCACGGGTCAGCATGGCGGGCAGGACGTCGCGGGAGGCCAGAAATCCGCCCCTCAGATGCACGGCCAGGATCTCGTCGAAGTCGCCGTCGGACATCGTCACCAGCAGACGGTCACGCGTGAATCCCGCGGCGTGGACCAGCACATCGATGGGACCGAGACGGCTGACGAGGGCGCCGACCTGCTGGGCGGAGGTGGCATCGCAGCGCGCCAGCGCGATCGGCAGCCGCTCGGCGCGGGCCCACTGGCTCGCGGTCCGCGCGGCCTCTTCGTCGTGCGCATAGGTGGCCACGACCTCGAGGCCGTCACGCGCCAGCGCGCCGGCCATGGCGAGCCCCAGCCCCCGACTCCCCCCGGTGACCAGCGCCCGTCGTGGAGGCTTGGCGGAGGCCGTGGTCGACATGGGTCGACTATACTGACCTCGGTGCCCGGCTCGCGAGCGTCGCGCTGGTACTCGCACGCCTACAACCGCGCTGGTCTTTACCGGCTCGCCGAGGGCCTTGGCCTGCTCCCCCGCGGGCTGCGTCTGGCGCTGGCGCGGCGACTGGGGCGCCTGGCCGCCGGGCGGCTCAGCAGCGAGCGCGCCGCCGCTCGCCGGACGCTCGAGGCGATGACGGGCGCGTCCGGCGCCCGGCTCGACGAGCTGACGATCCGCGTGTTCCAGGACTTCGCGATGTGCTTCAGCGATCTCGTGTCGACCAATCGCCGGGCGACGTCGGCGCTCGGCGCCTACGTGCGGCAGGTGAGCGGCGCCGATGAGGTCGCCGGCCTCTCCGGCGGCCTGATCTCGGTGACCGCTCACGTCGGAAACTGGGAGATGGCCGGGCGGCTCCTCGCCGCCCGATCGGCCCGCCCCACGCACGTGGTCGTCACCGCGGACGAAGCTCCCGAGCTGCAACGCTGGGTGCGGCGTGACGGCGACGGCGTGCGGTTCGTGCCACGCGCCGCCCCGGGCATCGGCATCACGCTGCTCTCGGCATTGCGGCGCGGCGAGATCGTCGCCCTCCAGGGCGACCGCGCCCTCGGCACGCGCGGAGACGTCCTCCTTCCGTTCTTCGGACGTCCGGCCCCCTTCCCGCTCGGACCCTTTCTTCTGGCCGCGGCCACTCGTGTCCCCGTCGTCCCCGCCTTCTGCCTGCTCGACGAGGGATACCGTTACACGATGCGCGTCGCGCCACCGATCCACGTCGAGCGCGGGGACGAGGAAGTCGCCGCGCAGACCTGGGTGAAGCTCCTCGAAAGTGTCGCCGGCGAGTACCCGACGCAGTGGTTCAACTTCTTCGACATCTGGAAGCCCGTGGCGTGAGCGCGGCCAACCGGCAGCCGTTGACCGACACCGGACCCGGCGAGGCCGAGCGCGTCGCGGACATCGTCGCCCGGTTCCTGCCCTCCTCGCTCGTGCCGTTCTTCGACGCCCGGTTCACGCGCTCCCATCTGCTGTTCGACGAGTACATCTATCGCTTGACGGTCCAGGTCGTCACCGACCTTCGGCTCGACGAGGCCATCGGCGATTGGAGCACCGCCGAGGCGATCGTGGCGAGGAGCGGTCTCGATGCGCGGGCGAGCCGCGTCCCGGTCGCCTGGATGCTCGATCATCTGGCCGCGCGGGGCGCACTGGCCCGCCGGGATGCCCCCGGGGGCCCACGGTTTCAGGCCCCGGGCGGCCTGCCGTCGGTCGATCCGGCATCGGCCCTGGCCGAGCAGCGCGCACACGACGCCGGATGCCTGCCGGGCTACGCGCTGGCGGATGCCGCCGCCCGCGACTATCCGCGGTTTCTCCGGGGCGAACGCTCGGGCGAGGAGATCCTGCTATCGCCCACGCGGCTGTCGCTGTGGGCGAGTTACTTCTCCAACGACAACTCCCTCTATGCGGTCAACAACCGCCTGGGGGCGGCGGCGCTCGAAGCGTGGATGCCGCCCGGGGCCCACACGATCCTGGAGCTGGGTGGCGGCCTCGGCAGCGGGACCGCCGCGGCCCTCGAGCGACTCGTGGCTGCCGGCCGGCTGGACGACGTCGATCTCTACCGGTTCACCGAGCTCGTGCCGGCGTTCCTGCGTCGCGCGCAGCGCTTGCGGGAGCGCGTCGCGGACGCCGGCCGCATGGCGTTCGCCCCTCTCGACATGAACCGTCCGTTCGGCGAGCAGGACGTGGCGGCCGGGAGCGCCTCGATCGTCTATGCGGTGAACACCCTGCACGTCGCCCACGATCTGGCCTTCACCCTCGGCGAAGTGCGTCGGGCGCTGCGGCCGGGCGGCCAGCTGATCGTGTCCGAGTGCATCCGTCCGACGTCCGGCCAGACGCTCTACCCGGAGTTCATCTTCAATCTCCTGGAGACGTTCCGCGCGCCACGACTGGATCCGGACTACCGGCCGAACGGTGGCTTCCTGACGCCGGAGCATTGGATGGCTGCCCTGGGGGCCGCGGGGTTCGTCGACCTTCGCGTCTTTCCTGACGTCGCGCGAATGCGCAGCGTCGCGCCGATCTTCTGCCTCGCGGCCATCGCCGGCCGTCGCCCCGCCTGACGCGGGGGAGGGCTGAGCGTGTTAGACGGTTCTCTGTAGGCGCGATCGAGCACCCGCTCGATCGCCCCACGAACTGGGGGGGTTTGGGGGGCCAGTTCGGGGCCCCCCATGTTGGTCAATAAATAAATGGCCGGGGCCATTTCGGGGCCCCCCCATGTTGGTCAATAAATAAATGGCCGGGGGCCATTTCGGGGCCCCCCATGTCAAACCCAGCTAATCCTAAACGCCCACGACGATCGAGGCGCCGCCCCAGCGACCGGTGGCATCGATGGCACGCGCGGTGACCGCGTGGCGTCCGGCGCCGAGCCCATCGAGGGTCACGCGGAAGCGGTCCGACACCGAGGCCTGCGACTCCTCGAGATTGCCGTCCACGTACAGATAGAGCCGGACGGGCGCCGTGCCGCCGCGCACGCTGAGGTGAACCTCGGGAACTCCGGTGTGCGAGGCGAGCGCGAGCACCGACACGTCGAGCCCAGGGCGGAGAGGGTCGGGCGTCCGACGGTCGCGATCCCTGACGGTTTTGCCGATCACCTGCATCTCAGCTCCTCATGGGCGATGTCGAAAACGAAGCACACGGTGCATCGCCGCCGAGGCGCTTTCGGCAAGAGACACGCCAAGCCCTCGCGTCGGCGTAAACCCGCGTGAGGTCGTCCGTTGAACGTTCTACTTTACGACGGGCGGCGGCCGGCTCCTGACACTGCCAAGTGTCACGAGTCGGCTAGCGAACGTCGCGCGCCGGGCCAGCCTTCAGCGCGGTGAGCGTGCGATCGATCGTCTCGCCCACGATGCGATGGCCGCGCGGCGAGAGATGAACGGGGTCGTAGCGGACGGGGCCGGTCCGTAGATACAGGTCATCGCCGCCCGCCGCTCGAAGCGCAGGCAGCAGATCGATCACCGGCACGCCGTGGGCGGCGCCGAACGCTCGCACCCGATGCTGCGGCTCGCCCTCGAGCGCCTGCGCGGGCACCGTGACGCCGAAGTCACGCCGGTAGCGCTCGATCGCCGTCGCATCGAGCTGCGGCTCGACGGGAAACACGACGAGGACGATCGGCACGCCCTGCGCGCGCGCCAGAGTGACCAGGCGATCGAGGGCGCCGAGGCTCGAGGTCCAGGCTCGCGCGAGCGACTCGCTCTCGGGCTGAACGGCCCGCAACGGTGAGCCGTACACGTCCGAGATGTCGAGCACGTGGAGCCGGTAGAGCACGGAGCGAGCGCCGCGGAAGCCCGCGAGGTAGAGCCGAGACCGGCGGAGCAGCGCGCCGTGCAGGCGTCGCGCGAGGCCGGGCTCCAGCGCGGCGCCGGCCAGCCGCGGCGCGCGCTCGAGATCATCGTAGCGCTGGATGTCGTTGAGGACGATCCCGATCAGGACGAGATCGGGCCGCAGCGTCGGCCCCAGCGCACGCAAGATCTCGTAGTAGCCGTCGAGCCCACATTCCTCGACGCCTGCGTTGACCACTTCGTAGCGCGCGACCCCGGCGCTCGCATTCAGCCGATCCTCGAGAACCTTGAGGAACGTCTGCTCGAGACGTACGCCGTAGCCGAACGTCACCGAGTCTCCGACCGCCAGGATCCGCACGGTGCGCGGAGGCTTGGGGACGGCAATCTCACGATCGCGCAGGCCCAGGCGGTTGACGGCGACCGGAACGCCGATGTAGTCGGGGCTGTACCCGCCCGGGATCAGCTCGTAACGCAGGCCGGGCCGCGCCGACACGCGCTTGATGGCCGACCCGTCGAAGAAGGCCGGATCCTGGGGCCACACGACTCGCACCGCGAGCTCGGCGAGCAGGAGCGAGCCCACCAGGGAGACCGCGGCCAGGACGAGCAATGCCGACAGGCGACGGTTGACGCTCACGGCCGGGTGGTGTCGCAAACTGCGTACCGCGGATCCCGAGGCCCCGCCCCGCCGGGTAAATCGTTGATCCGACGCAGTAAAACCGTGGTCACCGAGCCCGCCGGGGGGCACGCGGGCGCCGCCAGCTCGCGAAGGTGGTTACTAAATTCGCGCACGGTCTCGAGGCCTGGGGAACGCGCTGCATACCCCGGCCGACCATCCCGCGCGACGCTCCCCGGTCAGTCGGGCAGGACGGCCACGGCGGAGATTTCGATGAGCGTGCCCTCACGCAGGAGCCCGGCGACGATCACCCCCGTCGCCGTCGGATACGGTGGGCGGAAGAACTCGCGGCGCACCGCCGCTGTCCCGCGGTAATTTTCCCTCGTGGTGATGTACTCGGTCGTCTCGACGACGTGCTCGAAGCCGGCGCCCGCCGCGGCGAGCAGCTGCCCGAACTTCTGGTAGATGTAGCGTGTTTGACCCACGATGTCGCCCGGCGCCACAAGGTGTCCCTGCTCGTCCGTCGCCGTCGTACCCGAGATGAACAGCAGCTGGCCCACGCGCAGGGCAGGAGAAAAGGTGTAGCGCTCGGGCCAGACCGCTCCGGCCGCGGTGATCATGCGAGGCGTCCCCATCACGTAGTCTCCCGCGTCAGCGCCGACGCAGCAGGAACCGCTGGATCTTTCCGGTTTCGGTCTTCGGCAGCTCGCGTACGACCTCGACTTCCCGCGGGTACTGATGACGGCCGACACGGCGCCTGACGAGCTCGACGATCTCGTCGACGAGCGACGGCGGCGCCGTCACCCCCGGACGAAGAACGACGAATGCCTTGACGATCTGGCCGCGGAGGGCGTCGGGCTTGCCGACGACGGCGGCCTCGGCGACGGCGGGATGCTCGAGCATCACACTCTCGATCTCGAACGGCCCGATGCGGTAGCCGGCGCTCTTGATCACATCATCGGCGCGTCCCTCGAACCAGAAGTAGCCGTCGGCATCGCGACGGGCCAGATCGCCGATGGTCATCCACCGACCGCGGAAGAGCTCGCGCGTGCGGTCGGGGTCGTCCCAGTATCCGAGCGAGTAGTAACCGTCCGCGCTCGGCGCCATGCCGACGTGGCCGACCGTGCCGGGCACGACCTCGACGCCGTCGTCACCGACCACGGCCATGTCGCAGCCCGGCAACGGCAGCCCCATGGAGCCGGGCCGGACGGCCATGGCGAGCGCATTGAAGTTTCCGATGGGCAGCCCGAACTCGCTGGCGCCGTACTGATCCATCGGCGTGACGCCCCAGACCGCGCGAAAGAAGTCGACGACCTCTCGATTCAACGGCTCGCCGCAGCTACTGACGCACCGCAGTCGATGGGGCTGGGCTCCCACGGCCGCCTCCCCGAGCGCCATGATCCCCCGCAGCAGGGTCGGTGTCGTCGCGAGATTGGTGATCCCCGCCTCGCCGATCCGGCGGAGCGCGAACGCGGGCGTAGGCGCCGCCTCGTGAGACACGACGCCGACGCCCATGGCGAGCGCGACCATGTAGCACACGAGGCCATACCCCCAGCCCGGGTCGCCCGTCGGCCAGAACACGTCGTCGGGGCGCAGGTCGACCCCGAACCTCATGTAGGGGTGGACCGCGAGGACGAAGTTCGTCGCGATCTTGACCCCCTTGGGAGGACCGGTCGATCCGGAGGTATAGAGGAGCACGGCCGGATCGTCGCGACGACACATCGCGGAGGGACGCCGCTCCGGCTGTCCGGCCACGGCGTCGGCGAAATCGACGTCGCCGGCCACACGCCACTGGCCGCCGATCGTCATCACGACGGTCCCGGACGGCAACGGCGGCACGCCGGCGCGATACTCGGCGTGCGTGCAGAGCACCCGGGCGCCGCTGTGCCTCACGCGATAGGCGACGGCGTCGGCCCCGAAGCCCGTGAAGATGGGCACGTAGACGCCGCCGACCTTCCATGTCCCCAGCATCACGGCCAGGGTCTCCGGCGTCCGCGGCAGATACCCGGCGACGCGATCGCCCTTGCCCACGCCCGCCGTGGCCAGGAAGCCGGCGACGCGGCTCGCGAGGCGCACCAGGTCGTCGAAGCCGTACACGCGCTCGGTCCCGGCCTTGCCGAACCATCGCAGCGCGCCGCGACGGGAGCCGGCATGACGCTCGACGATCGTCTGCGCGAGATTGACGTCGGCGCCGGCCGACCATCCCAGCGCCTCCAGGCTGTCCTGCCACGAAAATCGGGCGCAGGCCTCGGCGTAGGATCGTTGGGCCGGGACACTCACCGTGTCAGACATGCGTGCTCGAAAACGAAACGCGGGGTTGCTCGCAACCCCGCGTCCTCAACTGGCGGGCTCGACGGGACTCGAACCCGCGACCTCTGGATTGACAGTCCAGTGTGCTAACCAGGCTGCACCACGAGCCCGCACCGCCGTTGAAGCTCCGCGCGTCCGATGGACGCAAGCGAAATCAAGCTAACACGCGCCCTTCAGAGGGTCAACGCGAGATGGCCGTCCTGCCGGTGCTACATGAAAATGTCCTCCCCTAACGGCAACGTGAAAATGTCCTCCCCTCATGGGGACCTTCACGTTGAGTCACAAGGAGCTGCATCGACCAGGACTGGTGAAAGCGGCATGTGGTGGACGCATTACCAATCGGCAGGTCGCCCAGGCGCTGCGGATCAGCGTTCGCCAGGTCCGCCGCCTCAGACGGCGCTTTGAGCAGGGCGGCGCCCCGGCGCTGGTCCATCGAAGCCGGGGCCGGCCGTCGCCGCGCCGCCTGTCGCCGCGGGTGCGGGCGGAGGTCAGCCGGCTGATGACGACCCGCTACGTCGGCTTCAACGATGCGCACCTGACCGAGAAGCTCACCGAGGAGCACGCGCTGGCCGTCAGTCGGGAAACGGTCCGCCGGATCCGCCGCGCCCTCGGGCGCCCACCGCAGCGCGCACGCCGCCCGCCCCGCGCCCGGCGCCGCCGCACCCCCGAAGCCGCCCGCGGCAGTCTCGTGCAGATCGACGGCAGTCCCTTCGCCTGGTTCGGCGCCGGCACCCCGCCCTGCATGCTGCTTGGCGCCGTCGACGATGCCACCACGGAAATCCTCGCCCTGGGCTTCCGTCCCAGCGAAGACGTTCACGGCTACGCCACGCTGTTCCAGCAGCTCTTCACCGCGCATGGCCTGCCCCTCGCGGTCTACGGCGATCGCCTCAATCTCCTCGTCCGCAATGACGCCCACTGGTCGCTCGAAGAGCAGCTCGCCGGGACCCAGTTCCCCACCCACCTCGGCCGCATCCTGCAGGCTCTCGGCGTGGGCTACATCGCCGCGCGCTCGCCGCAGGCCAAGGGCCGCATCGAACGGCTGTGGGGCACGCTGCAAGATCGGCTGACGAGCGAACTGCGCCTGCGCGAGATCACCACCGTCGAGGCCGCGCACGCCTATCTGCCCGCCTTCATCGCTGACTTCAATCGCCGCTTCGCCAGGCCGCCCGCCACCACGCAGCCCGTGTGGCGCCGCCCGCCCAAGGATCTCGCTCTCGTCATGAGCTGTCGCTATCGCTGCGTCGTGGCCCGCGACAATACCGTCACGCTCGGCGAGCGCTGGGTCCAGCTCCGGGGTCGCCGCTCCTATGCGGGCGTGCGCGTCGAGGTGCGCGAGCTCCTCGATGGGCGGCTCGTCGTCCTGCACGACAGCGTCCTGCGCGGCGCTACGCCCTCGCCCGGTCCCGCCTTCGTCCTCGTCCCCCGGCGCGCGCCCAGCGCTGATCGTCGCGCGGCGCAGCCGCGCGGCCCCCGGCCCCCGCGACAGCAGCGGCCCACGCTGCCCCCCAAGACGCATACCGGACGCCGCCCCTTACCGACACACCCCTGGGTCCTCGCCAACGAGCGCGAGCGCCGGCGCCGCGAACAGCAACGCCCTCGCTCTGCGATGGGCCCCCTCGCTGCCCGATGACGGGCGGTCCGGAGGGGGCGTGGTGGGGCGGCGAAGGCCGTAGAGCCTCCCAGCGCCGACTTGATGAGGGGGTGGCTATCTGCCTATTCCCCTCAAACGCGCTTTTCACCTCGGACGTCAGCACGCGATGCCGCCACGTCGCGCTCGGTGCCGAGACGTCCCGTGCCGTACCGACCAACTCACAGGGAGGACATTTTCACGTCGCTGTTAGGGGGGACATTTTCATTGACCTGCGACACGCGAGATGGCCGTCCGTAGTGTCTCAGTTCGAATCCTAACTGCCCGTTCGCTGGGCGGGAGAGACGGGTGGGCCTTCGGAAACCCGATCGGACCGTCTAGCCGTCCGCCTGAATGTCGGTCAGCGGGACGCCTGTCACTACGTACTACGACGGGTTTCCGAAGGCCCACCCGTCTCTCCCGCCCTCCACGCGGCGCTCGGGCCGCCGAGTCGTGCCTCGAAGGACTCGCGTGAAATTGACCGACGATCACGGCCGAACTCAAGCCAGCGTGTCGTAGGAAGGTTGGGGGCACGCAATCTCTTCAGGTCGCGCACGAGAACCTCGCCACTTAAGTCGTCGATCCGACCTTGAGCACCGCGGAGAGGGCGGGCGGGGTGGGTGGGGCCTTGGGAAACCCGTCGTCGTACGGCGTGACAGGCGTACCGGCAACCGACAGGCGGGCGGTGGGCCAGACAGTCCGATCGGGTTTCCCAAGGCCCCACCCGCCCCACCCGCCCGGTGGATCGGCGGCGATTGGGTCGCCATAGTTTCGAACTGAGACACTACCTGGCCGTCGTGATGGGACAATGCTCCGACATGGCGAGGCCCGGACTGTCGTCCATCGAGCCCTTCGAGGATGCGTCGACGGGACCCGCGGTCCGTGGAGTCCTCCACCGTCCCTCGGGACCGTCGGCGCGCGGCCTCGTGCTCACGCATGGTGCGGGCTCCGACTGCGAGGCGCCGCTCCTGCGCGCCCTCGCCGGCGCCTTCGCTCATGCGGGGTTCGTCGTGCTGCGGTGCGATCTTCCGTTTCGTCAGGCCCGGCCGGTCGGCCCACCCTGGCCCGCGACGGCGGCGCGCGATCGCGAGGGACTGCGCCGCGCCGTCGGGGCACTTCGGTCGGTCGTGAATGGCCACATCTCGCTCGGCGGACATTCGTACGGCGGCCGGCAGGCCAGCGTGCTCATGGCCGAGGAGCCCGCGCTGGCGGAGACACTGCTGCTGCTCTCGTACCCGCTTCATCCGCCCCGTCGGCGGCGAGAGCTGAGGACGCAACACTTCCCCGCGCTGCGCACGCCGACGCTGTTCGTCCACGGCTCACGCGATCCGTTCGGGAGCCTCGACGAGCTGAAGACGGCGATACGGTTGATTCCCGCATCGACCCTGCTCCTGACCGTCGAGCGTGCCGGCCACGATCTCGCGCGGGGCGGGCCCGATACGCCGCTGGCATCGATCGTCGAGGCATTTCGCCGTTTCCGGCCGCGCTGATCGACCGCGGCCGCCGCTCGGTGGCTTCAGGCTTGCTCCGATCCGCAACACGGGGAGGAGGGCCACGATGGTCGAACGAGAGCCGAACGCCGAGGACTCACCCGACCGCCTGAGCGGCACGCACTCACCCGCGCGCGCATCCAAGGCCGCGCAGCACGAGGACGACCTGAGTCCCGCAAAGGATCTGCGCGATCGAGCCTCGTCGAGCCGCAGCGAGAGAGTCGGTGACGGGACCGTCGTCGGCGGCCCGATCACCTCGCCGCCGGAGCCGTAGGACCCGGACAGCCGCTCAGCGCAAGAATCGGAGGACTTTGGGAATCAGCAGCACCCAGCCGAACGGCAGGATGAGCGCCGCGGCGATTGTCCAGAGGTCTGACCGATTCCATGATTCTGGGCTCGTTGTCGTCGTGAGTCGCTCCATGCCATCCGATATCAGCAAGGAGGTTGCCATCACTGCGACCCCCAAGACAGCCGGCGGATGGTGGCCGACTATGCTCCGGGATCCCATTTCCGGCGGTGAGAAGAGCCGTATCACGGGATGGTCGTGCACAGTGCGCGCGTCGCCGGCACGCGCTCATCGGACGCGCAACGACGCGACCCATTCCGGAGTGTCGGTCTCCGGACTCGGGTCCACAACGAGGTCGGATTGCACCCACATCGCCGCGACCGACGTCTTGCCCTTCCGGTAGACCACCCACGACCCCGGCGCGGCCTCGCCACCCTCCGTGAGCAGGTTGACCGTATGGAACGCGACCACGGGCCAGAAGAAAAACTGCACCGATACCGCGGCCGGTAAACACGGACCCAGGCCGCGGCTCGTCTCGGGATCGGACATGTGGCCGGCGCAACCCGAGACCAGCAGCAGGACGACGACGAGCGGAAGTGAGAGCCGAGCGCGCATTTGTCGGATTCTCCATGGCCCGAATCCCGAGGTCCAGGCACGGATCGCAGCAAGGATTACAACGTCGAGCACAGCTGCGTTGGCGGGCACTTGCCTTGCAACCGCGGGGCGCATGAGAATTCAGCGCTTCGCACCTCGGACCAGCACTCTCGATGTCCTGGATCGGATTCTCGACAAGGGCGTGGTCATCGACGCCCAGATCCGTGTCTCGGTGGTCGGCCTTCACCTCGTGGACATCGATGCCCACGTGCTTGTCGCGTCGTTCGAGACCTATGTGAAGCACGCCGCGGAGGTCGTCGACGTCGGGCGGCGACTGCGCGTCACGGTCGTCGCGCCACCGAAACCTCTGCCGAAGGTGTCAGAGCCCTCCGGTGGCCGCGCGCGGGTGCGGCGGCATCGTGCACGACGACAGACGCTGACTGCGTACCGCTGCCAGAACGGCTGCGCGTTCTGGCGGACCACGTCGGCCCGCGCCGGCGACGTGACGGCCTGCCCCTACAGGCCAGACGTCGTCTGCGAGCTCCGGCGAGCCTGAGCGTCCGTCCGCGCCGCGTGAGCGATCAGAACACCTTGCTGCCGTTCACGTTGTACTGCACCTCGAAGAGGGTGACCGTCCCCGTGACGACAGAGTCCTGGAAGCGCACGCTCAGGCTGCCCGCCTGCAGCCCATCGCCGAAGAGAAGCGGCCCGTCCACGCGTTGATCGGCGTCGAGGCCGCCGATGAGATAGGTCCACGAGCTGTCGAGTGGATCGAGAAGGGCAATCCCGATCTGGGTGCCGTTCTGGGTGACCATCAGCGCGAACGTGACGGGGTCCATGTCCGTGCCCGTCCCGGTGACGACGTAGGCGCCGTCGAGCGGACCGGCCGCCATGGCGAGGCCGGCGACGCCGAGCAGCGCGAGGGCGACCAGAGCGACCAGCGACCGTCGAGCCGTCATTCCCTGAACAGACCGGCAATCGCGCAGAAGTGGCTGCCGATCTCCGCGAGCGCGCCCGTCGCGCAGGTGATGGCCGTCCCCTGCGGCATGATGAAGCCGGGCTGGAAGTTGTAGCAGAGATTGCCCGCGTTGGTCTGCGCGATGCCTCCCAATCCGGACAGGGAGAGCAGCATGCCACCGGTCACCGGGTTCGTGCAGAACTGGGTCAAGATAAAGTCACCCGTCGGCGATGTCCTGAACACGATCTGCGTCTGGTTCGGACCGCTGAACGCGGCCAACGCCGTGACCAGGCGCGTGCCCGGAAATTCCCGATAGATGTTGCTCTTCGACGAGCTGAAACTCGTCGCGGCCGAGGACCCGGCCACGATCATCATCGGCAGACCGGCGACGGCCATGACGACGAGCAGACGCTTCATGTCGATTCCTCCTCGAAGCGGACGGGTGGGTGGAACAGTCCTCGAACGTGTGGCTATTATAGTCGGCCGAAGCACCTCGCGGTCTGCTTCCAAGGAGGCGTTCATGAGTCGGATCCGGGTACTGGCCGCCGTCTTCACCGTCGGTCTCGTCGCATCGATGACGGGCACAGGCAGCGCGCAGTCGGGCGTCCCTGACCTGCGCGGCACGTGGAAAGGCACGAGCGAAACGATCGTCCTGGGCACCGGGAACCCGCATCATCTCTCCGCGACACCACCGGCCGCGCCGCGCTCGACCAGCGTTCCGTTCACGCTGACCATCGACAAGCAGGACGGTCGCCGCTTCTCCGGCACGTTCTCCTCCGCCCGGAGCACCGAGACGGTCATCGCCGTCATCTCGCGCGCGGGAACGATCCACATGGTCGACGACGACGGCTACGCCTCCGGAACGCTGCTCGCGCCGAACCGCATGGAGCTCTGCTATCTCCACCTGTCACCGGCGGCGCGGGTCGCCTCCTGCACGGAGCTGACCAAGCAGCCCTGAGGAGGCGTCATGAGGACGGCCAGACGTGCTAGCTGCGGAACGTCTTCTTGAAGAACTCCCCCATCGTGTTGCCGCTGAACTTGGCACCCTCGACGATCGTGTGGCCGACACCCGTGAACATCTCCTTGAAGCCCGGGCCGACATTGCCCCGTCCGATCTGCTTGGCGCCCTGGTCGACCTGCTTGGTCGCCCGGTTCACGTTCGTCTTGTCGGCGGCTCCGGCCGTGCCGCAAGACAGCGCCAGGGCCACCAGGCATGCGGGAGAGACCCACAACCAGCGAGATCTCCGAATCATGACGCTCCTCCTTCAGTGCGGTCGGGCTGACGCCCCGCCATTCTCACCTCGTCGGTTCAGACTGCGGGGATGCCAAGCCTCCGTCGGTTGCTTCGAGCCGGACGACGTCCAGCGTGACGCCGACGAGACGTCGATCGCCGCCGGTGATCACGGTGACGAAGTCGCCGGGCTTGATCTGCGTCAGGTCGACCGGCCGCACGTTGTAACCGGGCATGGCGTCGTTGGGGTCCCACGTGCCCTTCGGACGGACCTCTTGGACCGCGGTATTCGGGGCGAGATCGAAAGTGCGCCGGGCGAGACCGGTGCCCGGTCCTTTCCACGGCCCCATCTCCTCGAGCGTAAGCTTGCCGTCGGGTCGGACGTCCACGACCCGGCCGGAATGCCGCTCACCTTCCGCCGCGAGCGCGGGACCACCGAGAACCACTAACGCGACGAGCGCACACGTCATCCTGCGTACCATATAGCCTCCCCACAGTCGCTCCGACGCGGTTCGACCCGTCCTCCCGCCCGCAAGGGCAGTGCCAGTGGCCCCCCGGTCCCGGCGGGCCTATGCCGTCCTCCGGTGTAATTCTCGCGGGCACCACCCTTGCGGCTCAAGACCAACCATGGACCGCTGGACGTGGGTCCTTCGGTATGGGGTCGCGTGCTTCTTCGCACTCCTGCTCGCGGCCATCCTCGGTGGCAGTTGGCTCTTCCAACACACGACCCTCGGGGCTGACGGACCGACCGCGGCCGATGTCGTGCGGTTTCTCGGAGACGGGGCGGCCCTCCTGCTCGTCTGGTTCGCGGCGGTCCGAGCCGCGGCCGCGCTTCCGAAGGACGGGAGCTGGAGGTCGTTTCTGCGCCAGACGCTCGTTCCGCTCGCCACGCTCGTGGTGCTCGCCGTGGGGTATGGCGTCCCCTTGTTGGTGCTGCGTCCCTTTCTGAATCCGCCCGCGATGATGGTCTATGGATGGCTCTTCGTCCTGGCGATCATCGGTGCAGCATTCTGGCTGGCCTGGGCGGGCTATCAGAACGCGGAGGCTCTCAACTCGATCGTCGTGAGGCTCGCCCGTCAGGCGTCCCGTCGCCGCGCCGTTGCTCTTCCCGCGGCGATGGCACCGGCGGCCCCACAACAGTGCGGCGAATGCGGGACGATCATCTCCCCCGGCGCCGCCTCCTGTCAGCACTGCGGTCACAAGCTCGCGGCCTAGCCGGATCGACTCTCTGTCTCAGTCCTCAGCGCTTCCAACGGAATCATCCGTCGAACGTATCGCGCGAAGGGTGTCCTGGCGGTCTTCAGAGAGGACGCGATTTTTGATGGTGGGCGGAGCAGGGCTCGAACCTGCGACCTCAGCCTTGTAAGGGCCGCGCTCTCCCAGCTGAGCTATCCGCCCGTGTTCGCGATTGTGGCGGACAGAAGGGTGGTGGTCAATTTCCGAACGACGTGGGGAGTCGGGGAGAGGGCGCGGTGCCCCCTCCCCGAGAGATCGGCCTACTTCGTCGCCGGGCTCGCCGACGGCTCGCGCTCGCCGGCCTTCACGTACTTCGGGGCGCGCTCGAGCGCCGCCTGATCCATCGTGATGACCGCCTTCTTGCCTTCCTGGTGGGCCGCCATCTTGATCTCCGACCAGGGGACGACGACCTTGTCCTCGCCGATGCCGAGGAAGCCGCCGAGGCCGATCACGACGTGCGTGACCTTGCCGTCCTTGGGGTCGACGAGCAGCGCGTCGACCTCACCCATGTCCTTGCCTTCGGCGTTCTTCACGCGCGTGCCGATGATGTCACGCGTGTCGTGAACGCCGATCTTGTTGGCCCACGCCGCGCGCTCGGCCTTCGTCGACGGCTTGACGGGTGCGGGCCGGGGCTGCTGGGCCAAGCTCACGGCCGGAAGCGAGACGATGAATGACAGGGCGATGAGAGCTGACATCAACCGTTTCATCTTTGCGATCCTCCTGGTGATCTCTGAATACGACGCCGGGATCCGTGTCAGTCGTCCGTCCAGCGGGAGCGGGTGCCGGACATCCGGCCGCCACGGATCCCGACGCCGAGCCGTGGTGCGACGGCGACGGCGTCGCTACCGGTTGTGCTTCGTGATGTCGTAGATCGCGCCGGCCGCCGCGCCGACGCCCGCGCCGATCAGCGCGCCCTTGCCGGCTCCGTAACCGGTGCCGGCACCCACCGCGGCGCCGGCGCCCCCCCCGACCGCGGCCCCGGTCGCGGTACCGCACCCGGAGACCACGAGGGCCAGCATCGAGAGCCCGGCCACACCCTGAATCAATTGCGCTTTCAGCATCGCAATCCTCCCTTGCTCGTAGAAGCGATCACCGCAGGACGGCCGACGGTGCCCAGACGACGTTGATCTCGGCCGCGTCCAGCATCGGCGCCGTCGCCACCTGGCCTGGAAGCGCGCTGCCTTCCCCGGAACCGGTCGACGACGGTGGCAGCGGCCGGATCACGACTTCGGACCCCGGCGCGATCTGCTCGAGGACGAGACGCTCCGCACCGCGATGGATATAGACCGAGGGCGCCAAGCGGACGACCGTGTTGTCGGTCAGCAGGATCTGCGAGGTCGCGCTGTCGACGTTCCTCACCGTGCCCATCCGCCATTCGGGTGTCGCGGCGGCGACCCCGCGCTCGACACCCGCGGGCACGGCGCCGCGCACGAGCACCTGGGCGCCCGGCCGCAACGCCTGGACCGTCGTCGGCTGCCAGACCATCGTGCCGCCGGTCGCCCGGAGGACCCGGCCGTCCTGCAGCGTGATGGTGCCCGTCCCCGGATCCACGCGCGCCACGACACCGGTCGCGTCGATGGCCGCAGGCGGCGTGCTCGCGGTCGGTGCCGGCGACGCCGTGCTCGCCACTTGAATGGCGTTGACGACGCCGCGAACGCCCTTCACCGAGCCGGCGATCTGCGCGGCGCGCTCTCGTCGCTCGATCGAGTCGACGGTCCCGGAGAGGGTGACGACGCCCTGCTTGGTGCTGACGCCGACCTTCGTGAGATTCGACAGCTTGTCGGCGGTGAGCTTCGCCTTGATCTCCGTGGTGATCACCGTGTCATCGATGGTCTGCCCGACAGTGCGCGACTGCGCGGGCGCGGCGATCACTCCGGCCGTGAGGATCAGGGCCAAGACGGCGGCAGCGAGCGACGCTCGACGAAATGAAGCCATGGCTCTCCCCTTCCGGGAATGTCTTGACTGCAATCTCGCTGCCGTCACGAATGCGGCGGTCGGGGTGGGCGGGGCAAGACACGGTGTCTCGCCCCGCTCTCGGGGACTATCTGGGCGACGCCGCCGGCGTGCCCGGCGGCACGATCGTCAGGTCGATCACGACGCTGTCGCCCTTGCGGATATTCCGCAGGGCATCCGGCGCGAGGCGCGCCTCGAACGAGTCGCGATCGGTTTTGATCTTCACCTTCCCGTTGCGATCGACGTCGTCGACCGTGCCGTAGAGGGTCTGCCGCACGCCGGCCGGTACTGCCGCGGCAGGCGGCTGGGGAACGACGACCGTCGCCGGTGGGGCCTGCGTGACGACGGGCGGCGGTGGCACCGCTTGCACCGTGACGTAGCGGCCTTCGCGATAGATCACGGGCTCCGCGGACTGGATCATCACGCGCTCACCGGGACGCAGAGCGGTGAACGCGGCCGGTCGATTGTCGACGAGCAACACGGTGCTCGGCGTGACGCGATACATGCGGCCATCGTCGAGCATCACCACGCTCGATTGCGGATCGATGCGGACGATGGTGCCCGTGCTGGGCTCGACGGCGACCTGCGCCGTGGCGACGATCGCCGTGCCGAGCACGAGTAGAGTGACCAGGATCGCAATCCGGGATCGCATAGGCACCTCCTGTTTGGACATCGCTGCGACCCCTAGAGCGGCAGCAAGGCGCCTGCCACCGACTCAACGGGTATCGGACCCGAAGCTCCGCTTCACGCGGCGGGACAGGTCGCGGAAACCGGACTGGATGTCCTCTCCGGCATCACGAAAGCCGCGTTTCACGATCTCCCAGTCCGAGCGGACCCTGGTGCCGGTGTCCGACGACGAGGACTGCTGAGCCGGCGACGGCGGCGACGCGCTCCCGAGCGCCGCGCCACCGATGGGGGATTCGCCGGCCCCGCGAGGCGGCAGGGTCGCGACCTCTTCGGCGGAGCGCCGCGGCCGGTCGGCCGGCGCCGGGCGGCGCGGCGTGACGGCGCGCCGGACGGCGGGAGCCGTCGGCGTCATCCACGACTCCACGGTCGCCGGCTGGTCGCGAACGTCGCCGGAGCGCTTCTCGGCGGCTTCCAGTCGCTGCTCGAGGACGTTGATCCGGGCCTCGAGCGCGTCCTCGTCGCTGGATCGCGGCGTTCCGGACTCGGGCAGGACGACGGCCCGCCGCTCATCGAGAAAAGCGACGGTGGTCAGGATGACGACGGCGGCGAAGCAGGTCGCCGCCAGCGCGTGACCGATGCGGATCACGAAGAGCCGGCGACTGGGAAACCGCGGCTCGTCGTCGGCCACCGTCGCGAAGCCATAGAGGAGCAGCACGATGCAGAAGACGACCGCGCCGAGCGCGCTGGCCACGATCGCCGCCGGCAGAGCGTAGTGGGCAAACGTTTGCATACGAACCTCCCCACGCCCCTGAGATCAGCTTACCAGCCGCAGCGAATCTTGCGAGGAAACTACGAGCGAAGCTCGAGCCGAGCGAGACGCTCGGAACCGGGGACGCCGTCGGCCGTCCAGCCGCGCAGGCGATAATACTCGTCGAGCATCGTCGCCAGCTCGTCCGGAGGGCAGTACATCCCCGCCGATGGTCCGTCGGGGATCGGCTCGTGCATCACCTTCCAGGGCAGCACGTCGTCGGCGCGCCGCACGCCCTCGCGGACGTTGAACAGGCGCTCGAGATTGACGATGCGCTCACCGATCCGCTCCAGTTCCTCGACGGTGACGTCCCACCCCGTGATGGCGCGCACCATCGCGGCATACGGCTCACCGAGGAACAGGCCGAAGCCACGCTCCGACGTGAACCGGCACAGCACCAGCGAGTCGCCCACGGCGGTGAAGTGCTGGCTGCGGATCGCGAAGGCCGGCTTGTCGGCCGTGCTCCGACGGTCGAAGCCCTGGGCGTACTGCGGCGTCGGCCGGGTGTCGTGATGACTGCCGCCCCGCGTCGCGGTGGCATACCCGATGGACAGGCCCTTGAGCGCGCGCGCGGAGTGCGCGGGCAACTCGAGCCGCTTCACCGCATACACCAGGCGCGTGGCCTCGGGGTGAACGGACTCCGCCAGCCGCCACGCGCCCTCGGCGAGACGCTCGCCGAAGCCCTCGCGGCGGCCGGTCTGCTCCACGAGGGTGAGCATGCCGCGCCAGTCGCCCCATCCGAACGGCACGCCGACGTCGGCCGCGCCGAGCCAGCCGCGGTCGAGGGCCTCGGCGACGAACGCCAGCGTCACACCCATCGAGATCGTGTCCATGCCGAGGGCGTCACAGAGATCGTTGGCGAGGATCAGCGCTTCGGCGTTCGAGATTCCGAGCATCGGCCCCAGCGCGAAGATCGTCTCGTACTCGGGCATCTTGGCGCGCGTGCCGCCGAACTCGCCCTCGGCGATCGCGTACTGCTTGCCACAGGCGACGGGACACTTGAGACAGGTCGTGTCGCGGTCGTGGTAGACGGCCTTCATCGCCTCGCCGCCGACCGCGCGCGCCTCCGCGAAGGTCTCCTGACGCAGGTTGTAGGCGCCGAGACCGCCGAGCGCGTTGATCGGGCCGACCAGAAACGGCGTGCCGAAGGTCGACAGCGCCTGCGTGCCCGTCTTGAGGGGCTCGCGCGTCTGCTCGACGAGCGCCTTCAGCGCCACCGGGTCGGCGATCTGGGTCTTGCGTCCGCCCTTGACCACCACCGCCTTGAGGTTCTTGGCACCGAGCACCGCGCCGATGCCGCCACGGCCCGACACACCCTCGCGGTTCTTCCAGTAGTGCGTCATGGCGGCGAAGCGGACGCGGCGCTCGCCGGCGGGACCGATGGCAATGGCGTCGGCATCCGCTCCTTCCGCGGCGACGAGCGCGTCGACCGCCTCGCGGGTCGTCCGCCCCCACAGATCGGGGGCCGGCGTGACCCGGGCGCCGTCCTCGGTGACGACGAGGTACGACGGCGCGGCGGCACGCCCCGAGATGAGCACGGCGTCGAAACCGGTTCGCTTGAGGGTGGCGGGAAAGCGTCCCCCGAAGGTCGAGTCGAAGAAGAGCCCGGTCAGCGGCGACTTGGTCGCGACGCACGCGCGGCTGTTGCCGGGAATCGTCGTGTCGGTGACCGGCCCCACCGCGAAGACGACGGCGTTGGCGGGATCGAAGGGGTCGATGCCCACGGGGACGGTGTCGTGCAGCAGGCGGACCGCCAGCCCGTTGCCGCCCAGAAGGGCCCGCGCCGTCCGCTCGTCGAGCCGCTCGATGCGTGAGCTCCCATGACCGAGATCGACGAACAGCAGACGACCGCCGTAACCGTTCAACATGGGGGCCCCGACATGGCCCCCAAGCCCCCAGCCATTTCGATCATTTCACCGCTCGGCTCGGCCGTCGGACGGCCTCACCTCGCACTGCCATTTCGATCATTTCACCGCTCGGCTCGGCCGTCGGACGCCTCACCTCGCACTGCCACGCGCCCCGGCAAAGCCGCGGCACTCCTCGATACCCCATTAGCGACCGAGCTCGGCGAGGCCGCGGCGGGCGGCGCCGACGAGGTCGGCGGGAACGTTGGACTGGGCGAGGAGCTTGCGGTAGACGATGGTGGCCGCGTCGGGCTGCTTTTGCATGGCAAACGCGCGGCCGGCCGCCAGCAGCGCCTGGCGTCCGGCCGTCGAGTCCGGCGCCAGGTAGGCCGCGGTCATGTAGTACTCGACGGCCGTGTCATCGCCTTGCGCCTCGAGCGTCTCGCCGAGTGCCAGCGCGCCGTCCGGGGCGACCGACGCGGACGCCGTCTTGAGGAAGGGCTGGAGCACCGCGCGCGCATCGTCATAGCGCTGCGCCTGGGTGAGCAGCCGGGCGTAGCCGACGAGGGTCTGGACGCTCCACCCGGACGGCGGCACCGTGGCCGCTGCCGCGGTGTAGGCCTCCAGAGCGCCGGCGCGATCACCCATCAGCTCGCGCGCGCGGCCGAGGACGACACGCGCACGGGCGACACGCGGGTCCGACGGCGGCAGCGTCACGAGCTGCTCGAGGACGGCCCTGCTTTCGGCGGCGCGGCCGGTCTCCACCTGAGCCTCCGCGAACGCCAGCCGGGAATCTTCGATGAAGGGGCTACGCGGATAGTGCTGGCGGAGCAGGGCATACGCTTCGTAGCTGACGGGCCACACACGCTCGGCCGCGGCGGCGGCGCCCACGCGCTCGAGCGCGTCGTCGGCCCGCTCGTTCTCGGGAAACTCCGTCACCAGTCGCTTGGCCGTCGCCAGCGCCGCGGTCCAGTCCTTGGCGTCGGCCGCGAGGCCGGCCAGCGCATAGAGCAGCGGCGGGGTCAAGGGGCCGCGTGGCGCTTGCGTGACGACGGCCAGCGCCGCCGTCCTGAAGGCGGCGGCGTCGCCGCGATGGAAGGCGACGACTCCGAGGCCATACTCCGCGGCGGCCGCGACGACGGGCGTACCGTCGGTGCGGGCCTCGGTGAAATCCCGGGTCGCATCCGCGAGCTTGCCGTCGATCAAGCCGAGCGTCCCGCGCCCCAGGCTCCCGAACGCCGCATCGCCTTCGCGCTGGACGGCGGCGAACTCCTTCTGCGCGTCATCACGTCGGCCGGCCGCGAGCAGCGCGACCGCGAGAGCCGCGCGCGCGCGACCGAGCAACGGCGGAAACGGTGCCCGTGACACCCAATCGCGGAGCGACGGCACGGCTGCCGCGGCCTCCCCGGTTCGTAGCATGAGGATGGCACGATTCAGCCGGGCGAACTCCGAGCGCGGAGCCTTCGGGTAGCGCGCCAGCACACGATCGAGCAGCTCACGCGCCGTCCCGAGATCGCCTGACGTCAGGGCCATCTCCGAGCCGAGCACCAGCGCGTCGACGGCGCCCTCGTCCTCGGGCGAGAGCCGCGCGACCTCGGCGAACCGGCGGCCCGCCGGCTCCGTGCGCCCCTGCCGCAGATCCGTCCAGGCGAGACCGAGCTG
>WNGF01001980.1_pt1 | contig 56593 bp, 49 predicted proteins | sample 5400641 | NCBI WGS metagenome assembly WNGF01 (sample SAMN13153371, study PRJNA577476) | soil metagenome | isolation source: 80 cm soil or saprolite under grassland replicate 2 | place: USA:California | collected 2016-06-15
ACCGTGTGAGCAATTTCCTCTCGCAATAACGATTGATAGCGCTGCCGAAATCGGTGAAACGCCTGCCTGACGGCATTCTCGGTCATGCCTAGTTGCGCAGCAATGTCCGCTTGCGACGGCGCGCCAGGTTCGTCCGGCAGCAGTTGCTTCAAAGAATCAAACAACGCAGCATTGCCCGCCGCCCGATATTCGTCTTTTAATAGGTTGAGCACGCGTTCCAGGACCGTTGCCGCCCAGCGGCGTTCGTAAATTTGCTCTGCAGTTAGTGGGTCCGCGGGTTCCATCTCGATCCGCTCGTCAACGCTCAGTTGGTCCAAGGGAATTAGCCTTTGTCCTTTTCCCCGCTTGATCGCCATCGCACGACGCCGCTCGTCAGCCAGAAAATATTTCAATGCCCCAAGCAGGTAAGAACGAAATCGCCCCTTTTCCTTGCGTACAGCGCTTAGGCTTCTACGCTCCAACAAATCAGCGAAAAAACCCTGGGTGAGATCCTCTGCTTCTTCCGGCCCAATACCCTGTCGCTGCACGAAGCTATAAATGGGTCGCCAATAAATGCGGCAAAGTGTTTCGAGCGCTTCCTGCGCCGCCGGCGATTCACCTTGCGCCTCTACTACGACGCTCCAGTGCGTGGTCGCAAACGCAATCGCCCCGTTTTGCGCGCGTCGGCCAATCGCGGTCAATGAAGTCAGTTTATCCCCATCAGGGCTCACATTGCAATCCAAGTAAAAACTTGCACGGAAATCAAGCCTGCAGAGTCTCGGGCGCCTGCTCCCTTGTCATTGCGCACAACCTGCGTGAATCTTATCGCTCCGTGGCTCTCCGACTGCCGAAACAGAATTATCAGGACATCGAGCGCATCGTCGAGTTCGATTTCGTGCGCGCGACGGAAGCGGCGGCACTCAATTCACTGCGCTGGCTCGGGCGGGGCGACAAGGAAGCAGCCGACGCGGCCGCGTGCGACGCAATGCGCGGCATGTTTGATCTCATGAACATCTGCGGTGAGGTGGTGATCGGTGAAGGGATAAAGGACGAAGCGCCTGGCATTTTCAAAGGCGAACAACTCGGCACTTGGATTCCGGGTTCGCCGCAGTTCCATATCGCCATCGATCCGATCGACGGCACTACTAACATCTCCAAGGGCGCGCCGAACTCGATCAGTTGCATCGCGGCGGCGAGCCCCGAGGAGAGGGTGAAGGTAGCTCTGCGCGATGTGCCTTCGTTTTACATGATGAAGCTGTCGTATGGCCCGCGCGTGATTCAATACACGCAAAAACGCGGCGATGCGCTGCACCTCGAGGCGCCCATCGCCGAGACACTCGCGATCGTGGCTCGCGCGTTGGAGAAACGAGTGCAGGACGTGACAGTGATGATGCTGGATCGGCCGCGGCACAAAGAGATTGTCGAAGAAATTCGCGCCGCGGGCGCGTCGCTGCGCATGATCGGCGATGGCGATATCGCCGCGGCAATGGCGCCTTCGTTACCGGAAAGCAATGTCGATCTATACATGGGTATCGGCGGTTCGCCGGAAGCGGTGCTGGCGGCGGCGGGAATCAAATGCCTCGGTGGCGAGATGCAATGCAAAATGTGGCCGCGCGATCAGAAGGAGCGAAAGAAATTAATCGAGGATGGCTACAAGAAGGATTTGGATCGCGTTTTTTTCGCGGACGACCTGGCCAATGGCAAAAACATTATTTTTTGCGCGACCGGAATCAGCGACAGTGCGCTTCTGCGCGGCGTGAAAGGACAGGGGACAAAGGCCACGACGCATTCCATTTTAATGCGCGCGAAAAGCAAGACCGTGCGCTTCATCCGCGCGACCCACGATTTGCAGACAAAGACGATTCGGCTCCGCTCCGACCAGCGCGAACACGTAATTTAACTGTAGCGGCGCTCTATGAGTGTCGCACTTTTGCAGCAAGATTTGAGTGACGGCCACAGACCCGCCGCTACAGGAGCACAATCTCTCTGCTCGACAGCGTGCGTTTCATCTGTTCAAATGAGGAAAACCCGCCGCATATGAGACAAATACCGAAAACTGAATTGTCGCCGGACAACGGCTGCATCATCGATATGAAATGGAAACTCGGGGCACTGAGCTATCACGCTTCCGCAGCTGGGAAAGAGCAGGCGCCGCTGGTCACCGAAGTTATTCGCCTGCCGGAATTGGTGCTTTATGATCACCCTGGTTTCAAGGGCGCCTTTGCGCGCACAAACTTAAGTTTTCACTTCATCGGCGACTATTGGAACGACCGAATAAGCTGTCTTATCGTGGTCGGCGGGGTTTGGCGCTTTTATCGCGACGACTATTACAAAGGGCCGTACTGGGATCTTGGCCCCGGCTATTACGAAAGCTTTTTTGCCGAGAAAGGCCCGGACGATGTCGTCAGTTCCTTCCAGTGCATCGCACTGACGTAAAGCGACGGAGCGCCTTTTTAGCGGGGCAACGCGCGCCTCTCGCTTGCTGACGCTAAGAAAAAGGGTGTTTCGGCGCGAGGCCGAAACCAACATGCGAGACGCGTGCGTTACCTGGAGCTGGCAAGTTCCAAAACTGCGTTGGCGCAGCCCCAGGACAGCGTGAAGCCGGAACCGCCGTGGCCGTAGTTGTGAACGACCGTGCGGCCATCGCGCAGGCAACCGCGTTCGAGACGGACGCCTGATTTGCGAAAAGGGCGAAGGCCGACGCGCTCAGAAAGCACATCCGGTTTCTCAATCTTCAACGCACGACTGCATTCGTCGAGAATGCGCGCTGTCGCTATTGGATCGACGTCAAGTTCATCACTGACTTCGTTTGTCCCGCCGAAGACGCAATTGTTCGCGCGCGGAATCGCGTACATGAGCGGCGGATCATCGCAAACAATCGCGCAGGTGAGATTCTCGACCTTGGGAACGATGGCCACCTGGCCGCGATGCGGCTCAAGCTGCTCGTCGTGAACAAGGTTCTTCGCGCCAATACCTGTGCAATTGATGACGACATCAAAAGCAAGATTGACATCCTCCGGTCGCTCAAAGCGGATGCCGGTGTGGATCTCTCCGCCAGCACCGAGAAAACGTTTTGCGAGATAATCCAGATAGATGGTTGTATCCATCAGGGGAACCGTCATGGCAAACCCGCTGGTGAATGTCCTGGGCAACTCGCTCTGAGGACCAGTAATCCCGCAGCAACGGGAGACTTCGCTCGGAATGACAGAAGGGACCATCGGAATGGCAGAAGCGCCGAGCGGAATCGCCCAATCTGGAATCTGTATTTCGCCGGTCCGGGAAAATTGGCATAGTTCAATCATCGACACACCCGTGCGCGGTTCGCGGTTAAGATCGACGAGTACCTGATAGGTCTCGAGCGCCCATTCGATCACGGCAGCGGCTGGTTCGGCATCGTACGGAAACCAAAGCGCTGCCGCCACGCCGGAAGTTGTGCGCTGTCCTGTCTCCTCTGCGAAAATCGCAGTGCGATATCCGCTCTCGGCAAAAACAACGCCGCAGGTAAGTCCGGACACCCCAGCGCCTACAATTGCCACCCGATCCTTCATCGGAATGATCTACGTGCAATGAGCCGCCGCGTCATATAAAATGCCCGGCGATGGTTTCGTTAAATCGAGATGCGTTGACGGAAAAGATTTTCGCAGGCGAACGGATTTCGACCGAGGACGCGCTGGAGCTTTACCGCTGGCCACTCCAAGAGCTTGGTGCCCTGGCTGATGAACGGCGACGACAAGCGAAGCGCTTGTCTTACAACGGCAAGGGAAACGAGATCGTGACTTACATTGTCGATCGAAACATCAATTACACCAATGTCTGCAACGTTTATTGCAAATTCTGCGCGTTTTATCGGACAGAAAAAGACGAAGATCATTACGTGCTCTCGTTTGAAGACCTTGATAGAAAATTAGACGAACTTTCGGCGAAAGATGGTGTTCAAATCCTGATGCAAGGGGGGCATCATCCGAAGCTGGGGTTCGAATGGTACATCGATCTTTTGCATCACATTCGGGAAAAATATCCGCACATCAATATTCACGGATTTAGTCCGCCGGAATTCCAGCATTTCGCGGAAACTTTCCGCATGCCTTTGCGCGAAGTGATCTCTGAATTCAAAGATGCGGGGCTCGGTTCAATTCCTGGCGGCGGCGGCGAAATCCTGGTTGATCGCGTGCGCAAGAGGATTTCGCCTCTGAAAATTAACAGCGATCAATGGCTGGAAGTGATGCAGGTGGCGCACGAGCTCGGATTGAGATCGAGCGCCACGATGATGTTCGGTCATGTGGAGACGGTTGAAGACAGGATCGAGCATTTGCAGCGCATTCGTGAACAGCAGGACCGCAGCGGTGGATTCACCGCATTCATTTGCTGGACGTTTCAACCGCAGCATACCGTTCTGAAAGTGAAGCACCCAACTGGCGTAGCGGAATATTTGCGGACGCAAGCGCTGGCCCGGATTTTTTTGGACAACATCGATAACGTGCAAAGCTCATGGGTGACGCAAGGCCCGGGCATCGGTCAGGTCGCGCTCCGGTATGGAGCGAATGATTTCGGATCGGTAATGATGGAGGAGAATGTGGTGAGCAGTGCGGGGACAACATTTCGATTAAACGCCGCTCAAATTGAGTCGCTAATTCGCGCTGCCGGTTATGAGCCGCACCGGCGGAATAACTGGTACGATCTCTTGAACTAAAGACTGCGGCAGTTGTTTATGGACAAACAGCCCACTTCCACGGAAAATCTCGCCTTGACCATTGCCCTCTTCTTTCCGATATAGCCGCCTGTCCCGCGTGGGTTTGTTGCGCGGGACTGCGCTCCTTAACCTTATGAAACGTTTTTCCGGATGGATGCACCCCCCACCGTTTGCAATTTGGGTTGCCTCCATTTGCGCGCTGGTTGGCGCGGCATCAGCCCGAGCGCAGGCTCCTGACGCGCCTCAGGGCCCTCCAATCATCAAGTCCATCGACGTGGAGTACTCGGGACCGTCAACGGTCAGCAAGGAGCGGATTTTCGCGCAAATGCGAACAAAGGTGGGCCAGCCTTATTCCAATCAAGTAGTCGAGCAGGATATTGAGGCCCTTTACAAGACTGGCTCCGTTCTAAATGTTCGCATTTTTGCTCAACCGGAAGGCAACGGAGTGAAGGTGACCGTTGCTGTGCAGACGCGTTCGATTATGCGCGAGATCGAAATCAATGGAGCCGAACGGGTCAAGGCAAAAAGACTACGCAAAGAAATCAAATTGAAGCTCAACCAGTCGGTGAACGAGCAACAGTTAGAGGAAGCGCGCCAAAAAATCATCGAAGTTTATCAGGGACGAGGCTTCAACGATGTCAGCGTTCAATTTCGCGTCGATCCAATTGATGAGAAACGCGGGACGGCACGCGTTGTTTTCACCGTCAACGAAGGAGCGAAAGGCGCGGTGCGCCGGATCCACTTTGAGGGCAACACGCATTTCAGCGAAAAGGTGCTGCGCAAACAGATGAAAACCCGGGGCAAAACGTTCGTTTACTTCCTCGATAAATCCGGCCGGCTTGACGAAGTGCAATTGGAACAGGACCGGGACAAACTCCGTGAGTGGTACCAGAACCACGGCTATATCGATATGGAAATTAGGGAAGTGCGCAGGGAACGCACCGCGAACGGTCCGATGATTCTCACGATCGTCATTGCGGAAGGTCCCCAATATCACGTAGGCAAGCTTACGGTTTCAGGCTACCAGGCGACGACGCAAGAGAAGGTTCGGGCGCTGTTAAAAATGAAGGAAGGCAGCGTCTATTCGCCAAAGCAATTGCACGATGATGCGAAAGCGGTTGCCGACGCCTACGGGAGCGGCGGTTATGTCGATCTTTCGATCTTGCCCGAAGGCACTCCATCGGGTCCTGCTCGGATCGATGTGCATTATAAGATCGAAGAGGGCGCCCGCTCGTTTGTGAACCGGATCAATATTGAGGGTAACACGCGCACCAAGGACAAGGTGATTCGCCGCGAAGTTCTCGTTGCGCCCGGAGATGTCTTCAACACCGTTCGCGTGGACGTGACCAAGAAACGTCTGGAGAATCTGGGTTACTTTGCCAAGGTCGAAACTTATCCAGAAGACACAGACATCCCGGGGCGTAAAGACCTTACGATTCTGGTGCAAGAGAAACGGACCGGCTCGCTCAGCTTCGGCGGTGGATTCAGCACGATCGACCAACTGGTTGGATTCGTGGAACTCACCCAGGGCAATTTCGATTTGTTGAACTGGCCTGCCTTTACTGGTGCGGGCCAAAAGTTCCGCTTACGCATCCAGTACGGCACGCAGCGGCAAGATTTTATTCTCACCTTGACGGAACCGTACTTCCTCGATCGACGCTTGTCGCTTAGCGGCCAGCTCTTCTATACGGAGGCAAATTATTTGAGCGCCCAATACAACCAGCGCAATTACGGATTTTCGATCGAAGCCCGCAAGCCGATCAACGCCTTTACGTATGTGAGCCTGGGATATCAGCTGCAGGACGTGGATATTTTTGATGTGGACCCCAATGCATCCGACTTCATCCAGTCACAAAAAGGCTCGTTTGTGGAGAGCAAGATCTTCACAAGCGTCGTATTTGATCGGCGGGACAATCCCTTGCTCACGCGCCGCGGGCAACGCGTTACTTTTGCGCCCTATGTTGCGGGCGGTTTTCTTGGCGGTGACACCCAAATCTATGGATGGGACCTGGAGGGGTCCCAATATTTTCATCTCCCCTGGGATACCATCCTGCTCCTTAACGGCGAAGTCGCGACTGTAAGTCAGTGGGGCAGCGGGGACGATGTGCCAATTTTCGAGCGCCTTTTTCTCGGAGGCTCAAATAATCTTCGGGGATTTCCGTTCCGCGAAGTTGGACCACAAGACGAAAATGGCGAACCGACCGGTGGCCAGACAATGGCCCGGGCAACCATCGAATGGACTTTTCCGATCATCGAAAAAGCCCGCGGCGCAATATTCTATGACACCGGGTTTGTCAACAGCGACGCGTGGTCCTTTGGCTTCAATCATATCGCCTCGGATATCGGCGTCGGGCTCCGCCTTGATTTGCCGATCGGCCCGCTGCGGCTCGACTACGGATTTCCGATCCAGCGCGACGGCTACAACGGCGGCGGGCATTTCAACTTCAATGTTGGTTACCAATTTTGAACGAATATAAATGGTTGCAGTCTAACCGGGTTCCAACCACGGTATCCCTTGTGTTATGAAGAAGTTTCTCTCTACAATATTTGTTTTAACGCTCGCTTTTCCGATTGCGGTTTTCGCTCAGGGGGCAATGAAAATCGGAACCGTGGATATGCAGCGCGCATTCAAGGAATACAGCAAGACCAAGGATGCGGAGGTAAAAATCAACGACGCAAAGAATTCCGCCAAGAAAGAATATGATGATAGAGCGGAGGCCTACAAAAAAGCGCTTGATGAAATTAATAATCTCAACAAGCAGCTCGATGCTCCAGCGCTAAGCGCCGAAGCTAAGTCGCAAAAAGCAAAGGAACGTGATGACAAGATCGCCAACATCAAGAACATGGAGCGTGAAATCAGCGACTTCCGTCAGACCCGCGAACGGCAGTTGCAGGAACAGGCGATGCGCATGCGAGAGGGTATCGTGAAGGAAATTACTGACGTAGTAATGGAAAAAGTGAAGGCCAACAATATGGATTTGGTGTTTGACAAATCGGGCCTGAGCCTGAACGGCGTGCCTGTTTTGATGTACGCACACGGCAACGTCGATTTTACGGACGACATCATCGCCGTGCTAAACAGGCCGGGCCGCGCCACAAGTTCAAGCGAGAAAACGCGGGTGAGTCCATCCGCGACGCCGACAAGAGCTTCAAGACCTTAATTACGGTTCGACAATTCGGAAATACACGCGACCTAAATCGCGTGTATTTTTTCGTACAGGTGAAAAGCACGCGCGCACGTCGACCGGAAACGATTTATGAGCAGTCGCAACCTGCGAAAGCGCCCGTTCAAAGTCCGTTTGTCCGTCGAGTCAGATTTCGGCCGGGACAGTGCATCGCGTTCGCGGTTCTGGCATTCTGCTCTGGTGCGCTCGCGGCGAATTGGCAGTCAACGGTCAGCAAAGAGCCGCCTGGAAATTTTCCAGAGCTTCGCCCTCTCCGTGCGACCTACCGTTTCGGATGGTCTGGATTTACGGCGGCTACCGGAGAAGTCCATTTTACCAAGCCATCCCGGGACAAATTTCAGCTCGACGGAACAGGGCGGACGATCGGCTTCGTCCGCGCCTTGTGGAAGCTGGATGTGAATCATCAGGCAACCGCCAATGCGGAAACGCTGCGCCCAATCGAAACCCAGCAAACAGAGAATTACCGATCAAAAAAACTCACCACCCATCTCACTTTTAGAGATAATGGCGTAACTCGCGCGAGGACGGAAGGCGAAGGCAGTTCTGCCGCAACAAAGACCCGCCAATTTAGTTTTCCCAATCTGTTCGATCTGCACTCGGCCCTGCTTTATTTGCGTAGTCAGCCACTCAGGGATCGCAGCGTTTATCGCGTCGTCGTCTATCCGGCCACCAACGCATATCTTGCTACCATCACGATAATTGGCCGGGAAAAAATCTCGGTGCACGCTGGCAGTTACAACGCGATAAAAGTCGATTTGCAGCTTAACAAGATTGGCAAAAATCTTGAATTGCAACCACACCGGAAGTTCCGTCGCGCCACGATCTGGGTCTCAGATGATGCTGAGCGAATTTTGCTTCGCATCGAAGCACAGGTCTTTGTCGGCACAGTTTTCGCCGAGCTGCAATCGGTGCACTTCGACGGTGCAAGATAGGGATACCGCCGCGGCTGTGATCCACCGGACATTCCAAATTTGGACGCCTAGTCAGGAACCCACTCGCCGCGCACCGGTGGCCCGGGCGGAGGACGAATACGCTTCCGCGATGGATCGTAGATCGGTTCGCGTGGCCGCGGCAATAGTCGGAGCGCGGCAAGCGTTTCCAGATCGAGCCGGCCTGTGATGGCAAGACGCGTCCGCGCTTGATAGGCGCGCAGGGATAATTCCATTGCCGATCCATAGGCTCCGTCGATCTCGCCTCGATAAAGCCCGCGGCGAGCCAGCGCTATTTGTGCGGAGACCACCACATTGCGTTGCACATCGGACGGAGCAGCCTCGTAGGGAGTGCCAGCAAGAAGTCCTCCTGGTGAAGTGCCAGGCGTCACGGGACTGGATGGATAGACCTGTCGATCCTGCGGCGCGTTGGCAAAAAGTTGGGCTATGGGCGGAGCCACCCCTGCCGCGTCGCCAGAAGATTGGTCGCGGAGATCATGTACACCGGGGCTGGGCGAAGGGGTAGTCTTTGCCGCCAGTTGTCCGGACGCTGAAGAGCTAATCCCAAGCGAACGCAGCGTTTCGCCGTTGAGTTCACCGTTAACCTGAAGTCCGTTGCGAATCTGAAAGCGGCGGATCGCGGCGGTCAGGTTCGCATTTGTCTCGCCCGTAATCTCGCCATAATAAAAACCCTGATCCTTGAGCGCCTGCTGCACGCTCTCTATCATTTGATCCGCTCGCACAAGCGCAAGCGACCCGATGAAAATCAGCGCAGCCACCTTGGCTTTCATTTCGATGTGATTTTGACGCCCTTCTCTTTTGCTTATTCAGCGCTTTCCCGGATCGGTCACCGCGAGCGTTGACTGCCGCTGCTTTGTCGCGTCGCGATAACGTAAAATTCCCTCGGTGACAGCTGCGGCAATTTGCTCGCGATAATCTTCGCTCGCCACCTTGGAAATGTCTTCTTTGTTGGTGAGAAACCCTCCTTCGACCAAAACAGCGGGAGAAGTCACATTTGCGATCACAAAAAATTGCCTGCCGATTGTGCCCCGATCCAAGGCGCCCGTGCGTGCGACCAGCGCTTCCTGAATAAATCCGGCGAGGGTCTGACTTTCATAATTGGGCGAATCGGAAAGTGGTCGCCACAGGAAAGGCAGCCACGAAGCCACAAAGGAACCCGCGGTGATTTGATGGGCGGCATAATACGTTTCCACCCCGCTGGAAACCGGCTTGTTATCTTCGTTAAAATGAATGCTCACAAAAATACAATCGCTCACGCGGTTGGCGAACGCAGCGCGATCTGCCAGCGAGACATACGTATCCCCCAGGCGGGTCATCAAAGTTGCGATTCCTTCCGCCTCCAACAATCGGTCGATCCGCCGCGCCACGTCCAGAGTCAGATCTTTTTCAAGCACACCGTCGCACATTGCACCGGAGTCTTGTCCGCCGTGCCCTGGATCGAGCACAACCACTGCGAATGCCTTCGGTGTCGCGGAGGGCTGCGCTGTTCGCGATTTTGCCGTGGGTTGCGGTTTTGGCATTCGCTGCATCCAGATGAAGGATGCGGCCATCAATAACAAGCCCGACAGGGCCAGTATATGCCGGATCGATTGTTTCATTCGTGATGCTTGAGCGAACATTTTTCTGCATAGTCTAATCGCTGATCATGTGGCGCAATTCCGTACCTGATAGCGCACGATAACAAATTGCTCTGCTCGCATCGCGCTCGAGTATTCCCGCTTCGATTTCGGTATTGGCGAGCTGCTCTTGCCGATACTTCGTCACGGCAGCACGCTCTGGCAATTCCTTCGCGTCGCTTGTCTGTAAGGTCATATGCCCGATGCTCCATGCGTCGAGCGCGGAGCGGAGCGCCGTCTCAAGACTGGCATCCGACGCATACTCGGCTTTGAGGAATGATTCCATTAGCTCCCTCGATTGCTGTGACCCGCTGAGCACGGCGAAATCTTGTCGTGCTTGCGCGAAAGTTGCGCCGTTGGTTGCAATCTCGCCATCGTACTCTACTCGCAGAAACAAATCCTCTTCCGGGCGATCCCCGACCTCCGCGAAGAGCATCCGCGCCAGGTAAGGCGCACCATAAACTTGCTCAAACGCGCTTTTCATCACCGGACTGAGCGAATAATGCACCAGCCGCCGCAGGGAAACATCTGCTGCCGAGCGGGTGAAGCCTTCCGTACTAGCCAGTTCGATGGCTGCCATCCGCAACCGCTCGATATCTCCGGGATGACCGATGGCGCCCATTGCGATCCGGTCGTAAATCTCGAAAATCTTCTGCCGTCTCTGGCCGAGAGTGAGAAATAAAATGCCGTCCCGATAACCAAGCGCCGCGATTGGACTTCCCGAAGCGAGCTGCGCCTCGATGTACTCGCGGCGGTTGGCGATCGCTTCAACCCAACGATACGGCTCTTCGATCATGCAACCGTTTCCTTGAACACGGCAGCGATTTTGCTCTCCGGCAAAGTGGCAATGCCTTCGCGCGATACAATCTTGATGAGCGGATAAATCTTCCCGCTGCGATCCACGCCGCCCGTCGCTGTGTCGGATTCCGCAGCCGTATCAAGCGCTCGCAAAGCGATCGATACCGCTTCGTCTTCACTCAATTTTTGCAGCCGCTTCGCGCCCCAATTGTTTTCGTAATAGAGAATGCCGCGCACGGACGGCGATCCCGATCCGGTTGCTGCGTAATCAGTCGCTTCAAATTGAGCCCCCATCGCGTCGTAAAAATAAAGCCGTGCCTCCGGCTTTGGATGGGAATCGTACGTCGCAAAAATTGGCACCACCACTCCGACACCCTGCATGACGAAGCCGAAATTATCGCGCAACAGCTTGGATAGCGCGCGCACCTTTCCATCGACGCTCATTTCCTGCAGCTGCGTTCGCCGAAAGTATTGGAATGAATGTTCCAGCACTCGCGCCATTTCCCAGGCGGTAGCCGGGACGCCGGCGATGGCCATAATTGAATGGCGATCGATTTCCAAGACTTTGTCAGCGCGATCGTAAACTACGGTGTTGCCGGCGGTCGCGCGCCGATCGCCCGCCACCAAGACGCCACCGGAAAATTTGAAAGCAAGAATTGTGGTCGCCTCGGTTGGCTGCCACGAAGTTTGGTGCGGCGTTCCACCCTGTGGTTTTGAGTTAACAATGGCCCCCGGAGTAAGCAGACCTTTGCGTCGTAACAACGCCGGGAAATCGCCAGCCGCGCCAGAAGAATTCTGGTCAAGCGCCACGAGGGACGGCTCCATTATTGGCCGGTGCGCTGGCGATAGCGTTTGGATTGATTGGGATCGACCTTTCGCATTTTCTTTAAAAGGTCCTTGGTGTCCGGTCGCGAGACATCCGGTGAGCGTGGGCCGCCCCCATCGCCTTGTTTTGGGCCCCACGGAACGGGATCAACCGGCTTTTGGATGCGCTCAGGCATAAAAAAATCTAAGAGGAAAAATTGGAAAGGCAAGCCGCGCTCATTTGTCGCCGCCTCGCTCATATATTTAAGACCCGCGGATCGCGCGCGTCAGTCTCATGGACACCGGGCCATGGCCAGAGGCTTGCCAGGTAAAGGTGCCGGTGCCAAGATTTGGAACGATGAGGCTGGCTATTTTATGCGCAACGTTATTTTTCACTTCCTCGCTCCTTTCCACAGCGTCAGCCCAGACGCCTGCACCGGCTGACGCCGCTCAACTTGAAACGCTGGCGAAAAAGATAGACGAGCAAAACGCCAAGATTGACGCGCTCTCTCAGGAGATCCTCAAACTCGAGCAGCAGCTTTCGCACATCCGTCCGGGTGTAATGGTCGGAGAAAATACACCATCAGCGCCCACGTCCGCCGCTCCGGCGGAATCGCCGTCACACACGATGAGCGGGAATACGCACACAGTCGCACGCGGGGAGACCCTCACATCCATCGCCAAGATGTACAAGGTGAGCGTGGACGAACTGCAAAAGGCCAATAATATCGAAGATGGGCGTAAATTGCAGGCCGGACAAACGATCGTCATTCCAGGTTCGCCTTCACCCGCGCCTTCTGCTTCGCCGCCACTAACTGATGCTGCGCGTCCCTGAGTTGGTGAATTAGACTGGTAATTGTTCGTCGGGAGCAGAAATCGGCAAAGTCGCTATTTCTTCTGCGGGCGTTTCCGGTTCAGGTTGCGCTGAAGCCTCAAGGAAACTCTGCTGGCACAGCCGCGCATATTTTCCGCCGAAGGCGAGCAATTCATCGTGCGTGCCGCGCTCGATAATTCGGCCGTGATCGAGCACTAGAATCTGGTCCGCGTGCACGATCGTGGAAAGCCGATGAGCGATGACGATGGATGTGCGATGAAACATCAGGCGCTCGAGCGCTTCTTGAATCAGCCGCTCCGTCGCCGTGTCCACGCTTGCCGTCGCTTCGTCGAGAATCAAAATCGGCGGGTCTTTCAGCAACGCGCGCGCAATCGACAGCCGCTGTTTCTCACCGACGCTTAACTTCACGCCGCGCTCGCCGACGATGCTTTCCAAACCAGTCGGCAATCGCTCGATGAATCCCCGCGCATTGGCGGCATCCACTGCGCTCCATAATTCTGCGTCGCTCGCACGCGGCTTGCCCATCAAGAGGTTCTCTCGAATCGAGCCATTGAACAAAAAGCTTTCCTGCGTCACTACGCCGATCGCTTCGCGCAAGCTCCGCAGCGCGTATTCGCGGATCGGTCTTCCATCGACATAAATTTCGCCAGCGCTGAATTCGTAAAATCGAACAAGCAAATTCACCAAGGTCGATTTGCCGGCGCCGGTCGCCCCCACCAGCGCAATCGTGGCGCCCGGCGGCGCATGAAAGGAAACGTGCCTGAGCGCAGATAGTCCGTCCGCGTAGCTGAAGCTCACGTCCTGGTAGCGAATATCGCCCGCGATTCGCGCATGCGCGGGATCAGCGATCCCGGCTGTAAACCCCGGCTCGGCTGATTCATCGAGAATCTCGAATACGCGTTCGCCCGCGGCGCGTCCGGCTTGCACGAGTTGGTTGAGTTGATGCAATCGGCTGACCGGATCGTAGAGAAACGCCGTCAGCATTAAAAACGCAACCAGATCGCCGATCTGCATCACACCGGTCAAAACGGCGTGACTGCCAAACCCCAGGACAAGCACAGCGCCGAATGCCTCAAACATCGACATCGACGGGCTGTAGATTGCCCAAACTCGCATGACAACAAGCGTGGCATGCCGCAACTGATCGCTTACCCGATTGAAGCGCGCGTGTTCTTCTCTTTCGCGCACGAAGCTCTTGATTTGACGAACGCCGGAAAGATTGTCGTGCAGAAGCGCGTTCATGGCCGACGCCGCCCGACGCTGCAAACGATAGCGGCGATGTGCTGTCAATGTGTACGTGAGAGCGCCGGCGATGAGCAGAGGAAACGGCGCCAATGCGAGCAGCGCAAGCTTTGCGTTCAGATAGAACATCATCGCCATCACGATCACGACCTGCAAAACCGCGACCACGCCCTGCTCGATTCCATCGATCAGCACGCGCTCGACGGAGTTCACATCCTCGATCACGCGTGTCATGAGATCGCCGGTGGCGCGATTGTCGAACCAGCGAAGCGGCAGCAGTTGAATGTGCGAGTACAAATCGCTGCGCAGATCGAAGATCACCTTTTGCTCGAACGTGTTGTTCAGTACAATCCGCAGCGCGTTGAAGGCGTGCTGAAGCAGAAACGCTACGGCCGCTAGTAAAATCAAGGGCAGCAATTTCTCGGGATGATTCGCGCGCACGACGTCGTTGATAATCCATTTCGTCACGGTCGGGAAAATGATCACCATCAGCGTGCTGAGAATCGCGCACGTCAGCGTCCCCGCGGCCATCCACGGGTAGCGCTTTAGATAGGCAAGAACGCGCCAGACCGTTTTCATTGGGCAATTAACTCCGAAAGCTTTCGCGAGCCAACCTCGACGCATGCCTCATCAGGTCAAGGTAACGCACTCCGACGGGCGCCGGGCGAAAGAGGGTTGCTCTGATCCGTAGTGTAGTAATCTTGGTCGTCTGTATTTCCTTTTGGCCAAATCACGGGGCACGCGACCTGGCAGACAAGATCGAGGGCACGGTCAATTATTCGGCCGTTGCCGAGGAAGCAAAGAATTTCGTGCGAAATCAGTCGGTGAATCTGATTGAGACATTAGCGGATCGGCTCGCAATGCATTTGCTGAAGACTTTCCAGGTACAGAAGGTCACCGTCGAACTGCGAAAATTTCCTTTGAAGGACGCGAAATACGTCTCCGTGACCGTAACGCGTGCTGGTCTATCGGCTGAAAGCCACTCAGAACCAGCGGTCAAGGATTAACCACCAATCAACATGATGGACACAAATAATGAGGAGCTGTTGTGATGGCCCAAATCAAGCGTCGGCGCGCAAGTCTTCACAAACAAGTCGCCACCTTTCGTTCGCTTTTCGTCGCACGATTCATAATCTTTCCCGCGTGAAACAGGACGGCTGGGAAACCATGTCGAGTGAGCGGCATTTCGCTAATGCGCATCTCGAAGTTGTGACAGACCAAGTGCAAACGCCGACGCGATCTAAGCCGCGTTCGTGGACAGTGGTGCACCGTAAAGCAGCCGTGATCATCGCGCCGATGACACGCAATGACAAAATCGTTCTCATTTGCCAGGAACGCATCCCAATTCGCACAACGATTTGGGAAATGCCCTCCGGTCAGATCGACAACTCTGTAGCCGGGGTCGGCTTGTCCGCCGTAGCCTCCGCCCTCCGCAGTACTGCTACGGAGGACGGGTCGGCGAAGGCGGATGCCCCCAGCCACCGTGCGGTCGAAACGATCGAGCAAGTTGCGCTGCGCGAACTTCGGGAAGAGGCCGGTTACGAACTCGCCAAAGATGGCGATCTCATCCCGCTCGGCTATTACTTTACCTCGCCCGGGTTTACGGACGAACGCGGTTACTTCTTTCTGGCGCGCCCAGTGGAGCCATGTCCGAATTATGTGCGTGACGAAGCGGAATCGATTTTGGACTGCCGCGCATTCAGCGTTTCCGAGATTCGCCGAATGATCGTCGAGAGCGAAATCCGCGATGCCAACACCTTAAGCATGTGGGCGCGGCTCTCGGCGCATGACCTTCTTCCGGCTAGGGAGCGCTAACGCGTTACTACAGGTCCGTTTGAGGCAAAGAGTGCGCTAAACCGATTATCGATCCAATGGCGCTGCGAGACATTTTCAAATTTCGGGAGCTGCCGGAAAGCGAAACGAGCAAGCCATTCCTCGAGCATTTGGAAGACTTGAGATGGACGATCGTGAAGATGTCGATCACGCTCGTCATCGCGATGATCATTTGCTTTGCATTTCGATCAACGCTCGTGCGTGTTTTGCAGGCGCCATTGCGCGACGTGGGTTCCCAGATCGGAACACTCAAAGCACTCGGCATCACCGATTCCATCGTGATCTCATTTCATCTCGCGTTTTACGCAGGCATCGTTCTCTCCTTTCCGCTGCTCCTTTATTTTCTGGCGGAGTTCGTACTCCCAGCGCTTACCGTTATGGAGAAACGCTTTTTGCTTCCCGCTATTTTCGTCAGCTTCGCGCTCTTCCTGCTTGGCGTGTCTGTCTGCTATTTTTGGTTGTTGCCCAAAACGATCCTTTTTTTCTTTCGCGACACCGAGTCGCTCGGCTGGGCGCCCACCTGGACCGTGCAACAGTATTATTCTTTTGTGACGCGATTTACGATCGGGTTCGGATTGGCTTTCGAATTGCCAGTGGTCGTTCTGGCGCTGGTTCGATTTGGATTGATCACTTACAGATTCATGGCACGCACCCGGCCCTACGCCGTGGTGCTGATCTTTATCCTGGCCACGATCATCACGCCCACGCCTGATATCCTGACGTTGGTCGCGATGGCGCTGCCAATGTGCCTGCTTTACGAAAGCTGCATCTGGATTGCGTGGTTCATGGAGCGCCGCAGCTCTAAATCGATCGCTTGATCCGCGTGGACCGTATCCCTTACGAATTTCTCTTCCGCGCGTTCGCTTTTATTCTCGGTGCCGCGGTCGGCTCGTTTTTGAACGTCTGCATCTATCGCTTGCCGGTCGCTCTCTCGATTAACAAGCCACGCCGCTCTTTTTGCCCGGCGTGCAAGACGCCGATCCCCTGGCATCAAAATCTGCCATTGATTAGTTGGTTGTTGCTCCGCGGTCGCTGCGCAAACTGTGGCAGCAAAATCGCCTTTCGCTATTTTGCCGTGGAACTCCTCACGGCGCTTCTTTTCCTCGCGATCTGGCAGGGCTTCACGTGGCAAGTGGCGATCGCATACTTGATTTTTGTTTCACTCCTTATCGTCGGAACGTTTATCGATTTCGAGCATTTCATTATTCCAGACCGTGTGACGATCGGCGGGATAGTCGCGGGCGTCGTTTGCAGTGTGGCGGTGCCAGCTTTGATGGAAACGGATTCACGGATTGCCGCGGGCGTTCGCTCCATGCTCGCGGCGGCGTTGGGCTACGTGATCCTTTTGATTGTTCTGGAAGCAGGCAAAATCGCCTTTGGAAGGAAGAGAATTCGTTTCGACACGCCGACGCCGTTCACATGGACCAAACGCGAAGACGACGCGGATTTCGTGGTCGGAAGCGAACAGAGCTTGTGGAGCGACCATTTCGCCCGGGAGAAGGATCGACTCTTACTTCAATGCAGCGAGGCGAAGATCGATAATCACACCTATGGAAATGTGACGCTGGAGTTTCATTATGACTGCGTCAACGTGGAGGGCGCAGAGTTTCTGCTTGATCATTTGCACGAAATTTCAGGTGTCGCATACGAGCTGTTGATTCCTCGCGAGGCGATGGGACGCGGCGATTTGAAATTTCTTGGCGCGATTGGTGCATTTCTTGGGTGGCGCGCCGTTTTGTTCACTCTTTTTGCAGGGTCGCTTCTTGGTTCTATTATCGGCCTGGTCACGCTCATTGTGGGGAAGCGTGTGTGGTCGGCAAAGCTGCCGTTCGGACCTTATCTGGCGTTCGGCGCGATAAGCTGGATGTTTTTCGGTGATCTTTTTCTGCGCTGGTACACCGGATTGGTCAATCCGTAGTGCCAACGGCGCGCCCCGCGGTCGCGCTTACCAAGCTTCAGTCGGAACCGTCGCAGAAGGTTGGCTTGCCTGGAGCGTTGCTCGCCGGCGCAACATCAAACCCAAATTAACAAGTTCACATTTCCACCAACGCCGCAGTCCCAGCCAGATTTGCTTGCGCAACCGCGCATCTGGAACAAATCCATCGTAAAGATCGCACCAGCCGGTATTTCTTCTACCGTAGTTTCCAGTGGCCCACCGCCGCTTCGCCAAAGCCACGAGACGTCGATTGTAAAACGACATCATGTTCGCGGCGATTCCGCCCCAGATGCCGTTGAACGGCAGGTTAAGAAATTCACACTCTGGATCACGATATGCTGCCCTGACCAAACCAATATAATAGCTGCTTACATCAAGAAGGAGCGCAGCCGACATCAACTCGGCGTCGCCCATGTAATAGTATTTGTTTTTGTACAAACTTTCGAACCAGTGACGGTAGGTGATCGGATATTGCTGGTTGTAATGACGCAGCCGGTCGGCCACATCTTCGCCGGCTAAACTGCCCGCCAGCAAATCGGCGACGTAGTACGACGTGTAAGAACAAAAATCGAGCCCGGGACTGTAAAGCGGATCGATGAAGCCGACTGCGTCACCCACCGCGGCCCAGCCGTCATCGCAAACCTTTTCACTGTGATATGGCAACATCGACAAGGCATGCACGTCCCCCTCGATCACGCGTGCCGTACCAAAAATTTCGCGCCCGATCGGATTGCTAAGAATGTGCGCATGGAGCCGTTGAGCCAGGCTCGGTCCTTCTGGAAATTTAAAAATGCGGCTGTCGTACACGATGCCCGCGCTCACGTCGCCGCCGCGAAGAGGAATGATCCAAACCCACCAGCCGCGGCCAAACAAATGGTTGGTGGCCCATTCACGCCCGGCGCGACAACGATTTGCGTAATCGGGAAAGCGTTCTCGCCATTCATAGCTGTCCCATTGCTTGACGCCGGTGAATCGCGCCCAAACCGCGTTGATGGGATGCTCTGTGTTCTGGCGAAAATGCCCTAGCTTCCGGGCAAGCATGGCCGCGCGTCCTGTAGCATCGACAATCCAGCGGCAAGTAGTAGTGCGTTCACCAAGATTGACAACGGCACTCACTCTTTGCCCGTTGCCATTGTCCAGCTCGCAGTTTGTTACTTTGGCCGGACGCCATAGCTCGCAGCCTGCTTGTACCGCAAGTTCGAGCATGTGTGAATCAAGTTTCGCCCGGTCCACTTGAAACCCCGGCAACCGGCTCTGGTAGCGCGTACCCACCTCGACGCAATCGCCAAAGGGCTGGTCGGATCGATTCGAAAACCATAAACGCAATCCCTGTTTTGCGAGTTGATGATGACCGAGATAATGGGTCAGACCCAAAATGCGCGTCATGTAACAACTGCTCACCTCGGTCGTCGATTCGCCCACCTTCCGATCGAACTCGGCAGTTTTTTCAATGATGAGAACGCGCGCTTCAGGCCGTTTGCGTTTGAGCATCAGTGCGGTCGCGGCGCCGGAAAACGCGCCGCCGATGATTACGACGTCGTATTCGAAATTCATCGCAACTGGAAAAGTGGACGCTGCGCGTCGTAAACGCAATCAGTTCTGGGAGGGCCGTTGAATATTGGACGTTGGGCATTGGCCGTTGGACGTTGACCGCGTGATTTTTACAAACGCGCGTCTCGTTTTCCCAGACGGAATTCGTGAAGGCTTGGAGATCGTAGCGGAGCAAGGAAAAATTGCGGAGATCCGGCAACAAACGAAGGCAGCCGCAAATGTCATCGATCTTGGTGGCAATTATCTCGCGCCCGGGTTTGTCGATCTCCATGTACACGGAGCGATCGGCCGCGACACGATGGAGGCTTCGGCGGAAGCATTTCGCGCTATCTGCGATTTCCACGCGCGTGGCGGCACTACCTCACTCCTGCTCACAACAGCGACAGCGCCGATGAAGAACATCCTAGGTGTTCTCAATGCAGTTCGCGATTGCATTCGTCGGTGCGCCCCCTTCGGCGTCGCTCAAGGCAAGCTCAGGTCGCTCCCTGCCATCGAACAGATTGCCGGCGTTCATATCGAAGGGCCGTTTATTTCAAAAGCTAAGTGCGGCGCACAACGCGAGGAATTTATTCAAGATCCGTCACCGGTCGCGGTGCGGCAGTTGCTCGAACACGCGGATGTAATCAAACGCGTGACGATCGCGCCTGAGTTGCCGGGAGCACTTGATGCAATTGAGAATTTCCTCGCGCGCAAGATCAGCGTGAGCGGCGGGCACAGCGATGCGTGGGATGAGGACGCCCGGGCGGGGTTCGACCGCGGGATGCGCAGTGTGACGCATACATTTAATTGCATGTCATCAGCGCGCCGCCGCGGAATCTATCGCGTTGGCGGTTTGCTCGAGTTTGCCCTGAGCGAACCGCAGATCAGTTGCGAGCTGATTGCGGACGGCCATCATGTTTCCGCGACGTTAATGAAAATGTTGTACCACGCGAAGGGTGCGAGCGGCATTTGTCTTGTGACCGATGCGACTGCCGGTGCGGGGTTGCCGAATGGATCTCGGTTTTCGCTTTTCGGCAGAGATTGCGTTGTGGAAGGTGGCGTTTGTTTGCTCGCCAACCGTTCAGCGCTGGCGGGCAGCGCCTCGCGCATGATTGATCTTGTACGAATGCTCATTCACGCTGCTGGGGTCCCTCTGCACGAAGTTCTCGCGATGGCGACAGAAAACCCTGCGCGCGCGATTGGCGTCGAAACAAAAGGGAGATTGGCGATCGGAGCCGATGCAGACTTTGTCGTTCTCTCGCCAGAAATAGACGTGCTGCGAACAATTAGCAGCGGTGAGGAAATCTTTTCGTCAGAGAAAAAATAAGATCATAAGACGAACGCATCGTTAGTTCGATGCATGATGCGAAGCTGAACGAACTGCGAGCGGTGGACGCTAGTTAGTCAACAGTTCGAAACGTGCTCATGATCTGCTCGGTAAGCTTAATCTGAGCGTCACGATTGTATTCGGCCGGACGGTTGGATGGATCAAAGTTATTCACGTTCACGGAGCGAAGTTGGAAATCGAAGTGAATCTTTTTGCCCTTCCACGTGTAAATGATGTGCAGCGTTAAGTGTCCGGCGCTGCCTTCTTCGAATTTAGCGCGTTCGAAAGTCACATTGCCTGCGGTGAAACGACCAAAGTCTTCCGCGCTTTTCAGCAGGTCGTAATCGCCCGGAACAATGATTAAGCGTTTGTCCTTAAGGTTCGTCTTCGCTGGAACAGCAAAGCCGATAAACAGGGTTGAATCTTTCGGATAATCCGCGACAGCGCTTGTGACCCCGGTCGGCAGACAAATACGAAAGCCATGCGCAGGATCGGCATATGCAAAAGAATACTGCGGCGGACAATGTGGCAACGCCTTCGACTGTTTGTTAGTACCGTGGGCGCAACCCGCTGTCACGGTCAGCATGATTGCGGCACAGATCGTTTTCACGCGGTGCGAGTGAAACATAAGTAATGCGCGGCGGCGAGAAAATATGGTCTGCGTAAAACCGTGGCTTTAGTTCGGTAATTAGACCGCGACCGGAAGCAGGAGCCGTTTCAACGGCTTACCGCAATAAGCAAACCGTTGAGAAGGGTTCGTCACTCGTTAGGCGCTTTCTTCACCGGGCTAAAGCCGCGCTGTTAATAATGTGTCAGAGCGACATCAAAAATTCGGCGATATCGAGTGACGCGCGTGGCCGGCTCAGCTTGCTGATGTTCGCGGCCCATTCGCGCCATTGTCTTGCCTCATCGGCAAACGCACACTGGACATACGCGACAACTTCCAGTGGCGAATGCGCAACCACGCCTGAATTCGTTTCGACGATGAGTTGGGCATTGCCTTCCTCCTGACCGGCGACGACGTGATTAATGATCATCGGACAACAGGCAGCAATCGTTTCCTGCACCGTCGCGCCTCCGGCTTTTCCGATAAGCAAATGGCTGGCCTGTAGTATGCGGGGAAGCTGGGTGGTCCAGCCGAGGACCTTGACGTTGCGATCGGCCGCCGCCGTTTCGATGTCCGGCCGGAGTTTATCGGCGCGGCCGATAGTCACCGTGAGATCGACGCCAAGATCGGCAAGCCGTTGCACGAGTTCGGGCGCGCCACGGGTTGCGGCGTGGATCATGTAGAGGACTCGGCGTTTGGAATTGGCCGAAGGGAGTTGTCGATCCATTCGGCTCGGGCTTAGGACTGGTTCTTGCGCGGAATCGGCAAACTCCGGACTAACTGGAAATCCGAATATTTTAATTGTTTGTGGTGGCACTCCGTCGGCACGCAAAACCGCGGCGCTCTGCTCGTTTGGAACAAGGAAGTAATCGGCGACGCAGCGATACCAAATTTTGTTGACGGTGATCGAGTCGGTCACGACCACGACGCTTTTGCAGAGTCTGTCCGGTCCCAAAATCTGCTGAAGCAGGTACGGATATGCGGGAAAAGAGGAAGCGACTATGTCTGGTTGAAAGCGGTCGAGCAAAGCAGCGAAGTGCTCCTTGAGCCGAGAAAATCGCTGGAAATTTTTATCATAATCCTTCTTGCGATCGATCCATCGGTAAACGCTTCCCCAAATACGCGGCGCAAAATCAACCACCCAAAGATAACTCCTTCGGACCAGCTCGTTGATCAGGGGGTAGGTTTCGGCAAAAAGGTCGCGCAGTTCGACCTCGGTCTGCTCCGGGGCGACCCGCGCCAGTCCATCGCGCACTCCGCGGGCAGCGCTATTGTGACCCTCTCCAAAACCGGCGGTGAGGATCAAGATTCTTTTTTTCACAACTCGTTAGGCAAAAACAGGCAGGAGCGAAGTGAACGAACTTTAATGGATATTTGTGACCGGCAAAGTAAACTCTGAGCGGAGATGAAATATCTCGGATTTGTCTGGCGAGTGCTGCGGCGCCTGGTTTGGGAAACCGCGACCGATACTACCACCGGTCTGGCTGCGCAGATGGCCTATCTGCTCCTTTTCGCTCTCGCGCCCGGTCTGCTTTTCCTCTGGCATCTACTCGGTCTCTTCGGCACCGATCCAACGAAACTGCACCAAATGTTTCTTATCTTGCAAAGCTTCATGCCGCCCGATCCAAAAGTGCAGGATATTCTCGATACGGCGGTCGCCAGCGTGGTCGTGACAGGCTCGAGCGGCATGCTCGCGAACGCCGGGATCATTCTCGGAATCTATTTCGGCACCGTCTTCATCGCGACGGTCTCCCGCGCCCTGAGCCAAACGCACGGAGTGCGCGAAGATCGACATTGGTGGTCGAAATACATCATCTCGTTTTTCATGCTCTTCTGGTTTGGCATCGTCATCCTGTTTTGTTTTAACGCGATAGTATTCGGCGAAAAACTCGCCGGCATTGCGGAAGTCAATTTGCAGCTCACGATCCCGTTGCAAGCGTGGATCACATACCTCAATCTGCCCTTCATCGCGCTGGCGCTGATCGGTCTCGCGCTCGCCGTTTATCTCCTGACTCCGGAAAATTATCTCACAATCCGCCAGGCGTTGCCGGGTGCGATCTTCTTTTCCATTGGTTGGATTATCGCGACCAAGCTCTTTCAGCTTTATGTGGCAAGATACGACCGCTACAATCCGACTTATCTCGCGCTGGCGTCCATCATCGTCCTCCTAACTTGGATGTATCTGACCTGTTTGCTACTGCTTCTCGGCGGCAAATTGAACGCAATTCTTCGTCGCGAACGCGAAAGGATGCGCGAAGCCGCGCCGCGCGCGCCTGCTTCTGCCGCGCATGCCGGCTGACTTGGGACCGCGACGATTTTCGCCAGATCCAAGAGGTCAAAAGTTGCAAGGGTTATCCGGCAGCTGCCGGATTTAAAGGATTCGCCCTTTGTCACCGTTGTAATTTTTTTTGACGAATCACGGCAGGAAGGTTCAAGGTTGATCACGTCGCGTGCTCTGATACGCTCCGCTGCAGTGGTGCGCTTTCGCCTTTGGCTCGCAACTGCACTCGCGCTCGGCGCGATCGCCAGCGGTCTCCTTCGCGCCCAAGTCAGCGATAACGAAAAAAGCCAGCGCGACGAATCTGAGACGGGACAACACGAAACACAGGCCGCCTCATCTCCGGCACCAAAGCGAGCAACAGAGAAGTCGACAGAAAAGAGCGGCACCTCTGCCACAGCAAAAGAATCATCCAGCCCAATTCCGAAAACTTTCGGGACAGATAACTCGGTGAGCGAAGCCGCCGATGCCTCGCCATCAGCAGGCGAATCGCCGAGTCCTCATAAATCAAATTTGGCGAAAAAATCCGGGGAGACAGAAGAGGCAACGACAAAGCCAAAGCCAAGCGAAACGCCCGAACCAACTCGGGCTTCAAAGAAATCGAAAAAATTTGCAAGCCCAACGCCAAAGCCGAAATCAGCGAGGAAAAAAACGCGAAAGAAAGAAGAGACTTCAGAACACAAGAAAGCTTCGAAAAGAAAAGGAACTGCGAAAGAAAAAGAAACGCCAGAACCGAACAAAACCCCGACGCCGCCTCCGGAAGAAACTACCGCCGGGCCGGAGAGCCCAACCCCAGCGCCGCCGCGCGCGGTTGTCGTGCCCACGCCGGCGGCATCGCCGCAGTCCAAAATTCCACGCGCTGGTCCTGTGGAAGAGCGAGCACAGGTTGTAATCGAAAAATCCGGCGTCGAGGAGGAGCAGGGTCTGGAGCCTGCGCCATCCCCGCCACCGCGCAGAGGTTTTTGGCCGTGGTCCAAGAGCCGTTCCACCGCATATCGCTATCTCACAAGGTCGGTGATCGAAGCGATTCGCCGTGCGCCAGTGAAACGAAGGCGCTGGCAATTTATTGTCGTGCATAATAGCGGGACCCGGCAGGGAAATGCGCGCGCTTTCGATTACTATCATCGGCATGTCCGCCGGATGCAGAATGGCCTCGCCTATCATTTTGTGATTGGCAATGGAACATCGACCGGTAACGGCCAGATCGAAGTAGGGGATCGCTGGCGCCGTCAAATCAACGGTGGCCACGTGCACAGCGATTATCTGAACAACATCTCGCTCGGCATCTGTCTGGTGGGCGACTTCAATCGCAGCCAGCCGACGCGCGCGCAGCTCGATTCGTGCGAAGAACTCATCCGCTACCTGCGAGAACGCTGCGGCAAGACCGACAGGGGCGCCATTCCTGTGCGGCCGCACCGGGAAATGAATCCGCCGCGCTGGGCGACCGATTGCCCCGGCGACGATTTTCCCTACTCGTGGTTCCGCAGGTTTTGACAGTGAGCGTACGGTTCTCTGTCATTCCGAGCGGAGTCGAGGAATCTCCAATTTTAAGCGAAGTGAGAGATGTCTCGACCCGTTCGGCTTCGCTGGGCGAGACTTTCGCTCGACATGACAAAAAGCATTACTTGCGTTCTGCCACTATCAAATTGGCTTCCTTGTAGTTCCACCGATAGCCGAACCCGAAGTCAAGCGGTGGCGGATTGCTCTGCGCGAAGAGCTCTTGCAGTCTGGGCTGGTAATGTTGTTTGAACAGCTCGATCGGCCCGAGGTAATTGCCAAACAAACGCAGACTCCATTTGGCTGGGTCAAAGTAAGCCAGCGGAATTCCTGCGTCGTCCTGCACAATTCTGTTGCTGTGTGCGAGAATGAAATTGCGGATCGTGGCGAATCCTTCTTCGAACATCAGATACGACGACGACTTGAGGAAACTCGAGCCGGCGCGCAATCGGTCGCAAAATTTCAAGAAACCCGGAGTGGACTTGATTCCGCCGTCGGAAATATCGGTAGTGAAGTAATACAGCGTTTGTGAATTGCCTGTTTGGTTGTCGGTATAGTTGATCCGTACCCCGGGAATGCTGCCGCCTTTCTTTCCCGGCGCGCTTTCTTCAAACGTGCCGCTGCTGCTTAGGAAGCCGAATGCGACACGCGTAATCGACTTATCGGCGCGGACGATGAAAACGTAGAGAATCGGCAACACGCCATTGAGGTTCTGCTGTTGCAGATCGATTTTCATGTCTTTGGTGATGAAGTAGGTCGTGCTAAGCGAGGACTTCATTGCGTTCTCCAGATTTCCGAGCGCGCCGGAGAGGTTCGCGATGCGTAACGGATCGGGCGGAGGCCCCATCGATTCCTTCCCACAAAGCACGTACACCGCAGCCCTGGGAAAAAACTGATCGACATAAAGAAAATCGGGACCGCTGAACATATAAAACGCTACAGGAATCGGTTGCGTCGTTTCCGGAAGATAGGTCTCTTGCCATGCGTGCAGTTTTTGCAGCTGCCGCTGATTGAGTTTTGTGAACTCGTTCTCAAAGAAGGCGGAGTGCTCCTGCCATGCCGGATCGCGCGTAAGCGGCGCAAGCGGAGAACTCTCAGGTACCGGCATTCCGGCAAGGAAACGCGCAACATCATTGGGTCCAGCGCCGACCGGAAGGGCACGAGGCGCAAGCTCGGGATTCTGTTGTGCAGAAACGCTGATCGCGCTCGCCAGGACCGACAACAGAATCTTCGCCACGGTTTTACCGAAAGATCGCTTTTTCATGCCGAGCGATTGAGGCGTTTTCCTGCGCAAAAGTAGAGTAGCAGACCAACGATTGCGGTCGCGAGTCCGGCCAGCGATTCGGTGGTCTTCCAACGCAGGAGATAAAACATCATCCAAAGAGTGATGACAGCGAAAATAATCGGGGGCAGCGGGTAAGCCCACACCCGGTAGGGCCGGTGGATTTCCGGGCGCGTCGTGCGGAGCACGATCACGCCGAGCACGGTGAACAGCGAGCAGAGCAACAGACTAAATTGGGTGTATTGCACCACGCTTTCAAAGCTGCGCGTGAGCAAAAGCAAATTCACGATGAGCAGCTGCAGCACCATGGCGTTGCTGGGAATGCCGTGAGGGTTCTTGCGGCCAAGCAGTCGTAACCACCAATGATCTTCCCCCATCGACATGCTGACCCGCGGTCCGATCCACGTCATTGAGCTGATTGCGGAAATCAAGCCCAGACAAATGACCGCACCGGCAATTCGCCCACCGTTCGCCCCAAAAATATGTTTGCCTGCAATCAAGCCGACTTCGAGTTGGCCGCGCATTTCGTCTTGCGGAGTGGTCGCGAGAAAAATCGCATTCACCAGAACGTAGGCCGCAACAACGACGAGCGTTCCCGCCAGGAGCGACCTCGGAACGTTCTTCTCCGGCTTCTTGACTTCACCGATGATATAGCTCGACGCGTTCCAGCCCGAATAGGAGTACATGACATAGACGAGGGCGACCGCAAACGCGCCGCTGAAGATCGACATTGTGTCGCCGGGCTGCGGCAAAAAAGTGATTTCTTGTTTTGGTTCGACGAGAAATCCAGCTGTAAGGAGCGCGCCAATTAAGAGCAGCTTTACGATTGTCCAAAGATTTTGAAACGCGCTGCCGACCTGCAGGTTCTTGAGATGAAAGAGCGCGACCAGCCAAATGACCGCAAATGAGAGAATGACCGGTGAACCAAAGCCGAGGACGCCGTTGAGGTATTTGCCAAAAGCCATGGCGGCCAGGGCGATCGGTGCGGCAAACCCTACCGTAGCAGAAATGAATCCCGCCATAAACCCAAGCGCCGGGTGATAAATCCGCGAGAGAAAATGATATTCGCCCCCGGAGCGCGGCAGCGCGGCGCTGAGTTCTCCGTAACAAAGCGCGCCACAAAGCGCCGCGATTCCGCCGACGACCCAGAGCATGAGCAGAGCAAATCCCGACCGAATGTTCGCTAATTGAAAACCAAGGCTCGTGAAGATGCCGGTACCAATGATGTTCGCGATCACGATGGAACACGCCGTGACAAAACCGACCGTGCGCGGTGGTGTGCGCGCTTTTAGTGAACGACGTTCAGCGATGGTAGTCATGGTTGGATCGACAATCCCGAAATTATCGGGACTCGCGAATTCTTTTGGAGTTGCATTCGAGTGCATGATTAGCGAATGGGCTCGCGCCGGCATGGCCTCCGCGTCGGCAGTTCGTTGCGGATTTAAATGGAGCCCCGAATCACATGTTGAAATTTTGATGAGTTGTCAGAAGCGATCCCCGGCATCACTTTGAAAGCGGCATGAATCCAGATCCCAGGTTCTCCATCGAAACGGCTACCCAACTCGCGGTCTTTCTTGCAAATCGTCCCGGGGCGCTCGCGCGCGTGTGTGAAGCGCTGGCTAAAGTCGAAATTAACATTCACGCGCTCGCTACTTCCGACACAGTCGATCACTCTGTCGTGCGCATGGTGGTCAGCGATCCAACCAAAGCGCTCATGCTTTTCGGCGAAGCCGGCGTGCTCGCGCTGGAGACCGAGGTGCTTATGATCGAAACCGCGAACGAGCCCGGTGTGCTCGCCAAAATCGCCGAGCGCCTCGCTGAGGCGGAGATTAATATCGAATACGCTTATCTCGCAGGCGGCCGGGGCGCTGAAAAAGGCCTCATCGTCCTGCGCCCATCCGATGTCGAAAAAGCGCAAGCCGTACTGCACGATCTGTAGCGCATGCTTTGATTAACACCGGGCTAAAGCCTCGGTGCTAGCGAGAATTTCTAGTAGAGCCATGGAATCAATCGCTTCGTTCGGCGCATGTAGGCGCGGTAACCCTCGCCAAGAGCGTCAGTGAGCGCGCTCTCTTCGATTCGGATGCGCCAGAGGAATGCGCCGATGATCGGCACAGTCAGAAACAAGATCGTTAGCCAGTTGCCAAAACAAAGTCCCAACCCGACAAAGGCGAGAAGCGCGCCGGCGTACGTAGGATGTCGGATGTAGCTGTACGGGCCGGAATCTACCAGCTTGTGTTCGGCTGAGATCGACACATCAATCGTAAAGAAGCGGCCGAGATAACCGATCGAATACCAACGCAAAGCCAGGCCGCCTAGGAACAGGATGAAGCCAAAAAAGTAAAATCCACGCAGATATGGGAGGGTTGCCCTCGGATAAAGCCAGATCATTTGAATCCCGAGCCAAAGGCTCACAAGAATAACGGCCCAGAGCAAAAAAAGTGAGCGGCGGTCCCGTGAAACAGCCTGCGTCCGCGAGTGCCGAGTGAAAGCGAGATAAAGCTCCGAAAGAGCGTAAATCGCGCCCAGCACCAATGGATTAGGCAATCGCATCAGGAGTTATTTCGGAAGGATATGTCCCATTTGTAATGATTCTGTGGCTCAGGCTGTACATCGACAAGTCGAAAGCGCCCAGGTCGAATTGACTTATGGGCGAATCTCGATTGTCGTGCCGTCTGGTGTGACCCGCCAGAGCTCTTCGATTTCCTCGTTGTTGAGCGCGATGCAACCGGCAGTCCAATCCTTGCGACGATGAAATGCGCCCATCCAGCCGAGTCCATTTCGGATTCCGTGGATCATGATGTCAAAACCGGCGGAGACGCCGCGCTCTGCAGCGCGTGCGTTATCATCATTCGACGGATAGGAAATGTGCAGCGCAAGATGAAAGCTGCTTTGCGCATTCCGGTTGTCGATCTTGTAGACACCTTCCGGCGTTTTCATGTCGCCCTCCTTTTCCTTCGGCCCGATAGGGCTGCGGCCTAGCGCAACGCGATAACTCTTGAGCCGCCTGCCGTCGCGAAAGATCGACAATTTCCGTGCCGCTTTTTCGACGACGACCCGATCGATCGTCGTTCCGGAGGGGAGGGGATGCCAATTGTGGTGGGCGTAGAAGTAAACAGCCAGCGCCAGCGCACAGATGACGACAGACAGCACAGTGATCTTGCGAATCACATCGTGAGCTTTTGGCGGCTTAGCTAAAAACGCAAACGAACAGTCCCGAACGGTTGCTCGGAAATTAGCCAGTGGCGCAAGCCACCGGTGACATATAGTGACGAAACGCCAGTCCCGGCAGGGCGTTGGACTAAGGCAGGATCGTATTTGACCTCACCTTCGTGATTGCCAATGCGCGTTCCGTATTGCATAGATGCGCGCGCTTATGACTCCGGTAAAAGCTTGGCTCGGTTATCCATATCCGCTAGGCGCCACGTGGATGGGCAACGGCGTCAACTTTGCCCTGTTTTCGGAAACCGCCGCTTCAGTTGAGCTTTGCTTGTTCGACGATATTGAGGCCACCGAAGAAAACATTCGCATTCCTGTCACTGAACACACCGACCAGGTCTGGCATGTCTTTTTGCCCGACGTGCGGCCAGGACAACTGTACGGTTATCGTGTTTCCGGCCCGTACGATCCGGAGCGCGGCTTGCGATTCAACAGCTCGAAGCTCCTTCTCGATCCGTACGCGAAAGCGATCGCTGGGGAAGTGACTTGGGCCGATGAGATGTTCGGTTACGTTGTTGGAGGCGAAGACGAAGATTTGACTCAAGATTTTCGCGACGACGCGTGGGGAGTGCCAAAGTCGGTCGTAATCAATAGCGCTTTCGACTGGCACGACGACAAATTACTTCGCATCCCGTTGCACCGCTCTGTGATCTACGAGGTGCACGTGAAGGGCTTCAGCAAACTTTGGCATGACGTACCTGAGGAATTGCGCGGGACGTATGCGGCCCTCGGGAGCGCTGCAGCCATCGACTATTTCAAAAAGCTCGACGTGACCGCAGTCGAGCTATTGCCGGTGCACGCGCACATTGACGATAAAGTTTTGATCGATCGCGGTCTGACGAATTATTGGGGGTACAACACAATCGGATTTTTTGCGCCGCACGCGCAGTACTCGGGAAGCGGGCAACTCGGCGAACAAGTCATCGAGTTCAAATCGATGGTACGCAATCTCCATGCGGCGGGTATCGAAGTGATCCTCGATGTAGTTTACAATCATACTGCCGAAGGAAATCATCTTGGCCCCACGCTCTGCTTCCGCGGGATTGACAATCTCGCATACTACCGGTTGCAACCGGATAATCCGCGTTTCTATCTGGATTTCACCGGTACTGGTAACACGTTTAACGTGCTGCATTCTCGCGCGCTTCAGCTCGTGATGGACAGCTTGCGCTATTGGGTTCTCGAAATGCACGTGGATGGATTTCGGTTTGATCTGGCTTCCACCCTGGCGCGCGATCATGAGGGCGTGAACAAGCTGCACGCCTTCTTTGAAATCATTCATCAGGACCCAGTCCTTTCGCAGGTGAAGCTAATCGCGGAGCCGTGGGACGTAGGCGAAGGGGGCTATCAAGTTGGAAATTTTCCCGTGCTTTGGGCGGAATGGAACGGCAAATATCGCGACGCGATGCGGGGTTTTTGGAAAGGCGACGAGGGCCGCATTGGCGAGGTGGCTTACCGGCTCACAGGCAGTCCCGATCTTTATCAGCACAATGGGCGGCGTCCCTATGCGAGCATCAATTTTGTCACGGCCCATGATGGATTCACGCTGAACGACCTGGTCAGCTATAACAAAAAGCACAACGAGTTGAACGGCGACGACAACAGCGACGGCGACAACAACAATCAATCCTGGAATTGCGGCGTGGAAGGTCCAACGGATGACCCAGAAATCAACGCGTTGCGCGAGCGCCAGCGCCGGAATTTCCTGGTGACACTTTTTCTTTCGCAAGGCGTGCCCATGCTATCCGGCGGAGACGAGTGGAGCCGGACGCAGAACGGCAACAATAACGCTTATTGCCAGGACAACGAGATCAGCTGGTTCAATTGGGAGCGCGATGAAAAACAGAATGAATTTGTTGAGTTCACGCGAAAACTGATTCAGCTGCGGAGGGATCATCCCGTTTTCCGCCGGCCGAAATTCTTCCAGGGCCGACGGATTCGAGGTTCGGAAACCCGCGACGTGATGTGGTTCAATCCCGGTGGCAGCGAGATGAGCGAGGAAGAATGGACATCGCCGTTCGTTCGGTGTCTTGGCATGCTACTGAGCGGCGACACGATGGATGTTCTCAATTTTGAAGGTGAACCAATCCGCGACGACACGTTCCTGTTGTTGATCAACGCGCATTATGAGCCGGTCCCGTTTGTTCTCCCGGGACAGGAACATATTGAGTGGCAACTCGTTCTCGACACAATGGATCCCAACGGTTTTTTGATGGAGCCGCGAAAATTTGCTTCAGGCGACGATGTCGATCTTGGCGGTCGCGCCGCGTGTTTGTTCCAGTTGGTAAGTGGCGCGCAGGCTCAAGCTCGCGAAGAATCGTGGAAAAAGCGTCACGTCGAGTTTCCTGCGCTCAGCGCAGAAGAAGAACGCGCTCGCGGGAAATAGAGGAGCAATCAATATCGACGTAAGAAATTCGGGCAGCGCAACCTTGCCCTGACAAACGAATCAGTTATAGAGTGTGATGTACGCCTTTCGGGGCGCGGCCAGTCTTTTGGTCAGTGATTCGCCATGACACCAACTTCTCTGATTATCGTCACTGATCGAGGCAGTTTGAAAGCATACCGGGTCGATGAAACGCCAACGCGCGGGCCAAGTTTGCATCTTGTGCAAGCATTCGACTTAACAGATGCGCACGGAAGATTGATTGACAAGGTGAGCGACCTCGCTGGGCGATTTCCGGTGGGCGATGGAGCGGGCGGTCGGCATGCCAATTCGATTGCAGAGCGAACCCAGATGGAAACAGAGACTCATCGCCGGATTCAGAAACAACTGGCCGATCAAATCACAAAAATTGTCTCGCGCAATGGGAAGGAAGGCTGGTCGTTCGCCGCACCAGCGGAAATTCACGCGGCGATTATCGATCTGTTGCCCGCGGCAGTGCGCGACCGGATCGTTGAACATGTAAAGTCCGATCTCGTCAAAACTGAGCCGTCGAAATTGGCCGCTCATTTTCGTTCGTTACGGGAACTTTAAACTGTCCGTGCGCGCAACAATTGTCATCCCGAACGGAGTGAGGGACCTCACGCAGACTCGTGAATCACGCAACCAACGCAGGGCGCTCGTCGCTTCGTTGTTTTTTTATCGCGCGCGGTTACAACGAAGTTTAACCTCTTAGTCAACCAACTATGCAACTGCCTATTAAGATCACTTATCGGGGTCTGGAAAAATCGAACCAGATCGACAATCTCGTTTTGGATTATGCGGCGCGGCTGGAAAAATTTTGCGACCACATCAACCGCTGCGATGTCGCCATCGAGCAAACCAATCACACTCATCAAAAAGGAAATCCGTTCCGTTGTCGCATCGATGTGACCGTCTCGCGCGGCCATGAACTTGTCGCCGATGAAAAGCAAAAGGATAACGGCACACATCAGCCGCTGAACAAGGTCATCCACGACGCTTTCAAGACGATGGAGCGGGAGTTGTGCCGCGTCGTCGAAAAACAAAGGCGCGAAGTAAAAACCCACGCCGACTCCCGTTCGCCAAAATAATTGTAGCGGCTGTGCGCCGCAGCCAGTCGAATCAATGCGACGCTCATAGAGCGCCGCATTGAGGAGGCGAAGTTTACGCTGGCGCGCCGCCGAGGGCGCCGGGGAGCGGCGGTGTGACGTCGGGCGCGGCTACAACTTGTTTGGGTGGTTTCTCCGCTGGCATTTTTTTGCCGGGAGGCGGCGCAGCCCCTGGTGGCGGATTAATGAGGCGGCCGTGCTCGACGATTTCTTTAATTTGCGAGCCGTCAAGCGTTTCGAATTCGAGCAGCGCTTTTGCGATCACCTCGAGCGTGTCGCGATTCACGATGAGCGTTTTCTTCGCCAATTGATACGCGTCATCGAGCAGTCTTCGCACTTCCTGATCGATTTGCTCGGCGGTTGCCTCGCTGTAATCGCGCGCGCGAGAAATATCGCGGCCCAGGAACACATAATCTTCATGGTCGCCGTATTCGACCATGCCCATTTTCTCGCTCATGCCCCATTCGCAAACCATGCGCCGGGCGATCGCCGTCGCCATTTTGATGTCGCCCCGCGCGCCGTTTGTGATGTCACCAAACACGATTTCCTCGGAAACGCGGCCGCCCATGCTGACCGCCAGACCGGCGAGCAGTTCATTTTTGCGGTTGGTGTATTTATCTTCCTCCGGCAACCACATTGTCGATCCAAGCGAGGGGCCGCGCGGAATGATCGTCACCTTGTGGAGCGGTTCGGTGTGTGGAAGAAGTTCGAGCAAGAGCGCGTGACCCGCTTCGTGATAGGCGGTGTTTTGCTTTTCTTTTTCGCTGAGCGCGAGACTGCGCCGCTCCTTGCCCCAGCGGACTTTGTCGCGCGCTTCTTCCAGTTCGGCGAGCGTGATTCCTTTTAATCCGCGACGAGCGGCCAGCAATGCCGCTTCGTTGATTACGTTCGCCAGCTCTGCGCCGGAATAACCCGGTGTGCCGCGCGCGACCACGGCAAGATCGACACCTTCTGCCAGTTTCACTTTCTTGGCGTGAACGCGTAGAATTTCCTCGCGCCCTTTCACGTCGGGCAAATTGACGGTGATTTGCCGATCGAAACGTCCCGGTCGCAGCAACGCCGGATCGAGCACATCAGGGCGGTTCGTCGCCGCAATGATGATCACGCCTTCCTGCGTATCGAAACCGTCCATCTCCACGAGCAACGCGTTCAATGTTTGCTCGCGCTCGTCGTGGCCGCCGCCCACTCCGTGGCCGCGGTGACGCCCGACGGCATCGATTTCATCGATAAAGATGATGCACGGGGCGGATTTCTTGCCTTGCTCGAACATGTCGCGGACGCGCGAGGCGCCGACGCCCACAAACATTTCGACAAAATCCGAGCCGCTGATCGAAAAGAACGGAACATCTGCTTCGCCCGCGATGGCGCGCGCAAGCAGCGTTTTGCCCGTCCCAGGCGGCCCGACCATCAGAACGCCCTTTGGAATGCGGCCGCCGAGCTTCTGAAATTTTTTTGGATCACGCAAAAACTCGACGAGCTCTTGCACCTCATCTTTTGCTTCCTCAACTCCAGCTACATCGCGAAATGTGATTTTGTTTTTGTCCCGGGCAAGCATGCGCGCTTTGGACTTACCGAAATTAAGCGCTCCTTTCCCAGCCATACGGATTTGTTGGCGGAAAAGAAAGTAGAGCACCAGAAGGAAAAGGGCGATTGGCAGGAAACCGACTACGGTTTGCGCAAGCACATTTGATTCAGTTTTGATCCCTGGTTGAATGCCGGCGGCAGCGAGCTTTTCCTGCAAATTATTCGTGAAACTTAAATAGACCGTGGTTCGAAACGGGACCTGCTGGGCCGGCGCTGAACCCACTCCCTGGCGGATATAAGCGCCACGCAGGGTTTGCGTCGGCCGGCCATCTTCGACCACAAGCTGGAGCGGAGAATTTTTATCGTTGACGATCTGCTTGTTATCCAGCAACTCGATAAAACGGTTGTAGGGGACATCTTCAACCGGCTGCATTCCGCCCCGGTAAAAGAGCATCGCGAGCGCAATAAACGCAAAGGCAATTACGACGAGAATGACACCGCGCCAGTTAAAATTTGGTTCGCTCCCGCGAGATTTATTCTCCCTTTGAGAGTTGCGATCGGGTTGGGCCATAAGTGAAACGGAATGTTAAGAACGTAAAAAGGTTACCATGAACAAATTGGCAATGCAAAACGGCGCGGTCTGTTCTCCGGTCTCCGGTTATGATTTGGATTTACTGATGGTAATTGAGATTTGAAGCAGGTCGTTTATTGCCTCATCTGTATATCGTAACCGCATATTGCGTCGCTCGTCGATCTCGGTAAAATTCCAACCCCAATATCGACATGTCAGAACTGGTCTCATCTGTGGCAGATAAAATCGACCGAGCCGTGCAACGGGTGACCCCGTTTGCCTATCGGGTGCGACGGACCGGCCGCCGTTGGGTACGCAGGGCTTTGCGTAAGCCTCGCAGTGTCTCGGAGGGGCCGAACCTGCTGCCCTTGCTGATTCAGGTGCTGGCTAGTTTCACTAAAGCGGACGGTGTTTTGCTCGAGGAAGAGATCGACTCGAGCCTTGGGTTTCTGCGTTACGATTATCCGGAGGCCGTTTACTCGGAGCTCCGACAGTTGTTCAGGCAGGCGCTTTATGAGCAGCAGGATCTCGCCGCGATGGCGCAAAAACTCGGCGCGCAACTGCGTACGGAGCGCAAGATCATGCTCGGAGTTCAACTCTACGACCTGATCTCGCAAGCCGGTTTGAAACAGGACCAGGTCGTGGCGTTCTATTCGTTCATGTCGCAGCTGGGAATGGCCGCGCAAGCGATCGATATCGTTTATCAACTCAATGCGTCAGAGGATTCAGATCCGTCGATTTACCAGCATGGCGCGTCACCGCTCGAATCGCTCTCTTTTGGCACGGACGGAAAGGCAGATGTGACGCTCAAGAAACTGTCCGATAACGATCGTTTGATGGCCTTCCGTTATCACGATCTCATTTTGCTGAAGAATTATAGCGGCCAGAACGTTTCGGTCCGTGGAAGACCACTGGTGCGTGGCGGGTTCTGCCGAATTTATCCTGGCCAGCGGATTCTGGTTGGCGATCAGGTGCTCAGCTATCAAGAGCTGGCGCAATATTTCAATGCGAAGAAGAACGTTTCACTTCCGCAGATTTTCATCCGTGTAAATAAGGACGCGGATCAAGTGGAACTGGAACGCTCGCGGACGCGCGAAAGCTCGCTCCGGGTTACTTTCGGGTTAAAGGTGCGCGTGAAAGCGTTGCGTGATGTCGATGCTGAGCTCAATGGAGTGAAATTGAAAGCCGGCGCAAAGGTCGAAGCGACCTTGGAAGATAAAATTGTTTTCCACAACGACAGCGAGATGGATTTGATGGATCTGCGCCGGCGGGCCCGCGCATTAGGCGGCCGATTCCAGCTCAGGGCCTCCAAATCTGAGTACTTGGTCTCGAACGATCCCAGCCGGCTGGAAGCAGGCGATATTTTGCTTTCCCCGGGCACAAGCGGCGACGTGCTGCTGAAGATTTTTTGCGATTACGACCAGCGGGTGGGCCTTCTGGAGGTGATTGAAGCTGATCGTCCTATCCTGGTGGGTGATACCCCCGTGCGCACCACCGCACCGCTCAAAGACGGCGATACCATTCGAATCGACATCGGGCAATTTCTGCGGTGCGATTTTTCGGAACGAATCATCGAGGAAGAGCGCAATATCATTCGGACCCTCGAGGTGAACGAAATCACGCACCGGTTTGGCAAGGGTGAGATTGGGCTTGAAGGAATTTCCTTTGGCATCACTCGTGGCGAACTCGTTTGCGTGATGGGCGCGAGCGGTTCGGGAAAAAGCACACTCTTGAAAGTGCTGGCGGGACAACTTCAGCCCACCGGCGGCGAGGTCATCCTGAACGGACAATCGCTTTATCCGAATCTCGACGCGCTCAAGCGCTACGTCAGTTATATGCCGCAGGAAGACGCCTTCGATGAGCATCTCACAATCGGGGAAAATCTGCTGTTTGCGGCTTCGGTGCGTTCGCCGCACCTCTCACGGCGCGATCGCACGCGGCGCCTGGACGCAAAACTGATCGAGCTTGGCCTGGCCGAACGCCGGGACGCCGTAGTGGGCAGCCCGGAGAAAAAGACATTGAGCGGCGGCGAACGCAAACGCCTCAACATCGGACTCGATATGATCGGCATGTCGGACGTCTATCTTTTCGACGAACCAACGTCTGGCCTCTCCTCGAAGGATTCCGAGCACGTCATGGAGATCATCCGTGGGATGGCGCACAACAAGATCATCATTGTCACCATTCACCAGCCGAGTTCCAAGCTCTTCCAGATGTTCCATAAAGCGATCCTCCTAGACAAAGGCGGCCGGCTGGTCTTTTTCGGCACGCCCTCAGACATGCTTCGCTATTTTGCGGAAGCGGAACATCAGCATCAGTTCGGTGCGGAACTCGGTGCGTGTCCCTCCTGTGGAACAACACGTCCTGAGTTCATTTTTGATGTGCTTGAGACACCGCTGCGCGATTTAAGCGGAGACGTTATTTACGAGGAAAACAGTCGCGGTCAGCTCGTCGCGTCGCGCCGCTACTCGCCTGAATTTTGGCGCGACAAGTACGAAGCATTCCGATTAATCCAGGACGTCAAACAAGTTTCGCTGCGCAAGGAACCGGCCGCGCCGCTTTCCGCCGCCCCGGTCCAGAAGAAGCGCCTGCCGATTCGCTGGCACGATGAATGGACGCAGTTCCGCACGCTTTTGCGCCGGGCTTTTATCAGCAAACTGCGCAATCGGGCCAACCTTGTCATCACGATCGGCGTTTCGCCCGTGCTTGCGCTGCTCATAGCGACCCTGCTGCGCTACTCCGAAAGCGGGAAATACGATTTTGCGTCCGCTTATCACATCCCGACGTTTTTGTTCCTCGGCCTGATCGTCGCAATGTTTCTTGGCCTGACCAACAGCGCCGATGATATCATCCGCGACCGGGCGGTGCTGCAACGCGAGCGCAATCTCAGCGTCCGCCTGTGGTATTACGTAGTTTCAAAAATGCTCACCCTTGGGGTGTTTGCACTGGTTCAGTGCGTGCTTTTTGTCGTGATAGGCAATTACGTCCTGCAAATCCGCGGGATGTTTTGGATTTACCTGGCTATCATGCTCATGACGGCAATGGGCGGCGTGTCACTTGGTTTGCTCATTTCTTCGCTGGTCGCTGATCCAAAAACGGCGGCAAATATTGTTCCGCTCGTCTTAATCCCGCAGATCATCATGGGTGGGGCCCTCATCAAGTACGAGGACATGAACCGAAACCTCGCTCTTCTTTACGCGCTCTCACATTGGTTCTCTGAACATCCCAGCACAGAGCAGGAAAAGAAAATGGGGAGCAAGCTCGAGGTGCCATTTGTCTGTCAGTTCATCGCCATGCGCTGGTCGTACGAAGAAATGATTGTCGCGCAAGCCAAGCTCAACCCGCTGACACGGCGGCAGGACCGAGCACAGCGCGAAATCGACCGCATTGTGGCGAAACCTGACCAGGATCCCGCAGACCGTAAGCGGCTGGAGGACCTGAAGGAAACGCTAGCTCTGCTTTCGGGGCTGGAAGCAAAATCGCCCAGCGAGTTGGATCATTATCTCAGCCTGGTTGATCAGATTCTGGATCGCAAACGGCCATTCGAGCGCGCTCTTTTCAAGAACGCGATCGGCCCGGTTACAGCCGAACAGATTTACGTAAACCAGAAGGTCTCCGATTTGATCTCAAACGCCGAAATGGAACAAAGCGATTATCGTCGCGGCAATCGGCCGAACGTCTTCTTCGGCGCACAAAAGCATTATTTTGGGATTAACATTGGTGTGTTTGTCTTCAACACGACGGTCTTGATTGCTTCGACGCTTGGACTGCTGGCGCTTCTGCACTGGATTTTGCGAAAGCAACTGGAAGTGCGCAGGAGCTAGATGAAAATCCAAAATCCGAAATCCGAAATATGAAAACACGCCTGATCGTTGCCGCGAGTGAAACCGATGCGGACATGTTGTACGCGACAAAGTTTTGGGCGCCCGATCCATTCATTTTCCTGGAGCGAAATGGCAAGCGCACGCTCGTGCTAAGCGATTTGGAAATCGATCGGGCCCGCAAGCAGGCCGACGCGGATGAATTTGTCATGTTCAGCAAGCTTGAGCGAGAAGTGCAGGGGAAGTCGAAGACCGCTCCGCCCTACGAAAAAGTTCTAGCCCATTTTCTCCGTAAGCGTGGCGTCAAATCGACTATTGTTCCGGCAAATTTCCCGCTCGGTTACGCGGAGGAACTTGCTGCAAATAAAATCCGTGTCCGAGCGACGAACGGGCTTTTCTGGCCGGAGCGCGAAGCGAAATCTGACAAGGAAATTGAGATGATCGCCCACGCCTTGCGCATCACGGCATTGGGACTCAAACGTGCGGTTGAAGTCTTGAAAGCGTCGAAACCTGGCACCGGGAAACGGTTGCGCTGGAGGGGCAAAACGTTGACCTCAGAAATGCTGCGCTCGGAAATTGACTCTGCAATCTTGCGCGCGGGCGGCGTTCCGACCGGCACGATTGTCGCCGGTGGCGACCAGGCCTGCGATCCGCACGAGCGCGGGTTTGGTCCGCTCTACGCAAACTCGCTGATTATTCTCGATGTTTTTCCGCGCGACGCGAAGACCGGCTATTTCGGTGACATGACTCGCACCGTTCTGCGCGGCCGAGCGAGCGAGGCGCAGCGAAAACTTTGGGAAACGGTGAAAGCCGGGCAGGGGCTTGCTTTGAAGAAAATCAAGGCGGGAATCGATGGGATGACGATTCACAAGGCCATTCAGGAATTCTTCGCAGAGCGCGGTTTTCCGACCGAGGTGCGCAAAGGGCGACGAGTTGGATTCTTCCATGGGACAGGCCATGGGCTCGGGCTCGAGGTGCACGACCATCCGCGTTTGCAAAAAGTCACGCTGAAAGACCGACAAGTACTGACGGTTGAGCCCGGATTGTATTATCCGGGACTGGGCGGAGCACGACAGGAGGATGTGGTGGTGGTCACGAAAAGCGGTTGCCGTGGGCTTTCGCGTTTTCCAAAGCAATTGGAAATTTAACCATGCATACACGCGTGGTCATCCTGGCGGAGCGAAGGCGCTCGCCCACGATTTCATCACCCTCTGGGAAGTTCCTCGCTTCGTTCGTAATGACGACTGGAAGATGAACGAAGGACGCGGCGAAGCGTCTAAAAGTGACAATTGGCGTCCGAGCGCTAGATTAGGACAGGTATGTTTTATCCTTACGGTTTCGGCGGTTCCAGTTGGTTGTTTTACATAGGCGTGCCATTGATCATTGGGATCTGGGCGCAGTTTCGGGTGAGCAGCGCGTTTCGAAAATGGGGCGAGGTGCGCGCCAGCTCAAACATTACCGGCGCGGAGTGCGCCCGCGAAATCCTGCAAGCGGCGCAAATTCACGACGTCGATGTTGTCGAGACGAACGATTTTCTGGGCGATCATTACGACCCAACCAGTAAGAAGCTTTGCCTTTCGAGCAATGTTTATAATACGCCCTCGGTCGCAGCGCTTGGCATTGCCGCGCATGAGACTGGCCACGCTATCCAACATGCCAAAGCGTATGCGCCACTTAAAGCGCGCATGGCGATTGTGCCGGTGACAATGATTGCGTCGCAAATGCTGCCCTTTGTGATTATCGGCGGGCTGTTTTTTCATCTCACAGGTCTGATTACGCTCGGCATTTATTGCTATCTGATTCTGCTTGTCTTCCAACTGATCACACTGCCAGTGGAGTTCGACGCATCGCGCCGTGCAAAAATCATTTTGCAACAAATGGGGATTGTGCAGCCGGGGCACGAGGTTGCCGGTGTAAACAAAGTGCTGAACGCAGCCGCACTCACTTATGTGGCGGCATTCATCGCTGCGTTGGGCAATTTGCTGTGGCTGCTGTCGATCCGCGACCGGCGCTAATCGATCGCGCCGTTGAAGAAGATGAATCCATCGGTCGCATTGCCTGCTCGCCGGATTTCCGATTTGTTATCGTCCGGTCTCGGTGCTCGTGCTAAGTCTAAGCATCAGGCAATGGACCAGCCAAGAACCGACGAAGATCAGGAGTTGGTGAGGCGCACGCAATCAGGCGACGCCAGCGCGTTCGATCAACTCGTCATCAAATACACCCCGCGTCTTTACGGTCTAGTTTACAACATGACCTCCAATCACGAGGACACGAACGATCTGTTACAGGATATTTTTTCCAAAGCCTACAAAGCAATCCGCGGGTTTCGCGGCAAATCGTCCTTTTATACTTGGATCCATTCAATCGCGGTGAATATGACGCTGAACTTTCTCAAGAAACGCGGCCGGCGTTTTCAGTTGAGCTTGGACGACGTGGATGCGAGCATTCAAAATGACAAGGAATTCATGGAGGCGACGGCGACGAGCAGTCCAGTGCGAGAAGCAGATCTGGCTGAGCTGCAGCGAAGATTGAACGAGGCCATGATGAAATTGTCTGATGAACACAGAGCCGTGGTGACCATGTTCCATATTCAGGGAATGCCCCATGCGGAGATCAGTAAAATCTTGCGCGTTTCGGAAGGAACGGTACGTTCGAGGCTCTTCTACGCGAATCGGCAACTGCAAAATTACCTGGACGAATTTCGAAAAAATCCTGTTTCTTAGCCCTTGCTGCAATGGACGAATTTAACGACAACGAAATTGCGAGACTCCTTCGGTTGAAGCGCTTCGAGCAACCGCCGCCTGGCTATTTCGAAAATTTCCTGCATGAATTTCATCGCCGGCAGCGCGATGAATTGCTCCGGCAACCGCTCTGGCGCATCTGCTTGGAACGCGCACATGATTTCATGTTCCGGCTGGATGTTCGTTCCCTGGCTTCTTATCCAGCGGCTGTCGCGGCGGTTTTGGTCTGCGCCGCGGTCATTTCATTGAAGATTTATCAGCAACCGGGGCCTGCTCAGGTCGCTCTCCAGAGTTCGCCGACCTTATCTGTGCCGGTAAATGACGAAGGAGAATGGACACTTGCATCTCCGGTGGCCACGCGGATTTTTAGGACGCAGCCGCTTCGCAGTTTTGATGAAAGCGCCCAGACTCACCGAGCCCCAGCCCCGCCACGCTACGTGCTCGATAGCGTCCCCGTGAGTTATGAGCCGACTTTCAGATTTTAGCTGCGCACATTGTCATCCTGAGCGGAGCGAAGGACCTCGCAATCTCGTGGTGCGCATTTTCGTTCCCGCCGCTTCTCGTCGGCTGTGTGACGCCGGTGCTTTTGTGAGATTCCTCGCTTCGCTCGGAGTGACAGCATTGGTTCTCTGCTCTGGCGCCAGCCTTGTTTACGCTCAAGAGCAATCCGCCACTTCAGTAAGCCATCAGGTTAGAGAAATCTTTGAGCGCTCTGCCAAGGCAGTCGTCAAGATTCACGGTGTCGACGAGCACAGCGAAATTTCCGGCACGGGGTTTTTCATCGATCCTACCGGGACGCTTTACACCGCATACACGGTCGGGGGTGAAGCGGAGAATTTCACCATTGAGTTTAACGGCAAAAAATATCCAGCGCGCCAGCTTTTGGCGGATATCCGCAGCGGGACGGCCATGCTAAAAATAGACACGGTCACTCCCGCCTTGGCGATCGGCAAATCCGAGGAACTGGAAGTGGCAACGCCTGTCGTCTCGATCGGTTATCCATTGGATCTGCCCGAAACACCAAATTTTGGAATGGTCGCGGGACTCGACCACAAATATCTTGGCCGCTATTTTTCAACCACGCACTTGCGTCTAAATCTGCCCACCCAACGCGGAGAGGCCGGCGCGCCGCTCCTTAACATGAAAGGGGAGGTGGTTGGCATTGTGGTCAGCAGTCTCGAAAATAATTCTGCGTGTTATGCCGTACCGATCGAAGCGGCAGAGAAAATCCGCGGTGATTTCGTCCGCTTCGGCGAAGCCAGGCACGGCTGGGTCGGGATCAATGTTTCCGAGGCGCCGACGGAGGTGGAAGGTTCACGAGCAGAAATGACGCAGATGATGGAAGGCACTCCAGCGGCCAATTCCGGCATCAAACCGGGGGACATGCTCCTGCAAGTGGGACGAAAAAAAGTAACCCAACCAGAAGACGTCCTAGATGCCTCGTTCTTTATCACTGCCGGCGACAGTGTCCTGATCACGGTGATGCGCGGGAACCGCAGGCTGACCTTTAATGTGCGGGCCGCTCTTCATCCTGCCAGCCAGCGCGGGCTGTTAATTGCCTCGCCTGCCTCGCCGACGATGAACCAAGGGATGCCGCTCAAGCTCGAGTCCGAGGCGCAGCGCACGCCGTAGTGCCGGAACCCGTTCAGCGCGCCAACATCTGCCGGAACTCGGTTTCGTCGACAATACGAACGCCGAGTTGTTTCGCCTTATCGATCTTGCTGCCGGGCTCGGCGCCTGCCAGCACGTAATCGGTCTTCTTGCTCACGCTGCCGCTCACGTGCCCACCGAGCGCTTCGATTTTCCCGGTGGCTTCTTCCCGCGTCATCGAAGGCAGTGTTCCGGTAAGGACAAAGGTTTTGTCAGCCAGCGCCAACTCCGCCGCTTTTTTTGCCGAAACTTTTTCGGTCTTAGGCTGAATCCCTAATTGCTTTAGCCGTTGCAGAATTTTCCGGCCGGTCGCGGATGCGAAAAAATTGAGAACGCTTTGCGCGACTACCGGCCCCACTTCGGTGAGGATTCCATTCTTCCCTTTGCTTTTCGATCGCTTCGCGAAACTTGCTTTAATGAGTCGATCGGCGATTTCTTTCGTCAGGCAGCTGTCGGATTTGCGTTCGCGTTTTTCGTGGTAATCCAAAACGTCGCGGAGCAGTTGTGAATCGGCCACGCTCTCGATGCTGTCGTGAAAACGAGCAAGCTGCGTTGCAGTCGTCTTCCCAACGTCTGGAATTGCGAGAGCAAAAAGCCAGCGTGAAAGTGGTAGAGTTCGCGCTCGCTCGATTGCGTGGATCGCTTTAGCCGCATTTTTCTCGCCGAACACGCGAGGTGCCTCGTCCGTTCCAAGATTCAATTTGGCGAGTTGCTCGGTTTTTAGCTCGAACAGATCGAGCGGCTCGCGGACAAGTCCGCGCTCGACCAGTTTGTCCGCCACAATTCCGCCCACACTTTCGATGTCGAGCGCGCCGCGCGCCGCGAAGAATTCTACACGCCGGGTTGTCTGCGCCGGACATTGTACATTTTCACAGCGCCAGGCGACGAACTGCGGATCGCGCCGGATTGGGCTGCCGCACACGGGACATTTGCCGTGTATGTGCTTGAAAAAATCGAAGGGCACCGCGTGCCGCGGCCGTTTTGATTTCACAACCTCGACAACTGCCGGAATCACCTCGCCAGCTTTCTCAATTACGACCGTGTCGCCGATGCGGATGTCTTTCCGCTTGATTTCGTCCTCGTTGTGCAATGTTGCGCGGCCAACAGTGCTCCCGCTAACGAGCACCGGGTCGAGCACAGCAACCGGTGTCAAAATTCCAGTGCGACCAACCTGGACGACAATCTCGCGTAAACGTGTCTCGACGCGTTCCGCTTCATATTTGTAGGCAATCGCCCAGCGTGGCGATTTGGCCGTAAAGCCGAGCCGCTCGCGTTGCTCGAACGCATCCACTTTCACCACTGCGCCATCGGTCTGGTAAGGAAAATCGTGCCGCAGGCCGTCGAGTTTGTGGATCGCGTTCAAGATTCCCTCAACCGAATCAGACAGCCACCAACGCTCGCTATGAGGCAGGCCGAGTTTCTTGAGCAGCGGAAACAACGCGGAATGCTTCTCCAGATCGACATCTTCCGCCGCGCCGGTGCCGTAAAAGACGATACCTAGGGGACGCTTCGCGGCGATCCCTGGATCCAAATGCTTTAGCGATCCGGCGGCGGCATTTCTCGGATTTGCAAACAACGGCAGGCCTGCCTTGCGCCGTTCTTCGTTTAATTTTTCGAAACCGCGTTTATCCATGTAAACTTCGCCGCGCACCTCGAAAACACCTGGCGCCGCGCCGCGCAGCCGTTCTGGAATGGAACGAATGGTCTTAATGTTTTGCGTGATGTCGTCGCCCACTGATCCATCTCCGCGTGTCGCGGCATGGCGTAGCCGCCCGTTCTCATAAAGTAGCGACACGGCGACGCCGTCCACTTTCGGCTCGATTACGACCGGAATTTTCTCATCAGGCAGCAGCCGCGTGATGCGCGCGTAGAAACTTGCGACTTCCTTCTCGGAGTAAGTGTTGTCGAGACTAAGCATCGGCACCCGATGCTCGATTTGAGCGAAAGCCTTCAGCGGCTTGCCGCCCACGCGCTGAGTCGGCGAATCTGGGGTAGCGAGATCGGGGAATTGCGCCTCCAGAACGACCAACTCCTTGTATAAGCGGTCGTATTCGCGGTCGCTGATTATCGGTGCGGCTTCCTCGTGATAGAGGCGGTCATGCTTCCGAATCTCGCCCCGCAGGTGTGCCGCACGCTTCGCGGCTTGCTTTTCGTCCGAGGGCATGCTGCACGATATAAGCGCGCGGACGATCGGCAATGACGGCAGCGACGGCTTGCCGCTGGGCTCTCCAGAAACAGAACATGCCGATTCACCCGGGCACGTTTTCAGCCAAGCTTTCAAATTCGCGCAGAACCAGCTAAGTATAACGAATCGTGAACCCCGGCGAGAAAATCCTGGGCGTTGAAGGAGGCGGCACAAAAACCGCCTGGGTTTTGGTTGAACGTGATGGCGCCGACCTGCGCATCCTGAATCAAGGCAAATTGCCGCCGTCAAATTTTCGGCTCGTGACACTTGATCGTTTGCGCACCATTTTTTCGGAATTGCCAAAACAAATTGATCGCGCCGGAATCTTTCTCGCCGGCTGCGGCTTGGAAGATCAACCTGCGCTCTCACGTCTTTGTGCGGAAATCTGGCCGTCGGCGAAAACTATTGTTGGAAATGATCGCGATTCTGGTCTGGCTGCGGCGCTCGGGCCCGGCGACGGGATCGTTGTCAACGCCGGGAGCGGCTCGTCTGTTACCGGGCGACGTGGCGATAAGATCGAGAAGGCCGGCGGCTGGGGACACATTCTGGGAGACGCGGGCGGCGGATACTTTCTCGTTATTCAGGCGCTGCGTTTCATTTTGAGCGAATACGATCTGCATCGTGGCGAAGTGCAATTCACCGCAAAAATTCTGCGCGCACTTTGCTTGAATAATCTTGACGAACTCGTCCGCTGGGCGCAGACGGCAGACAAGATGGAGATTGCGCTCCTGGCGCCGGTCGTATTTGAAGCCGCCGCCGCCGGCGATGCGCGTGTGATGGAGATCATCGAAGAAGGAGCGCGTGTTCTCGGAGAGTACACCGAAGCGGTTGCATCCCGCCTGCATCTGCTCGCGCCAAAAGTCGTGCTGTCGGGTGGGCTTTTTCCCCGCGATTCGATCTATACGCATGCATTTCGACGCAGACTGAAGAAGAATCTGCCCGATGCTCGCGTCACAACTGCGGATCGGCCTCCCGAACTTGGCGCAGCATGGCTCGCCGCAGAGATGAGTAATCACGTCATTTTTCAGCCTACGCTTCCAGAAAATGAGATCGAGGATCTGGCTGCCGCGCTCACCGAACAGCGCAACCCGCGCTCGGAAAATCTGGAAAAACTGAGTCCACGCGCCTTGGTTGAGCTCTTTGTCGAGGAAGAAAAATTCGTTGAAGGCGCTTTGCGCGGAGCGATCGCCGATCTATCTCGCGCGGTTGAAATTGTAACTGATTCGCTGCGAAATGGTGGCCGCATGCTTTATGTCGGCGCCGGGAGCAGCGGTCGTATTGGCGTTCTGGATGCGAGCGAAATCCCACCAACCTTTGGCGCGTCGCCTGATCTTGTGCAGGGAGTGATTGCCGGTGGTGCGACTGCCCTCTACCACAGTGTCGAGGGTGCAGAAGACGAGGAAAGCGCTGGTGCGTTGGCCATGGATGAGAGAGGAATTAAGAATGGCGATGTGGTCATTGGCATCACATCCAGCGGCCGGACGCCGTTTGTTCTCGGTGCGCTTAGACGGGCAAATTCGTCAGGCGCAAAGACTGTTCTGCTCACGTGCAATCCAGCCACGCGCGCTGTAGGCGCACGCGTGTCGCCTGCAGAATATGAGGCGGCCTACGATGCGCCACGGAATGTGATTGTCGATCTTGTCATCCATCTTGCAGTGGGACCGGAAGTTCTCACCGGATCGACAAGGTTGAAAGCAGGTACCGCGACAAAAGTCGCACTCAATATTATCAGCACGGGCGCGATGGTCGCGCTCGGCAAAGTGCGTGGCAATCTAATGATCGACCTTCATACATCTAGTGGGAAGTCGCGTGATCGCGCCGTGCGAGTAGTCGCCCAGTTAGCAGGATGCGATTACGATTCCGCGCGCAACATGCTTGAGGCAAACGACTGGAATTTGCGCGCAGTCGTGGGCAAGTTATAGCCACGGTTCGCCCGGCCACAGAGGATTGCTCGCCCCATGGCGTATTAAAATTTTTAACCCGATAAGCGCAACGGAACCGCCTCGCGCGAAGCAAGGTAAGACTCAACCGAAAGGAACCTTATGCTCTGGACAATATTTGTGATTTTGCTTGTGCTCTGGCTGCTTGGATTGGTTAGCTCCTACACCTTGGGCGGATTCATTCACATCCTGCTCGTCATCGCGATTGTGGTGCTGATTATCAATTTGATCCAAGGCCGGCGTCCGCTGTAAGCTCGCTCCAATGAAACCGGCCGCGATCGTCGGCATCGTTCTCATCATCATCGGCATCATCGGCTTTGCTTATGGCGGCCTGGGTTGGACGACGGAAAAAAAAGACGCGCAACTCGGTCCCCTTGAAATCACTCACAAGGAGAGCCATGGAATCGCTTTTCCGCCAATCGCCAGCGGAATTTGTCTCGTGGGCGGAGTTGTCCTGGTGATCGTCGGCAGCCGCAAGAGCTGATCGCCTCTAACCGTTGCCCGCCCTTAATACGGCGAAGGTCTTAGTGCCTTTGCGATCGAGATAAAGAAGGACGCCGCGTCTCGGATCGGCTTTAGTGAGCGCCTCGCGGAATGATTGCACGTTCGTGACCGGTTTGCTGTCCACTTCAGTGATGACATCCTCGCGTTGAATGTCCTGTTGCGCGGCAAGGCTGTTGTCCTCCACCTCTGTGACGATGACCCCTCGCTGAACACCGAGGTGAAGACGTTCAGCCACCTCCTTGGTCAATTCCTGCACCTGTAATCCAAACTTGCCGGTAGCCTCCTGTTTCGGCTGAGCGGGTTGGATTGGTTCGTTTGACGCTCGCGCGATTTCGTTAGGCAATTCACCAGTCTTAACCGGCAGTTTTATCGTCTGCCCTTTACGCCAAACGGTCAGCTCGACATTTTGGCCGACCTTCTTTTTCAAAATCTCATGCTGAAGCTGCGAGTCGGTTTCGACCGGCGCTCCATCGACGCGCGTAATCACATCGAAGGGCCGCAAATCGCTTTTGTAAGCGGGCGCATCGGCCTCAACGGTGCGCACCACCACGCCCTTGTCGGCACCTTTGAGCAAATCGAGGATTGACGAATCGTCGCCGAGGGTTTCGATGCGAATGCCGAGCCACGGCCGCACGATTTTGTGACCGGCAATAAGCTGGGCGCCAATCTCTTTTGCCATGTTAATTGGAATGGCGAACCCGAGCCCGCGATTCATGCCGTTGATTAGCGTGTTCATGCCAATCACCTTGCCGTCGATGTCACAGAGCGGGCCGCCGCTGTTGCCAGGATTGATCGACGCATCAGTCTGCAAGTAGTCGGAAATGGAGTAGCCGCCGGCTTGGAGCAATTTGTTCCGGCCTTTGCCGCTCACGACCCCGTATGTGAAAGTGTAATCAAGCTTGAACGGCGCACCAATCGCGAACGCAAATTGGCCTACCCGGACGGCATCGCTGTCGCCAAGCTGAACGACCGGCAGATCTTTCGCATCGATTTTAATGACGGCGACATCAGTCTTTTCATCGGTGCCCACGACCTTGGCCGGCAAGTCGCGGCCATCTCTCAATTTCACGTCGATTTTGTCCGCGCCTTCGACAACATGAAAGTTCGTGAAGATATAACCATCTGGTCGAACAATGAAACCGGAGCCTTCGCTTTGGATCGGCTGCAGCCCGCTTGGGTTGCGCCGCTGATTTTTTTCATCGGGCTGCCCTTGGAAGAACAGATCGTCGAATGGCGAACTCTCGCCGCCCTCGTTTTTCTTCGAAATCTCGATAATGACCACGCTTGGCGCCACGATTTCAAAGACCTTCGCGAACGCGTTGTTTAATTGGTGAACGACGTCCTTGCCCGCCTCCGCCGCTGCGGCGGGGACGGTGGGGGTCGGGACAACCTCGGGTTGCGCCGCAAACGAATTAATGATTGCAGCGCACAGGATCAAAATGGATAAACGCATTGGTTGGAACTTGGACAGCTTGGAACATGCAACGTTCAACTGGCCGCGTCCAATCCCGGCTTGCTCAAAGGCGCGCTCGCAGTTCAATCGGGCTTCTGTTACACTGCCGGACAGGGCCTATATACTTTGCGACCAAGCCCTGCATATGCGTGCATCCAAGAGGCGAATCATCTTTCAGGCCAGCGTCGTATTTTTGATACTCCTCTGGGCGACTGCCATTGCACCTGAGCCTCCCGCCCGCATCTCAATCTCACCGAGCGAACTGGTTCGCGCTGTCACGATTGGTCGCGGGTCGCTCATCGACCTGTGCCTGATCGAACGGATTGATCCAAACGGGCGCGACATGCAACGGCGGACCCCGCTGTTGATCGCGACCTCGCAGCAGGATTGGAAGACGGCCAGGCGACTGATCGATGCTGGCGCCCTCGTCGATCTTGCCGATCAAAAAGGTTTTACGCCCATCATGGCAGCAGCAATGCACGGCAATCTGGAGATGTTCCGCGCGCTTCTGACACGCTCAGCGAACTTTCACGCAGAAGCTCGTTGCAAGGACGGCCGCGACCTATTGGGAGTGGCGCTCGATGGCGGCAATCCAGAAATCGTCAGAGCCGTTACGGAACGCTTGCCTCTGATGCCGCAATGGCGAACCAGTGCGCAGCGCGCGCTTGAAGCCGCCTTGATGGCCGGAAACAAGGATCAAATACAGTTGTTGCTCGGCAAACATTCCACGCCTCCAAGGCCTGAGGGCAAGAATGTGCCGCTGCTCGCTTACTCCATCGCTGGAAACGACTCCTCCCTCTTTACCACGCTCCTGGCGTGCGGAGCCGATTCCAATACGGCGTTGCCATCACGCTGCGATGAGGATTTCCTAGCGCTGCTGCCGTCGAAATCCCTTCGTAGCTATGTTGAAGAAGACAAGAATCTGACTGTGCTGATGCTCGCCGCGGGCCTCGGTCAGGAAGATTCCTTGCGGGCTCTCCTCAACGCAGGCGCCAATCGGACCCGGGCGACAAGGCGCTACAAAATGTCTGCGTTAGACATCGCCGCTGAGACGGGCCACTGGCGGTGCACGCAAATTCTTCTCGGTAGCGGCCCTTCACCGGAACAACTGCGCATCGAAATCTCTCTTGTCCTGCAGCGCGTAGCTCTCGTTAAGAATGGCGTGCCGATATTTCGCACGCAGTGTTCGACTGGCCGCCAGGGCTACTCGACACGGGCCGGTCAGTTTGTAATTACCAACAAAGAGCGAAACCATCGTTCCACGATCTATCACGTGGAGATGCCATATTTCATGCGTCTTAGCTGCCTCGACTTCGGAATGCACGCAGGGATTGTGCCCAATTATCCAGCCTCACATGGCTGCATTCGGCTGCCGCCTGAAGCGGCACACAAGTTCTTTTCCGAAATCCCGATCGGCACGCTTGTGACAGTCAAATGATCGGCCGATGATTTGTTGCAGTTGCCTGTCGCGCCATCGCTGACCGCGCCTTGTCGCGGCCTAAAAAAAGGGCGCAACTGTCCAACGCGCAACCATCCAACATTAAGCGTCGTCTGAATTGGACGTTGAAAAACCTTCACATGAAACCCTTGATCTTACTGGCTCCCGGAGCCGGCGCGCCTTCGTCTCATCCCTGGATGCAAAAGTGGAAAGAGCGTTTGTCCGAGATCGGGGACATTACGACTTTCGACTATGACTACATGCGCGAAGGTCGGAAGCGCCCCGATCCTTTCCCAAAACTTGTTGCGGCACATCGAAAGGCGTTGAGCCAGGCGCGAGAACGACCTTCGGCTGGATCAACTATTTTGATTGGCAAAAGCATGGGCGGCCGCATTGGATGTCATGTGTCGCTCGAAGAAAAAGTGGACGGGCTTGCTTGTCTCGGATATCCACTTTGCGCGATGGGCGATCGGACAAAACTTCGCGACGAAGTTTTGCGCGTCCTCAATACTCCAATCCTATTTGTGCAAGGCACGCGTGATTCTCTGTGCCCCCTAGATCTCCTCGAGCCAGTGCGTTCCGAAATGAAGGCGCCGAATTTTTTGCATGTCATTGAAGACGGCGATCATTCCTTGCGCGTGCCTGGGCGGCAACTACAAGGAACGGGCAAAACGCAGGAAGATGTCGATCAACAGATCTTCCAAGCCATTGCTGAGTTTGTTGACCAATTCGCGATGACCGTAGATTAAAATGAACATGAAGAGGAAACCCACTCCTGTTTCCGTCCGTGCCGGCCAGGTCGAGTTTGTCAAAGTCAATACCGACGCATGGAGATGGCGCGATGTCTACCGATGGCTGCTTGGTTTACGGTGGCCACAATTCGCCGCATTCGTCGCCGCCGTTTACATCACGCTCAACCTTCTTTTCGCAACGCTCTACAGTCTCGAGCCAAACAGCATCGCGGGGACAGGTTTACATTGGTTCCTCGATTGCTTCTTCTTCAGCGTGCAAACGCTGGCCACGATCGGCTATGGCCACATGTATCCCCAAACGCTCTACGGTCATATCGTGACGACAATTGAAGTCATGAGCGGTATCTTTCTGCTTGCGGTCATGACGGGCCTCATTTTCGTCCGTTTTTCGCGACCGATTGCGCGCGTTCTCTTCAGCAAATCGATCGTGATCGCGCCACTAAATGGAAAGCCGACGTTGATGGTGCGCATAGGAAATGAAAATCAGCACAGCATGGTCGAAGCGAAGTTTCGGATCATGTTTTCGCGCGATGAACCGTTGCTTGAAGGCGGCGATTTCAGGTACTTTTACATTTTGAAATTACATTTCGATCGGCTCGCAGTTTTCCCGGCGGCCTTAACTTTGCGACATACGATCGATGAAACGAGTCCGCTGTTTGGCGCAACCCCCGAGTCGCTGGAATCCAGCCGGGTCCTCTTTATTGTCTCGGTTGTCGGAATCGATCCAGTCATTGCGGCCGCCGTGCAAACGCAGAAGGATTACAGTTGGCGTGATGTTCGTTTCGGCGAACGTTTCATCGAAATTTATACGGAGCATGGTGGCGGCAGGCTCAGCGTGGACTACGGCCGTCTGCACGATACAGAGCCCGTGGAAGCCGCGGCCAGCCGCAATGGATACAATGACTCTTTCGCAGGCGGCAACTAGAGAAAACCGCAGGCCGGCAACGGTCGTCTTTGGCCCAGTTTGGTCGCCAGCATTTTTAAATTCCTTTTCGGCGGATTGGCCTATCTAATCGTCCTTGCACGTGCTCGCCGCCGCCTTGTTCGTTACACTGGCAATGCCATGAAAAGAATAATTCTTTTTGGTTTCGCTCTGGCCAGCTTTTCTGCCACGGCATTCCCTGGCGATCGTCACATCGCTTTCGAGCGCAACAACACGGTTTGGATTGCAAACCTCGACGGCACAGACGCCAAAAAGATTGCGGATGGAATTTTCCCCGCAATTTCGCCCGACGGCACAGCCGTTGCATTTAATACGGTGGAAAAAAAGGACACGACTTATGTGCGTCACATCGCCGTCGTGGAAATCTCAACCGGCAAGACCACTGTGTAAAGACGTTCCGAGCGACAACAGCTATTACCCGACATGGTCTCCGGATGGGAAACGCATCCTCTTTACGCTGCGCCAAAATGAGGTCTGGGACCTTGGGCTTATCAACGCAGATGGAACCGACTTTCGTGTTCTAAAAAAAGGCGCGCCGAACGAGGTGACCCGTTATTCGCCGATTTGGGCGCGCGATGGTCAATCGGTGTTTTGTCAGGATATGACGAACATTTACCGGCTTGGACTCGATGGCGCTGTCCTAGCGCAATGGAAGATCATCGGCAAAATTATTCCCAATGGCGACATGAGCGGCGATGGCCGGATTGATGTCTCGCCGGATGGGAAACGTTTGCTTCTTGGCATCGATATGAGCGAGGAATCCAAACGCAAGGATTGGGACGGCCCTCTCCCCGCCTTGTGGTCGTTCGACCTCGATTCGCAAGACTCCGTCAGACTCACTCCAGGAAAACTCTTCGGCTGGGACGGTTGTTGGATCGATAACGGCAACATCCTTTTTCTTAGTCGGGCGGTGGGCGAGAAAGAAGACTCAATTTATCGTATGTCGACCAACGGCGAGGATTTGAAACTCCTGATTAAGAACGCGCGCTTTCCCACGGTGAGCGCACCGTGACGAGCAGGCATTGCCAGCATATGAAACAACTCGCAATTTGCATTTCTTTGTTTCTGACTCTTGCTGGGCTCGCGTTTGGGGCACAAATCGCTTTCGAGCGCGGCGACAATGTCTGGATCGCTAATCTTGACGGCAGTGATGCAAAAAAGGTCGCGGCCGGATCATTGCCTAACATTTCGCCTGACGCCACTCGACTGGCGTTCAACACAAGCGAGGACTCAAAGACGAGGCCCGGTCCCGAACGTCACATTGCCATCGCCGATCTCGCGAGCGGCAAAGTCACGGTCCTCAAAGACATTCCAAGCGACAATTGCTTTGGCCCGGTCTGGTCGCCGGACGGAAACAAGATCGCGTTCTCTATTATGGCCGAGAAAGAATGGCATCTCGGGATTGTCAACGCCGACGGATCAGGTTTTCGGTTCGTGAAAAATGCGGGACTAAAGAGCGAGGCATTCGGCGCGCCAACTTGGGCGCGCGATGGCAGATCAATTTTCTGTCACGACCTCGACAATCTTTATCACATCGATCTCGACGGAAATGTTCTCAAAAAGTGGGCGCTATCTAAATTGCTGACCGAGGCGGGCATGAGCGGCAACGATCGATTGAGCGTCTCGCCCGACGGTAAGACGCTATTGATGAATGTCGATCTTGTCGCCGAACACGAGCGCAAGAACTGGGACGGACCGCAGCCGGCGATTTACGCGTTCAATTTCGACACGGAAAAGGTCACCCGCGTCACGGCGAAGGATGATTTCGTTTGGGATCCGTGTTGGCTGACTAATGACGAGTTTCTTTGCGTAATCCAGAAGGAGCGCGAAAACGAACCATCACTTTATCGCATGGCTTTGAACGGCAAGAATCCGAAGCTGCTGGTAAAGCGCGCGCGCACGCCGAGCGTAAGCGCACCCTGAATCCGTTGCACGAGTTAGCGCAAAAGCTCTTCTGCTTTTGCCAGGGCTTCCGAGATCTTGCTCGCGTCTTTGCCGGCCCCTTGCGCGTTCTCGGGCCGGCCGCCGCCTTTTCCGCCTATGATCGGCGCGATCTGCTGAATCAATTTGTTCGCCTGAAACTTCACGGTTAGCACTTTCGGGACGGAGGCGATTAGGGCGATATTTCCATCTTTTTCACCGGCAAGGAAAATCGGACGGTTGAGTCTTGACTTGAGCCCATCCACGACGGCTTGAAGCAATTTTCCATCCGCGTCCGATACCTCCGCCACGCAGAAGTTTTTTCCCGCGTGCGACGCCGAAAGCTCACTAGCGATTTGAGCGGCGCGGCTTTTCAATTTTACCTCGGCAGCTTTCGCACTCTGCTTTTCCCATTCGCGAACATCGGATTCGAGTTTTTCAAGATGCGCGGCGCGAATGTCGATCTGCTTCAGCATTTCAGACGCGTCAGCTTTGCTTTCAAAAGCGGGTAGCTCCGCAATATCAGGTTTTTTGCGCGCAAGCGTTTCAAACTTCTCTCGTTGCCGCGCGACTTCCTGCTTCGCCCAGTTGCGCGCTGCGTCGCCCGCAACTGCTTCGATACGCCGGATTCCCGCCGCAATCGCTTCTTCCTTCACGATCCGGAATGGCCCGATTTCGCTCGTCGCGCGCACGTGCGTGCCACCGCAAAGTTCCATCGAGTAGCCATTATTTCTCGCCGAAGAACTGGATAATGTCCTTTCGTTTCCTAGCCTCTGTGTACGGAATCTCAGTCCACGAAACCGGTGCATTTTCCGCAATCTTTTCGTTCACCAGTTTTTCCACGTCGCGCACTTGCTGCTTCGTGAGTGCCGCGCTGGAAAAATCAAACGTCAATTTGTCCGGGCCTACATAACTCCCCTTTTGCGCGGCATCGCGTGAGACGACTTCATGCAGCGCCCAATGCAGCAGATGTGTCACCGTATGATGTCGCTCGATCGCGTGACGGCGCTCGACATCAACTGAGACGCGAACCGCCTCGCCCGGTTCGGGAGCACGACCTTCTGTGAGTGTAGCGCGGTGAATAAAAACGTCCCCGCGCTTTTGCGTATCCATCAGACGAAGTTGACCAACTTCCGTGCGGTCATGTCCAGGCACATGCAGCAAACCTTTATCGCCGACTTGTCCGCCCATCTCGGCATAACATGGCGTTCGATCAAGAATCAGGTTCAGCTCATTATCTTTTTTGCCGGGCAGAACCGTTTCGACAACCGCCTCGGTCTCAAGAAAATCGTAACCGAGAAATCTAGTCGGCGCGGATTTGAGTTCTCCTTCTTCAACGCTGATTGTTTCTTTCTTCTGCGCCTTGCGCGCGCGCGCGCGCTGGTGCTCCATCAATTTTTCAAACCCGGCAACATCAACAGTCAGCCCTCGCTCCCGCGCCATCAGCTCCGTAAGATCGAGCGGGAAGCCGTAAGTGTCGTAGAGCAGAAAAGCGAAATCGCCAGGAAAAGTTCGACCTTTCAACCGGGATAGCCCCTGTTCAAACACGTTGATTCCGATGTCTAGAGTATTATTAAACGCCTCCTCTTCGCGACGAATTGTATCTTTTATGGTTTTTTGTTTCGAGCGGATTTCGGGGAACACGTCGCCCATCGTGTGTGCAACAACATCGACAAGTTTGAAGAAAAACGGCTCGTGAAATCCAAGTGTGCGACCGTAGCGGACCGCGCGGCGTAGCACACGACGTAGAACATAACCACGCCCTTCGTTCGAAGGAACGATTCCGTCGGCAATTGCAAAATTCAGTGTGCGGATGTGATCGGCAATGACACGGAAGGCGACGTCGATTGCGGATTGCGGATTGCGGATTGCGGATTGATCCGCATCAGGCAGCGTGCTTGCGTATTTTTTGCCGCTGAGTTTTTCGAGCCCGTCGAAGATCGGACGGAAGATGTCGGTCTCATAATCCGAGATCGTGCCGGAAAAATCGGTGAAGTTTTTTGTGCCTTGGATAATCGCGCTCACCCGCTCAA
>WNGF01001138.1_pt1 | contig 56542 bp, 59 predicted proteins | sample 5400641 | NCBI WGS metagenome assembly WNGF01 (sample SAMN13153371, study PRJNA577476) | soil metagenome | isolation source: 80 cm soil or saprolite under grassland replicate 2 | place: USA:California | collected 2016-06-15
TCCGTCGCCCTCGATGCCGAACACCCACACGCCCCCCTGCCAGTTGCAGCCGAGTTGGCCGCCGCCGATGAAGCCCGACAGGTCGAACTTGTCGGTGATCGCGGTTCCCGCCGGGATCACGTTGCCGACGGCGCCGGGACTATTGAACGTGGTGCCCTCAGTCGCGAAATGTTGGCTGTTTCCGGTCGAATACCCGGCGCTCGCGCCGGCATAGCAGCCGCTCCAAGTGTAGACCGGGGCGGGCGGCGGCGGTGGCGTATATGCAGGCACCCGCCTGTCGGCAGCGAACCCCGCCGACGTTCCCAAGCTCAACGCGACGAGCGCTACGCTTCCGAGAAATACCCTTTTCATTTGAACCCCCCGTTCCAGGATTTGATGTCGATTTCTTTACCAGGTCTTGCGCGCTTTGGCTGTGATGTTTCGGCAACGGTAGAAGGGATTCCGAAATTTCGGCCGCTACGTAGGGCCGCCGAGAAGCTGAGAATCCGTCGCAGACCCCCAAACGCCAAGCGTCGACCATCACCCGGGGTCTCTTTGCAACGGTGCTCGCTTACATTCTCCGGCACAGGCGGCTTTCATCAATCAATCGAGGCGCTTAGCCCGAATCGGTGCGCCCGATCCCCGCGCTTCGGGCGATTGCGATCCTAAAATTCGCCGGCACGCATCCGGCGAACCACGATCCAAGCCCTCGCGGGCGAAGCATTGCTCGCCAAAGGCATGGAATGCGCCAATTTCAAATGAGCCTTACTGTGGCGCTTTGGCAACATGGCAGGCAGTGGCTGGCCGCTAGCCGCAACTCATTTACTTCCTGTTTCGCCGCCGAGGCTGCCGTAGACGCAGTCCTGGGGTGCCGCCGTTTCCCATCGGCCTCTTGCGCTGAACTCGAAGTCCCCAAAGCCAAACACCTTAACGGTAACTGAGATACCTGCGCGAATGATTACTTCTGTTTTTTGGCCTTTGCGGCTTCCGAAAACGTACGCCTTCCCCTCCTTCGTTATCCTCGATGAAATCAATTCCAGCGGTTTCTAACGCTCGACGGATGGCTGCTTCGTTTGCAAGTGTGACTGGGATTTCCCCGTCAATGACTTCGGCCCTACGGATCGTTGCCACGCCTACCTTCGACGCGCGGGCCAAATCGAGAGCTGTCCACCGGATTAGCGCCCGGGCTGCTCGCACTTGAGCGCTGGAAATTTTTCTCGTCATGGATATTGATGTTTTTTACATCGTATGATGTAATATACATCCAACGTCGAGATCCGAAGTTTCCTCGGACCTTCCGAGGTTACTCCGGAAACCGAAAACGGAGAGGGTCTATGAGTCCAAGATTGTGGACAAGGTCATACGAGAGTCGCCGTTCCTTCATCGGCGGCTCAGATGCTCGGATCATTATGGGCAGCGATGAAGCTGCGCTGCTCCGCCTCTGGCGCGAGAAGCGGGGGGAGGCCGAGCCGGAGGACTTGTCCGGCAACCTCATCGTGCAGCTTGGTACCGCAACGGAAGAGCTCAACCGCACCTGGTACGAGCGCAATACAGGTCGCCGCGTCACAGCGGTCCAAAGCCGCGTCAAGCACTCCACCATTCCGTGGATGGTGGCGACCCTGGACGGCCTCGTGGAAGAAATTGGAGCCGTCTTCGAGGCCAAATTCATGCTGCCCTGGTCGTTTTCAGAGGAGGCCTCAGCTGAAAAGTACATGGCCCAGGTCCAGCACAATATGTGGGTCACGCATTCCCGGGCGTCGGTGCTCTCGATCATCACCGGCGGTGGCAAATGGGTGGAGATCACCATCCCCATGGATCCGCTGTATCTGAGCGTTCTGGTCTCGGCGGAAAAGAAGTTCTGGCGTTGCGTCCAATGCGGCGCAACGCCCCACCTCATCAATGCCGAGCCGCCGCGGCCGCGCATCGAGGCCATCCGCATCGTCGATATGAGCTCGTCGAATTCCTGGGCGGAGTTCGCCGTGCTCTTCCGCAACACCCGCAACGCTTTTCTGGATCATGAACGGGCAAAGAGCGAGCTCAAAGCCTTGATGCCCGAGGATGCCAAGGAAGCAATCGGCCATGGCGTGCGCGCCAAGCGTTCGAAAGCGGGCGCGGTAAGCTTCGATGTGCTCGACCCGGAGGCCGGTCATGCCCCGGTCCAGTGAAACGGTCGCGGCGCTAGCCGCGGCCTTGGCCAAGGCCCAGGCCGAACTCATCAACCCAGAAAAGTCGCTGACGGCTACCATTCGTACCGGACGGTCGGGGGACGGCGAGCGCAGCTTCCGCTATGCGCCGCTGTCCAGCGGGCTCGACATCGTGCGCAAGACGCTGGGACAGCACGAGATCGCCATCTTGCAGACCACCGCCATCGATCAGACCGCCGGCATGGTCAATTTGACCACCACGCTCGCCCATGCCTCGGGCGAGTGGATCGCCTCCGATTGGCCGGTCTGTCCCATTGCCGAGACCGCCAATCCACAGCGCATGGGCGCTGCGCTAACCTACGCTCGCCGCTATGCGCTGTTCACGCTGGTTGGCATGGCCGGCGAGGACGACCTTGATGCGCCTGATCTCTGTGGTGGATCAGTCTCGTTGTTGCCGTCGGCGGATGACCGCTCGTTTAGGCCGACGGACGATCAATCTCGGACGCCGCCGCGAACGCCTGGTGATGGACATGCCCGTGGTGGCCGCAGCAAGTTGGAACGCGCCGTCACCCTCGATCCCGACCAATCGGCCGCCCTGCGCGAGAAGTTGCTGACTGAGCTTGGGAACATCACGTCGGCTGATCTCGCCGCCGCTTGGGCGCGTGAGGCACTGACCGCCAAGAACAGCCTCACAGCAACTGATGCCAAGCTCGTGGAGGACGCCTTTGAACGGAGGCTATCGGAGCTCCCCTCATCCGATCCGGCTGCACCCTCGAACGATGTGCCGTCGGTCACTCAGATTGCCGGGCCTCAGGTGACTGCCACAACCGAAAGCACCGACTTCGGTCAAGCGAAGGGCATCGACAAGAGCATCCTCACCGTCGCTGCCCCGCGGCGCTATCGCAACCCTGACCACCTTCGCTATGTCGCCCAGCAGGCGTGTCTCGTCTGCGGCCGCAAGCCCTCGGACCCCCACCACCTCGGATTTACCCAGCCGCGCGCGCTCAGCCGCAAGGTCAGCGATGAGTTCGCGGTCCCACTCTGCCGCGGGCATCATCGTGCGGTGCATCGCTCACGCGACGAGCGCGCGTGGTGGAGGCAGGCCGGCATTGATCCAATCCAGGTTGCCCGCAGGCTCTGGAAGGAGACGCACGGAATGGGACAGCTGCGGTCTCAACGACCGGCATCACCTCAGCCGCATGGCGCTGCCGCCTGCTCTGATCCAAGGAACGAGGAAATAAGCGCCACTGCAGCGCCGCAGGAAGAAACTCGCTTGTCGGATCTTCCCGGCTAGCAGGGTCAACGCGGCTGGATGCTCATGGATGGCGATGTGGAGATCTAACGAACCGGTCGAGGACGATATCTCGGACCTTCCCGGTATTGATTTCAAGAACAAATGCCGCCGAGCCCGCCGGCGCGCTTGGCGTGACGGGCTCAGCGATCAAACCGTCGTTAAGACCCTTGAAAATGTTCGATCCTACCGAGCGTTCGAGCGTGCCCTCGTCGGCAGTGTTGATCCTCGATCCGTGCTCGAGCTTGCGCTCGTTCATCGACTAGCAAGCCTGTTGTGGCGACTTCGGCGTGCCAGCGCGATCGAAACCGGCCTCTTTGAGATGCACGCCGAACTTCGGCTCGCACGCCGGCAGGACCGCTCCCGCGGACCCGGTCAACCGGGGACGCTCCAAACTCCCACCCAAGCCAATGGTCACAAGGTAGTGCCTGGCTCGAACGGGCGAGACGATCCGCCGGGCATCGGCCAAGAATCGCCGTCGACGTCCATGCGCCCGTCGCCCGCATCATGGTCGAAGTCCAGCGCCATCGCCCAATGCTTCCGGCGTCTTTCCCATCTTAACCCGACCTTGCTTGACGGCGTGGGCAGCTACGAAGCGAGACTGTGGCGCCAAGCGGCACAAACGATTTGGACCCTCGAGGCGATGCGACAGCCGCCTATCCGCCAGCGATGGCGCCCCCGGGCCGCGCCCTTCACCTGGGAGCGGGAGAGGTAGGTCCTGATTAACCGGTCCGCCAATGGTCGGCATGGCCGCGGTGTTCGCCGCGCGAACGCTCTCGGGCCAGCCGAGCGAGCTCCACGTCTTGAATCGGAGCCCGGGGCATATACCTCAGCTTTGATGCTTTTTTGCTGATTGCACGAACACGTTCGCGTCGCCCAACAACTGCTCGGGCGTCGGGGTAGCTCAGCGGAGTGAGAAGATGCGCCGAAAAAATGAGCTGGCACTTCTGCCGAAATCGCCATTGCTCCTCACCGAATCTGCCGATGAATTCGATGCGTTGCGCGATGCTTTTGAACGAGAGATCAAGCCGCGTGGGATCATAGAGCAAATGTATGTGCACGACATCAGCTCCATCGTCTGGGAGATCCTGCGCCTGCGGCGGTGCAAAGCCGTCATCATCAATTCGGCCTTCCGCAGCGCATTGGAGCATCTTCTCCCGCAGCTTCTAAGGCAGCCAGACCAATATGAACATGACGTGCGAGATGAGGCTAAGGATCTTGCGTATGCATGGTTCACCGATAAAGAGGCTAAGAAACAGGTTTCAGAAATACTTAGTGGATTCGAGCTCGACGAGTCTGCCATCGAAGCAGAAGCCATCAGGCGGTCATCCTCGGACCTCGAATTGCTCGACAGGATGCTGACCTCGTTGGAGTCACGCCGTAATAAGGCGCTTGGCTGCGTTGCCGAATATCGCACCAGCCTGGCGCAGCAACTTCGGGACAGCGCGGACCGCATCATTGACGGCAAGGGTGTTCTTCGACTCGAAGATGCAGCCAGCACACGCTCGACGGCGGCTTGACCATGGCGAGCGAACGGCAGATTGCCGCCAACCGTCGCAACGCGCGCAAGAGCACCGGTCCCCGTTCAGGCGCGGGGATGAAACGGGCGAGCCGCAACGCCTGCCGCCACGGCCTGACCTTGAGCATCACCTCAACCGCGGCATCTGCCAAACAGCTGGACAAGCTCGTCCGCAAAATCGCCGGCGAAACGGAGGATGCCATGGTGCTCGAGCGAGCCCGCGCTGTCGCCCAAGCAGAGCTTGATCTCGCGCGAGTGCGGCAGGCCAAGGTTGCCTTGATCGAACGCGCCTCTGCGTTCGGAGCGCTCGATCCACGGCCGGTTCCTAGCTCCGTCACCCGAATCATCCGTCTCCTTAATACGCTTAACCGAGGTAGATTCATCTTTCCGAAACCCATCGACGCCGCGGCGACGATGCCGCCCCACGAGCCTGACCGATCGGCTGAAGCCGTCCGACGAGTGCTGCCAGAACTGCGTAAGCTGGACCGATACGAGCACCGCGCTGCTGTGCGGCGAGACCGAGCAGTTCTCAGCTTGTTCGGTAGAACAAAACCTAAGGACAACCCGTAGCTGTGCCATTTGGCAAAACGAAGCCAATTTTTCTCAATTTATCCAATATCTTACAAATACAAACAGTAAGCAACCGGGTGCAAGCAACGCCTAGAGGGCTTGGTATGCGCTGCACAGGAGGTGATGGCGGCAAACGCGGATTTTGCAGTGCGCACCCTCGCCGCTAGAGCAACCACCCCGTCGGACACGGGGCTCAGCGAAAGCGCGTTGATTACTAAGTGCCACAAGCCAGTATGAGCTTTGACGAGGATTTTGCTCGGGCATGGCTCGGAACATCCGCCGCCCGCGGGCGTTTGCCTCTTTGATTTTATTGTCGTTGATGGTACCTAGTAAAAACCGTGGCAATTGCTTGTCGAAAGGGAGGAAAACTGATGAAGCTCGCTTTAGTCAGTGGCTTGAGTGGTCTGGCCATGATCGTCGGGGTGACGGCGGCGCTCGCGCAGGCCAATGTCAACCCAAACCTGTACCCCAGGGGTCCCGGCGCTCATGAGCAATACGGTCCCTGGGAATGGCACGCGGGTCCCGGGCCGAGTAAACGCGCAGGTGGCACCATGTGCGTCACCCACACCGATATCAACCGCGGGTACGGCTATCAAGCGCCGTGCCCGCCTCCAAAGAAGGCTGCGAAAAAGTAGCGGCAAAGTCCTCGAAGAAGGTGGCATCGCGCTAACCAGAGCTGGATTCGCGCGGACCTACGAAGATCTTTCGCGAAGTATCTTGAGGGGATCCGTTCTTTCTTCGAACGAACGGATGTCAGAAACGGCCCGCGGCGTGCCAGCCGCGGGCCGCAATGTTTAACGCATCAGAATTTCGCTCCCGCGGACAAGCCCACACTGATGCTGCGACGGCACCGAGTGCAAGCCCTCGGAATCCTCGCGGTGCGTTGCCGCGCAAGAAACTCGATAACCAGCTGCATCCGTCTGCGCTCGCCCCACGTAGCTCCCGGGTCGGCGCGGGGTCATGGCTCGCGCCGCCATACGCAGATCATTTTCAGGGAGCGACCATCATGTTCGGAAAGATCGGAGTCTTCGCGCTCACAGGCGCGCTCGTCGCGTCGAGCTTCGTTGCGAGTGATGCGCAGGCAGCAGGTTGGATCGTTGGCCTCGTCGACGGCAAGTCCATCGTGACCATCGACCCGGCGACCCACAAGGTGATGTCGAAGGTCGATATCAAAGGCGCCAGTCCCCTCATCGGCATCGACGTACGGCCGGCCGACGGGATGCTCTACGGCGTTGCCGGCGATGGAACGATCGTCACCATCGATGCCAAATCCGGCCAGGCCGCGATGAAGAGCAAGATGTCGGAGACGCTCAAGCCCGGCGTCAGCGCCACCGTCGATTTCAACCCGGTGGCCGATCGATTGCGCGTGATGGGATCGGACGGCACCAGCCTGCGCGTCAATGTCGATGACGGGAAAGCGATGGTCGACGGCTCGCACAAGTACAAGGACGGCGACGCCAATGCCGGCAAGGCGGCCAAAGTCGTGGCCGGCGCCTACACCAATTCGTGGAAGGGCGCCAAGGCGACGACGCTCTACAACATCGATGCCGCAACCGGAGTGCTGGTGACCCAGGCTCCGCCGAATGACGGCGTGCTCAATACGGTGGGATCGCTGGGCATGCCGGTGAGCGGCCCCGTTGCATTCAACATCGTCGCGACCGGCGAGGACAAGAACGAGGGCTGGCTCGTCGCTAACGGCGCTCTCTATTCGGTCGATCTGAAGACGGGGCAAGGCCAGCATGGTCGGCAAGATCGAAGGGTTGGCCGGCACCCTCGGCGATATCGCCTGGATCGACTAGTCCGTATTGACTTATGCTGTCCGGCCCGCGGGCACCCGTCCCCGCGGGCTGCCGCCGCGTTTTTGGCATCCACCCGCGCTGCAACCCCGCAGCTGAGGCAGGCCGATGGTGCTACCCGTCAGCTTCGACCACTGCGTCGTGCATGTTTCCGAATGGGAGCGCTCCAACGCGTTCTACCGCGATGTGCTCGGCGCCGAGCTCGTCCGGCGCCCGCAGGGCTGGGCCTACCGTTTCGGCGCCGCGCAGCTCAACCTGCATGGACCGGGCTTTCATCCGGCGGAGGTGGCGCGGATTCCGGTCGCGCCGGGCAACAGCGATCTGTGCTTCCAATGGGACGGGCCGATCGCGGATGCCATCGCCCACCTCGAGCGCTGCCGCGTCCCGATCGATGCGGGTCCGATCGAGCGCTTTGGCGCCAAGGGCTCCGGCACCAGCATCTATTTCCGCGATCCGGACGGCTCGCTGCTGGAATTCATTTCCTACCATCCCAAGGCTGGAGACCGGCCCTGACGACCGCGCACGCCCCAATGTTTTGCCCGCCGGCACTGCGGCAGCGCAGGATCACGCAGCGCGCTACGTCATCGGCATGGGTGGCGCTGTGTGCGCGCGCAAAGGCCGAGGCCAAAGCATGAGCGCTTTCCGAGACGTGGTGCCGCGAGACATCCTGGTGCCGATCTCGGTCGGCGAATTGATGGATAAGATCACCATCCTCGAAATAAAGTCCGAGCGCCTCAAGAGCGCGAGCCAGCTCGAGAACGTCTCGCATGAACTCGCCGCCTTGCGCGCCGTTCGCCTCGGCGACATCGATCGCGCCATGCTGGATAAGCTCAGCGCGGAGCTCAAGCGGGTAAATGCAAGGCTTTGGGACGTCGAGGATGCGATCCGCGAATGCGACGCGCGCGGCGATTTCGGCCAATCCTTCATCGAACTCGCGCGCTCCGTCTATCGGCTCAACGACGAGCGCGCCCAGCTCAAGAAGGCGATCAACCTCGCGTCAGGATCGCGGTTGTTCGAGGAGAAGTCCTATAGTTCGTACCATCAGGCCAAAAGCGGAGACCGCGCATGACGACCTTGCATGATCCCAACATCTTGCCCGCCGACATCCCGGCACCACAGGACGACGGCGCGGCGCGCCATCTGACCGGCCTTAAGCTTCCGCCGGTGGTGCTCGCGGCGACCGACGGCTCCCAGGTCGATCTGTTGAAACTTTCCGGCCGCACGGTGGTCTATATCTACCCGCGCACCGGCGTGCCCGGGCGGCCGTTGCCGGAGGGCTGGAATGAGATCCCCGGCGCGCGCGGCTGCACGCCGCAATCGTGCGGCTTCCGCGACCATTTTGCCGAGCTCGAGCGGCTCGGCGTCGCGCGGGTGTTTGGCCTGTCGTCGCAGGACAGCGCGTATCAGCGCGAAGCGGTCGAGCGTCTGCACCTGCCGTTCGCGGTGCTTTCCGACGAACGGCTCGAGCTTGCGCGCGCCATCAAGTTGCCAACGTTCAAGGTTGCCGGCATGACGCTGCTCAAACGCATGGCACTCGTCATCGACGACGGCATCATCACCAAAGTGTTCTATCCCGTGTTCCCGCCGGACAAGAATGCTGAGGAAGTAATCGCCTGGCTTCGCCACGGCTCGCGCGGTTGAACTCCGCGGGCGTCATTGCGGCGCCCGAGCGCAGCGACGGAGCCCGAAATCATGATCACCGCTGTGGTTATGGATTCCGGACTTCGCCGCAACGCAGCCAAGCTTGCGCAGGCTGCGTGGACTTGCCTGCGCTACGCGCCCCGGAATGACGGGAGGCTGGGTGGACGGCCGAGGCTCAATCGTCGAGAAAAGCGCGGGCCGCCGCGAAGACGTCGCGAAACATCTTCGGCGTCAGCACGCCAGTGCTCGTGTTGTAGCGGGAGCAGTGATAGCTCACGAAAATCCGCAGCCTGCCGATGTCGTGCGATGTGCCATGACCGAACGGCGCGGCCGAGCGGCGGTGACCGAGCGCCGCCACGGTGCTCGCATGGGAAATCCGGCCGAGCGTCACGACGGCGCGCAGATTTTGCATCTCGGCGATGGTCGCTTTGAGAAAAGCGCGGCAAGTTTCGATCTCCGCCGGGCTTGGCTTGTTTTCCGGCGGCGCGCAACGCACCGCATTGGTGATACGCGCATCGACGAGGGTGAGCCCGTCCTCGGGCGATGCCAGGTACGTGCCGCGGGCAAAGCCGAAATGCTTGAGCGTGTCGTAGAGCAGCTCGCCTGAGAAATCGCCGGTGAACGGCCGCCCGGTGCGGTTTGCTCCCCTCAGTCCGGGAGCGAGGCCCACGATGAGGAGCCGCGCGCTACGCGGACCGAACGAGGCAACCGGTGCGTTGAACCAAGTGGGCTCGCGGCGGCGCCACTCCTGCCGGAATTCCGTGAGGCGCGGACAAAGCCGGCAGTCGCGGCCGGGTTTACCGGACGCGTCGGGCATCGCGGCGCGCTCAGTCCTCGAAATCGTCGTCGTCATCAAGGCTCGCACCGGCGCCCGCCCGTTGCGGCGCGGTCGAGCGCTGCAGGAACTGCGGCGTGTGGCGCTCGCGCGGTTCGCGCGCTTCACGTGCCGCACGCTCGGCCGGGTCGCGGCCGATCTTCGGCTGCAGCTCGACGATGTCGAGGAAGACGTCGGCCTGCCGGCGTAGCTCGTCGGCGACCATCGGCGGCTGCGTCGAGATGGTGGACACGACGGTCACGCGCACGCCGCGGCGCTGCACCGCCTCGACCAAGGAGCGGAAGTCGCCGTCCCCCGAGAACAACACTATATGGTCGACTGAGCCTGCGATCTCCATCGCGTCGACCGCCAACTCGATATCCATGCTTCCCTTGATCTTGCGCCGGCCGGTTTGATCGACGAATTCCTTCGTCGCCTTGGTCACCACGCTGTAGCCGTTATAATCCAACCAATCGATCAAAGGCCTGATCGAGGAGTATTCCTGATCCTCGATCACTGCCGTGTAATAGAAGGCGCGTAAGAGATAGCCGCGCGACTGAAACTCACGCAGCAGACGTTTGTAGTCGATATCAAAACCGAGCGACTTGGCGGTGGCGTAGAGATTGGCGCCGTCAATGAATAGAGCCATCTTTTCCGTTTTAGGTTCCATGATTGCTCTCGTGTAAGGTCATTGAAACTAGGATAGCTGCTCCGGACGCGCGCGGCCGCCGGCTAATGGTGCCGGATCCTTGGCTCATCGGGATGGAGTGATCGCCTGCCGCTCAATTGCGGGTATACGCTCGTTGTCACAACCAATCCGAAATACAAGACTAAGGATCGCACGGCGGTTCCTTCACCTGCCTAACAGAGGCACGCCGAGCCGCCAAGGAAAATGTGAGGGGTGAATTTCGCCTTGCACTTTGGCGGCGAGATCGCTACCTAACAGCCGCATTTCACAAGTTCCATTGCAGGAGCGATACGAGCATGGCCCGCGTCACCGTCGAGGACTGCATCGATAAGGTCGAGAACCGTTTCGATCTCGTGCTGTTGGCAAGCCACCGCGCGCGGATGATCTCATCCGGTTCTCAGATCGCGATCGATCGCGACAACGACAAAAATCCCGTGGTCGCGCTGCGCGAAATTGCCGAGAAAACGATCTCGCCCGACGACCTCAGGGAAGAACTCGTTCATTCCCTGCAGAAATATGTCGAGGTCGATGAGCCGGAGCCCGAGGCGGCGCCTTTGATCACGGCAGCCGGCGGCACGGTCGATGCGGACGACACCGAGGTCACGGTCGATCGGATGACCGAGGAAGAGCTGCTCAAGGGACTGGAAGGCCTTACCCCGCCCGAGGAACAGCCCGAAGAAGAAGAGTGAGGGCTTTGAGGGCGGCCTGTTTGGACCGCTTTTATGGGAGGCGGCTAACAGGCATGCCTTGTAGCCGTTAACAACCGTGATGATATCCTTGGGGTATTATGTCCGCCGATCCATGCGGAGCATGACCCAAGGATAGCGATGGCGCCCTCCTCGCCCAATCTGCCACGGATGCAGAATCAGCCGCGGACGCGGGCGCCGCTTGAGCGCAGCCTTAACATTGTCTCTCAAGTCTTTGAAAAAGCGGTAAAACCACAGAAGCCATCACAGCCGCAAATGATGCGGCAATACGACCTGATCGAGCGCGTGAAGCGCTACAATCCCAAGACCAGCGAGGCGCTGCTCAATCGCGCCTACGTCTATGCCATGAAGGCGCACGGCGAGCAGAGACGCGCCTCGGGCGATCCCTACTTTTCCCATCCGCTCGAAGTGGCGGCCATTCTCACGGATCTCAAGCTCGACGACGCCACGATCGCCGCCGCCCTTCTGCACGACACGATCGAGGATACCACCGCAACCCGCGCCGAGATCGACCAGATGTTCGGCAAGGACATCGGCGCCTTGGTCGAGGGCCTCACCAAGCTCAACAAGCTCGACCTCGTTACCAAGGAGGCCAAGCAAGCGGAGAACCTGCGCAAGCTCCTGCTGGCGATCGCCGACGACGTGCGGGTGCTGCTGGTCAAGCTGGCGGATCGGCTGCACAACATGCGTACCCTGTCCCACATGCCGCCCGAGGCGCGCCGGCGCAGCGCCGAGGAGACGCTCGACATCTATGCTCCGCTTGCCGGGCGCATGGGTATGCATGGGATGCGCGAGGAGCTCGAGGATTTAGCGTTCCGCGAGCTCAATCCCGAAGCCCATGCCGTGATCAGCGGGCGCCTCGACGCGCTCGAAGCGAAAAACGTTGGCCTTGTGACGGACATCGAGCAGCAGCTCACGCGAAAGTTCTCCGAACGCGGCATCACCGCGGAGGTTTCCGGGCGCCGCAAGCGTGCCTATTCGATCTGGCGCAAGATGGAGCACAAATCGGTAGGCTTCGAGCAGCTCTCCGACATTTTCGGATTCCGCGTCGTGGTGAAGACGCTCGCCGAGTGTTACCAGGCGCTCGGTATCGTGCACACGACTTGGCCGGTGGTCCCTGGTCGCTTCAAGGATTACGTCTCGACCCCCAAGCAGAACGAGTATCGTTCCATTCATTCGACCGTGATCGGCCCGAGCCAGCAGCGCGTCGAATTGCAAATCCGCACCCGCGACATGCACGAGATCGCGGAGTACGGCATCGCCGCACATGCGCTTTATAAGGACGGCCTGGGCTCGCCGACCGAGATGCTCTCGCGCGAATCGACCGCCTATGCGTGGCTGCGCCGCACCATCGAACTGCTCGCCGAAGGCTCCAACCCGGAGGAGTTCCTCGAACACACCAAGCTCGAGCTGTTCCACGACCAGGTGTTCTGCTTCACGCCGAAAGGCAAGCTGATTGCGCTACCGCGCGGGGCCAATGCCATCGATTTCGCCTACGCGGTACATACCGACGTCGGCAACATGGCGGTCGGCTGCAAGATCAATGGCGGGATCGCGCCGCTGGTCTCGGAACTCGCCAACGGCGACGAGGTCGAGATCATGACCTCCCGCGCGCAGACAGCGCCGCCTGCGGCCTGGGAATCGCTTGTGACCACCGGCAAGGCACGCGCGGCGATCCGCCGCGCCACCCGCGCCGCCGTGCGCAACCAATATGCCGGACTCGGCCGCCGCATCGTCGAGCGTCTCTGCCAGCGCGCGAAGATCGTCTATTCCGACGAAAAGCTCCAAGGCGCGCTGCCACGGCTGGCGCGGGCCTCGGTCGAAGAGGTGATGTCATTGGTGGGCCGCGGCGAGTTGGGGGCTGCCGACGTCGTGCGCGCCATGTACCCCGACTACAAGGAGGAGCGGGCAGCCGCCATCGCGCAGCAGCCGAAGCCGGAAAGCGGCTGGTTCGGCCTCAAGAAAGCCAAGTCCGTCAAAGCGAAGGTTCCGGGAGAGCCAGGCCCCGCAATTCCGATCCGCGGCATCAACTCCGATTTGCCGGTGCGGTTTGCGCCCAACGGCGGGGCGGTACCGGGCGACCGTATTGTCGGTATCCTCACTCCCGGCGAGGGCATCACCATCTACCCGATCCAATCGCCGGCATTGAAGGATTTCGAGGACGTGCCGGAGCGCTGGCTTGATCTGCGCTGGGACGTGGAGGAACGCACGCCGCAGCGGTTCCCAGCGCGCATCGTGCTTCAGACCGTCAACGAGCCGGGATCGCTCGCCCAGGTCGCCCAGATCATTGCCGAGCACGACGGCAACATCGACAACATCAGCATGGAACGCTCATCGCCCGACTTCACGTCGGTGACGATCGATCTCGAGGTCTTCGACATCAAGCACCTCAACTCGATCATCGCGCAATTGCGGGCGAAGGACGTGGTGGCGCACGCCGAGCGGGTGAACGCTTGAAGTGCTGCCCCTTGCCCGCGCCATCCTCCACAAATCTTGCAACTTGAGCGTAGGCAGCTAGATCGTGGGTGACACGATCTGACGGCAAAGACATGTCGGCTCCACACCTTCGCCTCGGCGTCAATGTCGACCATGTGGCCAGCATCCGCAACGCGCGCGGCGGCCGCCACCCCGATCCCGTGCATGCGGCACAGATCGCAGTTGAGGCAGGCGCCGACGGTATCACGGCGCATCTACGCGAAGACCGCCGGCACATTCGCGACGACGACATTGCCCGCCTGAAGGCGGAAATCGCAAAGCCGCTCAATCTCGAAATGGCAGCGACCGAGGAAATGGTTCGGATCGCGATCGATACCCGCCCACACGCCGCTTGCCTCGTGCCCGAGCGACGCGAAGAGCGTACCACCGAGGGTGGCCTCGATGTGGCCGGCCAGCATGAGATTCTCGCTTCCGTTGTTGCCAGATTGCGGGAGGCCGGCATCCGTGTCTCGCTGTTCATCGCCGCCGAGCCGCGGCAGATTCAGGCAGCGCTCGCCATCGGCGCGCCGGTGATCGAGATCCATACCGGCGCATGGTGCGACGCCCTTGCCGACAACCGGATGTCGGCCGCACAGGCCGAATGGCAGCGCATCCGCCATGGCGCCCAGCTGGCGCGGCGCCTCGGGCTCGAAGTTCATGCTGGCCACGGTCTCAATTTCGCCACCGCCGAGGCGATCGCCGCATTGCCCGAGATCGTCGAACTCAACATCGGCCACTTTCTGATCGGTGAGGCCGTGACCTGCGGGCTTACCGGTGCCGTGAAGACCATGCGCGCGGCTATCGACCGGGGGCGTGCATGATCCTCGGCGTCGGCTCCGATCTCATCGATGTCCGCCGCATCGAGCGCACGATCGAGCGGCACGGCGAGCGCTTCCTCGAGCGTATCTTCACCGCGAGCGAGCGGGCGAAAGCCGACGGTCGCGCCCGGAGGGCCGAAACCTATGCAAAGCGTTTCGCCGCGAAAGAGGCCTGCGCCAAGGCGCTCGGCACCGGGCTGCGGGCGGGTGTATTTTGGCGCGACATGGGCGTCGTCAATCTGCCGTCGGGCCGCCCCACCATGACACTCACCGGCGGGGCGCTTGCGCGCCTCAATGCCATTACGCCGGCGGGCTGTAAGGCGCGCATCGATGTCACCATCACCGATGAAGGTCCGATGGCGCAAGCCGTGGTGGTGATCTCGGCAGTGCCACTCATGCAGTCTACGTAGCGATCCACTGCCGGTTCACGCCCCAGCGGAGTGCCGCGCGCGTGGCCTCCGATCGGCTCGTCCGCACGTTCGATGGATTGCCGCGTCCGGGTCGCAACCCCATATTTGCCAACGTTTGCGCCTTTGCTTGCGAGCGGCTACAAGGGCGCGGCGAAACGGGTCGCGGCGGTTTGGGGGGTCCGACCCGGCCCCGAAGGATTAACACGCTGAAATTAAAGTGATTTCCACATAGCGGTGGACGGGGTTGCCGACTCGGGCGACGCCGCGGGGCGCGCGCCACCAAAAGGATGCAGAGGCAAATGAGCGTGACAGCAGGAGCAAAGAGAAAAGAAGGCGGTATTGCCGAGACGGGGCGCGTGATCTTCCACGCCCTCATCATTGCGCTCGTCATCCGCACGTTTCTCTTCCAGCCCTTCAATATTCCGTCGGGCTCGATGAAGGCAACGCTGCTGGTCGGCGACTATCTGTTCGTATCGAAATATTCCTACGGCTACAGCCACTATTCTTTGCCGTTCTCCCCGCCGCTGTTTCACGGACGCATTTGGGCATCGCAGCCCGCCCGTGGCGACGTCATCGTGTTCCGTCTGCCCAAGGACGATTCGACCGACTACATCAAACGCGTGATCGGTCTGCCCGGGGATCGCATCCAGATGATTGACGGGGTGCTGCATATCAACGGTGAGCCGGTCAAGCGCGAGCGTGTCGAGGATTTCATCGATACCGAGGAAGGCACGCGCGCCACGCGAGTAAAGCGTTGGCGTGAGACGTTGCCGAACGGCGTGAGCTACACGACCCTCGATCTCGTCGACAACGGCTTCTACGACAACACCCCGGTCTATCAGGTGCCCGCCGGCCATTATTTCATGATGGGCGACAATCGCGACAATTCCACCGATAGCCGCGTGCTCAGTCAGGTCGGCTACGTGCCGTTCGAGAACATCATCGGGCGCGCCCAGATCATCTTCTTCTCGATTCTCGAAGGCGAGCACGCGTGGATGGTGTGGCGCTGGCCTTGGGCCGTGCGCTGGAATCGGCTGTTCACGATCGTAAGATGAGCCGCGGGCGAGCAAGCAAGCCGGCTTCGATCGAAGCACCCAATCCAGGATCCGACGGCAAGCCGGCCGGTCTCGCCGCTGCCGATCAAAATGCGAAGTCCGGCACAAAGGAGCGCCGGCGCCGCGATTTGGCGACGTTCGAAGAACGCATCGGCTACCGCTTCAAGGATCCCGCGTTGCTCGAGCAGGCGCTCACGCACATTTCCGCGCTGAGCGGGGCGCGCAACCGCGCCGCGTCGTACCAGCGGTTGGAGTTTCTTGGTGATCACGTGCTTGGGCTCGTCGTCTCGGACATGCTGTTCCGCGCCTTCGCAAAAGCCGACGAGGGGGAGATGTCGCGTCGTCTCGCTGATCTGGTACGCAAGGAGGCCTGCGCGGACGTGGCACGGGCGATCGATCTTGGTGCGGCAATCAGGCTCGGGGCATCGGAGGCCAATGCCGGCGGCCGCGGCCGCACTGCCATCCTCGCCGATGCTTGCGAGGCGCTGATCGGGGCAGTGTTCATCGATGGCGGATATCCCGCCGCTGCCGCATTGGTCGAGCGGCTGTGGAGCGAACGCATGCGCACGCCGGCGCGGCCGCTGCGCGATTCCAAAACCGTGCTGCAAGAATGGGCGCAGGCGCGCGGGCTGCCGACTCCGGCCTATCGTGAGGTCGAGCGCAAGGGTCCCGACCATGATCCGGAATTCCGCGTCACCGTCGAGCTCCCGCATCTGGCGCCCGCTGAGGGGCTTGGCCGCTCGAAGCGCGCCGCCGAGCAGGCCGCCGCAGCCGCAATGCTGACCCGCGCCGGCGTCAAATCCGACCGCCTCGATGGCTGACGCGAAAGGCTCTCGCCGCTCTCCCGTTTCCTCGCGGGAGTGGGAGAGTGGCGACGGCATTCCCGGGGAGGGCAAAAAAGAACGCACGCGCTGCGGATTCGTTGCGTTGATCGGCGCACCCAATGTCGGCAAATCGACGCTGGTCAATGCGCTCGTCGGAACCAAGGTCGCGATCGTATCCCACAAGGCGCAAACGACGCGCACGTTGTTGCGCGGCATCGCGATCGTGGATGGCTCGCAACTTGTGTTTATCGATACGCCAGGCATCTTTGCGCCCAAGCGTCGGCTCGACCGGGCGATGGTAACGACGGCATGGATGGGCGTGGAGGATGCCGATATCGCGGCCGTGCTGATCGACGCGAAGCGCGGCCTCGACGAGGAGGCGGGTGCGATCCTCGAGCGGCTCGCCGAGATCGGCCAGACTAAAATCCTGCTCATCAACAAGATCGATCTCGTCGCGAAACCCGCGCTGCTGGCAATTGCCAAGACGGCGAGCGAGCGTGCGGCGTTCGCCGCGACTTTCATGATCTCCGCGCTCACGGGCGACGGCGTCGGCGATGTGAAGAGCTGGCTCGCCGCCCGCGTGCCGGAGGGGCCCTGGCATTATGCTGCGGATCAGCTTACCGACGCGCCGCTGCGCCAACTGGCGGCGGAGATCACACGCGAGAAGCTCTATTTGCGGCTGCATCAGGAGCTGCCATATCAGTCCACGGTCGAGACCGATGTCTGGAACGAACTCAAGGATGGCTCGACCCGAATCGAGCAGACGATCTATGTCGAGCGCGAGAGCCAGCGTAAAATCGTGCTCGGCAAGGGCGGCCAGACCATCAAGGCGATCGGCGCCGATGCACGGCGCGAGATCGCAGACATGATCGAGGCTCCCGTGCACCTTTTTCTGTTCGTCAAGGTGCGCGAGCGCTGGGGCGAGGACCCGGAACGCTACCGCGAGATGGGTCTTAGATTCCCCGAGGACTAGGCGATGCAGTGGACCGATGAAGGCATCGTGCTCGGCAGCAAGCGTCATGGCGAGGCCAACGCCATTCTTGAGGTGATGAGCCGCGCGCATGGGCGCCATCTCGGGTTGGTGCGAGGAGGTGCGAGTTCGCGGCTGCGCCCCGTGCTGCAGCCGGGCAACCGCATCAGCTGCACCTGGCGGGCGCGGCTCGACGAGCACCTCGGTCACTATACGGTCGAGGCTCTCGATGCGCGCGCGGCTGCGCTTCTGCCGATTCCGCATGCGCTTTATGGGATGACGAATCTTGCCGCGCTCTGCCGGCTACTGCCCGAGCGCGACCCGCATCCGCAAATCCATGCCGCACTCGAGCACGTGCTCGACGCGCTCATCGATGCGCGCCGTGCCGCACTTGGCATGGTTCGCTTCGAGTTGCAGCTGCTGGCGGAGCTGGGCTTTGGACTGGATCTTTCGAGCTGTGCGGCGAGCGGAGTAGAAACCGACCTCGTCTACGTCTCGCCGAAATCGGGACGTGCTGTATCGCGGCAAGCGGGCGAACCGTGGCGGGAGAAGCTGCTAGCCTTACCGGCGTTCCTGCGCGACGCGTCTGCGGACGCTCCGTCGCCGCAGGACATCAGCGACGGCTTTGCGTTGACCGGCTTCTTCCTGGCCCGTCATGTGCTCGAGCCGCGCAGCATCAGGCTTGCCGACGCACGGGCAAGCTTCATTGCCGCGGTTCTCCGCGACACCCGCCCGCCAGTTGTCGTCGGCTGAGCCGAGCGGGCCGAGGGTGTGCCCGGCCCGCCCTTCGGGGTCAGTACCACCAGCGATGACGCCAATGGTGCCGCCACCACCCGTGCCGGTAGCGATACGGGCGCCAGTGCGCCTGATCGACTGTCCGGCCGAACTCGGCAGCGGTTGCTATGGCGGTGCCTTGCCCCGGCGCCGCCAAGCTCGACGACACGCCGACCAGGCCGAGGCCCAAGCTCACCAACGCAGCAACGAAGATTGCACGCATTTTCATTCTCCTTGCTTCCTCGAGAAGGCGCTGACGCAGCGTCTCCCATGCTCTGGCGTTTGGCGAGCGTAAGCGGCGCACCGAGATTCGGCCGGCGACGCCGCGCATTCATCCGTCGATCGGCTTGCGGCCAAATCGCCCCGTACCGCAACGACAGACGCCATTGGCTGAAAATCTACGCTCTGCAATCAGAACAGCGCGTGGCTGGCGCATTCATCGCTTGTTCATGGCGCGATGCGGCATTAATTCTTGTCCATGGGCAAACAACTGATTCCCCCCCGCGATGGCGAGGTCGAAGAGATCGCGCTGCGCGAGGCGCTGGAGGAGCGCTATCTCCGGTACGCGCTCTCCACGATCACCGGTCGCGCATTGCCGGATGCGCGCGACGGCCTCAAGCCGGTTCACCGGCGGCTCTTGTACGCGATGCAGCAACTGCATCTCGATCCCGGTGCTGCGTTCAAGAAATGCGCGCGGGTGGTCGGCGACGTCATCGGCAAGTTCCACCCGCATGGCGACCAGGCGGTGTACGACGCGCTCGTGCGCCTCGCCCAGGATTTTGCCCAGCGCTATCCGTTGGTCGATGGACAGGGGAACTTCGGCAATGTCGATGGCGATAACCCCGCTGCGATGCGCTACACGGAGGCGCGGCTAACGCAAGTCGCGCACCTCCTGCTCGACGGCATCGAGGAGGACGCGATCGATTTTCGGCCGACCTACGACGGCTCGGAGAAAGAGCCGGTGGTGCTGCCGGGCGCGTTCCCAAATCTTCTGGCCAACGGCTCGCAGGGCATTGCAGTCGGGATGGCGACAGCGATCCCGCCCCACAACGCTGCCGAAATCTGCGACGCGGCACTCCACCTCATCGACACCCCGAATGCCCGCAGCCGCACGCTGTTAAAGTACGTGCCGGGTCCCGATTTTCCGACCGGCGGCGTCATCGTCGATTCTCCCGCCGACATTGCCGAGGCCTATACGAGCGGTCGCGGGTCGTTCCGGGTACGGGCGCGATGGCACAAGGAAGACACCGGTCGCGGCACCTATTTCATCGTGGTCACCGAGATTCCGTGGCTGGTGCAGAAGGGCCGCCTGGTGGAGAAGCTCGCGGAGCTCGTCAACGAGAAAAAACCGCCGTTAGTTGCCGACGTGCGCGATGAATCGGCTGAAGACATCCGCCTGGTGATCGAGCCGCGCGCGCGCACGGTCGACGCCGAGCTGCTGATGGAATCTCTGTTCAAGCTCAGCGAGCTCGAGAGCCGCATTCCTCTCAACATGAACGTGTTGGTGCGCGGGCGTATCCCCAAGGTCGTCGGCATTGCGGAGGCGCTCACCGAATGGCTTGCGCACCGCCGCGAGGTGCTGCTGCGGCGATCGAGATTCCGCCTGGGGCAAATCGAGCATCGACTGCAAGTGCTCGGCGGATACCTCGTCGCCTATCTCAACCTCGACAAGGTCATCAAGATCATCCGCAACGAGGAAGAGCCGAAGCCGGTCCTGATGAAGACTTTCAAGCTCTCGGATCTGCAGGCCGACGCCATCCTCAATATGCGGCTGCGCAATCTGCGCAAGCTCGAGGAAATCGAGATTAAGCAGGAGGACAAGCAACTGCGCGCCGAGCGCAAGTCGCTGAGCCAGCTCATCGGTTCCGAAACGGAGCAATGGAAGAAGGTCGCCGACGAGATCAAGAAGGTGCGCGCGACGTTCGGGCCCAAAACGGCATTAGGCAAACGCCGTACCACATTTGGGCAGGCCCCCGAGCACGACGAGGCAGCGATCGAGCAGGCGCTGGTCGAACGCGAGCCGATCACCGTGGTCGTATCGGAGAAGGGCTGGATCCGCACGCTGCGGGGCACGATCAGTGACCTGTCGAGCATCGCATTCAAGGCCGACGACGGACCGAAATTCGTGTTCGCGGCGGAGACGACGTCGAAATGCCTGGTGGTCGCCAGCAACGGGCGATTTTACACTCTGGACGCGGCGAAGCTGCCGGGCGGCCGCGGTCATGGCGAGCCGATCCGGCTCTTCATCGATTTGGAGCAGGAGGCGGACGTCGTGGCTGTTTTCCCCCATCAGGGCGGGCGCAAATTTCTCCTGGCCAGCGCAAAGGGCCGCGGCTTCGTCGTGCCCGAGGACGAATGCCTAGCCAATACCCGCAAGGGGAAACAGGTGCTCAACGTCGCGCCCCCCGACGCGGCGCGAGCGGTCGCGATCGTCACGGGCGAGCTGGTCGCCTCAATCGGCGAGAACCGCAAGATGCTGATTTTCCCGCTCGATCAGGTGCCCGAGATGGCGCGCGGCCGCGGCGTGCGGCTGCAGCGCTACAAGGATGGCGGGCTCAGCGACGTCAAGACGTTCAAGGCAGAGGAAGGGCTATCGTGGACCGACACCGCCGGCCGCGCGTTCTCGCTCACGTTCGAGGAGCTTGCCGATTGGCGCGGAAATCGCGCCGACGCCGGACGCTTGGCGCCGAAGGGGTTCCCGCGCACCAACACGTTTAGCCAATTGCGCGCGAACAGGAACGGGGAGGGGAGGCAATAGAAGGCGTCGCCCGACGTTTTGCGCAGGAGCCTTGATGAAGAGCTTGCTCATCGCTCGAGCGGAACCCATGCATTGCCGTATGGTTTAGACTCCCAAGGTTCTGGAAAAATCAAATGGACAAGATCGTAAAGCTCAATCATCGCCTCAAAAAAAGATCGTCGAAACAGGTGCCCGTCGTTCGACCCTCGCGCGCGGAGGCCGAAGATGCGGTGCGTACGCTCATTCGCTGGGCAGGCGACGATCCCGACCGCGAAGGGCTCGTCGGAACTCCCGCTCGCGTTGTTCGTGCATACGAAGAATGGTTCGCCGGCTATTTCGAAGATCCACGCGAGTATTTGAAGCGGACATTTGAAGAAGTCGCCGGCTACGACGAGATCGTGCTGCTGCGCGATATCCGCTTCGAATCGCACTGCGAGCATCACATCGCGCCAATCATCGGTCGCGTTCACGTCGGCTATCTTCCGCGCCAGCGGGTGGTTGGAATTTCCAAGCTTGTTCGTCTGGTCGACGTCTACTCGAAGCGGCTTCAGGTGCAGGAGAAGATGACGGCCGAAATCGCCGCATGTCTGGACAGCGTGCTCAAGCCCTTCGGAGTCGGCGTCGTGGTGGAAGCCGCGCACCAATGCATGACCACCAGAGGCGTGCACAAGCCCGAGGTCAGCATGGTGACCAGTTGCATGCTAGGGACATTTCGGACCAAGGCAGCGACTCGCCAGGAATTTTTGTCGGCGATCAGCCTGCGAGGCGGCTCTTCTTCCGGCGGCAATGCCGTCGGCTGATCATGCGTTTGCCGAGGCTCGTTAGCTCGCGAGGAATACGATCGACGCTGACGAGTTTTCGAGCACGGCCGCCGCGGTGTCGCCGAAGAACAGCTTGTCCCCCGGACGGCGGCTCACGCCCATGACGATCAAATCGTGGGCCCCTTTCTCCGCTTCCCCGAGGATGGCGTCGCGCGGCGCTAGATCGGCGCGCACGGCGGTTCTTGCGGTCACGTCGTAATGGTCGGCCATTTCGACGATATCCTTCATGATCGCCTGCTCCTGCCGACGTGCGCGGAAAACACGACCCTTGTGTCCATTGTTTGCGCCGCTCGTGGCGACGTAGAGCGCCGTGACGGGGCAGTCGCAGGCGCTGGCGATGGCCATCGCGACGTCGGCGGCACGGCGCGATACCTCACTTCCGGTGACCGGTACGAGGATCTGCGCCGGACTTCGCTGCGGCTCGCTCAGGTGATCGCCGTGCCCGGCCACGATGGCCAGCGGTCCTTCGAAGGCTGAGGCGATGCGGCTGACACCCTCATCAAAGCTGCCGCCCTTGCCGCGCGTTTTGTCGATGCCTACGACGAGAAGGTCGTATCCCTTTTTCGCCTCTTTCGCGACCGCCTCGTCCGTCGGAGCGTCATGCTTGCGAATCGTCACGTCGGCCGGCGTCGTCTCGTCGTCGCCCTTTTGCGAAGGCTTGCTGTCATCGACGGCCGCCTTGACTGTTGCTTCAAGATGATTGCCGGTCCCCGGTTTGTCGTTCGGGCTGGATTTGCTCCTCTCCGATAGCGACAGGACCGTTACCGGGATGCCGCGGGGGCCGGCCAAGAGCCCTGCGAGCGCGACCGCAAACTTGCCGTTGGGGCTCTGGTCCACTGCGAGCAACAGACGCTCGAGGTTCGAAACGAAGCCGCGCGCCTCGAACTCCTCGCGCTCCAGCCGCTGCTTCTCCGCCTTGCGTATCGGCACGCGCCGCAACGCCCAGCGCAGCATCGGCGGCATGGCCATGGTAGTCGCTACCGCCATGGCCACGATGATGGTGAAGAGATCTTGGCTAAGCGCACCCATCGACAATCCGATCGTGGCGATGATCACCTCGGTCGAGCCGCGCGCGTTCATGCCACAAGCGAGTGCGAAGGCTTCCCGCCGCGTCAGGCCACCGATTTCACCGCCGATGAACGCACCGGCGAATTTGCCGAAGCTCGCGATCGCGATCACGCCGAGGGTCATGAGCAACAGGGCGGGCTGCTTGAGGACGGTGAGATCGGCCGACAATCCGGCAATGCCGAAGAACACCGGCATGAAGAACGCGAGGATGAGACCGCGCAACTGCTCGTCGATGTGCTTGCTGAGAATCGGCGATTCGCCGATCAGTACGCCGGCGACGAAAGCACCCAGCACCGTGTGCACGCCGATGAAATGTGTCGTCAGCGCCATAGCCCCCATAATCACGAGAATGGTCGTAACTACGGGGAAATCACTTTCGAAGTTGTCGTTCGTCCAGCGAATCAGGAAATAGACGATCCGGCGCCCGACGGTGAAGCTTGCGATCAGGAAGACGGCGGTCCCCAGCACGCTCTTGGCGACGCTCATGAGGTCGATCGTGCCTGCTTGAGCGAGGCCGAAGATGATGGCGATGATGACCCAGCCGATGGAGTCCTCGCAGATGGCCGAGGCAACGATGATCTGTCCCAGATTGCGGCGGGTGAACCCCATTTCGCGCACGATCGCCGCCACGATCTTGATCGACGAAATGGATAAGGCGGTCCCGAGGAACAGGGATGTGAGCAGACGCTGATCCGGGTGGGGAAGGAGTGTCTCCGGCAGCAACTGACCGAGCGCGAAGCCGCAAATGAATGGAACGGCGACCCCGGTGACTGAGATGCTCAGCGCCGCCCTGCCTACCTTTTGCACGAGCTTGAGATCGGTCTCCATGCCGGTCAGCAACAGCAGCAGGAGAATGCCGAACTGCGCGACGCCGTCGAGCATGGCTTTCTGCTCCGGCGTGCTCGGAAAGACGGCGTGCTGCAAGTCGGGCCACAGCGCTCCCAGCACCGATGGTCCAAGCATGATGCCGCCGAGCAACATGCCCATCACCGAAGGCTGGCCGATGCGGTTCATCGCCTCGCCCAAGAGGCGCCCCACGAGCATCAGCGTGATGAGTTGGGTGAGAAAGACGACCTCGGAGGCGCCGCCCTTACCGCCCTCCGCTGCGAAGGATGCAGCTGTGCTGAGCACTACAGCAGCGGCCGCGCAACCGCCGATGCGCACGCTCGCGCGTGCTGACATGAAGGTGGGGATGAAGCAGGTCATGGATCGCCGCCGCCCCTCAATCCCTCGGCCAATCGATTGTTCCCATGGGCTAAGCCGCCGCGGAAGGGGGCGGGGTCGCCTGCTCCCGCGAATCCCAATGCAATTGCAAATTATTTGCAACAAGGTTATGGACGTGGAATCAGGATTGTCAGCAGGGCTGTGTCATCCGTGCAGCAAGAGCGATCGCCTTCAGTCCCTGCTTATGCCGAAGCCGGCTGGCGGCACAGCCGGAGGACGCCCTCGCTCTCCGAAGTCTTCGGCTCAGTCCCCACGCGGCCGCACGGACCGCTGTGGAAGAAGCTCCTGGCCTTTCTCGGACCGGGGTACCTGGTCGCCGTCGGATACATGGATCCGGGAAACTGGGCGACCTCCCTCGCGGGCGGGTCAAAGTTCGGCTACGCGCTGCTGACGATCGCGCTGCTGTCCAACCTGATCGCGATCCTGTTGCAGTCCTTGTGCGCCCGGCTGGGGATTGGCGCCGGCCGCGATCTCGCGCAGGCCTGTCGTGACGCCTTTCCGCGCCCGGTGTCGTGGTCGCTCTGGCTGGCCGCCGAGATCGCGATCTGTGCCACCGATCTCGCCGAGGTGATCGGCACGGCGATCGGGCTCAACCTTCTGTTCGGCGTCCCGCTGGAAATCGGCGTCATCCTGACCGCCCTCGATGTGTTTCTCATACTATGGCTGCAAAACCTCGGTTTCCGCTGGATCGAGGCCTTCATCGTGACGCTGCTCGGGGTCATCGCGATCTGCTTCGCCATCCAGATCGCCTTGGCCGATCCGGACTGGGGCGCAGTAATCCGCGGCTTTGCGCCCACCACCGATATCGTCACCAATCCGGAGATGCTCTATCTCTCGCTCGGCATCTTGGGCGCCACCGTCATGCCGCACAATCTCTACCTGCACTCGGGTGTGGTGCAGACGCGACGTTTCGGCGACACGGTCCCGGAGAAGCGCGAGGCGATCGGCCTTGCCACGATCGACTCGACCATCGCCTTGACGTTCGCCCTGCTCATCAATGCCTCGATTCTGATCCTTGCGGCGGCGACCTTCAACAAAGCGGGAAAGACCGACGTCGCGGAGCTCGATCAGGCGCATTCGTTCCTGGCGCCGCTGCTCGGATCGGCCGTGGCTCCGACCCTGTTTGGCATCGCGCTGCTGTGCTGCGGCATGAACTCGACCGTCACCGCCACGCTGTCCGGACAGATCGTGATGGAGGGCTTCCTCGACATCCGGCTGCCGGCGTGGGCGCGCCGGCTGCTGACGCGCGCCATCGCGATCGTGCCGGCGGCGGCCGTCACCATCTGGTACGGCGAGTCGGGTACGGCGAAGCTGTTGATCCTCAGCCAGGTGGTCTTGAGCCTGCAGCTGCCGTTTGCCATCGTGCCGCTGGTGATGTTCACCGCCGACCGGCGCAAGATGGGCGCGCTGGTCGCGCCGTTCTGGGTGACGACGCTGGCGGCGCTCGCGGCGCTGCTCATCATCGCCCTCAACGTGAAATTGATCGCCGATCAGATCCTAGGTTAGCCGGCGGCCGAATTCCGGCTCAATGCTCGGATCTTACCGTTCCACCCGCGTCCAACCGTGCGGCGTGAGCCGCTCCTGCGGCAGAAACCGGCCCTTGTAACCCATTTTTTTCGAGCCCTCGACCCAATATCCGAGATACACATAGGCAAGCCCCATCTCGCGCGCCCGCGTAATGTGATCGAGGATCATGAAGGTGCCGAGCGAGCGCGACGCCTCATCGGAATCGAAGAACGAGTACACCATCGAAAGCCCGTCGCTGAGCACGTCGGTGAGAGCGACCGCGAGCAGCTCCCCGCTGCGCTGGCCGTGCGTGTCGCTGTCTCCGTGGCGCCGCCGGTATTCGACCACGCGGGTTTCGACGTGGCTGTCCTCCACCATGATGGCGTAATCGAGCACCGTCATGTCTGCCATGCCGCCGTCGCGGTGGCGCGAGTCGAGATAGGAGCGGAACACCGAATATTGCTCGGCGGTTGGCACTGAAACCCGCATTTCGCCGACGATATCGCGGTTACGGTCGAGAATGCGCCGCATGCTCCGCGTCGGCCGAAAATCCTCGGCCACGACTCTGACCGACACACAGGCGCGGCAGTGCTCGCAGGCGGGCCGGTAGGCGATCGATTGGCTGCGGCGGAAGCCGCCGTGGGTGAGTAGATCGTTGAGCTCGGCGGCCCGCTCGCCGACGAGATGGGTAAATACCTTGCGTTCCTCGCGGCCGGGCAGATAGGGGCAGGGCGAGGGGGCCGTAAGATAGAATTGCGGAGTATTGCGCGAGTGCTGGGTCACGGCGGTATCGGGGCCGGCGATTTATCGCCAATCAGGATCGCGCGGGCGATCCTTTTCGTCAAATCCCTTGTTGCTGGCGGGGGGCGCGGCGCAAAGCCTCGGCGCGAGCCCGAGTGTTGATGACGATCGTGCCGACCAGCATGTCGTGCAACAGCCGCCGCCGTTGATTGAACAAGGCGACGAGAAGAATCAGCGGGGTCAGGAAGGAGATTGTAATCCAGTAGACGATGGCGTGAACGGCGCCCAGCACGAAATAAGCGGGCGCCCCGTACCAGGTGCGCATTTCGATATCCATCACCCGCATTCCAATGGTCGCCGATGCCGGGCTGCCGAACGTCAGCCCGTAGTAGCAGATCGCCCAGATCACGGTTGCAGGTGACAATATCCAGTACAAGAGCCAGCCTAAGCCGAGGGTGACGAGGCCAACGATGAAAATGAACGCCGCCGCAAACACCACCGGAATGGCGATGATGACGACGTCGATCACGAATGCGATGCAGCGGCGCGCCAACACGCCTTCGAAGAGCTCCGGGTTGGCGACCGGGTCGTAGGCATGGGGCTTGACCTCGATCGACACACCGATCTTTCTCGGTCCGCCATCGCTCATGGGCAAATATCCTCGCTGTCCATTGTGTTGCTATGCTTCATATCCCGGCAGATCGAGCATAGACGGTCTGCGCGCGAGAGGCACGGCCATTGTGGCATGAACCTCAACCATGGGCCGTATGCGCAACGCGGTCGAGCCTGCGCTGGCGTACCGGCCGCCACTGAGCGAAGTCGGTCCGCGTCCTCCGCGGGCAGGAGTTGAAGGTATGAGTATCACCGTTGCCGACGTAGAGGCGGCGCGACGGACTATCGCGGGCCAGGTTTTACGCACGCCCATGCTGCCGGCACCTAAGCTTTCCGCGCTGACCGGCGCCGAGGTTTACGTCAAATACGAAAATCTCCAGGTCACCAATTCATTCAAGGATCGCGGCGCGTTCAACAAGCTTGCATCGTTGAGCCCCACCGCCCGTGCGTGCGGCGTCATCGCCATGTCGGCCGGGAACCATGCGCAGGCGGTGGCCTATCATGCCGCGCGCCTGGCGATTCCGGCCACCATCGTCATGCCGCTGACGACGCCGTTCGTGAAGGTAGAGGCGACGCAGGCGCACGGCGCCGAGGTGGTGCTGGAAGGCGAATCGGTGGCGGAGGCGCAGATTCGTGCCGAGACCATCGCCCGCGAGCGCGGCCTTACCCTCGTCCATCCCTACGACGATCCGCTCGTGATCGCCGGCCAAGGGACTATCGCGCTCGAAATGCTGGAAGACGCGCCTGACCTCGACGCGCTGGTGATCCCCATCGGCGGCGGCGGGCTGATCGCCGGCAATGCGATCGCCGCCCGCGCGCGCAAGCCCGCAATCGAGATCGTCGGGGCGGAGGCCGCGCTCTACCCCTCGTTCTGGAATGCGCTGCAGGGGGAGAACCGCCCGCTCGGCGGAGCGACGCTGGCTGAAGGCATCGCGGTAAAGAACGTGGGCGTGCTCGCACTGCCGATCGTGCGCGAGCTCGTGTCGGAAATCGTATTAGTGGACGAGGCGCATCTCGAGCAGGCGGTCAATGCCTATCTCACGCTGCAGAAGACCATGGCGGAGGGCGCGGGTGCCGCCGGGCTTGCCGCCATGTTGGTCAAGCCGGAAAAATTCCGCGGGCGCAAGGTCGGACTGATCTTGTGCGGCGGCAACATCGACGCGCGCATCCTCGCTTCCGTTATGGTGCGGGAACTCGAGCGCGAGGATCGCATCGTCTCGTTCCGATTGACCATCCCCGACCAGCCGGGCGTGCTCGGGCAGATTGCCACCCGGCTGGGCCAGCTCGGTGCCAACATTCTCGGAGTCGAGCACCGCCGGCTCTTCCTCGACGTGCCGGCCAAGGGCGCCAGGCTCGACGTCACGGTGGAAACGCGCGATCGTGCGCATGGAGAGCAGATCTTCATGGCGCTCGAGGCCGACGGCTTCCAGCCGGTGTGGATCGATACCGCAACCATGATGGAATGACGGCAGCAAATGCTTCCGAGCCGCGGTTTGCCTCATGATTCCAACGGACGCGCGAATCGCCAGGGCCGCGGGACCGAGGTCTTGCGCGAAAAAGAACTTCGTATAGCGCTCGTTTGCTTCGGCGGTATTTCGCTCGCCGTCTATATGCATGGCATCAGCAAGGAAATTCTCAAACTGGTGCGCGCCTCGAGCGCGTTGCACGCGATCGCAGACCGCTCCCGGCGCGCAAAAGCCTCCTTCTTCAATGGAGTCGATCGCAATGACCCGGAGTACGACACCGAGGGCACGTATTTCGAGCTGGTGCGCGAGATCGGCCGCGCCATCGAGATGCGCGTGGTCGTCGACATCATTGCTGGCGCCTCCGCGGGCGGCATCAACGGCACCATGTTGGCGCGTGCCCTGAGCCACGACCTGCCCATGAGTGCGCTGCGCAACCTGTGGCTCGATAACGCCGACGTTGCGGTCCTGCTTGCGCCCGACGCGCGCGCCCGCACTTGGAGCAAGTGGTTCCTCAAGCCCTTGCTGTGGGCGATGGCCCGCACGGCGAGCTTCCGCGCCATCACTGACATGGAAGTGCGGCAGAAGCTTTCGCTGTTTGTACGCTCGCGCTGGTTCAAGCCGCCACTCGACGGGCGCGTCATGGCCGGCCTCATGTACGACGCCGTGATGTCCATGGGCGCGCCCAAGAGTCCGCGCGCCTCGCTGCTCCCCTCCGGCCAATCGCTCGACTTGTTCGTCACGCTGACCGACTACTACGGCTATCAGCAGCTCGTACAAATTCACGATCCGCCGCTCATTCATGAGCGCGATCACCACTACGTTCTGCACTTTGCCTATAGGCGGCATTCGAACGGCAAGGTCGAGAGCGACTTCGACCTCGACAACGCGCCGGGTCTCGCCTTCGCCGCGCGCGCCACGTCCTCGTTCCCGGGCGCATTCCCGCCGGCGCGGATCGTGGAAATGAACGAGGTGGTGGTGCAAAGGCAAGGAAGCTGGCCGCGGCGCGCGGAATTCATCGCCAAATCCTTCCCCAATCACCTGCGCGCCGGCATCGACCCGACAACGGTTTCCTTCCTCGACGGCTCCGTACTCAACAATCGCCCGTTTCAGGAAGCGATCTCGGCAATCCACGGCCGACCGGCCTTCCGAGAGGTCGATCGCCGTCTGGTCTACATCGATCCGCATCCGGCGCCCGCCGTTTTGCCGCGCCAGCATGCAATTCCCGGCTTTTTTGCAACGCTGCGCGGTGCGTTGTCCGACATCCCGAGCTCGCAGCCGGTGATCGATGAGCTCAGCCGGGTGATCGAATTCAACGATCAGGTGCGTCGGCTGCGGGCGATCGTCGACAGCGCTCGTCCGCAGATCAATGAGTTGGTTTCGACGGTCGTGACCGCCACGTTCGATCGGCGGATTTCCAGCGAGGAGCTTCGCGCCTGGCGCGAGCAGGTCAACGCGCACGTCGCGCGCGATGCCGGATTTGCCTATCAAGCTTACGTGCGGCTCAAGCTCGCTTCCGTGCGCGCCTTCGGCGCGGAACTGATCGTCAAATTACGGGCTGTGCCCGCGCAATCGCCGTTGTCGCGCATCGTTGCGGAAGTCATCGACGCCTGGGCGCTACGCAAGGGCATTGTCTACGAGCGGGCCGACAGCGAAGCGCTCGAATTCGAACCCCAGACCGCCGATCATCTTCCCACGTGGGTGAAATACCTCCTGACTTTCGACGTGAAATACCGCGTGCGACGCATGCATTTCTTGATCAAGGGGCAGAATAGGCTTTATCAGCTTGTCGATCAGGACCATTTCACGGGGCTCGATCCCCTGGTCATCGATCGGCTCAAGCGCGAGTTCTATGGCCGGCTCGACGAGCTGCGGCGCCGGGAGACTGCCGAGTTTTACAGCCGCGAGGTGCACGAGCTAGCGGCGGACCTATTTCCGGCCGCGCCCTCGGCTGCGGAAATCAAGCATCTCGAGGCCTATGCGGCCGGCTTCGTGGAGCAGCATGTCGACAAGCTCGACCGGCTGATCGCGCAATTGGCTGCCGAGATCGATCTCAATGCGAGCACCCGCGACGTCGACGACCTGTTGGCCTCGCTTGATCCGACCGAATGGCATCCCGACGCGCGCCGCGAGGTGCTCGTCAATTATCTGGGGTTTCCGTTCTGGGACGTATTGACCTTCCCGATGACCCGTGCGCGCGAAATGGGCGAGCTCAACGAAATTCTGATCGACCGCATCAGTCCGCAGGACGCCCATACGCTTGCTGGATTCGGCCGCGTTCAGAGTTTGAAGGGTATCGGCTTCGGTCATTTCGCCGCATTTTTGTCGCGCGCCTATCGCGAAAACGATTACCTCCTCGGCCGCCTGCATGCGCTTGATCGACTTATCGATATCGTGTGCGACGCGGCAGGCATCGATCCCAAAGCGGATGGAATTGACGTGCTTGCGCTCAAGAAGCGGGGCTTTGCGGCGATCCTCGCCGCCGAAGAACCCCATCTCACCCGCAGCGAGGAGCTGATTGCCGCGTTGCGCCGTTCAATCGGCGAGTTCTAGCGGAGTCACCACCGGCCTCCTCGGTTGACCAGCCGGAGAATGACAAGGAGGATAACGGCGCCGATCGTGGCCGCGATGATCGCCGAAACAATGCCGGCGCCGAGGTGGATTCCCAGTTGGGGCAGCAACCAGCTTCCGATGAGGGCGCCGATGATACCGATGCAGATGTCGGCGACGATGCCGTAGCCGGTGCCGCTAACAATCTTTCCGGCAAGCCAGCCCGCGATCAAGCCGACCAACAAAATCACGAGAATAGATTCGTTCGACATGCTCGTTTCCTCCCATTCGCGACGGCCGTGGCCGCGGACCCAGACAACCAACGATACAGAATGCGCGTCGACCCGACTAGCGCCGAGGCGTCCGAAGGGATGCCGATAATGCAGCCGGAAAGAGCTTGAGGTAGGGCTAACCGGCTCGTTTTAATGCCTCGGCTACATGCGGCGCGAAATAGGTGAGCACGCCGCACGCACCCGCGCGCTTGAAGGCAATCAGGCTCTCCATCATCGCTTTTTCGCCGTCGAGCCAGCCGTTCTGCGCCGCGGCCGTGATCATCGAATATTCGCCCGATACCTGATAGGCGAACGTTGGCACGCCGAAGGCGTCTTTCACGCGGCGCACAATGTCGAGGTAGGGCATACCGGGTTTGACCATGACCATGTCGGCGCCTTCGGCGATATCGAGCTCGATTTCGCGCAGCGCCTCCTCGCTGTTGGCCGGATCGATTTGATAGGTGCGCTTGTCGCCGATCAACGTCGCGGCCGAACCGACCGCATCTCGGAACGGACCATAGAAGGCCGAGGCGTATTTGGCTGCGTAGGCCATGATCGACACGTCGGCAAAGCCGGCGCGGTCGAGACCCGCGCGGATCGCCCCAACGCGCCCATCCATCATGTCCGACGGCGCGATGATGTCGCACCCGGCCTCGGCCTCGACCAGCGCCTGCTGCACCAAGATTTCAACGGTCTCGTCATTGAGGATGACGCCGTCGCGCAACAGTCCGTCATGGCCGTGGCTGGTATAGGGATCGAGTGCCACGTCGCAAAGCACGCCAACCTCGGGCACTGCGTGCTTGATGGCCCTTATCGCGCGACATACCAAATTGTCCGGATTTAGCGCCTCGCTACCGTCCTCGTCACGGCGCTTGGGGTCGGTATAGGGAAAGAGCGCAAGGCAGGGAATGGCGAGGGCTGCGGCGCGCTCAGCCTCGCGCACAGCCTCGTCCACCGAGAGCCGCTCGACGCCCGGCATCGAATCGACCGGCACGCGCGTGTTCGATCCATCGACGAGGAACAGCGGCCAGATCAGATCGTGCGTGCTGAGCTCGTGCTCGCGCACCAGACGCCGCGCCCACTCGGCCTTGCGGTTGCGGCGGGGACGCTTGGCGAGATCGAGGCCGACCTTGCGCTTGATCTTGGCCTCGACCGAGGTGAGAGGGGTTTCGATCCGACGGCCGTATTTGATGGCCATTGCACCGCTCCGGGATGAATACGGTCCTTTTTAGCTTGTCGCCAACCTGGGTGCCAGCCGGGTCCGCTCACGCCCGCCGCACCTGTTACGCGGTAGTACCCGGCGAGCTTGACAGCTCGGCCCATTTCTACGGCTCGGTCCGCCGGAATGCGGCGACTCCTCCGGTTGCTCTCGCCCGCCTGCGGCTCCATGCTCTCCTACAGCAAACGGCGGCTTGTCCGCCAAGCAGCCGATGCCGCTGCTTGCGACCGAGCGTCGCCCGCGCGCCGTCTGGCACACGGCTCGCGTCGGAGGCAACATCGGCCATTGCCGTGAGCGTCATCGCACGGCCGTAACGGGAGGATGACATGCGTGCTAGGGCAATCGTCCGTGCCGCTGCGATTTTGGCGCTCTGCCCGATCTCGCCGGGTCATGCGCAAACTTTGCCGAGCTTCTATAAGGGCAAGACTATCGATCTTTACATCGGCTACAGCGCCGGGGGCGGATACGACGTCTATGCTCGGGCGCTCGCGCGCCACATGGGGCGCTTCATTCCGGGTAATCCGACCATCGTGCCGAAGAACATGCCGGGTGCCGGTAGCCTCGTGCTCGCCAACTGGCTCTACAACGTCGCGCCCAAGGACGGCACCGCATTCGGCATGATCGGACGCGGTACTGCTTTCGATCCCTTGCTCGGCTCCACGAAGGCTCAATTCGATGCGGTCAAGTTCAACTGGATCGGCAGCATGAACGATGAGGTCAGCGTCTGCGTCGCCTGGCACACGAGCGGCATCACCAAGCTCGAGGACGTCGTGCACAAAGAGCTGACAGTCGGGGGAACGGGTCCCGCCGCTGATACCGATCAGTTTCCCAAGGTTCTCAATGCCACGCTGCATACCAAGTTCAAGATCATTCCCGGCTATCCCGGCGGTAATGACATCGACTTGGCAATGGAACGCGGCGAAGTGATGGGGCGATGCGGCTGGTCTTGGTCGAGCGTCATCGCAACTCACCAAGCCTGGCTGGATGAAAAAAAGGTCAACGTCTTGGTGCAGTTGTCCCTCGACAAGCATGCCGATCTGCCGAATGTTCCTCTGATCATGGATTTTGCGAAAACCGAGGAGGAGCGGCAGATCTTCAAGCTGGTCTTTGCTCGCCAGCCAATGGGACGGCCATTTTTGGCGCCCCCCGGCATTCCCGCGGAGCGCACGGCGGCGCTGCGTAACGCCTTCATGGATGCGATGAAGGATCCGGGTTTTCTCGCTGAAGCAGAGAGAATGAAATTGGAGATCAATCCGGTTTCCGGCGATGCGGTACAGGGTATCGTGCAAGACGTCTACCAGACACCGAAGTCGATTGCGGCGGCCGTCGCGGACATGGTCAATCGTTAGCGTGCTCCTGACGATCATTCTGCTCGATTGACGCTCGCACGCGCTGCCGTTATCGGTCGCGGCGATGGACTTCGAGCTCACCGAGGAACAGCGCGCGATGAAGGAGACCGCTCGTGCCTTCGCGCGCGAGGAGATGATGCCGTTTGCGCGTCAGTGGGATGAGGAGGAAGTCTTCCCTGTCGACACACTCCGGGAGGCAGCGGCACTCGGCTTTGGCGGCATTTACGTCGCCGCCGACGTCGGTGGCTCCGCCCTCTCGCGACTCGATGCCGTGTTGATCTTCGAAGAGCTGGCGCAGGGCTGTCCCTCGACCGCCGCGTATCTCTCAATCCACAATATGGTGGCGTGGATGATCGATGCTTACGGCTCGAGCGAGCTGCGGCGACGCTTTCTTCCCGATCTGTGCAGCATGCAGACGTTTGGCAGCTACTGCCTGACTGAGCCCGACTCCGGCTCGGATGCTGCAAGCCTGAAGACCCGCGCACAGCGCCAACAGGATCACTACGTGCTCGACGGCACCAAGGCGTTTATTTCGGGAGGGGGGCGTTCCGATGTCTATATCGTGATGGCGCGCACCGGGGAGGGAGGGCCGCCCGGTATCTCTTGCTTCTTGGTCGAGAACGGAACGCCGGGGCTCAGCTTCGGCGCGCAGGAAAAGAAACTCGGCTGGCACTCGCAGCCGACCGCCATGGTGATATTCGAAGCATGCCGCGTCCCGGCCGCGAACCGCGTCGGCGCGGAAGGGCAGGGTTTCAAGATCGCCATGAGCGGGCTCGACGGCGGGCGCCTCAATATCGCCGCCTGCTCGCTCGGCGGCGCCCAGTTCTGTCTCGAACGCACCATCGCACACATGAAGGAGAGGAAGCAGTTCGGCACTCGGCTCGCGGATTTCCAGGCGCTTGGTTTCCGCATCGCCGACTATGCGACCGAGCTCGAGGCAGCGCGGTTAATGCTCTATCGCGCCGCGGACGCGCTTGATCGCCGCGAGGGTGGCGCCACGCGGCTCGCGGCCATGGCCAAACGGCTTGCGACCGATACCGGCTTCGATGTGGTGAATGGCTGCCTGCAGCTGCATGGCGGCTACGGCTACCTGCGCGACCATCCGATCGAGCGCGTCTTGCGAGACCTGCGCGTGCACCAGATTCTCGAAGGCACCAACGAGGTGATGCGGGTAATCGTGAGTAGAGATTTACTGGGCAATTGACGGCCGCAAGCGATGGATGAATAAGTCCCGCTAACGCATGGAGGAACATGATGGAAACGCTGCCGAGAACCACATTGTCCCGGGCCGAGATGATAAAGCGCGTGGCCCGTTTCAAAGACCTCAAAGGCTTCGATGGCGGGCTGCCCGACAGCAAGATGGCGGGTTGCGAGCGTACTCTCTACAACGTCATCGGATTTCAGCCGCCCAAAGGCGCCGGTGGCGCATTGACGTCGCCGGTCGGCGACCAGGCGGCCGCGCTCGCCGCCATCAAAATCAGCGAGGGATTCAATCTCGGCTATTGCCGGGCCAAACCAGGCCGCGGCCCGATGATGCACAATCACGACACCAACGAGACCTTCATCCCGATGACCGGCCGGTGGCGCGCGAGCTGGGAGAACGAGAACGGCGAGGTGGAATGCGTCGATCTCGATCCGCTCGACGTGGTCTCGTTCCCGCCGGGGATGATCCGCCGCTTCGAGAACATCACAGAGGGCGACCCGAACGAGGAATCGATCTTGATGTTCGTGATCGGCGGGGACGCGCCGCGGGCGGAGTTTACCGATCAGGCGATGCAGGAGCTGGATGCCGCGGGCGTGTGGCCGTCGCGGTCCTAGCGTTTGCATGGCGCTCGAAAGCTTCATGGCGGAGGAGTTGGCGCTCGCGACGGCGGCGGCCTTCACAGGCGCTGCGATATACATCAACGTTGCGGAACAGCCGGCGCGGCTCGGTCTCGACGACAAGGCGCTGCTCGCGCAATGGAAACCGAGCTACGCGCTCGGTTTGCCGATGCAGTCCGGCCTTGCGCTCGCCTCGGCGCTGTTCGGGCTGTTGGCATTTTGGCTTTCGCGCGACTGGCACGTCCTGCTCGGCGCGGCGCTGATCTTCGCCAATTGGCCCTATACGCTTCTGGTGATCCTGCCGATCAACAAACGCATCGCGGCAATCTCGCCCGACGCGGACGTTACCGAGGCCCGCGATCTCATCGAGACGTGGGGGAGGCTCCACGCCGGCCGCAGCGTGCTCGGACTCGCGGCCACGCTGGTCTATCTGTGGGCAAGCGCGTGAGATCGGGCGATCTCCTGTTCGAACGACGGGGTGCGGCGGGAGTCATCACGCTCAATCGGCCGTATGCGCTCAACGCGGTGTCGCTGGCCATGGTACGCGAGCTGACGCGACAGCTCGCGGAATGGGAGACGGATCCCGCAGTCAGTCGCGTGATCGTTGCCTCCAACGACGCCCGCGCCTTCTCGGCGGGCGGCGATCTGCGCGCGCTTTATGATCTCGGACGCGCCGGACACTACGAGGAGATGCTCGGTTTTTTCCGTGAGGAATACGCGCTCAACGCCCGCATCAAACGCTACCGCAAGCCCTACATCGCGCTCATCGACGGCATTGTCATGGGCGGGGGCGTTGGCATCTCGGTCCATGGCTCTCACCGCATTGCCGGCGACAAATTCACATTCGCCATGCCTGAGGCCGCCATCGGCTTCTTTCCCGACGTCGGAGCGACATTCTTCCTGCCGCGCCTAGCGGCAAGGATCGGTACTTATTGCGCGCTCACCGGCGAGCGGCTTGACGCCGCGGATGCCCTGGCCGTGGGCGTGGCAACCCACCGGGTGTCCTCGGCGCAGTTTCCCAGCCTGATCGAGGCATTGTGTCGCGCGGTTCCCCTCGATGTCTCGCTTGCCGAATACGCGCAGCCGGCTGCATCCGGGGCGGTTGCGGGGCGCGCGGCGACGATCGAAACGCTGTTTGGAGCCGATCGGATCGAGGACATTCTCGCCGCGCTCGACGCCCAGGGTGGCGCAGGCGGAACTGATGCGGGGTTCGCCTCCGCCACCGCCGCCTTGATCCGCTCAAAATCGCCGACAAGTCTCAAGGTCGCGCTAGCGCAGATGCGGCGCGGCGCGACGCTCGATTTCTCCGAGTGCATGCGCACCGAGTTGCGCATAGTCTCTCGTGTGGTGCGTGGACATGATCTCTACGAGGGGATCAGGGCGGTGATCATCGATAAAGACCAGGCGCCGCACTGGCAACCGTCCACTCTCGCAGCGGTGAGTGCGGCCGAGATCGAGCGGCACTTTGCTCCGCTCGCAAGCGAGCTCGAGCTGCCATGATCAATGCCGAAGGGCCTCACGTGCTTGAGCCGGTCCAGAGCACGGACGGAGGAGCGGACAGCTATCGCTGGCCCCATCGGTTGCGCGTCTTCCTGCGCGCGATGGCCGCCATCTCGCTCTGCAAGGGTCTTTACCATTGGGCTGTGATTTGCGGCATCGGGGCCCCGGTTGCATCCGGGTTCGACGCCTATTCGACGCCCTATCAGGTCGCGACGGTCTTCTTCGCTGTGATCGATCTCGTGGCGGGGGTCGGATTGTGGCTGGCCGCGCCTTGGGGCGCGGTGGTGTGGCTCACCTCTGTCATCTCCATGGCCGCGGTTGAGCTGTTGTTTCCGCAGATCTACGGGGGAAACACGTGGGTCATCGTCGTCGAGGTCCTGTTGCTCGGCAGCTATCTGTGGCTCGCGCTTATGGCTGCGCGCGAGCAGCCGGGATGAGGTGACAACAACCGGGGTGGAGGACGCCATGACAAAGGTCGGCTTTATCGGACTCGGCAATATGGGGGTGCCGATGGCCCAAAACCTGCTGAAGGCCGCTTATGAGGTGACGGGCTTCGACCTCAACGCACAGGCGACAGAGCTGCTTACGGCAAATGGCGGGACCAGCGCGAATTCAGTGGCCGATGCGTGCAAGGCCGCTGAGGTCGTCATCACCATGCTGCCCGCAGGCGAGCAGGTCCGCGACGTCTATCTCGGCGCTGGCGGCGTGCTGGCATCGGTCACGCCAGGAACGCTGCTAATTGATTCCTCGACCATCGACGTGCAGACCGCGCGCGATGTGGCGCAGGCCGCGCAAGACAAAGGGCTTGCCATGGCGGATGCGCCGGTCTCAGGCGGCGTAACCGGGGCGGAGGCAGCGACGCTGACCTTCATGGTCGGCGGCAGCGATGACGCCTTCGAGCGCGCACGGCCCGTACTGGAAAAAATGGGCAAGACCATCGTTCATGCTGGTGGACCCGGGAACGGCCAAGCGGCGAAGATCTGCAACAACATGATTCTCGGAGCCTCAATGATTGTCGTGTGCGAGGCGTTCCTACTGGCGGAGAAACTCGGGCTCGATGCGCAAAAGCTGTTCGACATTTCCTCGAAGTCGTCCGGGCAATGCTGGTCGATGACCAGCTACTGCCCGGTCCCGGGCCCGGTGCCGGCCTCGCCGGCAAATCGCGATTACAAGGCGGGCTTCACCGCGGCCATGATGCTCAAGGATTTGAAGCTCGCGCAAGCTGCCGCCCGCGCGACCCACGCGACCACGCCGCTTGGCGCCGGTGCCGCCGCCGTCTACGACCGCTTCGTCGAGAGCGACGGCGGCAGCGTCGATTTCTCCGGCATCATTCGGTACTTGCGCGGAGCATAAGCCGCGCCCTGATGCTCGCCCCGAAGGGTTAAGTGAATCGATATAGGTCGTCAGACGGAATTGTTCGTAAAGAATTTCCGCTCACCAATTCTTTACGCTGACCTGCCGACATCTTCTGGCACGTCGAGCAACGCTTTATCGCGGTTCACAGGACATAACCGCTCGCAACCGCGCCTTAAACGGCTCCAATGCGCCGGCGCTCAGCGTGAATGCACGGTTTCGGCAAGAGGCCGCGAAGGTGTATCAATGGAAGATTCACCGTTGCAAATAAACCTTGTCTTTAGCGTGTTGATTAAAGCCATTTTAGACCCTGCGACGTAGGCTGCACGTCGAGCGAGGAGAACAACGCCTCGCACCACAAAAACAACGAGTCACGGGGAAGGTGTCATGTTGAGAAGCGTTCCGAAAGCATTGGGGCCGGCCGATCGCGAAGCAATTGTCGACCAGGTCCGTCCGCACTATCTCGAAACCTTGACGTTGGTCGAGCGACTGCATCGTCGGCTGCTCGACGTCATCAAGGACGAGTTCGACCGCAGGAGCCGCGACGATATCAATCCCGTACAGGCGCTGCTCCTGTACAACATCGGCGAGAAGGTCGAGATGGGGTATCTCGATCATCAGCGCTCGCGCATCGATCGCCGTTCCGTGCGCATCAAGCTCACGGATAAAGGACGCGAGGTGCGCGACATCGTCGATACGCTCTATCAAAAGCATCTGGCCAGCGTGGCTCAGGTCGGTGGCATCGACTGCGACGAGTTCGCGATGCTGAACAGGTCGCTGCAGCGCCTCGAGCGGTTCTGGACCGACCAGATCCTCTACCGGCTGTGACCGCAATTTCAGTTTGTCGGCCCTCGCCCCGGCGCCTTGCCGGGGCATTTTTTCATCGAGTGGGGGCAGATAAGCCCACCACACGCGGGTTCACCCCTATATGTGGGCAACCGGCTCATGGCGGCACCCATAGCTTGGCGCTCCGGATCGGGTGTGCTATCGCCCGGCGGACCTCCGGGCGTGGAGAACCCACCCAACACCGTGTGACGCCCATGACCGATCCGTCTCGAGCCCACGCCGATGCCGCGAACCTGTTCACGCTGTCACTGGCAGAGGCCGATCCTGAGGTGGCGGACGTCATCGGGCGCGAACTCTCCCGTCAGCGCGACGAAATCGAGCTCATTGCCTCGGAAAACCTCGTCAGCAAGGCGGTGCTGGAAGCGCAGGGGTCGGTCCTTACCAACAAGTATGCAGAAGGGCTGCCAGGGCGGCGCTATTACGGCGGATGCCAGCATGTTGACGTGGCAGAAAACCTTGCGATCGAACGGGTTACCAAGCTTTTCGGATGTAAGTTCGCAAACGTCCAGCCGCACTCCGGCGCCTCGGCGAACGCCGCCGCCTTCATGGCGCTCATGGCGCCGGGTGACACGTTCATGGGGCTCAACCTTGCCGCCGGCGGCCATCTGACCCACGGATCTGCGGCGAACATGTCGGGGCGCTGGTTCAAGCCGGTGCCCTACGGCGTGCGCCGCGACGACCATCGTATCGACTTTGACGAGATGGCAAGGCTCGCACGTGAACATCGGCCGAAGGTCATCATCGCCGGCGGATCGGCCTATCCCCGCGTCCTCGATTTCCGGCGCTTCCGTGAGATCGCCGACGAGGTCGGTGCCAAGCTGCTGGTCGACATGGCGCATTTCGCGGGCTTGGTCGCTGGCGGCGCGCATCCCAGTCCGCTCCCCCACGCCCACATCGTCACCTCGACCGCACACAAGACGCTGCGTGGCCCGCGCTCGGGGTTCATCCTCACGAATGACGAAGAGCTGGCGAAGAAGGTCAACGCAGCGGTTTTTCCCGGCTTGCAGGGCGGGCCGTTGATGCATGTGGTCGCCGCCAAGGCTGTGGCATTCGGCGAAGCGCTGCGCCCAGCCTTCAAGCTCTACGCCCGCAACGTGGTCGCGAATGCCAAGGCACTGGCGGAAACGCTCAAATCGAGAGGTCTCGATATCGTCTCCGGCGGCACCGATACCCATCTCATGTTGGTTGACCTGCGGCCCAAGGGGCTGACCGGCAAAGTGGCCGAACTGGCGCTTGGACGCGCCCACATCACCTGCAACAAGAACGGCGTTCCGTTCGATCCGCAGAAGCCGACGGTCACGTCTGGGGTGCGCCTCGGCACTCCCGCCGGGACGAGCCGCGGTTTCGGCATCGCCGAGTTCCAAGAGGTGGGCGAGCTGATCGTGGAGGTGCTCGACGCGCTCTCGCACAAGCGCGTTGAAGAGGATGCGGTGACCGAAGGTGCCGTGCGCGAGAAGGTGAGGAGACTCGTAAGCCGATTTCCGATTTACAACGGATGAGACATTCCGATGTCATCGTCCGCGAAAGCGGACGATCCAGTACACACCGAACGCGATGTGCGCACCGCGGCGGCCGACAGCGGCCCTTGTGATTATTGGATGGCCGACGACGGGGGCTGGGAGCGAGTGAACGCGGTAAGGGAAGGCATCCATGCGCTGTCCGAACTGCGGCAGCCTCGATACGCAGGTCAAGGATTCACGGCCGACTGAGGATTCCTCCGTCATCCGGCGCCGGCGCGTGTGCCTTACCTGCAATTTCCGCTTTACCACGTTCGAGCGGGTGCAGTTACGCGAGCTGGTAGTCATCAAGCGCAACGGCCGCCGCGCCCCGTTCGACCGCGACAAGCTGCTGCGCTCGATGCAAATTGCGCTGCGTAAGCGTCCAGTCGAGCCCGAGCGCATCGACCAGGCGGTCTCCAAAATCGTGCGCGAGCTCGAGAGTCAGGGCGAGAGCGAAGTCTCTTCGGAGACCGTGGGCGAGATGGTGATGGAAGCGCTGCGCGCCCTCGACGACGTCGCTTATGTGCGCTTCGCTTCGGTCTATCGCAATTTCCACGAGGCCAAGGATTTCGAAAGCGTGCTCGACGAATTGTCGGAGGACGCCAAGCCGGCCGCTGTGGTCAGGAAGTGAACGAGCCAGCGATATCGACCGGGGCAAAGCTCTTCATTCACTAACCTGAGGGCGGAAGTCGGGCGGCTGCACGCGTTCGAGTAGTCTGTCCACCCTCGCATGGAATGCATCCCACGGCGCCTCGGCGCCGATATAAACGACGCGGCCGTCGCGCATGCGTTCGAGCTTTTCTTTTCCGCTGATCAGCATTGAAGCTTCCGTTGTGGTTGCGGACGTTGGTATAACGTAAATTGTCGCCCGGAAGAATTTGGGGCTAAATGCATTGAGCGGCGCCGACCATGAATAGCGCGGAAGACGCCCGCTTCATGGCGCTGGCGCTCGCGCTCGGCCGCCGCGGCCTCGGCCGCACCTGGCCCAACCCAGCCGTCGGGGCGGTCATCGTGAAAGACGGGGTGATCGTCGGCCGCGGCTGGACTCAGCCCGGCGGGCGGCCCCATGCCGAGACCGAGGCGTTGCGCCGTGCCGGTTCCGCCGCGCGCGGGGCGACGCTCTATGTCACGCTCGAGCCGTGCTCGCATTACGGCAAGACGGCGCCCTGTGCCGACGCGATCATCAGCGCTGGGATTTCGCGCGTAGTGTCCGCGCTGGTTGATCCCAACCCAGAGGTCGCGGGTGCCGGCCACTGGCGCTTGGCCCAAGCTGGCATCGTGGTCGAGGTCGGCATCGGCGCCGAGCAGGCGCGGCGGGTGCATGCTGGTCACATCCGGCGCGTCGAGGCTGGCCGTCCGCATGTGACGTTGAAGCTGGCCGTGTCGGCCGACGGCAAAGTTGCCGGCTCCGACCGCCGCCCCGTTGCCCTTACCGGCGCGCTGGCGCGCGCGCTAGTCCATTTGATGCGGTCGAGGAGCGATGCCGTGCTCACGGGCATCGGCACCGTCCTCGCAGACGACCCGCTGCTGACCTGCCGATTGCCCGGTATGTCCTCGCCGGTGCGTATCGTCCTCGACGGAACGCTACGGCTGCCGCTCGCGAGCAAGTTGGTTGCGACCGCGCGCCAGGCGCCGCTGTGGGTCGTCACCGGCGAGGCCGCAGAGGACGCGCGCGAACAGGCGCTTGCGGCCAAAGGTGCCGACGTCGCGCGTGCAGCGGCAACGGACGGCAAGCTGGACCTTGCGAACGTGCTCAAGCTCTTGGCCCGCCGCGGCATCACGCGGCTTATGGTCGAGAGCGGGCCTGTTCTCGCTGCCGCCCTCCTGCGCGCCGATCTGGTCGACGAGGCCGTCCTGTTTCGCTCGCCGAAACTCATCGGACCGGAAGGGCTCGATGCTCTCGACGGCCTGCCGCTTTCCGCATTAACTCACTCGCCGCGTCTCAAGGCGGTCGGCGGCGAAACCAGGGAGGCAGATACGGTCGAGGCGTTCGAACGGGCGTGACATGTTCACCGGCATCATCACCGATATTGGCGAGGTGACTGCGGTCGAACCGCGGGCGCAGGGGCTCGCGCGCCTTACAATCACCTGCGGCTATGATCCGGACAGCATCGGCGCCGGCGCGTCGATTGCCTGCAGCGGCGTATGCCTGACCGTCGTCGCGCGCGGCAAGGAGGGCAATCGCGGCTGGTTCGCGGTCGAGACCGCCGCCGAGACATTGCGCCTGACCACGGTAGGGAACTGGCGGCGGGGCACGCGCATCAATTTGGAACGCGCGCTCAAGATTGGCGATGAACTCGGCGGGCACATCGTCGCCGGCCATGCCGACGGCGTCGCTACTGTGCTTAGGCGCGAGGACTCGACCGACACGGCGCGGTTCACCTTGCGCTCGCCGCAGCAGCTTGCTCGGTTCATTGCCCTGAAGGGTTCGGTCGCACTGGATGGGGTGTCGCTGACCGTCAACGAAGCTGCCGGCGATACATTCTCGGTCCTGACCATTCCGCACACCCTCAAAGTCACGACGCTTGGACTGCTCGGTGCCGGTGACGCGGTCAACCTCGAGGTCGACCTCATGGCGCGCTATGCGGCGCGGCTGATGGAGCGCTCCTAGGCATGCTCGCCGCTCACTTGCTTCCGACCCGATCTGCTTGGTACGACGCCCCGGCACTGGAGATTGGTCATGGCCGAGCGCCGCCGCTCCGCCGGGAAGAATGCGGCGGATGGAGATTCCGGCGACCTCGAGGGCGCGCGGATCCTCATCGTGGAGGCGCGCTTCTACGAGGATATTGCCGACGCCTTGTTCGCGGGCGCCATCCGTGCGCTGCAAAAGGCGGGTGCGGTCTTCGAGCGCGTGAGCGTACCTGGATCGCTCGAAGTCCCCCCTGCCATCGCCATGGCGGTCGATGCCGCCGAGCGTTCAGGCCGGCCCTATGACGGTGCGGTCGCGCTCGGTTGCGTCATTCGCGGCGAGACGCTGCATTTCGAGATCGTGTCGCAGGAATCGGCGCGCGCTCTGCTTGACCTCTCGATTACGCGCCGACTGCCGATCGGCAACGGTATTCTCACCGTGGACACGAGCGCCCAGGCCTGGACGCGCGCGCGCCCGGAGGAGGCAGATAAAGGCGGCGATGCGGCGCGCGCCGCACTTTCGCTCGTGCGTTTAAAGCGTCGTCTCGCGATGGGGTGAGCCATGGCCCGCAACGGCGCACCGAAGGACGAACGCAAGGCTAATCGCCGCGGCGCCGCCCGGCTCGCGGCGGTGCAGGCGCTCTATCAAATGGATATCGCCGGCACAGGGCTCAATGAAATCCTAGCCGAATTCGAGAGTCATTGGATCGGCCGCGAAGTTGAAGGTGCACAATATTTGCCGGCCGAGGCGGCGTTCTTTCGCGACGTGGTTTCGGGTGTGGTTAGGGAGCAGCGCAGCCTCGATCCTCTGGTCGACAAGGTGCTGTCGGAGGGCTGGCCGCTCAAGCGCATTGAAGCAATCTTGCGGGCGGTGTTACGTGCGGGTGCGTATGAACTTGGTCATCGCGGCGATGTCCCGGCGCGTGTTGTGGTCTCCGAGTACGTCGACGTGGCCAACGCCTTCGTCGACAGGGATGAGACTGGAATGGTCAATGCCGTGCTCGATCGGATCGCGCGGCAGTTTCGGGCCGGCGAATTTGCGCCGCTCACGCGCTAACTATTTGGGCGGCCGATCGCGATGAGCAGAGACAGCGCAGCGCAGTCCGGCGAGGAGCGCCTCATCGCGCGCTATTTCAAGCCGCTTGCCAAACATCCCGGCGCCTTTGGGCTCGCCGACGACGCGGCCGCGATCGCGCCGCCGGCTGGTTGCGATCTCGTACTCAAGACCGATGGAATCGTCGGCGGCGTGCATTTTTTTCCCGGTGATCCGCCTGATACGGTTGCCAGGAAGGCGTTGCGCGTGAACCTGTCCGATCTGGCGGCCAAGGGCGCAAGGCCGCTGGGATTTCTGCTCACGCTGGCGCTGCCCCAGGACATCGACGACGCATGGCTTGCACCGTTCGCGCGTGGACTTGCGGCAGATGCCGAGGCGTTCGGCTGCCCGCTTTTGGGCGGTGATACCGATCGCACGACAGGACCGGTCACCATTTCGATCGCGGCCTTCGGCGCGGTCCCGCATGGCAAGATGCTGCGCCGCGCTGGCGCCAAAGCGGGTGACCGCGTCGTGGTCACCGGCACCATCGGCGACGCGGCACTCGGCTTGCTGTTGCGGCGCGATGTCTCCGCCGCTCAGCGCTGGGACCTCGACCGTGAGGCACGCGATTGGCTCGAGACCCGTTATCTTGTGCCGGAACCACGCAACGCCATAGCCGAGATCCTCCGCATGCACGCTTCGGCCGCCATGGACGTTTCCGATGGTCTTGCGGGCGACCTCGCCAAGCTCTGCCGCGCCTCTGCCGTCGATGCTCAAATCGCGGTGCCGCAGGTCCCGCTTTCCGACAGCGCGCGCGCCGCCCTCGCGCAGGAGCCCGCGCTGATGGAAACGCTCCTTACCGGCGGCGATGACTACGAAGTTGTGGCATGCGTGCCGGCCGGCAAGGTCGAAGCGTTGCGCCAGCAAGCATCGGCGGCTGGCGTGGTCGTCAGTGACATCGGCACCGTGGCGAAAGGGCAGGGGAAGGCGCGGTTTCTTGGTGCGGACGGGCGCCCACTCGTATTTGCCCAAGCCGCGTTTAGCCATTTCTGAGCAGCCGGGGCAGGATAAGGGCACGCCATGCACGATATGACCGGTTTGGTTCGGCCGGCGAAGGACTACACGCCGTCCGACAACCCGCGGTTTCTCGAGTTGCACCGTCGCTTTCCAACGATTGCGTATCTACGCCAGCGTGCCCGCCGGCACGTGCCGAGCTTCGCCTTCGAGTACATGGACGGCGGCGCTGGTGCCGATGGCGGCATCGCGCGCAACTGGACCGCGTTCGACGCGATCGAGCTCGTGCCTCGCTATGGCATGACCACCGTCTTGCCGCCGGTCGACGTCGAACTGTTCGGCCGGCGCTACTCGGCGCCGATCGGGGTTGCGCCCATGGGAGGCCCCTCGATCGTATGGCCCGGCGCCGATCAGCATCTCGCAGCCGCGGCGCAGCGTGCGCGGGTGCCCTACGTGCTGGGTCTCGTGGGTGGAATGACCGTCGAACGCGCTGCCGAGATTGCGCCCGACGTCCTGTGGTTCCAGCTCTATCGCTGTGCCCGCAACGAGCACGCCATCGGCTTCGATCTTGTCCGCCGCGCCCAAGCCGTCGGCGTGCATGTCCTCGTTCTCACCGCGGATGTGCCGGTGCGCACGACTCGCCCACGCGAGGTAGTGGCCGGCATCACTTCGCCATTCCGACCCGATTGGCGCATGCTCGCAGGTATTCTGAGTTCGCCGGGCTACCTCAAGTCGCTCTGGCGGTATGGTCAGCCGCGCTTCGGCAATCTCAAGCCCTACGCCGGCGACACCACAGACGTGAACGAGATTGCAGCCTTCGTGCGACGGGAGATGGGTGGCGCCTTCACCTGGGAGGAGGTCGCGTGCTATCGCGAGCGCTGGAAAGGACCATTGGTAGTGAAGGGGATACTTCATCCGACCGACGCCGAGACTTGCGTGTCGCTGGGAGCCGACGGAATCATCGTGTCCAACCACGGCGGCCGGCAAGTTGAAGCACTGCCCGCTGCCATTGACGCGCTGCCCGCCGTTGTTCGCGCCGTTGGCCGCCGAGCCACCGTGATGGTGGACAGCGGGGTGCGCTCGGGGCTCGACGTGGTGCGCGCGGTCGCGCTTGGGGCCGATGCCGCATTCGCCGGCAAAGCGTTCCTGTGGGGCCTCGGCGCGCTCGGCGCGGAAGGCCCGCTTCACGTCATCGATCTCATGATCGACGAGATGAGGGCGGCAGTGGGTCAGCTTGGAGCGAGCACGCTTAAAGCATTGAGATCGCTGCATATTAGGCACGAAAACGTTATGCGTTTTGCTTCGAGGGAAGGCCAAGATGGGTCGCCGTAGCAACATCCGTAGCAACAATCGACCGATTTTCGCGCGCGTCTAGCCAGCGCAGCCGCAAGGGTGCGCCCAAGCCCAAGCGGATGGGCCTTCAATCAGCCCATGATCTTCTGCGCAAGCTTAGGTGGGAGATGCGTCAGATGGACCAAATTAAGAGCGAAGACGAGGTTGATGAGGTTGGTGCCTACCAGGCTTTCAATGCGGCGGTGACCGCGCGGCACGTATGCGATTGGGTTTGGGAGACAGCTTCTCCCGAATTGCGGGAGCGCTTTAAAGCCGATACGCCCGAGCCGTCCGCAAAAGGCGTGCGGCAGCTTGCAGCGCTGATGTCCACAGAGTGCCGGGAATTACATATCTGCCGACAGCTAGCCACTGGCGCGAAGCACTTCACAGTTGAACGGTTCGACGATCCGGGGATTTCGGCAAACTTGATCACAGCGATCTCTGTATTTGAATCCGAAGACGGCTCCTCCCGCGCCTTTGCTACGCGGAAAGCGGTCTTCGTGAATGATGGTCGTCAATTGTATTCCGACGTGGGCTTGTTCAGTCGAGCCCTCAACTACTGGGAGAGCTTTTTTCAGCAGTACGGCATTCAGTGATCATGTCGGGAGTGATTGAGATACAAACGCACGCCGACGCATGGCTATGGGCAATGACTGGGCTCCTCCTCAAACGCGCTTCGCTCTCGCGTCCATCCGGCGAGTGGAACGACGACGACTTCGACGTGCTCGCCGACGGAGCGGTCGTCGGTCGCATCTTCAAGGCCAATGCGTCGCCCGTCGGCGCGTCGTGGATGTGGTCATTGGCCTTCGGCCATCATGAAGACCGCACGCCGACACACGGCTATGAGCCGACGTTAATCGTTTGCACCAGGCTCGCGTCCGATTTGCCCGCAACGAATCTATCCTTCAACCGAAGGAAGGGCCTCTCATACCAATAAAATGAAATCGCCGCGATGATGAAGGTCGCGCCGAATTCCAAAACCATTCTCGACACCGGCCCCACAGGGATGTCCTCTGCCGCACGGATGATCGGCCAGTGCCAGAGATAAAGACCGTAGGACACCATTCCGATCCAGCGGAGCGGGCGATACTCAAGCACCGCATTGAAAAATCGAAGCGGGCAACAGGCCGCTGCGTAGATCAATACGGCTGACAACAGGCTCACGAGACTAACGCCGACACGCCCGAAGCGGCCATCGGGAAGCCAGTTCTGTGATGCGACGCCAAGAATCGCGGCGAGCGCCAGAGGCGCGGCCCACGATATGGTTGTCCGCAACCGACCAGTAGGGATCATCCGCGCGTCGATCAACATCGCCGCCAACGCGCCCCACATCAGCCCGTCCATGTGCAGGTCGGTGCGGAAATAGACCATGTAAACAGAGTGCAGCGAGGGATCGTGTCTCAAGGCGATGACCCGGGCGATCTCCGGCAGCACAATGCCTGCGATGACGACGGCGAACCTGATCCGTTGGGGCACGCGCAAGCCGAGCAGCAGCAACACAAGCACCGGCCACGTCGTATAGAACTGCTCCTCAATCGATAGCGACCAGAAATGAGTGAACATCCATCGGCCGCTGAGATATTCCGGGTACGGCGCGACGACGATCTGCCAATTGTAGAAGTAGAACATCGCCCCGATCGCATTCCAAATCGTGATCGGAAGATTCGATGGCTGCGTGATCCACGTAAAGAGCACCACGAATGCGATGACCGAGAACAATGCGGGCAGCAGACGCAGTGCGCGTCGTGCATAAAAATAGCCGAGATGGATCGTTCCGCGTTCGCGGAACTCCTGCAGCAAAATGGACGTGATCAAGAAGCCGCTGAGAACGAAGAAAAGATCGACTCCAATTTTCCCGCCGCTGAGAAGCACGGGAGTGGTGTGGGCAGCAAACACCAGCAGGATCGCAATTCCTCGCACCCCATCGAGTGCAGAAACGCGCGCCGCATGAAAGTTGAATAATCCCGGCCCAGACATCGGCGCGCTGATCGTATCCCGCGTCTCCTCATAGGTAAACGGCCGCCGCCGCAAGGCGGCATTTTGTTGTCGTCCGCATTTTCAAGCCAACGCAGCGCCCGTAGGAAGCCCGTGGATGTGGTCATTGGCCTTCGGGCACCACGAAGACCGCACACCGACGCACGGCTATGCGGCGACGCGCGAGGATGCGATGGCGGCGTTCGCCAAGAGTTGGCGGCGGGAAGTAGCGTGGTCAATGCTGCCCGGCTCCCCGATCTTCCCATGGCCGCCGACCGTCCGGCATCGTCCGCAGCCTGCGCTCGTCAAAGCGATCATTGCGGTGCGACGAATTCGTCAGCCGGAGCTTTACTGACAGCATCGCAATCGCCTTCGATTGCCCGGCGTGCATGCGGCACAGTTGATTGAAGATAGCCCGCTGCTTCGCGCCGAGCGGCGCGTTCGAATGCAGTATCTGCTTGCGCATATCCGCCAGCGCCTCGCCGATCTGCCGGGCGTAGGACATGTGCCGGACCAGTTCTCGCAGCACGGGCGCATTGTCACCGCCAAACCAATGGCTCGGGAGTTTTGCAGTGATCGCCTGCCAATCTCGGGCCTGCTCGGGCGTGAGGTCGCCCGGCGGAGCGATCCTTGCCGCCGGAACGGCGGTTGGGATCGCCGCTCGCCCTTCCGCTGATTGTCTTGGCATTAGGTGTCGGTTCCGGATGGTCAGTGGGGGATTTATTGAGTTTTTTGTGAAGTTAGTACAAGCTGGGTGCCGCCGCGCTCGAATCCGGCGGCCACCCTCTCTTATTTTTCCCCGCCCGCCCGGCTGCATGAGCTAGCTGTAGTTCATCGGCCCCACCACTTCTCTATCAGAACTGCGATGCCCAAGAGCATTCCAATCAGAACTATGGGACAACCCTCGATCTCATGATCGATGAGATGAAATCTGCATTCGGTCAGATCGGCGCGCTGCGGCCGGCGCAAGCGCGCTCGGTGACGATCCGCCATCCTGGTGCGTTGCACTTCTGATCTGTGTTCCGAGTACTGGCGGTTCTACAGATCCGCCGCTAACGAAGGGTTCTCGCGGCGAACATCTTTGCAAGGAACCGTGACAAGGAGAAAGCGATGCGAACTGTACTAGGCGCGATTGCCATGTCGGCAGCTGTGGTTGCAACCGACGCCTCGGCGCAAGGCGTGAATCTGACCGGTCCTTATCGGTGCGTTGCGGGCTGCGCATCCGCCGGTCCTGGTCTCGCCTTCATTACTCAGAACGGCTGGGAGCTTAATTTGGTGAACGAGGTCGGGCAGCCATCCCGAGGGTGGGTGGACTATCCCGGCCGGCTTTGGATCGCGAGGGCCAATCTCGGTGCGATCTATTCGCCGGATGGCATGATCATTCAATTCGATAACGGAACGATCTGGCAGCGAGCGTTGGAAGGCCCACCTGCGCCGCAGCGTCGTCGCCGCCGATAACGCGCGCCGGCATGCGGTGCTCTCGCCCCGAACCGAGGCGGCGTGTTGGGCGTTATGGAACGCCCGGCGTGGCCTGTTTGGTGATTTGGGCTTGGCCCAGGCTCGGACGACGGTGTGCGTAAGGTTAGGTGTTAGAGCATGTCTGAATTTGGGGTATACTGAAACTGGAAACGCTCTCGCGTGTAAAAGGGTCAGTTATGATTGGTGATTCGGGCGGGCAGCCCAATCCCACGGGATGCCGTGCATTTGTGAGAGTGGCAGCCGTTGCAGCTATTGCCGGCGCCGCCCTTCTCTCGGCTTGCAGCCAGCCTGCGGATACGCCACCGCCGGCGCAGCAGCAAGCAGCTGATGAACAGGCGCGCCGAGAGGCCGACGAAAAGGCATGGGCTGATGCCGAGAAGACCGGCACCGTCGCGGCATATACCGGCTATCTACAGAACTTCGGGTCCGGCGCGCATGTGGCCGAGGCGAGCCAGCGCATCGTCGCGCTCAACGAGCAGGCCCGCAAGGCGGCGGACGAGAAGGCCTGGGCGGACGCTGAGAAGACCGGCACGGCTGCGGGATACATGGCCTATATTCAGAATTTCGGTGGCGGCGCGCACGTCGCCGAGGCGCGCCAGCGCGTTACCGAACTGAGCCGCAAGGAGGCTGATGAGAAGGCCTGGGCCGATGCAGTGCGCGCCGGCACCGCCTCCGCGTTCACGGCGTACACGCAGAACTTCAACTCCGGCGCGCATGTCGCCGAGGCGCGCGAGCGGATTGCTGCCCTCGACGAGCAGGTCCGCAAGGAGGCTGACGAGAAGGCTTGGGCCGAAGCGGTGCGCACAGGCACCGCCGCGGCGTTCGACAGTTACGTTCAGAAGTTCGGCTCCGGCGCGCACGTCGCCGAGGCGCGCCAGCGACTTGCTGCCCTCGACGAGCAAACCCGCAAAGAGGCGGATGAGAGTGCCTGGGCCGATGCACAGAAGGCAGGCACCGCTGGGGCATTCAGCGCGTATGTGCAGAAGTTCGGCTCCGGCGCGCACGTCGCCGAGGCGCGCCAGCGCGCTGCCGCCCTCGAGGCGCAAGCGCGTAAGGACGTTCCCGCGATCGATATTCAGAAAACCTGCAAGGCTGCCGCGGGAGCAATGGTCAGCCTGATGGGCGGCACAACAACGGAGCAGGACGTCAATGCGTGCCTCGATTCCGAGCAAAAGGCGCGTGATCAGATCGTCAAGGACCAAGCGACGTTTTCAGGCGCCGACAAAAAGCAGTGTATGCGAACGGGGGTCTATCTCCCAAGCTACGTGGAATGGCTCACATGTCTCGAGATGGAACGAGACGTGCGAAAGATGGAGCGTCAACCGGCGGGTTTTGGCACCGGTCCCTGGACGCTGCCGAAAGTGAGCCCTGCCATCAATTCCGCCGGGCGCTGACAAGCCAACAACGCCATTCTTTCGAGCGTTGCGTCGCGGGAGCGTTTTTGGCAATGTCCGCGCCGCTTTAGCCGCGTCGTGGGAGTGCATCAGGCGCGGCGCAGGCGGCGGCTGGCACTCGCTCGGCCGTTTCCTCAACCGGGGTTTCGACAATGACCGCTCTTTGGCTGATCGTCCTTTGTGGCGTGCTCGCTGTCCTTTACGCCGTTTGGGCGATTCGGTCCGTGCTGGCGGCCGACCCGGGCAGCGCGCGGATGCAGGAGATTGCAGCGGCTGTGCGCGAAGGCGCACAGGCTTATCTCAAACGCCAATACACTACGATCGGCATAGTCGGGATCGTGATCTTCTTTATCCTGGCGTATTTCCTCGGATGGTCGGTGGCGGTCGGATTCTTGATCGGCGCGGTGCTCTCGGGGGCAGCGGGATTCATCGGCATGAATGTGTCTGTGCGTGCCAATGTGCGCACTGCCCAGGCGGCGATCCGGTCGCTCGCGGATGGACTGGAGCTGGCATTCAAGGCCGGCGCGATCACCGGGCTGCTGGTCGCCGGCCTCGCGCTCCTCGGCGTCACTCTCTATTTCGGTTTCCTCGTCGGCTCGCGCCATATGGCGCCAGACGACCGTACCGTCATCGACGCTCTTGTAGCGCTCGGTTTCGGCGCCTCGCTCATCTCGATCTTTGCTCGTCTTGGCGGTGGCATCTTCACCAAGGGCGCCGACGTCGGTGGCGATCTCGTCGGCAAGGTCGAGGCCGGGATTCCGGAGGACGATCCGCGCAATCCCGCGACCATCGCCGACAATGTGGGCGACAACGTCGGCGACTGCGCCGGCATGGCTGCCGACCTGTTCGAGACCTATGCTGTGACGACAGTCGCCACGATGGTGCTGGCAGCGATCTTCTTCCGCACCGCCGGTGCCGAGGTGCTGCTCAAGATGATGACTTACCCGCTGGCCATCGGCGGCATTTGCATCATCACCTCTATCATCGGCACGTTCTTCGTCAGGCTCGGCGCGAGCCAGTCGATCATGGGCGCGCTCTACAAGGGTGTCATCGTCACCGGTGTGCTCTCACTCGCCGGCGTAGCGCTGGTCACGCATCTTCTGGTCGGCTTCGGCACCGTGCCGGGCCAATCGTATTCCGGCACGTCTCTGTTCATCTGCGGAGTGGTTGGTCTTGCCGTCACTGGCCTGATTATTTGGATCACCGAATACTACACCGGCACCAACTTCCGGCCGGTGCAGTCGATCGCCAAGGCATCGGTCACCGGTCATGGCACCAACATCATCCAAGGTCTGGCTATTTCGCTCGAAGCCACGGCGCTTCCCGCAATCGTCATCATCGCCGGCATTCTGATCAGCTACAAACTCGCCGCTCTCTTCGGGATCGCGGTCGCCGTGACCACCATGCTCTCGCTCGCCGGCATGATCGTGGCGCTCGACGCCTTTGGCCCGGTTACCGATAATGCCGGCGGTATCGCAGAGATGGCCGGGCTGCCCAAAGAGGTGCGCAAATCGACGGACGCGCTCGACGCAGTCGGCAATACCACCAAGGCGGTGACCAAGGGCTATGCGATCGGCTCGGCTGGTCTTGGCGCGCTGGTTCTGTTCGCGGCCTATAACGAGGATCTCAAATTCTTCATCGCTAATGCGACGAGCCATCCTTATTTTCAGGGGGTCCAGCTCGATTTCTCGCTGAACAATCCGTACGTGGTGGCTGGCCTCTTGTTCGGCGGGCTGCTTCCCTATCTGTTCGGCGCGCTCGGCATGACCGCGGTCGGGCGCGCCGCGTCTGCGATCGTGGAGGAGGTGCGCCGGCAGTTTCGTGACAAGCCGGGCATCATGCAAGGCACCGATAAGCCCGACTATGGCCGCGCCGTCGATCTTCTCACCAAAGCCGCCATCAAGGAGATGGTCGTTCCCTCGCTGCTCCCGGTGCTCTCGCCGATCGTTGTTTACTTCCTGATCTATTGGATTGCTGGCGGCGGCCCGGCCGGCAAGTCGGCGGCTTTTTCCGCGGTCGGTGCAATGCTGCTCGGCGTGATCGTCACCGGGCTGTTCGTCGCTATTTCGATGACCTCCGGCGGCGGTGCATGGGACAACGCCAAGAAGTTCATCGAGGACGGCCATTACGGCGGCAAGGGTTCGGAGCCGCACAAGGCGGCGGTGACCGGCGACACCGTCGGCGACCCCTACAAGGACACGGCCGGTCCCGCGGTCAACCCGATGATCAAGATCACCAACATCGTGGCGCTCTTGCTGCTTGCCGTGCTCGCGCACTGGCGTTGACGCCGCCGGCCTGAACGGATGTCGCCGCCGCCGTTCGCGGTGGCCGCTCTAGAAGATTTTGAACAGCGCGTTAAGATAAGCGACGTCCTTGCCGCCCGTCGGCGTGGCGCGGCTGACGAAGTCGAATACTTTGCCCTCCTTCAGGCCATAATTGGCCAATCGCGCCACTCGGCGATTCTTGTCGAAATATACGGCTATCACCCGCTGATCGACCACTTGCTGCGGCATGAAGCCGATTGGCCGCTCCGCGCGCTGTGAGATGTAATAGAAAGCCTCGCCGCTGACGGTCGCCACCGTTGACGGCGTGCCGAGCACGATCAGAACCTGTTCTTGGGTGGATCCGATCGGAATCTGCTCGAGCGCTCCTTCGGGGACGATGTAGCCGCGTTGATAGGTCTCGGAGAAGCAGCCGCCGAGCAGCACGGCGATTACCGCCACCGCCGCAAAGTTGGCGGCAGTCAGGCGGGGCAGGCGCGTCGGTCTGTTCATGCCGCCTATGACCCCCATATCATTGTCACGGGCGCTGGCGCATTGATTTCGTCGGCACTATCACCGTTTCCCCGTCGGTCCTATATCCCCGGCCGTCGAGCTAACCCGATGATGTTGAAGCTGTTTCGCCGCAGCCCGTGGGACGATACCATCGCGCGTCTCTATGGCACGATCGTGGCACAGGCGCGCGCGCCGGCTTTCTACCAGATCTATGGGGTGCCGGACACGGTTGGGGGTCGATTGGAGATGATCATGCTCCACACCGTACTGCTTTTGCGGCGTCTGGAGGGCGAAGCGCCCCCCATCCGTGCGCTCGGCCAGGGTCTGTTCGACCGGTTCTGCCGGGACATGGATGACAGCATGCGCGAACTGGGCGTGGGCGATCTCGCGGTGCCGCGAAACATGCGTCGCATTGGCGAGGCGTTTTATGGTCGGCAGGCGGCCTATCGGGACGCATTGGACGCCGCAGACGATGGGCGGCTTGCCGCAGTCCTGCAGCGCAATGTATTTGCCGGCGCGGCGAAACGTCAGCCGGCCAGCGAGCTTGCAGTCTATGTACGCGAGGCCGCGCGGCGGCTTGCGGCACAGGATGGATTTGAGCGCGCGCAACTCGCCTTTCCCGACCCCGAACAGGTAATTTCGCGCACGAGATGAATAGGGATAGACGAATGACGAGGCCCGAACGGAGGCCAGGACGCCCTTGGAGCGTCCCGCTCGCACTCAGCGACGTGCCCGAGAGCGGCCGGCATCTCGACCTCTTCGCCGATAGACAGATGCGAGATGCTGTCGCCGAGCACGCTGGACTTACCGCTCTGACACGCCTGGAGGCCAGCTTCGACGTCGTGCCGCATGGGCGCGGAGGCTTGCATGTGGTCGGCCGAGTGTCGGCCACTGTCGGCCAGACCTGCGTGGTCACCCTTGAGCCGCTCGAGAATGAAATCGACGAGTCGATCGATCTCGTCTTCACTCACGCCGACACACCGTCGCGAGTCGGCGGCGCAGACGTCGAGATTCCGACGGCCAATGCTCCGGAACCATTGATCGGCGGCACAGTCGACCTGGGCGAGATCGCGACCGAATTTTTGATCCTTGGCCTCGACCCTTATCCGCGCAAGCCGGACGCGATGTTCCAGTCGCCAGTAGTTGGCGAGGATTCAGCGCATCCATTCGCGGCGCTCGCGGGGCTGAAGAAACGGCAGTGTGGCGAGGAGGGATGATTGTGCCGCCCCCTGTTGTGGCTCGCATCGACACGGTATTGTTCTGCCATGCCCCGTAAAGTCCGCATTGCGCTCGACGCCATGGGGGGCGACCATGGGGCAGCGATGGTCGTTCCAGGCGCCGAACTGTCGCTCAGCCGCCACCCTGACATCGAATTTTTACTGTTCGGCGATCGAATTGCCGTGGAGCCGCTGCTCGACGCGCGTCCGCAACTCAAGGCGGCCTCGCAACTGGTGCATACCGATGTGGCGGTGCAGATGCACGACAAGCCCAGTCAGGCCTTGCGCAAAGGGCGCCGAAAATCGTCGATGTGGCTTGCCGTCGATGCCGTCAAGAGGGGCGAGGCGGACGTTGCCGTCTCTGCCGGGAATACCGGCGCGTTGATGGCCATGGCGAAGATCGACCTGAGAACCATGGCAGGTATCGATCGTCCGGCGATCGCTGCACTGTGGCCGACGCTCAAGGGCGAGTCCGTCGTGCTCGATCTCGGCGCTTCGATCGGTGCCGATGCCGGGCATCTTGTCGAACTCGCCGCGATGGGCAGCGCCATGGCCGCAGTGCTATTCGGTCTCGATCGGCCGACGGTGGGGCTGCTTAATATCGGGGTTGAGGAGGTGAAAGGCCTTGAGGCGGTGCGGGA
>WNGF01003688.1_pt1 | contig 56440 bp, 57 predicted proteins | sample 5400641 | NCBI WGS metagenome assembly WNGF01 (sample SAMN13153371, study PRJNA577476) | soil metagenome | isolation source: 80 cm soil or saprolite under grassland replicate 2 | place: USA:California | collected 2016-06-15
GCAGAAGCTGGCTACTGCTAAGCTATCGAACCGGCTGCCGCCGAACAAGGGCTTGCAGCGGACGGCGCTTTGCGCCCGCAAGATCGGTGCGATTTTGAAACCTGGATTCGGCTCGACTGCCTTTCCGATCTATCAGTGCGCCGCCGCTGAAGCCCACACCGTTCGGCCGCCTCATTGTGCGTCACAATCTTCTCAGATAGCTATGCTCCTATGCTATACTGACTCTACACCTTTCTTACCCAATCTTGCAGGTGATCTATGGCTGAATTAGCCCGGCTCTTCGAAAGCTTACTTCAGCGCTGGATCAACCCTTCCGCAAGCCTCGCGCAGATTGTCCAACTCCCAGAGAGTGCGCAAGACCATTCAGGTGCCACGGTCCATTTCTATAACGTCTCCTATACCACGCCAGCATCTCCTCTAACAACGATCACGCTTGTGACGAAAGATGCCATGCTCTACGAGCGCCAGATTCTGGCCTGGCTCAATGATCAACACCTGTCCCACATCCCATTGAGCTACACCGACGATCTCACAACAAATGCCTCACAGCTGCTGTGTCAAGAATTTGCCGGCAAGCGTGTGCCATTATCACCAACACATATCCAAAGTGTCGCACGAGCATTAGCGCATCTGCACGCTCACAATTGTGGAGATAGTCGTCATCTTCCATGGATGCGCCAGCTTCGTGGCACCGGTTTCGGGCTCTGGTGGCGCCAGATCTGGCAGCGTGCAATCACCAATCCTGACTTTGTGCATGAGTTTCGCAGCTACCTGCCCTACATCGAACCTGCGCTGGCCCGATTTGTCCAAACAGTCGAGCAGTTATGGCGTGAGGAAGCGTGCTTAACCGTCTTGCACACCGACCTCAGCCCTTGGCATGTGCTGGTGCGTGACGACCACCCCTACTTGATTGACTGGGATCAAGCACGCTATGGGCCGCTGTACCTGGATTTGCCGAACTTCTTCACGCTCGAAACAATTGTGCTGTATTACGAGGCACTGGTGGCTAGAGGACTACGGCTGAACTATGCGGAGTTTCTCACACGATTTCACACGACCTGGTGCTTTGTGGGTCTCAAGTATATGGTGCCGTATCTCGATATGTGGGTAGAAGGTGAACGGACTGCAAGCCGCGAGTGGCTGCACACCTTGCTTCCACGAGCAATTGCCAAGCAAGCATCACCATAGACACAAGACGAAATGAGACAGAAAGGTTGTCTCCTGAGATCGGCCAGCGGCCGAACAGGCGCTTGCAGCTGACCGCCTCTAGTGCGCGAGATCGTCGCGATTTTGACTGCATCTTGTGCAGCGCGCCTTCATCGGTGGTTGATGCGCATCTCGTCGGGTGGCTGGGTCAGAAGAACTTTTATCGCAGGCAAGGTTCCATTATAGACAATATTCATTCAATCTCAGAGATCGGCACACCAAGACTGTTGCCCATATCGCCCAATTCAGCTCAACTGGGAGGGTTTCTATGCCTACCATAAAATCAATTATTCGTATATTATCTAAATTGTTCATCTTTATGTTCGTGCTTACGCCGTCCTTTAGCACCCTGAATGTCGCGCTTGCCCAGGCGGCAGGGATGCACTATGTCTCACCGAGTGGAACAGGAGATTGCTCTAGTTGGGCGAAGACCTGCACGTTACAAATCGCGTTGACCAACGCAGTCAGTGACGATGAGATTTGGGTTGTGGCCGGGACGTACAAGCCCACAACGGGAACAAACCGCAACGCCACCTTCTAACTCAAGAGCGGTGTGAGGCTCTATGGTGGATTTGCTGGGACAGAGACGAAGCGCGGTCAGCGCAATCCCACCGCGAACCTCACCATCTTGAGCGGCGACATTGACAATAATGACAGTCAGACACCAATCATTACAGATCTCACCACCGTAACCGGAAATACCTCAAATAGTTATCACGTTGTCACCGGCGCTACCGGAGCAACGCTGGACGGCTTTACCATCACAGCCGGAAATGGCAATGATCCTTCTAGTTCCAACAGTAGCGGCGGAGGGATGTACAACGATACTAGCAGTCCAGTATTAACGAACCTCACCTTCAGCGGAAACTCGGCGGATTATGGCGCAGGGATGTACAACCATAATAGCGATCCGACGTTGACAAATGTCACCTTTGGCGGCAACTCGGCGATAGCTGAAGGCGGCGGGATGAACAACTATGCCGGCAGCGATCCGACATTAACGAATGTCACGTTCAGCGGTAATACAGCGCCCCTAGGCGCTGGGATGACAAATATATTGAGTAGCAACCCGACATTGACAAATGTCACCTTCAACGGAAACTTGGCAACCCGCGGCGGCGGTATGGAAAACTATGCTGACTGCAACCCAACGTTAAAAAATGTTACCTTCACTGACAACTCCGCGGACAGGGGCGGCGGGATGTATAATGTTAGCAGCAGTCCGACGATCCGCAACACGATTTTCTGGGGCAATACGAGTCAAATTGACAATTATGACACCGCCAGTTCTCCCGTTGTGAGCGACAGTGTTGTGCAGGGTGATTACGCCGGGGGCACAAATATTATCATCACCGATCCCAAACTCGGCATACTCGGTCATTACGGCGGCTTAACCCAGACTGTCCCACTCTTGGTAGGTTCATCCGCCATCGACACAGGCAATGACTCTTTCTGCCCTGCCACGGATCAGCGTGGTGTAACGAGACCACAAGGCTCACAGTGTGACATTGGTGCGTATGAAAAAGTTCATCCTTTGTTCCTACCATTGATCCAGCGTTGACATTCCCTAAGGAAGTTAATAGTGCATCAAAGTTTTGGAGTCGAGAAGAACAGAAAGCCACATAATCCCAATTGCAGCCAACCACCTTGTCGCGGGATAACGGTCACGCAAACTGATCTACCTGTGCTATACTGAATGAAGTTGAACATAATCGAAGATCGCTGAATTGAGCGATCGTTGCGCCCTGAGCGACGACACCGAGGTTTCGGTGCCTGTTGCTCTTTTTGTGTCTGAAGCAGAAATGCTTTGACCTGGATTACCGACAAGTAGCATATCTTCAGAAAATCTGACCATAGCATTCACTGCGGAAACACAAAGCCATGCCGTGGATGACACGCAAATCTGGTCGAGCCTACTATTATCGCAAAGTCCGCGAAGGAGATCAGGTGCGCTCGGTGTATGTGCCCATCGACCAGGCTGAAGCCGCGGCCCAGGTCGATTTAGAGCGCGCTCAGCAGCGTGCCGAGGCACGTAAGGCGCAGCATGAGGCTGCAGCAACACGAGCGCAGGTGCAGGCAGTTCAGCGGATTGTGCGTTTGGAGCCGGGCGACGCAGCAGGCGTGGGCCGACCACTATTTTGGACAGAAGGCCGCCTAGAAGGTTGGGTAGCGATGTGCTTTTCGTAAGTGCTTCTCTATTCGGTCGTAGCGAACAAAGCTACTACAGAAGCGGCATTTGACCATGTTTACAGGCAGTGATACTTTCTGACCTCGTTTCTTGAACAATGCCGCTTGGCTCGCATGTTCCCTTTGCAAATGATCTAGTAGGTGTTTCCGTCGAACAGTCTGCCCACAGATTCGACAGGGCGCGAATTCACTGGAGCTTGATGCCGGCGGCAGTCTTTGGCGTGGCAACCTGGTGCTCTGGTGGAGACTCATATATGCTCGAGTTCTGAGCCTCTCCGTGTCGTCCTTCCGTTCTTGTTGATCTTCAAGACAGGAAACCCATCCCATTGGGCGCCTCCTTCTCTGGTTTGAATAATGACGTAGACGGCCGGAGCGATGCGGTTGCTTCCGGTGCAACGATCTGGGCTCAGTCGTAACTCGTCCCTGAATTCTCTTAACGAGCCTCTGTAATGGCACGTTTGCCTATTCGCGCCCCCACGTGTTCAACACATGGTCGGGCACGCAGATGCAGCGCATCTGCGCCCCGCCAGCCCCGCCTTGGACGCTGCTCGTCGCACCGCGCTTGAGCTCGATCCAGCCGCGCCGCGCCCAGACGACGCCATAGCGCTGGACAGCCGATTTGCCGATTCGTTCTTTGAACGGCCTGCTGCCGGTCGCCACGCGCCAGTGCGCCTCTCCCGCTTTCTTGTAGGCGATCACCGCTCCCTTGAGCCGCGCGACCGTCCATCCGCTCTCAGTCGTTTGGTCGTGCTGCGCTTGGGTCAGCATCACGATAATTCGAGTGAACCGTTCCACGGCATCTTCAGTCGGGCTTTCGGGGTCTGGTGGAGGCAGCGGATTGCGGAAGTACTCGGGACAGAAAAACATCGCGCGTAGGGTGCTTTGACCCCACTTGGTGAGCAAGCTTTCCATAGTGAGGACAATGATTCGATGCGCGCTGCTGTTGAAGTTAGTGTGGATGACGATCTGGGAAAAGTCGCAGACGACCAGCAAGGGCAGGTTGCTGCTACCGTCAGGAAACTCCTGATAGTCGAGCAACTCATTATACGCTCTATCCAAGTCGGCGCCACTGGTTTTGTAGCTCACAACGAAGCTGCCGGCTTTCCAGATATCAACACGGCCGCTGCCGCCGTTGCGCTTCTTGCACGGTGCTTCAACACAGAACCAGGCACCGATGGGATCAGCCTCACTCGGTGTCGGGTGGCCGGCAATGGCGCAGAGGTCATCGAAGTGGGTCTGATAGGCACTCCGCTCCTTGAGCCGGTTAACGTGCCATTTGGTGGTTATCGCTTCGATCGTACGAGCGGGAAGCGGTGAATCCACAGGCGGCCTCCACGATGCCAGGTACAGCGACTTCTAGGGATGGCATAGAACAGACGCTCATGAAACGTACACCTTGCTACCAGCACAGAAGACGGCGACGACCCTGCGGCCATCACTTCACCTCGATCGCGAGCGCGACAGGAGCCTCACGCCGGCCCGGCTCACCTTCATCAAGTCGCCACGATTCGAAGAGCATGCTACAATGAGGACACGTTCGCTTGGACGCACCGAGCGAGAACCTTCCATCGGCTGAGCTGGGGAGCCTTGCGATGGAAGGTTCAGCATCTCGGGCATCGGGAACACTCCCAATGCCAACATTGTAGCGCGCTCTGATTCCTATGTCAAGGCTCCCTAGGTGGGGAGCTATGCCACGGCTGCTTGGTGAGAAGCTTAGGTATCTCCGATCCCAAGACGGCATGACACAGGTGGAGCTGGCTGAACGGCTCGTGCTCGCCTCACACGCTCATATCGCCAACCTGGAAGCTGGCCGGGATGTCGCCTCCCTGGCGCTTGTGCTACGTGTGGCAGCGCTGTTTAGTGTGACGATCGATTACTTGCTGCGCGATACCATCCCGGTGGCGGTGGCGGCGACATCCACGATCCCTCAGCGCGCAAATAGCGGCTCGCGAGCTCATCTGGTGGGAGCCAAGCTCCGTGCACTCCGCCAGCAGCAAAGACTCACCCAAGGAGAATTGGCCCACCAACTTGGCTTGGCGCGGCAAGGGTATATTAGCAACCTGGAAACTGGCCGCAAGACCCCGTCACTAGACCTGGTCGTGCAGATTGCCAACCTATTTGGCGTGACAACGGACTATCTGCTACGCGATGCTATTTCCATTACGTTGGACGCTGGCTCGGGAGAAGATACGCGAGATTCAGGCGAATGAATGCGGGCTGCTTGGTCCGCCGCGGGAGACGGCGCAGCTGCAAAATAGCGCCCCAGCCGAAGTCAGAGGGCGCAGAGCGTACCAGCGCTGTACAGCGCAACCGTTGAACGGCCCCGAGCCGTATCATTTGGATGGTCGGCGCAGCAGAATGGCGCATAGCGCGTCAATGCACCTGAAAGCGGATAGACGATGACAGAGAGCCGGCGGTACTATGCCGCCGGCTGGCAGCGGTGGGTGGGGAAGGTGGAGCGGGCGTATAGTCTTGGTGCTCTTCGACTTGGCGTGCCCGATGTGGTCAGCGCAGACAGAAGCTCCGCGGCTCGCCGTTTGGACGATGTCGGCCCGATAAGCAGTGAGCCGCCGAGCACGATACAGATCTGTTATAATCGTTGCATAAAAGAAACGGCCCTGCTGTCGATGTCGACCAACTCCACATACACCCTCACGCGTCAAGCTATCGTCCGCCGCACGTTTACCCACCGTTTGGTAAAATCAACGTTCGTTCAGGATAAGGAGATCGCTATGACAAAGGTATTCGCCCTCCATGAGATCGAACTTCTCCCAGGGGTGAGCGCGGCAGAGTTCGAAACCTTTTTCGCTGCCCAGATCGGGTCTGCGCCGATCTACCCTGGCTGGTGGGCGCAGCTCCTCAAAGGCGACCGCGGTGCGCGTGCAGGGAAGTACCTCGTTATATTTGAGATTGAGAGTCTGGAGCTACGTGATCGATACTTCCCCAGGGCCGGAGAGCAATCCGAGGAAGCCATACAGTTCACACATCAACACCCTGAGATAGATGCCATATTTGAAAAATGGAGAACCTTGACCACGCCGCTCGGCGAAGTCTATACCGACTATGTTGTGGTGGGGGGTTAGTAGCACTCCAACCGTGCTGCTCCGACGAGTGTTAGTTCTCAGTCCGGACAGCCGGATTATGGCACAACGACGCCCCCGGCTCATCACCAGGGGCGTTCAATAGCTAACGGGAATTGCTACGCGCGCGCCGCAAAGAGGAGACTCAGCAATCTGTCGGTTGTGACGGCGTAATACCCAGTGATCTCCCGATTACCGGCCCCCAGGCCATGAATCAACGCGTTATAGGTACCACCATCGTTGATCCAAACACGCGATTTCTTTATCTTGCGGATAAAAGTGCCTCTGGATAGACACAACCACGCGTGCAACGAGCACCTCGTCAGCCGCGAGACCTGCAATCAACTGTGAGTAGGTTGCCCCATCGATCTGCCGTGGTCGGCATGCAGCAAGTGTCTGCCAGGCGGGATTATTCGCCAACGCGGTCTCTTCAATTGCATTGCCGTGCTGTGTTGGTCGAGCGGGTAGGATTCGCTGGCTGTGCATCTATTACTCTCCCTCGTGGCTTTTGGATAGCATTGGCCCGGCAATCGCACGACTGCCCTACGGTGCTCAGAATACGGCATCGGCGCGATTGATACATCAAGAGAACTACGTAGCGCACTACGTATCTTTGTACAGGGCGTTTGCGCAGGTAAGGCAACGCCCCTGGCTCATCACCAGGGGCGGCGTGTGTTGTCTATCCCTTAACTGCCGCCCACCTCTCGCGCACGCAGCACCGTCGGTACAGGTTCCAGAGCGCTGCAATGAACCAGCCGGGGCAAGAGTTCACCGGCGAAACGGACACCGTAGAATTCGCCAACAGGAAACACCTTGCCAATTGTTCCAGTGCTACCGAGCGGCAGGCCAGCCAACGGCTGGGTTGTCCGCACCCGATCGCCCACGTGAAACTGTGATGCCGTTGTCATAGCCTACTCCTCCTTAATCGCTGAATACCAGGGGCGACGCGGCCGAGTGGCAGCAACGGGGCATATACATGGACTATGATACGGCGCTTCCTGCCGGACAACAGGAAAGACACCTCAACGCATTGTGACGATGGGACTACTCAAAGAACATGGGCACAGCAACGCCCCGCCAGCATAGGCCAGCGGGGCGGGTGGCTTAGGCCGCCGCTTTGAGGTCGCGGAGTAGCTTGGCGAACGTCGCCTCGAATGCATCATGGTTTTTCCAATCGGTGAAATCTGGTATGAAGTATTGTCGGACCTCTTCGGCTAAATCGGCGCCAGTCATTGAGTCGTGGCATTCCCAGGTTTGGAAAACCTCAAAGTCCACGAGCCGGATGGGGAATAGCTTCCGGCGCTTATCCTGCAACTCGGCCTTGCGTGCCTTGCGGATCTCGGTCATCACCCACTCGCTCTGAATACTTTGTTCGGAGAGAACAAGCACCAGCTTGTCATACATGCGAATAGCCTGGTCGATCTGTTCGTGGATCTTCGCTCCAGCCTTCATATCCTCCGGCGCGAACCAGACCCGCAACCGTTCTTGCTGCATGCGTCCGTGAAGACGACGCGCAAAGTCATCGTTCTGCGTGCTGTAGCTGATAAAGCAAGAGTAGAATTGGATAGGCTGCATTGCACCTAGGAGTGATGGTAGGTACTCGATCATACTTTCCGGCACACCACAGCCTCGTAAAAATACCTCGGGGATTTTGCCTTCTGAGTGAACGAGCGTATGAGTGTCGATTGACGATGGGCCATAGTGCCTTACAGTTTCCAGATTGTGTGCTGTGCTGAGCTTGGTGGTAGCAAATGTGGTTGTTTCGATAATCGCTTCATGAAAGTTAGTACCGCTGAGATGGGCACGGCTGAGATTGGCACCGCTGAGATCGGCACGTTCGAGATTGGCATCGCGGAGATCGGCATCGCGGAGATCGGCATTGCTGAGATCGGCACCGCGGAGATCGGCATCGCGGAGATCGGCATCGCGGAGATCGGCATCGCGGAGATCGGCATCGCGGAGATCGGCATCGCGGAGATCGGCATTGCTGAGATGGCCATTGTTGAGATGGCCACTGCTGAGATCCGCATAGATGAGACTGACATTGTTGACATTGGCATTGCTGAGATCGGCACCGATGAGTTTGGCACTGATGAGACTGACATGGTTGAGATTGGCATTGCTGAGATCGGCACTGACGAGATTGGCACCGATGAGTTTGGCATGGTTGAGATCGGCATTGCTGAGATCGGCATCGCGGAGATGGGCATTGCTGAGATCGGCATCGCGGAGATCTGGTTGCACTGAGCGATTAGCTTTGCGCCATGCATTCCAGTTATGAGCACCTCGCTGAAGCATTCTAAGATGTTTTTGATTTGCCAAAATCGTGCCTCTAAGAAGCCCTGCCGATTCTTCGATCAGCGGGGCGCGGTGTGTACCATTATTACTCAGCAAATCGTAACGCGCAATAGCCTTTCGTATTGGCAGCCTCCCCTGGTTTGGCGCGTGCTGAGCTGTAGAGCCCGTATTGACCATCACTCAACGGGCGCTTATGCACTGGGCAGCACGCCGTACCATGGGGCACAAACTCGACTGTCTCGGCTTTCGCGCGCTGTGAGCCTGCTGGTGCGTTTGTAGAGGCAGTTGGCGCTGGCCTACTGGATTGCACCAACTCGACGATGCCCAGCGCTGTGAGTCGCTCAATCACGGCCGGAATGGTGCTTAGGCCAGCGGTGTACTCGGCGCGCACATGCAGCCCATCGGGCGCCAACTCAACTTGGATATTGCACTGCTTTTCGCCGCGGGGCTGGTTGAAGTCGAGCGGCGGCGCCGCGTCGATCTGGGCTTTGGTCGGAAGAGTCGTCATAGTAAATCCTCTTCTGCTAAGTCAAGGCTCAATTGTCGGGGGTCGTGTGCTCTGCGGCAGATTGGGCAGAGCTTTGGGCCGCACTTCTGGTTTTTCAGCTTGCGCTCATAGCTCCTATCACCTGGCCAGACAGCGGCGACCACGAACGGAATACCCCGCTCTTTTGCCACTTGGGTGAGCCGGGCGCCACGGCCATGCAGGTGCTGGTCAATCCGGCTCGGCAGATGGAAGGCATAGCCGATGTAGTGCTGTGCCGTGTCTCGTTCCGAGATCGGGCGCTCGAAATGGAGCAAATAGACAACAGGCCCGGCGATCATCGCGGTATCCTCTCATGCAAAGAGGGCCGGCCCTGGTCGAGCCGGCCCGCGATGGCCGATTAATTGGCGAACACCAGGCTGTTGAATTCGTCGGCGGTGGCCCGAGCGATGGCGGCCGCTCCGCGCGCTGGGCGTCAGCGATGTAGCGCTCGACATCGGCGATGGCCGTGGTCAACGCTGTGAGGGCTGCCGACAGGTGACAGCCCAGATCGAAGAGGTGGCCGGCATCGTCGGCAGCGAGGGTGTTAGCGCCGACCGTAGCCCGCGTCAATTCGTCGAGATCTCGAGCCAGGCGATTGCGAACGGCGACGGCGGTGGTAGCTGGTGGTAAAATAGTGGTAGCCATTGAGAAACCTAGCCTTTCTTGGTGGTTAGAGCCGTTCAAGTGTCGGAAGCACTTGCGCGGCTCGTTTTGTTTGCTTATCACTATGATAGTCTATTTTCGCTAATTTGTCAATTGCAATATTATCATTGCTAACTTTGCTTATTTGTGTTATTATCTGCAAAGACAGTCTAAGAGCGTAAGAGGAGGCTAGATGTCATCGTGAAGCAGTTCTTTCGAGTTGACGATGTGGCGGCGCTGCTGGGAGTGACTCCTCAAACGATTCGCAATTGGATTCGTGAAGGGAAGATCACCGCAAAGCGATTCGGCCGCCCACACCTCATCCCATTAGATGAGGTTGCGCGGCTGTTGGGCAAAACGCCACAAGAGGTGAAGCGACTGCTAGAGGGTTCTGAGGATTGGCGCACCCTTCGGCCGGCACTGGCATGAGAAACCTTCACCAGCCGAAGGGCGTAGGGTTGAAGCGCACAGGTTTGCTGTCAACAAATCTGGCTCTTCCGCTCCATTATACATGAAACCCTATCATCAATGAACGAAAACGGGCAAAATTCAAAATGTAGCATACAAAAGCCAGTATATGGAGTGTATGATGAGCAGTAGCAATGTTCGATCGGAACCTATGAAGGATGGGCAGCCACCCAAGCGCTACAGTGCGACGGCCGGCGCCGGCGGCTATGTCTCCATCATCGGCGTGCTGTTTTTGCTGATCAGCGTGGGACCGCTGTTCTTTTTGCTCAACGGCGGCTACAGCATTTTGGGTATGGCCTGGCTGGCTGCTCACACCGGCGAGTATGGCCGGCTGTTCTGGGCGCTGGCGACATTCTGGACCATCGAGGTGCCGATCGCTGAGCGCGCCGGATTGCCGATCGCGCAACCGGTGATACCGTGGGTGATGGTCGTTGGAATCTCGTTTCTTCAGATCGGGCTTTTCATTCGGCGCCTGCGAGGCACCCAGGTCGAGCCGCTGCTCGACAGCTGCGGGCTGGCGGTATCAGCCTTCGACTTTGCGACCACGGCGATCGGCATGATGTTCGCACCGTTCACCGCAACATTGGGCTTCCTGCGCTACATCTGGATGCTGCTCGCGATTGGCTTGGCCGTGCCGATTACGTTCGGCTGCGAGGGACTGCTCGCACGCGCGCTGCGAGGGAGGTAAACATGTATGACACTATCACGCCGGCACAGTGGGTCATCGGACTGGTGATCAGCCTGGCCGCCTTTGGCGTGCTCACGTGGTTGCTCTGGCGCTACTTCCCGCGAGATGGACGCCCCCACAATATGTCAACTTCGACCGATTCGCCGCGGTCTGATTCTGCTGGTCTAGACCAGTCCATAGACCAGTCTGCGCCAACCAGTCTGGACGCCCAGACCACCCCAGTGCCTGCCACTGGTCTGAATGCCGCTACGCCTGATATGGACGCCGAAAACTGGCCCATGCCTCCAGTCTCGGCCTATCTGACCGACCAAGAGTTTCTGGTGATGCTCGCTCGACAAAAGACACGCGCCGGGAGCTGGCGACTGAGTGCCAACGCGATCGTCAAGGTGGTTGGCGGTGACCGGACGCAGGTGCTGAAGACCATTCGCGACGTACGCGAAGGTCCAGCAGAACTTCGCCCACTCAGCCCTGAACAGCAGCAGTTGCGCGAGCAGCTCCAGCTTGAACGGCGAGGTAGCTAGTGAAGCGGGGCGATAGAATATAGCAATGAACAATTCTCAAGTAAATGTGGTAAAAGTAATTAAAGAATCCCATAGCTTTTTGGGCATTGACATAACCCAATCTACACCTATAATTGGTGCATATCACACGCGCCATGCGAACGACAATAAGCATAGTGAGCGCTGGCATTGGATTTCAGCTTTGCAGCTGGAGTCTGCTGGTCAGCGTTCGTTCTGTCAATACACAAGAACCCCGCTGATCGGCTAAATCAGCGGGGTTCTTTTGGTTGGCCAAGTATGAGATGTTTTCCAGGCAAGGAAACAATACTCCTACTCGGCCGAAAAGTCAAACAGCGAGTAAGTATCGAGTAGGAGTATTCTTATGTCCTCTTCCTCTTCTGAGTACACTGTGCCGCATCCCAAGACCTCGTAGACCAAAAGTGGTTTGAGTGCCATCCCGGCTGTGATGAATTTATTCGGCCAATAAATTGGCAGATCGATCCATGGGTCGGTAAGCGTGGATGGCGTGGACACTTGTACACGCACATCACAGCCATGCGAATCGACTTCGCCCACAGGACTGAGTACCTATCTGCGCCTATTGAGCGCGAATCTGTGACAAGTGATGTGGATAAGAGCATACCTCTCGTCGACGAAATCGTGCTTACCGACCAGCGATATCGCAAGCAATGGCGGATTATTCAGGGTTCGTCACGACAATATCAAGCAATTTTTTGGCGGAGGGTGGGCAGTAAATGAGCAATGACAAAGATCTCCTAACACCTGAAGAGGCAGCGCATCGGCTCAGCAGAGGATCTCATACTGGTTGCGTTGGCCACCGGCGCCCGTATCAGCGAGTGTCTAGGTCTGCTCTGGTCGAATATCGATGCCGAGACAAAGGAGTTGCACATCACCGGTGCTGTGAAGCGATACAAGCTTGATGAGCCAGACGGCAAGCGGAATTATGGCGTGCGGCGCGACCGATATACGAACACCAAAGACGAGCGCACCCAGCATCTGACCAGCCCAATTGCTATGGTGTTCCAGGAGCGCTGGCAGCGCCAGCGGCAGCAGCGCCAGCATGCCGGTGCAGCCTGGAAAGAGCACGGGCTGATCTTTACCGATGCCCACGGGTATCCACTCAGCCCAAATGCGGTGTCTAAGGAGTTCACGCACATTGCTAAGCGTGCCGGGCTGCCGCCTGGCTTTAGTTTTCATAACCTGCGACACTCTTGCGCGACCTTTCTGATAAAGCAAGGGGAGCAGCAGCGCACCGTGATGGAGATCTTAGGGCACCGGAATGTGCAGACGACAGCCCGCTACGGCACGGTTCTGCCAGAAGTTTCGCGCGATGCACTTGATAAACACAGCGAGCATTTGACCCATCGCAGGAGGGCAAAATGAGCGATAGGCGACACAATGGCGATACACTGCACGATGCCAACACAGCACAGTGCAGTAAAACGCCTCGTTATCATAAATCAGGTAAGTCTATGCGGTAATCTGCAATACTTTCACGAAATTGGTCGCTCCACGCGCCGCGATCGGGTGCCCGCCCGTCACCACCACCGAGTCGCCCGGCTGCACAAAGCCGCGCGCGAGCAGCATCTGGTTGACACGATCGCCCAGTGTGTCGAGCCGGTCGATATACTCACACATGATCGGCGTGATACCCCACACCAGGTTCAGACGATGGTACACCGATTCTGATGTCGTGAATGCCAGGATCGGTACGACTGGGCGCAGGTGCGCTACCAGCTTGGCGGTGGCGCCGCTCATGGTAAAAGCGACGATCGCGCGAACCGGCAGCGCGCCGACAATTGCGCAAGCGGCCGCGCTGATCGCATTTGAGACGGTTGGCTGGCGGTCGATGGCGAGACCTGGATCGATCATCTGATCGCCATGCCGGCCGCTGGCCTCGGCTACGTCGGCGATGCGCGCCATCATCTGAACCGACTCGACCGGGAACATGCCATTCGCGGTCTCACCGCTTAACATCACCGCGTCGGTGCCGTCGATAATCGCATTGGCGACATCACTGGCCTCGGCGCGCGTCGGCCGCGGGTTGCGGATCATTGAGTCGAGCATTTGCGTCGCGGTAATCACCGGCACGCCGATGCTGTTCGCCGCCTCGATCAGCTGCTTTTGCACCACCGGCACTTGCTCGGCGGCCATCTCTACGCCAAGGTCGCCACGCGCCACCATTATTGCGTCGGCGATATCCAAAATCGCCGCGAGGTCGGAGAGCGCCTCGGGCTTCTCGATTTTCGCCACCACAGGAATGTTCTTTCCGGCGGCTTTGATACGCGCTTTTAGATCGTGCAGGTCGGCGGCGCGGCGCACAAACGAAATCGCGATATAGTCGACATCGTGCGCCAACCCGAATTCTAGATCGGCGATATCTTTCTCGGTCAGCGTCGGGGCGCTCACATTCACGCCTGGAAGATTGATTCCTTGGTTCTCGCGCAGCTCACCGCCAAAGACCACCATGGTATGAACCTCGTCGTCGGTTGTGTCGGTCACACGTAGCTCGATCAGCCCATCCGAGAGCAAAATCCGATCGCCTGGCAGCACGTCGTTCGGCAGCGCAGTGTAGGTGGTGCTGACGCGCGCGGCCGTGCCTTCAATTTCGTGAATGGTGATATCGAAACGATCGCCGGCATGCAACACGACTGGCTGCCCGCCGCTGAGCTTGCCAGTACGAATCTTTGGGCCTTGCAGATCCTGCAGAACGGCCAGCGGTCGATCGGCTTGCCGGGCAGCCTCGCGCAGCATTTCGATGCGCTGGGCATGATCGGCCTGCGATCCATGAGAAAAATTCAGTCGGGCGACATCCATCCCCGCGGCGATCAGTTTGCCAATCATCTCGGGGGTGCTGCTGGCGGGGCCAATCGTGGCGACGATCTTCGTGCGGCGCATAATCTCCTCTCATAGAACAAAGAACAGAGAACAAAGAACAAAGGGAGAAGTCTCTGTTCTTTGCTCTTTGTTCTTTGTTCTCGACTACGACCCAACGGTGATGAGTGAGGTGATTTTTTCGAATAGCGCCGGGCCGATGCCTTTGACATTGCGTAGATCTTCAATCGCCTTGAACGAGCCATTGGTGGTGCGATATTCGATAATGCGCCGAGCCAACGCCTGTCCGATGCCGGGTAGTCCATCAAGGTCGGCCTCGCTGGCGGTATTGATATCGACTGGCCGGTCGGTGTCCGCTGGTTTGGGGTTAGCGCTGTCGCTTGCGGATGCGACCTCGCCCCGGCGCGGCACGTGAATATGTTGCCCGTCGTCCATCCGCTCGGCTAGGTTGATCTGCTCGGGATCGGCGTCGGTCGTGAAACCCCCAGCGGCCAGCACCAGGTCTTTAATTCGCGCGGCTTTCGGCAGTTGGTACACGTCGGGCGCGCGCACCGCCCCGCTGACATATACAATGACGCGCTCATCTGGCGTCGCCTCGGCCGTCGGTGGCGCCGGCGCTTCGGCGTCGACATCGGCCATTGCCACTGCTATGTCTTGAAGTTCGGGCGTTGCGACTGCCGGGTCGGCTGCCGCAGCACCCGACCATTTCACCCCAAGGATCAAACCGCCTAGTATAAGAGCGATTGCCGCGAACAACTTGAGTTTGTGCCGCGCCAACGCCGGAAGATGCTGCATTGTCGTGCTCCTACGTCGTTTCGGCATATTATGCCAGAAGATGCAGCGCACGATCAAGCCCGAGAAGTACCGACTTAGGATAGTACTATCGATGTCAGCAATCCGAGATTACGTTTACCATACAGTTCGCCGAAGATAGAGGATAGAGGATAGAGGATGGAGGATAGAGAATAGTGCCTATCTTCTATCCTCTATCCTCCATCCTCTATCCTCTGCGTGCGCCAGCGGTCTTCTTTTTGGTTGTGCCAGCGCGCTTGGCTGTGCTGCGTTTCGTTGCCGCGGTTGTCGCTTTTGTCGCCGTGCCGGCCGCTTTGGTCATTTTGGCGCGTGGGATGGCCGGCTTAGCGGTGCCCGTCGCTGCGCTGGCCGCGCGCCCAGCGCTCTTCGCGCCGGCCTGGGTGCCATTAGCCTTGGCGGTTTTCGCCGGCTGCGCATCCGCGGTGCCAGGCACGTACCGCGCGACTTCCGCGAGATCGTTCACCAGATAATCACACTTTGGATAGCGATTGCAGCCATAGAATGGCCGGCCGAACTTGCCGCGGCGCTGCATCAGCTCGCCTTGCTGGCATTTTGGGCATACGACACCGGTTGGCTCGGGCAGCGGAACCGGCTTGCCGTCTTTGCCGATCCGGCGTGTGTTTGTGCACTCTGGGTAGCCGCTGCACCCCAAGAATGGCCCGAAGCGGCTCTTCTTAATGATCATTGGCTTGCCGCAAAGATTGCACAGCACATCGCTGACCTCGGGTGCGCTGGCGGCGTTGATCACCACCTGGCCCTCGTCGTTGCGGTGAAAGTCGCCAGTGAAATCGCACTCGGGGTAGCGATTACAGGCCAGAAATTCGCCATTGCGCCCAAACTTGATCGCCAGCTGACCTTCGTGGCATTTCGGGCAGCCGAGGTTCGTCGTCACATCCTCGCGCTTGACGTTGCGCATGGTTTCTTTAGCGGTCGCCAGCGTGCGCTCGAACGGGCCGTAGAAGTCGTGCAGCACCGGCCCCCATCGCTTTTGCCCCTCGGCGATGTCGTCGAGCTGCTGCTCCATCGCCGACGTAAAGCCGTAGTCGACAATACTCGGAAAGTGATCGACCAGCAGTTCGGTCACAACGCGGCCCAGCGTGGTCGGGATCAGCTTCTTCTCGCCGATCTCGACGTATTTGCGCTCAACAATCGTGGCCAGTGTCGGCGCGTAGGTCGACGGCCGGCCAATCCCCAGCCGCTCCAGTTCCTTGACCAGGCTGGCTTCGGTGAAGCGCGGCGGCGGCTCGGTGAAGTGCTGGATCGGCAAAAGCTGGATCAGGTTCAGCGGCTCGCGTTCGGCCAGCGGCGGCAGGCGCTTCTCGCTGTCTTCATCTTCCTCGCCCTCGTCGAGGCTGACATTATAGACCGCCAGGAAGCCCGGGAATTTCAGCACACTCCCTGTCGCGCGGAACGTATACGGATCGCTTCGCCCCTCGCCCGCCGCAGCGGGAGAGGGGTTGGGGGTGAGGGTCTTCCCGGCTCCGATATCCACCGTGGTACTGTCGAACAGCGCCGCCTCCATCTGGCTGGCGATAAAACGCTTCCAGATCAGCTCATACAGGCGAAACTGTTCGCGCGGTAAGAGCTCGCGCAGCGCTTCCGGCGTGCGGCGGCTGGAGGTTGGGCGGATCGCTTCGTGGGCCTCTTGCGCGCCTTTGGCTTTCGTGCGGTATACCGGCGGTTTTGCCGGCACGTACGGCTCGCCATAGCGCTCCAAAATCACTCTGCGCGCTTCGTCCTGGGCCTCGCGGGCAATATTGAAGCTGTCGGTTCGCATATAGGTGATCAGGCCAACCGTACCCTCTTCGCCGCCGATATCCACGCCCTCGTACAACTGCTGCGCCACGATCATCGTCCGCTTCGCCGAGAACCCGAGCTTGCGGCCGGCCTCTTGCTGGAGCGTGCTGGTCGTAAATGGTGGCGCCGCCGAACGCTTCTTGTCTTTGCGCGTGATCTTGCGGACGATATATGCCGCGCCCTCCAGGTCGTCGACGATCGTCTGGGCCGAGCCTTGGTTGCCGATCGCGAACTTGTCGAGCTTCTTGCCGGCCCGCTCGATCAGTACCGCGCGGAACACTCCATTCGTGCTCCCTTGCTCCCTCCCTCGCGGCTGGGGGAGGGTTGGGGTGGGGGATTGCTTCGCCAGATCGGCCTCGATCGTCCAATATTCCTGCGGGACAAATGCCTCGATCTCGCCCTCGCGTTCGACCACCAGCCGCACCGCGACCGACTGTACGCGCCCGGCGGAAAGCCCGCGCATCACCTTATCCCACAGCAGCGGCGACAGCTTGTAGCCCACCAGCCGATCGAGCACGCGGCGGGCCTGCTGCGCGTCGACCAGGTTGTGATCGATCTGGCGCGGGCGGGCAATCGCTTGCTGCACCGCGTTCCGCGTGATCTCGCTGAACTCCACTCGGTAGATCGGCGTGCCGCGCGGGATGCCGGCCGCCTGGGTGATATGCCAGGCGATCGCCTCGCCTTCGCGGTCCGGGTCGGTCGCGAGGTATACGGCCTCGGCCTGACGAATCGATCTTTTCAGCGACGCGACCACTTTCTCTTTGCCTTTGGCAACCTCATAGGCCGGCGCGAAGTCGTGCTCGATATCCACGCCTAAGTCGCTCTTCGGCAAATTGCGCACATGGCCCATCGATGCCTCGACGCGGAAGCCGCGCCCGAGATATTTTTGAATCGTCTTCGCTTTGGCGGGCGATTCGACGATCACCAGTTTATCTGCCATTATGTTAGTTATCCTTGCTAGGTAGTAGGCGATGGGTGATAGGTGTAGAACTTACGCAGTTGGCGCTTCAGCCTGCGGCAGCTGTGCTATTGCCCATGGCCTATCGCCTGCGCAGCTTGGCGTAGCGCCAGTGAAATCAGATCATATGTGCCGCTCACTATAGCGATGAAAAATGTGCTTGTCAAGTAGAGGGTATGCCATTCGCTGCACGAAAAGCCACCCCCGTTTCAGCGCATATCTGTCATCAATTTGTCATTCAGTACCTTCGTCCTATTGTTGCGCCGCAGCACTGAGCCGTATAATCACATCAGACGCTCGCAAAAGTAGATCCACGCGATCAGCACAACGTCGAATAAGATAGTACGAAGAGGCCCGGATTATGCACGAGCGAATTGAACACCAGCCAGGGCAATCGATGGTCGAGATGGCGTTGTTGTTACCGGTTCTGATACTGGTGCTGTTTGGTATCATCGATCTTGGCTACTATCTGTTTGGGTATGCCACGGTCTACCAGGCGGCGCGCAATGGCGCCGAGAAAGCCGCCGAGCTGCCGCCGTATCCGCGCTTCGTGGCCCCGCTGCGCGCCACCCCCGACACGACCGAGACCTGCGTAGCCAATATTCTCGAGGCGACCCAGGCGTATGCCGGGAACTTTCGCGATCTCACCGACGGCACTGACCCCAATAATCAGATCACGATTAACTACCCGTCGGTAGATAGTGAGGGCAAACCATTGCGTGGGCTGGGCGCGCCGATCGAGGTGTCGATCGTATATCAGCTGCACCCGCTAACGCCGCTATGGCGCTTCGTCACCTTCGGCGCCAGCGGCACCATGACCATTCGCACCACCGCCCGGCGCTCGATCGAGGCGCTTGGCAATAACCCGACTGCTATCAATCTTGTTGCGTGCCAGCCATAGGGGATGCCGATGTCGAAAAAGAACAAATCCCGCGGTCAAGCGTTGGTCGAGTTCGCCCTTGCGGCGACGCTGATCTTCTTCCTGCTGGCCGCCGCCGTCGATCTGGGCTTTATGTTTTTCGCCGTGCAGGGCCTGCACAACGCCGCGCAAGAAGGCGGCACCTACGGCAGCCGCTGGCTGACGAGCAACCTGACCACCGGCGCTCGCGAGCTCAACGCCAACACGATCCGCGACAACGTCCGGCACGAGTCGGGGTCGCGCGGCGGCATCGGCTTCGTCAATCTGCTCGATCTGAACAACGACGGCACGCCCGATGTCAACCCCGACGGGCCGGTCGCGGAGTGTACGCCGGCCAAGTGCCAGGTGAATCCGGCCACTGGCCACTATGTGGTCGAGGACTATATTCAGGTTTCTATGCTCAGGGACGCAAATCTGAATGGCGACCCCTTGGACGACGGCGCCGCGCCGAACTATACCGCGTGTACGAACTCCGCCAGCTCAAACTGCTATATCTATGTGGCCGCCTCGTTCGATTACCGGCTGGTCTTTCCGCTGTCGCCGACATTCGCTCGCCAGAACACACTCAGGTCGGCCTTTACCATGCGCATACGCGATGATATGGCCCGCAGCGGCGTATCTTCGACCGCGCCAGTTTTCGCCACCCTTACGCCGACCAACACGCCGATCCCAACCAACACGCCGACCGCGACACCCTGTATGGCAGTTGTGCCGAACCTTGTCGGCCTGAGTACTAATGGTACTCCGAGTCCAGCGGACTCGGCCTGGACGGCAGCTGGCTTCACAGGCGCAGTTGTGAGAGGCAGTAGCGGCAATTACACCGTCGCAAGCCAAAGCCTAGCGGCCAACAGCAGCGCGCCATGTAATTTGTCAATCACTGTATATAAATAATTACTAGATCTGAATACCGAAACGGAGTCGAGGCTTATGATCTTTGAAAAATATCGGGTATCACGCATCTGAAACCTGTCAGGTCGGCGGCAAGGCGGCGCCGCATTGATAGACATGAATCCCACCGCCGACCTGACAGATTTGGGAATAGACTCCGTCGCACCAATCACGAAGGGCACTTGGTTCGCCCAGAGGACATCCGGTTCTCAGTTCTCGGTTCTCGGTTCTATCCAAGCAACATCGTCGTACAACATTCTACAACAGGCCCGCAAGGAGAAACCTATGAAAGCTCGCCTATTTCACTCTAAACGACAGGGGCAAAGCATCATCATCATCGCACTGATCATCGTGGTGCTGGTGGGGATGGTCGGCCTGTCGGTCGACGTTGGCAATGCCTACGCCCAGAACCGCAACGCGGTGCGCGCGACCGACGCCGCCGCGCTGGCCGCGATGGATAAGCTGATCAGGCACGGTAATGATTCGTCGATAGGCAAGGTGATTGTCGCGTCGTTCAAGTCGAACGGCATCACCGCCCAGATCGATCCCACCGCCGTGGCGCAGCCCGGCGAGCGCGAGATTCAGGCCCGGTATCTCGATTCGAACGGCAACTGGATCGGCAGTTGTTATATCGGCAGTTGCGGCTCGGTGCCAACCAATGTCACATATATTCAGATCAATACCAGCGGCCTGGTCGATACCTATTTTGCCAGGGTGGTCGGCCGGCCGACGCTGCCGGTGAAGGCGCAGGCGTTCGCCGCGCAGTGTACGCCGGTCAAAGCGAGATGCCGTTCTATGTGCGCTATTCCGATAATGTCTATCAAAATCTGACGGCGCGCCGGATCTACCGTAAGGCGAACTTTGGCAACCCGGGCAACTTTAGCTGGCTCCAGTGGAAGACTGACCCGAGTTTCGGAAACGCAAAATCGACTGGGGAAATGCTGACCGGCGATGGCAACCTCGATCTCGGTTTTGAAGAAGTCACGCCATGGCCGGATCAGAGCACGACCGCTCCGGATGGGTATCCACTGCTTCCCGGCGAGCTCAGCGCTCAGGACTGGATCGCCGGCAACACCGGTAGTAGCCCCAGCGACGATATCCGCGCGGCGCTCGACTACCATATCGAGCACCGCACGATCTTGAACCTGCCGATCGTCGACTCGCAGGCGTTTGGCCAAGGGCAACAGACCTTCTTCCATTTCAACCGTATGGGCGCATTCTATCTGCGCGGTTATGACAAGAGCGGGCTGAGCTGGTTCGATTTCGTCTATATCGGCCAGGCGAATAATCAAGCCTGTTTGAACACCAATGTGAACCAGGGCCTGAAGGGCCTGGGGCTGATCGGCCAGGTCTATGTCAACCCACGCTGGACGGTTACCCAGCCGGCCGGGCAGCCGGTTGCGTACAATATCGTTCTGGATGTCAGCGGCTCGATGAGCTGGGATTTCAACGGCTACGGCCACTACGATGGCTCCAATCACGACAACGGGTATACAATTCCGAATGGCGTCAAAGGCGATGTCCAGTGCGAGTCGCCCAATAACCCGAATCCTTTGCACCTGGATTTTACCGATCGCTGCATTGGCGGCCAAAACTCGGCCTGGGGCACTGTGAGCCAGCGGCGTATCACTGTGGCGAAGGATGCGATCCTCAAGTTGATCGATCGCATGGGGCCATACGATACGGTGCGCGTGATTGCATTCAGCAGCGGCCAATCCGGCAATGTCACCGCCTCGCCCGCCTGGCTGAATGCGGTGAGCGATAAGGCGGCTTTGACCACGATAGTTACCGAGGCTGGCGCGTATGGCGGTGATAACTATAAAACCAATGGCGCTACATCCGGCCCGCAGGCGCTCGACAAAGCCGCGAAGATGTTCCTGGCCAGCAATGGCTATAACTCGACTGCCGGCAATGGCCTGGCCTTCAAGCCGGTGGTGATCTACCTGACCGACGGCGTCTCGAATATCTTTATGGATGGCACACTCAACAAGGCCCGCGATATCTGCAGCAATCTGTCGGAAAATGAGGCCGAAAGTACCGCCGACCCATGCCAGATCGGCAAAACCTCAAATGGTACGCTGCGGCCGATCTCGGCGATGATCGACGTCGCGAACAAAATGAAGGCTTCGATGCCGAAGCTGGAGATCTACGCGGTCGGCTTGGCGCAGGTGCCCGATACTGGTCTGCCGAAGGTTGCCAATGATTCGAGCTACTACTTCCCGGCGAGCCAACCTGGGGTCGTCGATGGTATTCTTAGCAGCATCCAGGCGCGCGCGACCAGCTCGACATGTACGGCGAGCGGCGGTTATAAATGGGTGAATTCCATTCCTGCGGCGAATACGCCGGATAGCCCGCCCGCGCCCGGTAATGGTGTCTATGGACTCGTCTATATCTATGCTGTCAACGGCGGCACGCCGATACGTGATCCTCTGCCGATCCAGCACGATCCGACGAGTGGTGTACTGAGCTTCTCGATCCCACCACCCGATCCGAACAATCCTGCTAGTACCGGGATCACGCCGGGAACGTATGAGATGGAGGCCTTTATCGATTATAAAGGCTCGGATGGTAAAACTACCCAGTACGACCGTTTCATCAACCAGAGCACGCTGCACGAAGCCAACCGGATCAGCTTCACAGTCTCGTCGGCGGCGACGCTAGGCAATTCCGTACCAATCGATCCAATCTTCCTGGATCTGCCTGCGGCGACGCATATTTGCCCAACCACTCCGTAAGGCTAGTGCGTACCGGCGCTTGAGATTAACCGCAGCCGGGCCATGTGAGTGCCATTTGGACTCTGATGGCCCGGCTGCGATGTTCGCATCCTAAGTGCAATCCCAACCCAGGTCATAGGTTATGGGTGATAGGTTATCGGCACCAGCACTCCTAGAACTGATCGCCCATCGACCGATCGCCCGCGCTGAAAGCGCCTTAGGTGAGGAGGACTCTCCATGTTTTCGAAGCAGCGCACGCGCTATCGCATGCACGGCATATTGATCCTCGGCATTTGTTTGCTGCTGCTTAGTTCGGTGCCCCCACAAACCACCAAGGCGGCCACAATCCCGCAAGAGATCAATAATGCCACAGGCGACTTTAAAGACGGCCAGTTCCAGCGTGCCGCGTTGGCGAATGTTTTGCGCGACAATTTCAGCTCGGCCCGGTTGGGCTGATCAAAGGTTGGAAGCCGGGTCTGTTCAGGCTGCCGTTCGATGAAACGCTCTATGATATGGGCGCTGCCGCGATTGGCAGCCGGATCTTTATCATCGGTGGCCACCGTACTACCAAAAGCACTGTCACCGACGTACGGCCTTTGGCCGAAGTCTGGTCGGTCGCCGTCTCGACACTCGACGGCGCGCTGCTTGGCTCAGCCTGGGATCCGGAACCGCCGCTGCCGGCAGTGCAGGGATCGGATCAAACTGGCGATTTTGATTTTACGGCCCCAGTGGCCGAGATTGAATCGCCGGCGGTCACGGCGATTTCTACCGACGCCAGCGGCCTGAATGGCTATATTTATGTGATCGGCGGCAGCGCCAGATTGACTCCGGATAGCATCTATGATTTCTCGAGCTATGCCGTACGAATCGGAACCGTGGCCAATGGGCGCATTACCGGCTGGCTCGACCAGACTGCCGCGCATCTTCCGAGCCTGGATCCGACTAGCCAATTTCCTCCACCGCCGCACGGCGCGCAGCAGGCCCAGGTGGTCACGGCCCAGGTCAACGGTGTCACATATATCTATCTGATCGGCGGCCTCCAGCGCATCACCGACAACTTTGGGAACACCACCAGCTCCGGCTTGAAGGCGGTCTTCTACGCGCGTATCGGCGCGGGCGGCAAGCTCTACAAGCCCAGCAGCCCCGGCACCGAAGGATGGGACCGCACGGCGGATATCCCGGTGCCGAATACCACGTTTTCCGGCCTATGGGATGCATCGGCGGTGGCGGATAATTTTGTGGCCAGCAACCAATCCACGGCAAACGCGATCTATGTGATTGGCGGGCAATTGACGCCGGACCAAGCTCCTATTGCCGCAAGCTATAGCGAGAAGGTCTATCGCGCGCTGATCAATAGCAATGGCTCGCTCGTTTGGAACGAGCAGGGCGTATTGCCCGCGCCGCGCAGCCAATCGACCGCGATCGCGTTCCGCGGCAATATCTATATGGCCGGCGGCGTGCAAAACGGCGGGGCGGCAGAAGATGTCATGTTGACTTCATATGTCGAAGACGATCTGACGTTGCATCTTTTCAGCAATCCTCCGCCGGGAATTGGCGGCCAAGGCACGAATTTCTTAGTGAGTAACCTTGACGACCATGTGCTTACCGCAACGCGCAAGCAGCATGGTTCGGTGCTGGTGCGCGCCGGGGCCAATTCGCCAAACTCGGCATTCTTGTTCGTGTTAGGCGGCATCGGTGCGGATGCTCCTAACGGAGCCAACACGATTCTGTATGGCAAGATCGGCGGCGGCGAAGATGTGTCGACCACCGGTTACGCCTCGGATGGCTGGTATTACGCGCAGCCCTTCGATGTCGCGAAGCAGTTCAGCGCGGTGGATCTCCAGGAGGTCGACTGGACCACAACGATCACAACCACCGAAATGGATATCGCGCTGGACTTCCGGCTCTCGAAATCGAGTGATTGCACCAATGTGACGTCTTGGAGCACCGGATGGCAGTCGCTTGACGGCGCGGATGCGCCCAACCCGCGTTTCTCGGTGACTGGCGAGAACCGGACGGTAATTGTCCCGACACCAGCTCTACCTGATCTATCGGCGCGCTGTTTCCAGTATCGCGCGCGTCTTAGCACCAGCAATGCTTTGTCGACGCCGCTGCTGCTGAATGTGAGTGTGAAGATCAAGGTTCCTGGCAGCCCGGACATAAATAAGAAGGACCTTTCGGTTCAGCGTGGCCTCAATGGTGCCTTCCTGGGCCTCAACGTCGTGATACAAAATGTGAATACCTTCGAGCCAACGCTCGCGGCTAATGCCGAAGAGAATGGTGATTTCTTCGTCGATCTGTGTATCTTTGCGCCTGGCACTACGGTGACGGTGCCAACGCTGCCGTTCACGAATGCGCCCGGGGGTTATCAATGCAGTACTGTATTTGCTAAAATCAAGCGCAGCCTCCTGGGCGTCGGCACGACCTATACCATCCCGAAATGGTTCGACACGGCCACCGGCCAGGAGGCGACGCTGAAGGATTATTTCAAGACACCTGGCACATATAACGTGATCGTCGCGATCGACTCGCTTAATAATGTCGATGAAGGAACCAAAGGCGGCGAAACCAACAACGTGCCGGACGCGATTACGTTCGATGTCACAAAAGTCGGCGTTCAGATGGTCCTGCCGCTGATACGCAGGTAGTGCAATCGCTTGATCCGACGTATGCTATTTCCGTCTCTAATCGAGTGAATTCATACATGTCCCGATCCATCCTAGCCACACAGCTTGGGATGCTAACCACCGCGGTTGGCATCCCAAAGCGTGTTTCTGTACACCACTTGTCAGCCTGTGCTATAATGGATGCTCAGGCACCTGCGACCCCGCATGCTTGCTGAAAGAAAGGTTGAGAGCACATGAGGCGTGGAGGCCGGCTTTTTCTACTGCTTGGGATCTTGATTCTGATCGTCGGCGCATTGGCCTATTTTGTTCTTTCGCAGCCGAATTTAGTGAATCAGGAGCTTACCCCTCAGCCGACACAGGAGCTTAAACGCAAGATCGTCATCGCCCGGATCGACATTCCAAACAACACGGTGATTACCGACACGGAGGGTTTGCTCACAACCGCGGATATTCCCGAAAGTGAGTTTGCCGCCGCGCCTGGGCAATATTTCACCAACCAGAGCGAGCTCATGAATAAGCAGACGCTACGGGCAATCAGTTTCAACGAGCGGCTCCGCAAGACGGATGTGACTGATCCTGGTCTCTCGATTCAGATTCCCACGGCGCTGCCGAACCAGCCGCGTGTGAAGGCGATCCCTTTCCAAGTCAATAATCTGACCGGCGTCGCCGATCAGATCAAGCCAAGCGATTTTGTCGACGTGCTGGCGTCGTTCATCGTCAAGCGTACCTATCTGCGGCCGGGCTTTGGCCCCAATAATGAGATCGTCATTAAGGAAGAGCCGTTCGAGGGTCAAACGACCAAGACCTTGCTGCAAAATATTCAGGTGCTGCAAATTCGGAAGCCCGCGCCGCCCGCCGAAGGCACGCCGACGCCGGGTGGCCCGGCCGAGTCGGGCCCGCCGCCGACCGACAACACTGGCCAGCCGGTTCAGACGAGCAGCGGCGCGGCTCCAGGGCAGGCCGCCAGCAACACCAATCAATTCCAGCCGGGCAACTGGCTGTTGGTACTGGCTGTCACCGACCAGCAGGCTGAACTCTTAAAGTTCGCGTTGGAGCAGGGCACCGGCCTGACCCTTGTGCTGCGCGGTCGCGGCGACTCGGCGATCGAGACGACCACCGGCGCGACGTTTGACCTGTTGGTGTCGCAGTATGGCGTACCAGTGCCGCAGCCCGTTGCGCCAGCGCTGCTTCCCGGAAACCAGTTGACGCCGATCCCGACCACTGGTGGCCCGGCCACGACGCCGGTCACCACGCCAACCGTAACACCGACACCCTGATACACCATTCGAGGAGAACCTGCATGCCTGAGCAGCCGATCATTCGCGTCTTGATTGTCGATGATATCGCCGAGACGCGCGACAATCTCGAAAAATTGCTGTTTTTTGAAAAGGATATCCAGGTAGTCGCGAAAGCCGGCACTGGGCGTGAAGCCGTGGCCATGGCGAAACAGCACCAGCCCGATGTCGTGCTCATGGATATCAACATGCCCGACATGGACGGCATCGCGGCGACCGAGGCGATTCTCAGCCAGGTGCCGACTGTCCAGGTCATTATGATGAGCGTGCAGGGCGAGCAAGATTATCTGCGGCGGTCGATGTTGGCCGGCGCACGTGAATTCTTGACCAAGCCGATCAGCGCCGAGGAGCTGTATCACGCTATTCGCCACGTGTATCGGCTGCAAACGACACAGCGGCGCTATGTCTCGACGACGCCGGCTGAGCAGGCGCAAGGCGGCGAAGGGGCTGGCGGTCAAGGCCAGGTTATCGCTGTCTTTAGCCCCAAAGGGGGCGTAGGCACATCGGCGATTAGCGCGAATCTCGCGGTGGCCTTGCGTCAACTCACGAGCAAAAAGGTCGTGTTGGTCGATGGAAATCTGATATTTGGCGATATCGGCGTGATCATGAATCTGGTATCGAACAAAACGATTGCCGACCTGGCCAATCGGATTAGCGAGCTAGATCGCGAGCTGATTAACGATGTTCTGGCGACGCATACCTCGCAGGTGAAGGTTCTCCTGGCGCCGCCAAACCCGCAGACGGGCGAGCTGGTCACCTCGGATCATCTGCGCGCGATCTTGGATCAGCTGCGCAAAGAATTCGACTATGTGGTCGTCGATACGCAGTCGTCGTTTCAGGATCGTGCGCTCGCGGTGCTCGATGTGGCCGACCGGATCGTTACGCTGATGACGCTGGAAATGCCCTGCATCAAGAATATCAAGCTGTTCTTGGAAGTGGCCGAGCTGCTTGAATATCCACCTGAAAAGACCTTGCTGGTGCTGAATAAGGCCGATAGCCGCATGGGCATTCGGATCGAGAATGTCGAGGAGAATATTCAGCATAAAGTCGCCTTACAGATCGGCAATGCTGCGCACGACATGGCGCTGTCGGTGAACCAGGGCGTGCCGTTGGTGATCGAAAAGCGCGGTCACCAGACGTCGAAAGATATTTTCGCGTTGGCTAGCCTGGTGAGTAACGCGCGTGGTGGCGCAACGGTGAAAGCCGGCGAGAAGCCACCCACGCCGCAGGCGCCCGAGAATCGCGGCCTGTTCGGCCGGCTCCTGACGAAACGCTAGATGAGCCATTCAAACGTTCCAACGATGGATAACGTCCCGAGGAGGTTCTGCCATGTCTTTGCTGAAACGTATCGGCGGTACACCTACCACTGGCGATGGGAGCACGTCAGCCACTCAGCCGGGTGCACCTCGCTTTGAAAGCGCTAAGCTCGGTGCTCCGCCGCGTGAGCGTGATGATCATTCGTTTACCGATATGCGCTCGCGGGTTCAGAACAAGCTGATCGGCGAGCTCGATCCAAAGCTTGATCTCGCCAATGCCGCCAAGGTGCGCCAGCAGGTCGAGGATATCTTCAATACCATCCTCGACAGCGAGAATATTGTGCTGACGCGAACCGAGCGCGCGCGCATGTTCGAGAGTATCGCGGCCGATATTCTTGGCTTTGGTCCGCTCGAAACCTTGCTCAACGACCCCGAGATTAGTGAAATAATGGTCAATGGGCCGCGCAATGTCTATGTCGAGCGCAAAGGCAAGCTTACAAAAAGTGATGTGATCTTTAATAACGACGAGCATGTGATGCGGGTGATCGACCGGATCATCTCGCCGTTGGGGCGCCGCTGCGATGAGTCTTCGCCGATGGTGGATGCCCGTCTGCCCGATGGCAGCCGCGTGAATGCAGTGATTCGGCCAATTTCGCTGGTCGGCCCTTGTTTGAGCATTCGTAAGTTCAAGAAGGAAGGTATCACCGTCGAGGATATGATCCGTTTTGGCACGCTCTCACGCGAGATGGCCGAGTTTCTCTCGGCGTGCGTGCGCGCGCGGCTGAATATCGTCGTTTCGGGCGGCACTGGCTCGGGCAAGACGACTACGCTGAATGCGCTTTCGTCGTTCATCCCCGAAGACGAGCGGATCATCACCGTCGAGAATGCGGCCGAATTGCAGCTGCGCCAGGATCATGTGGTGACGCTCGAATCGCGCCCGCCAAACGTCGAGGGCAAAGGCGAGATCAGTATTCGCGATCTGGTGATTAACTGTCTGCGTATGCGCCCCGAGCGAATCGTCGTCGGCGAGTGCCGCGGCGGCGAAGCGCTGGAGATGCTCCAGGCGATGAATACCGGCCACGACGGATCGATGACCACCCTGCATGCGAACGCTCCGCGCGATGCGATCGCGCGGATCGAGACAATGGTGCTGATGGCCGGCATGGATTTGCCGGTGCGCGCCATTCGCGAGCAAATCGCCTCGGCGATTAACGTGATAGTCCAGCAGGCGCGTTTGAAAGACGGTAGCCGCAAAATCATCAATATCACCGAGGTTCAAGGTATGGAAGGTGATGTGGTGGTGCTGCAAGACGTGTTCGTGTTCGAGCAGACGGGGCTGGATGAGCGCGGTAAGATCATAGGCCAACTGCGGCCCACCGGCATACGCCCGAAATTTGTCGAGCTGTTTGAGACCCAGAATATCTATCTGCCGCCGAATGTGTTCGGTTATGCCGGCGAGCGATCGTTCTTCTAATTCCTGGAAAGGAACGCCCTATGCGTTTGCCATTTAATCTACCGTTGACGCCGGCGAATATGCTGCTGCTTGGCGGCATCGTGCTGGGGTTATTGTTTGTGATCGTTGGCACGATGGGCCGTAAGCGGCTGGATGGGGCAAGCGGGGCGCGCAGTTTTGACGATCGGCTCAGTCAGTTTGCTGGCCGCACTGACCGTAATCAGCCGGCTGAAGTGAAGCCGCTGGCACGGATCGACGCGGCGGTTAGCAAAGGTAAGCAGGGCAGCAAGATCGCTCGCGACCTCGCACGGGCGGATCTTAAGCTGACCGTGACCGAATTCATCGGCTTGAAGATACTGGCGGCGTTGGTTGGCGCTGGTGCGGGCGCGTTCGTTGGCCGGGCGAGCCCGGCGGCGCTGGTGCTTTCGGCGATCGTCGGCGCCGTGCTGATGTCGTTCGCGCCGAATTTGTATGTTGGCTATGCCGCAAGGAAACGCATCAAATCATTCAATAATCAGCTTGGCGATGGTATCACGCTGATGGGTAACTCACTACGTAGTGGGTATAGCTTTTTGCAATCGATGGACCTGGTGTCGCGCGAGGCGCCGGCGCCGATGTCAAGCGAGTTTCGCCGCGTTGTCCAGGAGATTGGTCTTGGCCTCTCGACCGAGGAAGCATTGGCGAATTTGCTGCGGCGGGTGCCTTCGGATGATCTCGATCTGCTGATTACGGCGGTAAATATTCAGCACGAGGTCGGCGGTAATCTGGCCCAGATTCTCGAGACAATCGGGCACACTATTCGCGAGCGAGTGCGGATCAAAGGCGAAATTCAGGTGCTCACGGCGCAGGGCCGGATCTCGGCCTACGTTATCACCGCTCTGCCAATTTTGCTGGCGGTCGCCATCACGTTGATCAATCCGGAGTATATGGCGCCGATGTTTAAGTTTGGTTTGCCGCCACAAGCATGGTGTTGTCTGCCTGTAGCCGCCCTAACGATGATTATCATCGGCTTCTTTGTTATCATGAAGATCGTTGACATTGAAGTGTGAGGTAAGGCAATGAGTCCACTTCTTCTCGGTTTAGCAGTTATCATGATCGCGGGCATCGTCCTGGTGATTGTTGGCATGACGCGGCCGGCGCAGACCGATGCGATTGGCGAGCGCTTAAGCCAGTTCACTGAGCGCACCATGACGCTGGACGAGCTCGAGTTGCAGCAGCCGTTTAGCCAGCGCGTGCTCATCCCGCTGGCGCGAGTGATTCTGGGCCAAGTCGGTAAATATGGTCCCAAGCAGAGCGCGGAGCGGCTGAAGACCAATTTACAGCAGGCCGGCAATCCCGGAAATATGACACCAGTCATGTTTTCGGGTATCCGGATGGTGTTGTTTGTTCTGTTGCTGGCGATCACTGGCGCTGTCACCTTCGGCCAGGGAATGGAGGCGCCAAAAGCATTGATGTACACGGCGGTGGGTGGAGTGTTGGGCTACCTGCTGCCGGGTATGTGGCTCGGCCAGCAAATCAAGAAGCGTAAGCATAATATCGTGAAGGCCTTGCCCGATGCGCTTGACCTGCTGACGATTAGTGTCGAGGCTGGCCTGGCCTTCGATCTGGCCCTGATGCGTGTGGCCGACAAGTGGGATAACGAACTCTCGAATGAGTTCAAACGCGTGCTGACTGATACGCGCTTGGGCCGCGCGCGGCGCGACGCACTGAAAGATATGGCGGTGCGCACCGGCGTCGAAGATGTGCAGACGTTCACGGCCGCGATTATTCAGGCCGAGCAGTTGGGTGTATCGATCGGCAAGATCTTGCGCATTCAATCCGACCAGATGCGTATCCGCCGCCGCCAGCGCGCTGAGGAAGCCGCGCACAAGGCGCCAATCAAGATGCTCATCCCCATGGCATTCTTGATCTTTCCATCGCTGTTTGTGGTGATTCTGGGGCCGGCCGTGCCGCGCCTGATGTCGTCGCTGGGTGGCCTGTAGTCGGGCAATGCCACAACAAACGATTCGGATTTTTAACCAGACGCGCGCTCGGCTGCTCGCCGAGCATGCTGATCTGGCGCGTTCATTTATGGCGCGCGGGCGCGGGCTCATGGGGCGCGTGGCATTGCCCGATAGCTATGCGCTGATCATCTACCCCGAATGGAGCATTCATACCTTTTTCATGCGCGTGCCGATCGATGTATTGTTTGTCGATCGTGCGGATCGGGTGATTGGGCTGCGTGAAGCGATGCCCCCAAGCCGGCCGTTTGCGGGTGTTTCGCCTTTGCGCGGCCGGTATGTGATCGAAATGCCCGCCGGCGTGATTGCCGCCACCGGCACGGCCGTTGGCGATCAATTAGTTTTGACGCCGCCTGTGGCAGGCTCATCACGATAACTCTTCATATCTGCCGTGGTATAATCCGCGCATGTCTGCTCGCGCTAATATCACCATCGCCCATGCGCACACACGATTCTGGATCGGCCAGCGTTCGGCGCTCCAGATTCTTCTGTTTATCTTCACCTTCCTGCTGTATCTGGCGACGCTCACATCTGTCCATACGTTTGATGCGCTGTCGTATGTGACGAGCGTCGAGCGAAAGCCATGGACCGAGGTATTTCACCCGCATCACCTGGCATATGGGCCGCTTGGGGCAGTGGCGCTGCACCTTGGGCGGCTGCTTGGCTACACCGGCGGCGCGGCGCTGCCGATGCAGTTGCTGAACGCGTTTGCGGGGTCGTTGGGCGTGGCGCTTTTTTTGGGGCTGGTGCGCCGGGTGACCGGGCGCGCCGATGTTGCGCTGGCTGCTGCGCTGCTGCTGGGCGGGGCCTATGCATATTGGTATTATGCAGTCGAGATCGAGGTGTATACGGTTGCGGCCCTCTTTCTTATTCTGTGCCTCGATCTATTAGTACAGCCCGGCCGCTGGACCACGCGGCGTGTGTTGGCGCTGGCTGGCGCGCAGGCTGGGGCGATCTTATTTCACCAAACGAATGTCTTGTTGTGCGCGCCGATCGCGATCTATGCGCTTGCCGATCTTCGCGGTGGTGTGGCCCTCACCCCCCAACCCCCTCTCCCGTTGCGACGGGAGAGGGGGAGCCGGGACAGTGACGTACCAAGCCCTCCGCCACGATCGGTTCTGCGTCCCTGGCTGCGGCGCTGGGCATTATACGCGCTGGCTCTGGCGCTCGCCGTAGCGGTGCCGTATGCTATTGTCGGGGTGGCTATTAGCGGCTTCAGAAGCTGGGCGGCGTTCGCGAGCTGGCTGACGGAGTATGCGCGCACCGGCTGGTGGGGCGGCCCAATCACCGCACAAAAGTGGGCCGGCTTGGGTGCTGGCCTCTCTGAAACGCTGGCGCAGCCGGGCGGGGCGCTGCTTTGGCTGCTGCTCGCCGGGCTGCTCGTGCTGCATCTGCGTTGGTTAGCCGCTGCACCACGCGTGCTGGTTGGCGCGTTGGCGGCATGGCTACTGGTGTATGGCGTCTTTTTTCTGTGGTGGGAACCGGATAATATCGAGTTCTGGATCGCCAGCCTGCCGCCGGCGCTGCTGCTCGTGGCGCTGGCGCTGCGCGGCGAACGGCGCTGGGGGCCGGGGCTGTGGCTGGCCCTCACCGTCGCTGTGACCGCGATTGGCGTCAATTACGACTCGATCGCGCGGCGTGGCGATGCGGCGACAGATTTGCAGCGCACGATTGCGCGCGCCTTGGTGACGCGCAGCCAACCGGCCGATCTTCTGCTGGTGCCCGATGGTCTGCTCGAGCTCTACCTGCCTTACTATGAGCGGCACGATAATTTTCTGTCGCTCAACCAGGCGCTTTTCGATGCCGGCGATGGCTGGGAGCGGGCGTGCGCGGCTGTGCGCGCGCGGATTGACACCACGCTACATGCCGGCGCGAACGTGCTGATCGCCGACGAAGTCTTACGCCCGCCTGCGCTGCTGCTGCAACGGCACCATCTCGAACAGGCGCAGGTGACGGCGTGTTTTGCGTCATATGGTGCTGCGCTTCAATTTGTGGCGTTGCCGCCGAAGATACCGGCGTACTGGCGTTTGTCGGTTGGGCAGCAGCTGGCCGCCGCGCAGGGCTGGCGGTTCGATCGCTTTGCCGAGGGCTGGCAGGCCGCGCATGTGAGTGAGGAACAGATTCGACAGGGATGGCGCTTTGTACCGGGCAGCGACCCGTCGCTGACGAGTCCGTTATTCAATATCGATGCCGGCGGCTATCAAGCGATCGAGATGTACCTGGCGAATGGCACCAAATCGCATGATGCACAGCTCTTTTTCGCCGGGCCGGATGGCGCGATCAGCGAAGAACACTCGGTGCGCTGGGATCTGAAGCCAGGCTCGGATTTCGAGCTGTACCGGGTGGAGTTGGTTGGCCGGCCCGGCTGGCAGGGGCGGATTACGCAATTGCGTTTCGATCCCGTCGGCGTGGGCGATGGCGGCGAGATGATCGTGGTGTCGATTCGGTTGATACCGAAGTAAGCTAACTATATCGCGCCTGTTTTGGCCCGCGGCCGGCAAGCAGCAAGTAACTATACAGCAGCACTCCCGAGGTGAATGAAACAGCCAGCTTGATCGCGAGTGGCACGTCCGAGGGTGAAAGAAATCCCTCGATGGTGCCAGCGATCGTCAGAATGGGGATGCAGCCGATCAGCAAGAGCGCGGCCCGGCGCGATGCCTGCACCAGCGCGGCACGGCGGGTCAGCAAGCCCGGCCGAACAATCGACCAACCGAGCTGCATCCCGGCGCCGCCGGCAATAAAGATCGCGCTCAGCTCGAGCGTGCCATGCGCCGCCACAAACCCCCACAAATTGGCGGCGAACCCCAGCGACTGCGCAGCGCCAGCCACAATTCCAAGCATCAGGCCGTTCTGAGCCAGCAGATAGAGCGTGAAGACGCCAAGCAGTGTGCCGCCGGCAAACGCCAGGATCGTGACTTGAATATTATTCGTCATGATCCTCGATGCGCCAAAGGCATTGCTATCGTTCAGGTCTTTCCACCATTCGTGTTTGTCGCGAATATCTTGAATGCGATCCTCAATGCCAGGCATAAGCGCGGCGCCGGCGGCTGGGTCGCGGTAGGCAACCCAAAAGCTTGCCAAAGCCGGCAGCAGAAACATCAGGAACGCCGCTAATGTGTAGCCCCAAGTCGCGCGGAACGTGCGCGGGAAAGTAGTGCTGAAGAACTCGACGATGCCCCGGCGGCGGGCGGCGCGGCTCTGGTACACCGCGCCGTGGGCGCGCGCGACTAAGGCGTTGAGATAATCGGCCACGCGGTGGTTCGCGAAATCGCGCCGGGCGACGGCGAGATCGGCTGTGGCGCTGCGGTAGAGCCGGCCAAGCTCGTTGAGCTCCTCGGCCGAGAGTGTCGCGAGACCGCCGAGCTGCGATCGGTCGAGAATGATCGTCAGTCGCTCCCAGTTCGGCTTCTTTATGGCGATAAAATCTTCAGCAAGCATGAGTTTCGTTCTGGCCGGCGATCGATCGTTGGGGCGCCTCGAAGCACTTACGGCAGCGCGCCTCGTACATATCGAGCCCGCCGACGACAATCGTGGGCGCGTCGTAGGGCGCGGGCTGGCCATCGATCATACGTTGGGAGCGCGTCGCATAAGCGCCTGCCGGGAAGGGCGTGGCACGGAAATCCTGGTCGAGGCCGGCGACGAGCACGCGCAGCCCGCGATCGGCCAGATCCTGGCACAGTGCCAAAATCGTGTCGGGATCATCCTCGAAGAAATGGAGCTCGTCGAGCGCGACGACCTGCACATCGTCGAGCAGGTATTGTGGTATCTCGCGGATCGAGTCGATCGCCTGTGCCTCGATCCGCACGCCGTTGTGGCTGACCAGATTGCCGACCGCGTAGCGTGTGTCGCGGCGCGGCGTGAAGGCTTGCAGACGTTGGCGTGCAATCTGAACATGGTGCAGGCGGCGAATGAGCTCTTCGGTTTTACCGCTATACATACAGCCGCAAATGACCTCGATACGACCGTCGGAGCCAAGCCGAGTCATAAGCACTCCCACATGTTACATAGAATGATGCGCTAAAGAGCGCTAAAACACAAAGTCCGGCTATCCTACCATGTCAGGCCGCTGGCGGCAAGCCTGCTAAGATTACATTTTTGATCCATCGATTTCTGTTACAATAGCGCGCACTCAGATGCCAAGTATAGTTTAAGGAGGCCACCCATGGGTTTGATCGCATGGCTGATCTTCGGCGCACTCGCTGGTTGGATCGCCAGCATGATCGCTGGCACGAATGAGCGGCAGGGCTGTTTGCTCAACATTATCGTGGGAATCGTCGGCGCATTTATCGGCGGATTTCTGTATAGCTTGCTCACTGGCAGGCAACTCGATTTTGGCTTTGATCTGACCAGTTTCATCGTCGCGGTCGCCGGGGCGGTGATCTTGTTGTTCTTAGTGACGGGCGCGCGACGCCGGCGCTAGGTCGGCGGGTATCAGCCGCCGCAACATGTTACCTTCCGATTTCGTACGATCAACAGTCGATTGGTAGTGATTCGACTGATCTTATTGGAGGGGTGTTGCAATGGGACTGATCTCGTGGATTATCTTTGGTGCACTGGCCGGCTGGGTCGCCAGTATTGTCGCCGGCCGAAATCAGGGGCTGGGCTGCTTAGGGAACATTCTGATCGGCATATTAGGCGCGTTCATTGGCGGTTTTATCGTCGAGTGGTTGACCGGAGCGTCCGTGAGTTTTGCCTGGAACTGGCGCAGCTTTGGCGTTGCGGTGATTGGTGCGGTGCTACTGTTGGCGCTCACCGGCTGGGGCAGGCGACGCAACGGCTAACCGATCGTGATCGACAAAATCAGCCGCCAGCTTGAAAAAGCTGGCGGCTGATTGCATTGGTATATGGTTAACGGCGCCTGTGTACATAATTCGGCTGACGATAAGAGGAAGCTCGAGGGCGACCGAGGCGAAAGGAAGAAAGTATATATAGAGGAATTCGCTTGGTCGTCAGCCATTCATTTGTCCAAGTACAGCGCCCGTCTGATTACAAGGATACGCGATCGCTGGCACTGGTTCAATAGTTCAAACATCCTACTTTTTGGTAGACCATGAGTCGCAGAGTACTAACGAATCAGATGACCTGTGGGTAGTACATCTTGGTTGTCAGTTGTCATTTGTCAGTTGTCGGTACTAACGGCTGACAAATGACGACTGACAATGACATGCGAACCTTGCCTAACAAGCACTTACGGCAAATTGAAGGAGTATGGTATCATGGCTGCACATTATCAATAAGCACAATGTGGATGAATGCTATGCCCAAAGCGCAAAAAACGCTGTTTGATACCCAGCGGGATGAGACGCTGCAAAACCAGGCGCCCTTAGCCGCACGCATGCGCCCGCGCTCGTTGGATGAATTTGTCGGCCAAGAGCAGATTGTGGGCGAGGGCCGGCTGCTCCGCCGCGCGATTGCCAGCGACACGCTGTTCTCGATCATTCTATGGGGGCCGCCCGGCACCGGTAAGACCACGCTCGCGCGGATCATCGCCGAGACGACCAACGCGTATTTTGAGCCGCTGTCGGCCGTGTCGGCGGGCGTGGCCGATCTGCGGCGGGTGGTTCAGGAGGCCAAGGATCGGCTGGGAATGTTCCAGCAGCGCACGGTCGCGTTTATCGACGAAATTCACCGCTTCAATAAATCTCAGCAGGACGCGGTGCTGCCATATGTCGAAGATGGCACAATTATTCTGATCGGCGCGACAACCGAGAATCCTTCATTCGAGGTCAATTCGGCGCTGCTCTCGCGGGCGCGGGTGTTTGTGCTGGAATCGCTTGCCGACGAGCAGATTGGTGTGCTGGTGGATCGCGCGCTGGCCGACACCGAGCGCGGGCTGGGCAACTTCAATGTGATGCTGGCGGCCGATGCGCGCGGCTACCTGCTGAATATGGCCAATGGCGACGCGCGCACCGCGCTCAACGCGCTCGAGGCGGCCGTGCGCGCAAAGCCGCCCGCGCTTGGCGACCGGCGATTGATCACCGTCGAAGATATTCGTGATGCATTGCAGAGCCGTGCCGCCCGCTACGACAAAAGCGGCGAGCTGCACTACGATGCCATTTCCGCGCTGCATAAATCTGTGCGCGACAGCGACCCCGACGCGGCGCTGTACTGGCTTGGGCGCATGCTCGACGGCGGCGAGGACCCGCTCTACGTCGCCCGGCGGGTGGTGCGGATGGCGGTCGAAGATATTGGCCTGGCCGACCCGCAAGCGCTGCCAGTAACGATCGCAGCGCAGCAGGCGATCCATTTTCTTGGCCAGCCGGAAGGCGACCTGGCGCTGGCGCAGGCGGTGGTCTATTTGGCTCAGGCGCCCAAGAGCAACGCCGTGTACTCAGCGTATAGCGCAGCACTGAAAGATGTGGCCGAGACACGTAATGACCCGGTGCCGCTGCATCTGAGGAATGCGCCAACCAAGCTCATGAAGGGCCTGGGTTATGGCAAGGGCTATAAGTATGCGCATGACTATGATGACGCACGGGTCGCGCAGGAGCATTTTCCGCCAAATCTGCAAGGCCGGCGCTACTACGAGCCAACCAACCGCGGGTTCGAGGCGACGATTCGCGAGCGCTTAACCTGGCGCGACGAGCGACCACCGACCATCGACCATCGACCATCAGCCACCGGAGGTGTGCCGGCAGCGGTCGTCGGTCGCCGGTCGTCGGTCGTCGATGACCGGCAGGATCTGGCGGGCGAGGAGTCGCAGGAAGCCGGCGACGACGACGGAGCGCAAGTTCGCCGCCCACAGGCTGCGGCGAAGAGGCCAAGCAAGCCGACCAAGCCAGCCAAGCGTGGCGGGTGATCCGACGCATTCGATACGCTTTGTACCCCCCAAGACGCCATGCGCCAAGATGATCGCGACAGATCCTGGCGTTTGGCGTTTTTGTTAACGCCAGCCAGAATGGGCCTGCTCGTCCGCTAGTGTCTGTAAGCGTTTTCAAATCAACTTCTTTACACTGGGCCTGCTATTCCCGATTGCGGTGGCGATCCTGCCGCTCTACATTACGCTGCGCCAGGCCAATCTGGTGGACAGCCTGTGGGGTGTGATTCTGCCGCAGGTCGCTTTCGGCCTACCCGGGAATATCCTGATCCTGCGCGGCTTCTTCGCCACCATCCCGCAGGAGTTGGAGGAAGCCGCCGCGATCGACGGCTGCACATCGGTGGGCTTTTTCGTGCGCGTGCTGCTGCCGCTGATGCGCCCGGCGCTCGCGGCCGTGGTGGTGTTGACGATGGTCTATAGTTGGAACGACTTCTCCTGCCGCTGTTGGTGCTGAACAGCGAGAAACTCTACACGCTGCCGCTCGGCATCATGCAGTTCCAAGGGCAGTTCGGCACCAACTGGGCCGCCGTGCTGGCGTTCATCTCGCTCTCGCTCGTACCAACGATTATCTTTTACCTGCTCGCCGAGCGCCAGATCATCGCCGGGTTGACCGCTGGGGCCGTGAAGGGCTGACAAGATGACAAGATGACAAGGCTTGCCCTGAGCGGAGCCGAAGGGTGACAAGGTGATTGTATCGAAGATCCTTGGCGTTCTGGCGCGTATAGATGCGCATCTCCATCGTCAGACCGTCAGGCTTTCTAGCAGCCGATCGACCTCGGCGCGGCGCGGCGGGTCGGCGCCGGCGCGCGAGCAGGTGATTGCCGCGACGGCGGCGGCAAAGCGCAGGCTGGCGATGGTTTGGTCGGGCGGCAACGCCAGCAGCGCCGCGCGCGAGGTTGCGCCGCGCTCGTATAGCGCCGCCAACAGCCCGCCGTTAAACGAGTCGCCCGCGCCGATCGTATCGGCCACCGCGACGCGCACGCCGGGTATGCGGTAGGGGTCGGCCTCGCCCGCGCGCAGAGCCAGCGCGCCATCCCCGCCAAGTGTGACAACCACCAGCACCGGCCCATGCGCTAGCAGATCGGCGGCGGCCTGCGCCACCGGTTTGCCGGGCATCAGCCAGCTCAGATCGGCGGCGCTGATCTTAACCAGGTCGGCGAGCGTAAACAGCCGATCTAGCAGCGCGCGATAGCCGGCCTCGTCGCGGACCAACCCCGGGCGCAAGTTTGGATCGAATGAAAGCAGTGCGCGGCCTTTGAGTTGCTCGGCGGCGAACAGCACCGCGTCGGGCGTGCTGCCGCGTAGCAGGCTGATCGATCCAAAGTGCAGCATGCATGTTGAGTCGAACAGCGCAGGCGGAAGATCAGCGGCATTCATGAGCGTATCGGCCGCGCCCTCGCCATAGAACGAGTAGGCCGGATCGCCATCTTCATAGGCGACGAATGCCAGCGTGCTTTGTGCGTCGGCGTTAATGAGAAAGCGCGTGTCAATGCCCTCGGCCTCGGCATGCGCGCGCATATAGCGGCCAAAAAAATCGGTCGCGACTTTTCCTGCGAACGCCACCGGCTGCCCCAGCCGCGCTACCCCCATAGCCACATTATACGGCGAGCCGCCGACATGCATTCGAAAACCTGTCGTCGCTTCCTGCTCGACAATCGGCAGAAAATCGATCAAGATCTCGCCAATACTGGTGATGACATCGGGCATAGATGGTCCTCGCAGATTATTGGGCCTAGATGCAGAATTATACCAGGTTCGCGCGGTTTGATATGCATCGCCTTTGGCACATTCTATGCTAGAGGCCGCCAAGAGGTGTATGGAAAGGCAGATGCGCTATGGCCAATATACATGCGCCCCGCCAGCCTGGCTCGCCACGGCAAGCCGATCGTCTGCTGCCGTTGGGCGCGTTTGGCTCCTACCTGGTGGTTGGCGTGCTCTTCTGCGTGATCGCGACCGCCGGTTTTGGCTGGCTTGCGCGCGGTATTTTCGCAGATCGGTTTGTGCGGATTGACAATGGGTTGCTCACCTGGCTGCATGGCTACTGGAACCCGCTCGCAAATCAGGTGATGCTGCTCCTTACAATGCTGGGCGACACCGCGGTGTTAGCACTGCTGATCGCCATGATCGCCGGCACGCTGCTGTATGTTGGCCGCTGGATCGACGCTGTTGGTTTAGTGCTGGCGGCGGCCGGCGCCGGCATCGTCAATCAGCTGCTCAAATCGATCTTTCAGCGCGTCCGGCCCGATCTGTTCAGCGACCCGTTCCACTTGACCAGCTATAGCTTTCCAAGTGGTCATTCGATGGGATCAATCGCATGCTATGGCATGCTGGCATTCCTCGGCATCCGGCTAGTGCAGGGCCGCCTGGCAAAGATTGGGATTGGGCTGGCCGCGGCGCTGCTGATTCTCGGCATTGGACTATCACGGATCTACTTCGGCGTCCACTATCCGACGGATGTGATTGGCGGCTTTCTGGCCGGCGCAATCTGGCTGGTGATCTCGATCGCGATCGTGCAAGCGGCCGAGTGGCATGCCCGACGTAGAGCCAGGACATAATACGTAGTGCGTAAGGACGCAATATATCGCGTCCCTACGCACTACGCACTATTTGGAATGGAGCTTTGAATTTTACGCCTCGCTGACAGTCGCTAGACCTCATCGCCCGGCAGATAGACACGAACCGTATCGCCGATGCCGACACCCAGCGTTTGGGCGGCGCTACCGTTACGGACGGCCAGCTCCAAACGGTTGTTGCTGCCAATCAGCGCGATCAGTGCGCCCACCGGAACGTCGGTGAAGGTTCGCGAAATACCAGCGATCCGTTGATCGATAATCTTCACAACCAACTGCTGGCCAAAACCGGCTTGCTCGAGATGCTGAGGGGTAATGTTCGTGATGCAATTGCCGAAGTGGTCGAGGTGAATGATCCGCCCGACGAGCTCACCGTTGCGGCCGGGCGCCGGCTGCTCCAGATCGGCCTCGGTGATGCGCATGAGGCGCGGACCAAGCTCTTGGAGCAGAATGCCGCACGATAGATGTGCTACGACCGGCGCAAAAATGTCGCGCCCGTGGAATGTATTGCTGATCTGGGGCAGCCAAAAGCGCGGGTTGGCTAACTCGACCACCGCGCAGGACTCGGCGCCCCAGCGATCCAGCGCGTCGCGCCAGACATAGGTCAGCACGCCATTATCGGGCGCGACAAAGATCGCATTCGGCGTGCCGAGCGCAACCGCCCCGCGCGCACTGCCTACGCCTGGGTCGACAATGACAAGATGAACTGTGCCGGCGGGAAAATAGCGGTAGAACGTTTGAACGATATAGGCGGCTTGGTGGGTATTCTGCGGGCCGACGTCGTGGGTAATATCGACGATGCGTGCCATTGGGGCAATACTCAGGATCACGCCCTTCATCGTGCCGACATAACTATCAGCCAATCCAAAATCGGTTGTCAGCGTGATGATGCCGTTGGGGCGCATATCACCTCCGCATTGAGATTGTAGATTGCAGATTGCAGATTATAGACGCCCAATCAACAATTTGCAATTAGGTGCCGATCTCGGCCCGCAGCCGCCCAAGCTCGACGTCGACATCGGAGAGCTCGCGCTGGACATCGATCAGCAGTTCGCGCTGAGCGCGGATGAAGCGTGTGTACGGCGCGATCGCGTCGCGGATGCGCGTCAGCATCTGATCAAGTTCGCTGCCAAACTGGCGGCGCATGGTCGCCAAGAGCTGCTCACGCAGATCGGCTAGCTTGTCGTGAAACTCCCGCTTCACCTGGCGGCGTTTGGCTGGCAGCACAAAAAGCCCGATCGCCGCGACTGCGCCGGCCGCGAGCAGCCCCGTGAAGTCGAGCAGCGCAGTTTGGAAGATCGTGAGCACCAGCGCGCCGAGGCCGTGCTGGGTTCTACGCGCGACGGACTCGATTAATGCGACGCGATTGTACTCAAATGATCCGCCGATGTCGCCAATCAAGCCGCTGCGATGTTGTGGTACGCGCTCGCGCTGCAAGTAATCCATCACCGACTGCCAGAGGCGCAGATTTTTCTCAATCATCCAGTCGATCAAGCCGTTGAGCCGGCCCTCGATCTGTTGTGGCAGATCGCCGACCACCTCGCGCTCGAAGCCCGCGCGCACCCACTCGCTATTGCGCAGCTGCCAGATATTGCGCAGTTGGATGGTGTCGTCGAAGAATTGCATGCCGCGCAGCTCGAATTCGCTCAGCACATTTTCGACCTCGGTCAGGTGATACTTGAAATCCTCGCTGAGATCATCGCGGAATAGCTCGAGCTGGCGCTCGATATTGTCGAGCGTCGCGAAATCGCCTTGTAATGTCTCGAGCCGCGCCTCAACCGCGGTGAGATACTTGTTATTGATATGCTGAGCCACACCAAGCGGCGAGAGCAGCTTCAGCCGCACGCGTGCCTCCTCGTCAAGCGTCTCCTGAATGTAGCGCTCGATCGTGTCGAAGCGGCTCGCCTGCCAGCTGTCTTCGCCGGCGCCATTACGGGCGCGCTGGGCCAGGCGCGACGAGACCGGGAAGATCTCGGGCGTAAACCCGAGGAGATCGCGGGCGTTTTCGCGAATAAACGTAACGACCTGATCGACTTCGTGCTGTTCGAGCAAATCGACCTTATTGAGGACGATCACAATCTTCTTGCCCCACTCCTGTATTGCCGAGAGGAACGCGCGCTCGCTTTCGGTGAACGGCCGGTCGACCGATGTCACGAATAAGACCAGGTCGGAGCGGGGAATGAAGTCGCGGGTCAGTTCTTCGTGGCGGCGGATGATTGCGTTGGTGCCAGGCGTATCGACGATTGTGAGGCGTTTGAGCACGTCGGCCGGGAAATCGCGTTCGAGCAGAAACTCCTCCAGCGAGGTTTCGCCCGGCTCGGCGCCGTAGCGCAGCAGCGTAATGCGATCAGTCGTAGGCGTCACGCCCTCGGCCAGCACTTTATCACCCAGCAGCGCATTGATAAAGCTGGATTTGCCCGAGTTGAACTCGCCGGCGATCACCAGCAGAAACAGCTCGTCGAGGTGTGCGATCGTCTCGTCGAGCGTGCGTCCATCATTCGGTGCGACATCCGCACCGAAGCGTTGCAGCGCGTCGCGCAGCGCATTGAGCGCACGGCGCTCTTGCTCAAGCAGCGCCTCCTGCCGCTCGGTCAGCAGTTTGCGCCGGCTGAGCAGGCCGAGAATATTCTTTGAGGTTGTCGTCATTATTACCCCATCCCTGCCGTAGACCATTGTAGATTGCAGATTGCCCTTAGTGCATAGCAATCTTTATGCCCCTTTTGGTGAAAGTTTCGGCCTGTTTTGAGCGACGCAAGACGAAAATGGACACAGGGCGTCGCATGTTTCGTCCCGCATCTCTTGGCGTGCATCCGCGCACCTTCAAGCGCCGTGGAGCAATGCCTGCCGATCACGAGTCGGAGGGTAGCTCTCCAGGTGCCTGGCGCTTGGCGGTGTAGCGCTTCAGTGCCACGACGATGCGACTGAGCTGGTTGACGCCTGCACGCAGCTGTTCGAGCAGCATGGTCAGCTCTTCGTCGGCGAATGCGCCGGTCAGGAGCCGATCGATCTCGTCGCCAAGCGCGCTAACTGGCGGGTACAGGTCGTACACCAATGCTTCCAGCACTTCCTCGGGCGTCTTATCATCCCACAAATGCGGCTCGTTTGTGGAGCTGGTGTTGGGCATCGTTGGCTCCTGATACTATGACAAGATGACCAGAAGAGGATAGAGGATGGAGGATAGCGGATGGCGGCTCCATCTTCTATCCTCCATCCTCGGCGGCCGGCTTGCAGTAGCGATCGAACCATTCCAGCGTCCGCTCCATATGGTCGGCGCGGTGGCGCGGCTCGCCGCTGCGGGTCAATTCGTGGCTCTCGCGCGGGTAGCGAATGAACTCGACCACCTGTTTGCGCCGCCGTAGAATCGCGAACAGCTGCTCGGCTTCGCTGATCGGCACGCGGTAATCCTGCTCGCTGTGCAAGATTCGCAGTGGCGTGGTGATCTTGTGCGCGTGCACCAGCGGCGAGTGTTGCCAAAGCTTGTCGTGCAATTCCCAGGGGAAGCCGTCGAACTCGAACTCGATTAGCTCGTGGGCGTCGCTGGTGCTGTGGTGCGAGAGCAGATTATAGACGCCGCGCGCCGCCACCGCGCAGGCGAAGCGGTTGGTATGGCCGATCAGCCATGCAGTCATGTAGCCGCCATAGGAGCCGCCCGTCACGCCGATGCGCGCCGGGTCGATCCCGCCGCGCGCGATTGCCGCATCGACGCCGGCCATGATGTCGGGCGCGTCGGCGATACCCCAGTTGGCGTGAATGCCGTCGCGCCAGAGCTCGCCATAGCCTTCCGAGCCGCGCGGGTTGCAGAAGAACACGACATAACCGCGCGCCGCCGTGGCTTGCCATTCGTGCCACATCGTTCGGAAGCCAGGGCCCCACATCACATGCGGGCCGCCGTGGATGTGAACCGTGAGCGGATATTGTTGAGCGGAATCAAAGCCGGGCGGGTACAATAGCCAGCCCTGCACCTCGCGGCCATCCGCCGCAGTGTAGATCAGTTCTTCGATTGGCACAACCTGGCGCTGTTCCAGCAGCTTGCGGTTGATCGTCGTAAGTTGGGTCTCGCTGCCGTCTGGGCGGTGGATGAACAGCTCGCATGGGTTTCCCGCCGCGCCGGCGATGAAGGCAATGTTGCCATTCGGCGCCACGTCGAACTCGGCGATCAGGCGGCCGCTTGCGCGCAGGACCGCAGACTGGAGACCGGAGACTGGAGACGAGCGATTGGTCTGCCTCGACATCGCTTGTCGCTGGTCGCTGGTCGCCGCTCGCTTGTCTCCGTCCTCAAGCATTACAGCGTACACAGTCTGATCGCCACGCCAGCCCGCGGTGAAGAAGACCCCACGCCCATCCGGCATCCAGTGGAAGTACTCGACGTTCAGATCAGCATCGGCGGTCAAGTCGCGCAGTTCACCACCCTCAGCGTTCAGCACAGCAATGCGTGCGCCGGCAGCCAGCGGGCGGTCGTCGGGCATGCGGCGCAGCGCGATCAGGCTGCCATCCGGCGAGGGCTCGGGGTCGTAATATGAAAAACCTTCTTCGGTTAATCGCTGCGGTGTGCCGCGGCCTTCCGCCGGCACCGGCACGCGCAACAAGTCATAGTATGCGAATAGCGAATCGGCCTCGGGGTCGCGCGTGGCGGTGGTGAGCAGCGAATGCCCATCGGGCATCCATGTTGGCGCGGCGTAGTGCAGATCGCCCTCTGTTAGGCGGCGCGGGGTGGGCGGTTCAGCATTGTCGTCTTCGGGCACGTCGACGACATACACATGGAATCGCCGGTCATCGAAGAAGCTGGCGCCGCTGCGATACGGCAGCCGCGTCAGCACGCGCGGATCGAAGCGCTGTGCCTCGTCGTGCTTGCGCCGTGCCGCGGCCTGCTGCTGGTCCCATTCGTCATCCAGTGTGGGCGGGGTTTGATCTTGATCCTCGGCGCTGCGCTCGGCCTCGTTCGCCGGGCTGAGAAACGCGACCCGCGTCCCGTCAGGGCTCCAGGCCGGATCACTCGCGCCATTGGGCATACTGGTCAGCTGGCGGGCCTCACCGCCGCCCAAGTCGATCAGATAGATCTGGGCGGTCTCGCCGTCGCGGTCGGAAACGAACGCCAGCCGCCGGCCATCCGGGCTCCAGCGTGGCGTCGTATCGTTTTTCAGGCCAGCCGTAAACCGCCGTGGCGATCGCTCAGCAGATCGCGCCAGCCAGATCGCCCGGCGGTAGCGATTAGCGGTGCGGTCGACCGAGACGCGTACATAGGCGATCAGTTCACCATCCGGGCTACAGCGCGGCTCTTCGAGCCAATCGAGCTGGTACAGGTCGTCGACTGTGATGGAGGTGCGGTCGTTGGACACAGATTGCTCCTCAAGAACCGAGAACCAAGAACCAAGAACCTTGGTTCTCGGTTCTTCAGCCAGCCTTATCCTGCCACTCGGCGACCGAGAAGACCGGGTACTTCTGGCGCACGGCGCGGAACTCGGCGTCGCTAAGCGGCGTCTCCCCCAGGTAGTATAGCACCTGAGCTTGCTCGTCGAAGCGCGAGCGCTGGCGCACCCAGCGACCAATGGCGCCCTGGCGGACGAAGTCGATATTCCATGCTGGCGTGGTCGGATCGTATGTCTCTGCGACCAACCAGACCATGTCGCTGCGGCGGAAGGTCAGCGCGAGGCGGCGCTTGGCCTCGACCAGGCCCTCCTCGGGCGTTGGCAGGTCGAAGCCAAGTGCGTCCAGATTCGGCACGCGTGACGGGTCTAGCTTCATGTCGTTCCTCGCTGTGGATTCAGTCTAGCGCTATTATAGCATTTGTTGGCGCGATGGACGAGAAGCGACATGCTGACTGGTTCAATCTGGCCGATCGGCGCAGTACTATAGTGCATCCCACGTACTAGAGCACCGGTCAAGAAATCACCATTCTGTGATCCGCGAGGCTAGGCAAAGGTGCGCGAAGGCATCAGAAAGTGATCTATCTTTAGCGTATCTTCGCGTGCCTTCGCGGATCGGAATGCATGACTGACGCTCTCGTAGTCGGCCACAGTAATACTACCTATTTGCAATAACCACAAAAAAACATACAATATATCCGAATTCAGCGGCTTTCATGGCTTGCCTATTGCACAATCGCGCATCTTGCCAGCTGTGTCGGAAAATATTCCCGTTGAAATGGAAGGAATCATCATGCCTGTCACGAGCGAGCGTTTCGCCGAAGGTTTGACCTACGAGGGGTATAAAGCACAGATGACCCGCAACCGCGAGCGATTCGAGGCGAACGAACAGACTGTCGAGTTGAGCAGCGACGATCTCGCCTTCTTCACGCGGCTCGCGCAGCCACTCCATGTGGTGGTGCTCGCAGAAGACTGGTGCGGCGATGTGATTGCCAACTTGCCGGTGCTCGGCCGCTTGGCCGTCGAAAGCGGCAAACTCGACATTCGCATCTTCCTGCGCGATCAAACCCCCGATATCATGGACCAGTATCTGAAAGAGGGGAAATACCGCTCCATCCCGGTGTTCGTGTTTTTCGACCAGGCGTTCGAAGAGCTTGGCCACTGGATCGAGCGGCCGGCCAGCGTGACTGAGCAGCAGGCGCAGTTTCGGCGCGACCTGTTCGCCAACGACCCGCTGCTGGCCGAGTTCGCACCCGACACGCCGATCGCTCAACTGCCCGAGGAGCCGCGCAGCCGCGTGCTGCAGGCGACCGCCGCGTTTCGCGAACAGAACCGCGCGCGCTTCGATCATGAGGTCGTGCGCGAGATCCGCACGATTTTAAGTGGCGGCATCCAGCGCCGTGAGGCCCAAGCGCAGCGAAACACCATCACGGCGCCGCGTGCTCCGGCCCAGGCGGCAAAATCGCAACGCCCGATCAAGGTGAGCATCACTTACTGCGCATCGTGCGGCTACGAGCCGCAGACGCTGGCTTTGACCTCGGCGCTGATGCACGAGTTTCTCTACGACCTGGCGTCGATCGAGCTGATCCCGTGGCAGGATGGCGCATTTGATGTCGTGGTCGACGGCGATCTGGTACATTCGATGTATCGCGACGGCGGCTTCCCCGAGAACGAGGCGATCATTCGCGCAGTGCACGAGCGGCTCGGCCGCTGAGGGCAACTAACCCTACGCTCATGCGGAAGGCCAGCATTGACAATTACGGCATAATATATCTAGATTGTCAAGTATAGATTCAGATTGACTCCGCGCACATCGTCATGCTACAATAGAGCAACGCCGGTGTAGCTCAGCTGGCAGAGCAGCTGTTTTGTAAACAGCAGGTCGTCGGTTCGATCCCGACCACCGGCTCCAGTATTAGGATGCGGAATGTGCCATGCACCTCCGCATCGTTTTTTGTCCCACGGACGGTATCGCGGACGGTATCGTCGATCATGGCGCGTCTCCTTGCGCGCGGCGCAGCCGCTTGGTCACCGAGGCGACCGCATCGCGCTTCTCATCTTCGTAGCTGTGCGCGTAGATCTTCTCGGTCACCCCAACCGAGGAATGGCCCAGGATCTTACTCACCGTCGTCATGGTCTTGCCGGCCTGGAGCATCAGACTTCCCGCGGTATGGCGCAACTGGTGGAAGGTCAGCTTGCCCAGCCGCGCTTTCGTGGCACTGATGGTCAGGTGGCGGAGCAGATTGCGGGCGTACATCGGCGTGCCGACTTCCGACGGGAACACCAGGTCGTGTTCGTGCCATTCGGCGCCGTGGTGCAGTTTTTCTTTGGCCTGGCGGGTGCGATGCCAGCGCAGTTCGGCCAGCAGCTCCGCGTCGATTGGAATCGTGCGCCGCTTGCGATTTTTCAATGCGAGACGCTCCCAGGCTTTGGTCTCGCGCAGCCACTCGAGCTGCGAAGTCAGGGTGATTTCACCGCGCTCCCAGTCGATCATCGCCCACTGGAGGCCAATCAGCTCGCTCTCGCGCATCCCGGTGGCGATCGCGGTTTTGTAGAGCATAAACAGCCGGTGGCCGGCCAGCACGTCGAGCAGCCGATTACACTCCTGCTCCGTGAGCGCGCGCTGCTCAGGATCGTCGATCGGCGGCAGTTTCAAGGTTCGCGGCGGCAGCCAGGCGATGCGCCGGTCGTCGAAGGCGACCATCAGCGCCGCATGCAGCCGGGCGTAGGCATTGCGGATGGTCCGCGCGCTGAGCCGCTCGCCGGTCTGGTTGCTCTTCATTCGCGTGAGGCTGGCGACCCAGACGCGCAGATCGGGGACATCCAGGTCGGCCAGCCGGATCTTGCTGATTGGCTGCGAATGGATATACAGGCGGAGGACTTGCCGGTAGCTCTCGCAGGTGGTCGGCTTGGCGCTGCTGGCGACGATCACGTCGAGCCAGTAGCTCATCCAATCGCCGAGCGTATCCGCGCGCTCGTAGACTTTGATGCCGCGCTGCAGCTCGCGCAGCCGTTCGGCCAGCTCGGCTTCGCCGGTCACACGATCGGGCACGCGCCACTTTGGGCCGGGTTTGCCATCTCGTTCGGGGAGCTGCGCCCACCACATCCCGGAGTGCCTGGGGTATTCGTAGACGCGCCCGCTGCCTTTGCTGCGACGTTTCCTGGCCATCAGCGCACCTCGCTGCTGTTGCGTTGAATGTCGGCCAGGATGCTCTGGTAGAGAATGCGCTTGCCGCAGCCTTCACCATAGGCGATATAGCGCCCGGCGGCGACCCGCCGGCGCACGGTGCGCTTGTCGACCTTGAGCAGCGCGGCGGCCTCGGCGTACGTGATCATCCGCGCCGCCTCGAAGGGCGCGTTCAGGTCCAGCGCCAGTGGGAGCTGCCCACGAACTGGTTGTGTCCTGCGGTTCATTTGATCACCTCGCTTTCTGGATCGGATTGGCGATTGGTTACCCACCCCGAACGCTGGTCGCATGGGTGCGTGGCGGCTGCAGTTGGCAGCCAGCGGCGCGCGATGCGTGCGGTTAGGCTGTGGCGTCGCAATGCGCGCTGAACGATGATCGGCCGGTATGCGATCGGCCCACGACACAACAACACCCGCGTTGGGGCGCGGGTGTCGCTGTGGGGACGCGCATTCACACGAGGGATGCGCCAGGATGTGATCGTCCCCAACCGACCCGCGGCCCGTGCTCCTCGGCGGCCAGACCGAGCGAAAGCGATGGGTGCGTTCAGTGCCGTGCGAGCGGCCTGATAGACCCAGTATATGCGCAAGGAGGCGCCGCGCCAATCCCCCACGCAGGTGGCAATCTGGGGGGTGATCTGGGGGACATTGGCGTGTTTGATCTGATTCATCAGTTGCATAACATTAGTCCTCCTTCGGTGTGTCAGGATCTGGTTCCAGGACGTCGAGGATTGCGGCGATGCGCGAGCGATATTGCAGCGCCTCGGCCAGTTGGACCGGCCCGATCGCCGGCACGTCCGCGAGCTGCGCGATGCTTTGGGCGACCGCCAACACTCGCGTGACCTGTTCGGTCGTCAACTGAAGCTGCCGCATCGCGGCCGCGAGTAAGCGCTGCCCGACGCCGTCTAGTTCGTCGGTTGGTCGTGGCCGGCTGTGCGCCTCGGCTGCCTGCGCGATCAGCTGCTCGTCGGTCTCGCCGCGTCGTCCCCGCCGGTGGGCCATGCGCTGCTCGACGCTGGTCGTGGCGGCCTCGACGACCAGATCCGCCTCGAGTGCGGCCTGAAACGCCGGTCGCTTGCACCACCCTACGATCGCTTCCGGCGTACACTGGCAGGTCAGATAGGGATCGCCGGCGTTGCCGCAGATGCACGGTGTCGTCACGTAGGCGGTGAGGCTATAACGGCGGCAGATCCGCCCGAAGGCCAAGGCGTCGGGCAGGCTTGCGCCGATGCCGATGAACGTGATTGAGTGGTTGCCAGTCAGCGCGACCGTCATGGCACGGCGCAGGTGTGCCTGGCCAGGGATATCGTCGAGCCGGCCGATTGGCGCGGGCAGGATTGCGCCGCAGGCGGGGCAGGAATGCTCGTCGATCCTGGCTGGCGTGATTGGCGGTACCGGCGAGTGGCGCGTGTGTCGCTTCTTCATAGCAGTTCCCTCGCTTTCTGCTGCAATTCGGCGCAAGCGGTTGCCATCCGCTCGATCAGCTCGTCGATATGCTCGGCACGAATAAGCTCGCTGCCATCCCATCAGAACGGCAGCGCCTGGCCGAACATGCGCTTTGCGGCGTATAGGTAGTCCAGTGGACGATTGTTCAGCTCGGGAATGCTCAGCAGGCTGCCGCAGTCATGCAGCAGCCAGGCGAACTGGCGCGGCCGGTGCTGAACAATCCGTCGCCGATCGAGCAGGGTGATGTCGGCCGCAGCGCGCTGAGGTAGGCCGATTTCGTGCGCTTTCGTGACAATCGCCACATAGCCGGGATGGAGCGGCTGTCTGCGCCGCCCGATGTGGGCCAGCTCTCTAGCGATCGCTGCGTGTGCCGGTGGTTGGGTGATCATTCCATTTCCTCCTTTCGGTGGACGCGCCCAGTGCGCGTCGTGGTGCATTTACCCCTTCCGGCCGGTCAAGACCCGCCACAGGCGGCTTGCTAGAGGTCTTGACGGCCGGAGTACACTCACACGGCACGCGCGCACGTGAGCAGGTTCGCTATTCATCGCGATCGCTGGAGAGAGTGATGCGCCTTTGGGGCGGCGCTACTCTGCTTCGGTGTAGGTGCTTATAGTGATGCTTTGGGCATGCAGTGGCGTGCTGGCTATGTGGATTGGTGATGACGCATCGTCGGAACTGACTGAGCCAGGAGCGGCGCGTACAAAAAACCAGGATGGTCGTGATGACCATCCTGGCCGATCGAAGAGGTGTCTGGGTGCGCTACTCGCCGCTCAATGCATCGTCGTCGTCGCCGTGGACGGTGTGGTCAGTGGCATGCGACGACTCTAGATCGCGCTCAGGGATGAACTGAGTGGCAGAGTGCTCTGCCGGATGCCGCCGAGGAAAATGACTTCGTTGTCGATCACCTCGGTGCGTAGGCGAATATCGCTAGTGTCCGGGTCGCTCCAGCGGCGGGTCTGCAGGCGGCCACGCACGTATACGCGGCTGCCTTTGCGCAGGTAATTGCAGCATTGGATTGCCAACTGGCCCCAGGCGGTGATCGCATGGCGCTCGGCTGCCTCACAAAGCTCGCCGCTGCTGTTGCGCCAGAGCTGGTTGGTATACAGGCTGAACTGCGTGAGCGGCGTGCCGTTCGGCGTCTGGCGCAGCGTCGGGCGATTGCCCGTGCGTCCGAGCAACTCGACACGATTGATAGATGACTCCATAGTCTTGCGCCTTGTTGATTATTGAGACCGATCTCAGTGCGCTATTTTTTGAACCCCAAGCCTCTCTCGCGCATGCTTACGAATTTGCCCTGGCCAATCACGAGATGGTCGAGCACTTCCACGTCGAGCAGCTTGCCGGCCTCGACGATCTGGTGGGTGATCAAGACATCCTCCGGGCTGGGAGTCGGGTCGCCCGAGGGATGATTGTGGACGACGATCAAGGCTGCACTGTTCCACTGCAACGCGGCTTTGAACAGCTCGCCGACACGTACCATCGAGGCATTCAGTGAGCCAATGTAGATGGTCGGAATGCACTGGACGCGGTTCTTGGTGTCGAGCAACATGGTGCGCAACTGTTTCTGGTCAAGATAACTCAGCTCAAATAACAGCAGCCCGGCAACGTCGGCCGGGCTTTTGATCTGGGTGCGCGGGTTAGGGGTCATCAGTGTCTTGATCAGGTCGAGCAATGCCAGCAGATCGGGGGGTGGGTCGGGCTGGCGTAGCGCCTGACGGAGATCCCCGCCCTTGGCAAGCAAGCGCCGCAGCCGCGGAATGGCCAGGTATGGTGCGATTGCTTCGCGCAGCGCCTTCGCGGATGCGGCTGCGCTGGGATGCGATTGGGATGGATGACGATCGCTCGTCGCGCTGGTGGTCATGATTTGCCTCCTTTGCTTTTGGCGCGCTCGGTGCGCGCGGTTGTAGCGCGGAGGCAGGCGGCCGGTCAAGATACGCGCAGCGTCTCGCCGAAGGGTCTTGACCGGCAACACTACAATCGGCGCTCTCGCGCGCACGCTTGAACAGGTTTGTCTTGTTGGTTCCGGTCGAGTGGTGACGGAGGCAAGATGTTGAAGGAGAGGCACTGGTGCATGGGCCAGTCAGCGGCTGAACGAGCAGCGCCTACGAGGATTGGCGGCGCATCCAGCGTTCTTCCTTGCGCTTCTGGAGCGCCATACGTCTGTGGAGCGGGTCAGGTCGCCCGCTCGGAGCAGGAGCTGGCACACGCAGTCAAGGGTGGCGCGCCACGCGCCAAGCGCGACCACTACTCGCGGGCGCGGCGGACCTTGACCGTGTGCGACAATCAGAGATGCGGCGACAGCTGTGATTTCGCCCGTCTATAGTTCGACTAGAGGGTCCGTGTATTTGTCGGCTCCGCAGAGTTTTGCTGGTGGGGTATCGATCGCGGCAATACTTCAAGCACATCACTCTGGCCAGCGCGTATGCTGAGTGCGATCAATAGCGCGGGGCGTTGTTCTGGGCTCGGGACGCTCCGTTAGGCGGCGGTAACGGTGCGGTCAGCGAGTACACGTCATCGGCACGTTACCAATGCACCGTTCGTCGCCGCCCACCAAGGGCTTCGATTTTTGGCTATCGAGGAGAGGCTGTAGTGATCAATGTGATCATATGGTTGCAGATGGCGGTGCGGGATCCTGAAGCGACATCTAGTGAAGCTCTGGTTTAGGTCGAAGGGATTTCCAGCAGAGAGACGGGTAGTGAATATACCGCAGCATGAGGCATGCGGCTTGCTTGCAGCTAGACTTTGCCTGAGGTGCCTGGCGTGATTTCATTGTGATACTGATTCTTGATGAATGATCAAACTTTAGCCGGTACCATCGACGAAGTATGTAGTTGTTGGAAGACATCCGGCAAATCACCGACATACGTAATTGCCAGTCGTTGTCCAGCCCGTGTGAAGGCCATGTAGAATTTGCGTGTGTTATCGCGGATCAGCTCGGCGCGCTCGTCTTCGGACAGGCGGACGCTTCGCTCGGCCTCGCACATCCGATGAGTGCCCATAACAAAAACGATTGGGCTTTCCAGACCAGTGGCGGCGTTCAGTGTGCAGACGCGGATATGCTTGCCCGGAGCGATCGCTTTGGGATTCGCGACGGCTGCAACGCCGAATTCGCGGCGGAGGCGCTCCAGCATGCGATCGACGCCTTGCCATTCGGCATGCAACACCAGGATATGGTCGTGTGGGGTGCCCCGCGCGTGCAGTTCGCGGATCTCATTGACCACCTGCGCGACCTCGTCCTGCTCGCTGTCCAATGTGATAATCTGCGGCGGCACTCCACCGGGCATGTGCTGCATATTCGGCGTAACAATCGCCTCCTCGTCGCCGGGCAAACGGAGCTGGTACATGCGGCTCGCGAAATCCAGAATCTCGCGAGTGGACCGGTAACATTTCTCCAGGCGCGCGGATCGACCTCGCACATTCAGCCCACTTGCCAGCCAGGATTGGCCGCGCTTGAGGAATCCTTGCGTCGGGTCGGCGACGATAAACAGGTGACCTTTTGGCTTGAGGATCAGCTTGATAATCTCAAACCAGATCGGCGCGAAGAACTGCGCCTCGTCGACAAGCACAAAGTCGTACGGCTCTGGCGCCGCTCGCCCTTCACGCAGCGCCAGCCACATCCGCCGCGGCAGATCACCCCAGTCGACGAGATCTTGCTCGGTCATCATGCGGCGGTACGCTGCGATTGCGTCGTACACACGGCTGCGCATGGTCTCATTCAACCCAAAGCCGCGGCCACTGCGAGCGGCGGCGAGGTACTCCTGGCGAGTGTTCAGTAGACGATCTTTGAACCAGTCGATCTCCTCCTGTAGCATGCGCTCAGAGATCGAGGTGTCAGCCAGATGCTGGTGCCAGGCCTGGGAAATCAATGGGGTACGCCGTCGTTCGCCGATTGGGCGTGGTACCGCCTCGCCAGCTGGCCAGTGCGCCTGGCACCAGCTGTGAAAGGTCCGCCACTCGACCATGGCATCGCCGCCCGTCAGACGCTGGTAACGTGCCTCTAGGTCGCGGATAAGTGGTCGGTTGTGGGTCAGCACAAGGATGCGCTTTTGCGGGAAGAACTGGCGCAGCAGCCGTGCCCGGTAGATCACCAGCAGCGATTTGCCAACTGCCGGCGACGCCGCTCACCAATTGTAGGCCAAAATCTGTACTGACCGCCTGCGCCTCGTCCGATAAATCAAGATCGGTTTTTAGGACCCGTTCCTGTTCGTAACTCAGCAGATAGTCGGCGAGTTTGGCGGAAGTATCGCGATTCAGCGGCTGCCGGACGGTCAGCGTCGCTGGGACAATCACTTCGGGAGTAAAGGCTGCACGAAGCCGGTCAATCTGCGTCTGCACGAGCGGCGCGCCAAGCTGTGATTCGATCCATGCCGCAAAGCGATCGGAGCCCAGCTCATCACGGCTACCCCAGGACATACCAACCAACGGTTCACGAGGCTGCGCCAGCATCAGATCGGCGCTTCCAATGTTGGGGAACAGCACTACCAGCCGCACTTGTGTAATACCAAGCGGATCGTCGGGCAAAACAAGCATGGTCAGAAAGCGCTGTAGCACATCCTGTTCAGCCTGAGCAAATGCTTGGCGAGTCTCGGCGAAAAAGCTCCCCTGGTGGGCAGTGCGTGCATCCTGCGTAGTCGCCGAGGAGACTTTGATTAGCAATGAGCGCCCGGAGCGATCGCGCACCCAAAAATCTGGCCCAGGCTCTGACCAGCATGCGAGCCGCTGCCAGACGGCATAGACTTCTTCGGGTAGGCGCTTGAGCAACCGGAAGACCTTCACAGTCTCCGGTGACAGTGCGCCGACGGGATTATTGGGGTAGATCGTCGCCATATACAGCCTACCGCAAGCCAGCTTACTAACCGGGCATGTATCTTCTCTTGATTCTACCTCATATACGCCATGGTACGATACGCACAGGATCTAATCAGATCCTGCAACTGCTCGACAAGCAGCTGGTACTCCAGATTTTCTGGCGCGGTCGTAAGCAGGTGACTGCTGCCGACGATGATCAGCTTCGAGCGCGGGCGCCGGATTGGAGGTGGTCAGCGACAGAATGACCAGATCACGCTCCTGCCCCTGCATCCGCTCGACAGTGTCCGTGACAATCTGCCGCCGCAGGATGTCATCGGGCAGCACCTTGCGCAGCAGATTGCGGATCTCGCGCCCTTGTGCACGGTACGGAGCGACGACCCCAATCTCGGTTGCTGAAACACCGGCGTCTAGCAGTGCCACTATTAGATCCGCGACGAGACTCGCCTCGGCGTGGCTGCGCGTCGTCGCGTTGCGATGCTTCAGGTCGACGAACACTTTTGGTTCCGCTGGATCGAGGATGTCGCCGAGGCGCGGCGGCGGAGCCGGATAGACAATCCGGCGACCGACCGCTGTGCCCGAGGAGCGCAACATGCCATCGTAAAAGTGCTCGCTCGGCCACGCTGTGAGCTCGGCATTCATCCGGTAGGTTTCATCCAACATCGTATCGAAACCACGATCGACCAGCACACCAAAGACCGAGTCACGGAACGCGCCACCACTCTGGCGTGTCGTCAGCACCGGCGGAAGCTGCTTCTGGTCGCCGATGAAGATGAAGCGCTTTGCGGCGAGCATGCCCATTACCGCCAGTGGCAGGGTAATCTGGCTGGCTTCGTCGAAAATAACAGTATCGAACTCAACACCGCTCAGGCGCTGGGTGCGTGTGGCAAATGGCGTGGCGCCGACGACATACGAGCCGCTTAGCTCGGTCAGCGGCGACAGCTCGAACGTTTCATAATTCTCGACACCATCGAGGTCGTCCGCACGCGCCTGACGGCCGATTTTGCAGAACGAGACTGGCATGGCATCCATGCGGCGATCGAGCTCGGCAGGTGTATTGAGCGCATTATTAATCGCACGATGC